>Ga0208185_1000620_pt1 | contig 13837 bp, 43 predicted proteins | sample EasRivMeERMLT700_FD_187532 | JGI IMG/M metagenome (GOLD analysis project Ga0208185, IMG submission 187532) | Soil microbial communities from meander-bound floodplain in the East River, Colorado, USA - East River MetaG ERMLT700 (SPAdes) (version 2) | ecosystem: Environmental > Terrestrial > Soil... | reverse complement strand
CGTAACCGCTTGCGGCGAGCGGAGCGCAGTACACGGGCGGTGAGTCCATGAGGGGGCTCTTGGGGGCTCACCGCCCACTAATTAGCGGGGGAATTGCCATGACCGAAGAGCAGAAAACGCTTCTCAAGATGTACCTCACCAAACTGCGCGACGGTGAGGACTACACCGTGGTCAAAGGCAAGAGAAACTATTTCACGCAATGTGGGCATCACCGTGACGCCTTCGACAATTTACTCACGGCGCTCGGTGGTGAGCCAAAGCCATCAACAGCAGACGAAACAGAGGCACAGCTTCACTCGGTATTCAGGACTTGGAGTATGCACCCATGAGTAACGTGGTTCCATTCCGAAAGTCGGACGCCCGCTTCCAGCGCATCCAGATCATGTGCGTCAGCGAAGCCGAGGCCCAGCGGATATCCAACCAATACTGCCTGAACCTGACGAGCATTTTCAGGCAGCTTTACGGAAGCCTCGGCGCCGAGCGCGCTGCGAACATCATCGGTCTAGCCATCGGCGCGGCAACGGCCGACATCGAAGCCGACAAGAGGAGCGTTTGATGAGTAGCGCAGAGCTAAGCACCGGATCAACGGCACTCACTGACCCGAACGACCTGAGCGCCGTCATGGAGCGCGTGATCATCGCGGGCGACCTGAGCAACCTAACGCCAGCACAGCGCAACGAATACTACATGCGCGTGTGCCAATCGGTCGGACTCAACCCGCTGACCGTGCCCTTCGCATTTATCAAGCTTAACGGCAAGATGGTTCTTTACGCGCTCCGTAGCTGCGCCGACCAGCTCAGAAACCTGCACGGCATCTCCATCGAGATCGTGGACCGAAAACTCACCGACGGGTTCTTGAGCGTTCACGTCCGCGCCACAAACAAGGATGGGCGCAAGGATGAGGACTACGGAGTGGTCCCTGTCGGAGGCACGCTTGCAGGCGAGGCCGGCGCGAACCTCATGATGAAAGCAGTCACGAAAGCCAAGCGCCGCGTGACTCTAAGCATTTGCGGCCTCGGCATGCTCGATGAAACAGAGGTCGTGACCGTCCCCGGCGCCGAGATCGTTGACGTTGAGGGACAAACAATCACGACAGTTCAGCAGCCGCCGCCAGAGAAGAAAAAACGGAAGTCGAGCGCCGCCGCCAAGCGCGAAGGCGATTACGACAACACGTTTAAGGAGCTCATGCTGAAGCTTGAGAAACCTGAAAGTGAGTTCGAATGCCGCAAGGCGTGGACAGACAACACTGAGTGGTTAAGCACTGCGGCCCCCAGATGGTACGGCCTCCTTCTTGAAGCCTACTGCATGTCAATGAAGGACTTCGGCGTTGAGATCGATCTCGATGAGCACGACCAAAAGTTTTTGCAGGAGGCGGCATGACCCGCCCCGCGACCAAGCCCTCCCTCATAGATCGGGTCAAACAAATGGTTCGCGACGGCTACGGCTGGGAGGACGTGGCTGTGGTCCTGAAGATCCCGCGGGCCACCGCATATTGGTACGTGTTCAAGCGGTTGCGACGGAGGCAGCAATGAGCGTCAGGCATCAGCCCCGTATCGTCTCCGACGCTGACCTGGAAAAAGCACTCGACTGGCTTCGGGACAGCGCACAGGAGATCGGATACGCCAAGGCTCGGTTGATCCGAGCTGGGCACATGGTCAAACACGTCGAAGCTCTCGAACTAAAGATGAGCTCGGAGAAATCGGTGGAGGCTAGAAAGGCCGACGCTAGGTGCTCGGAGCGCTATCTAGCCGCGATCGAGGAGGATGCCGTTGCTACTGGTGAATACCAGAAGCTCGCATCCCTGCGCGAAGCCGCGGCTTTGAAAATCGAGGCTTGGCGCAGTGAACAGGCGAACTTTAGAGCACTGAGGATTTAGTTATGCACCGCCACAGATACGGCCCGCCGCCCGTTCTTGACCCAGATTTTGATGACCTTACGACGAGAAGCGTTCGTGACGCCAAGCCGACGCAAGCCCAACCAACCATGCATCACACAGATGCGTTCTTCTCTTTCGTCTTCCAAAAGCGGGGGCCTATCGCAATGGGAAAGAGTAACGGAGGTCCATTCCGGTCGGAGCGGGTTCCGATGTCGCCGGCAGAGTAGGCGAACCGCATACGCCGAGCGGCCAGGGCACTACAGCACGGGGTGCAGCAAAAGGACCTGATCTCTCAGGGCTTCAAAGCCACTGAGATCGAACGAGCGAAGGCGATGATCGGGAAGAAATGAGATGAACAATACGTTCGTCACGTCACCACGGGGATCAATGACGCCCCAGCGCCGCGCACGCATCTTCGCCATGCGCCACGGGGTTTGTGGCGATAAGTCCCTTGGGGACGAGGACTGGGGCTGCGGGCGCAAGCTCAGGCCGCCGGCAGACTCCTGGACCGTTGAGCATCATCCGGCCCTCGAAAACGGCGGCGAGGACGTGGACGAGCAATGTTTCGTCGTCTGCGAGTGGTGCAAGAAACCAAAAGACGCCGACGACCATGCAGAGGCCGCAAGAAACCGGCGGCGCTTCACGAACCATGTTGTCCCTCGAGAGTACCGTCGCTCCAGATCATGGGGGCGGAGATGAGCAAAGAAGAGCACGCAACAGAGCGCCTATGTGCCTTCCTGCGCGATGCAATCGAGCACTGGGATTGGCTTGCCGAGTATGGCCCAAGCTGCCCTGCGGGATGCCAGCAGAATTGGGAAGGAATGCGAGAAATGGCCAAGGCTAGCGCGTCAGTGGCTCGCAAGCTGATCGCAGAGGCTGAGGCGACGAAACTTCCGGCTAATTGAGGCGGAGATGAGCACCAAGCGCTGGGAGTTCCTGCACTTCCTCTCCGAGGAGGAAAAGGCCGCCCCACGACCGCCACATCAAATGGCTGAAGGAACGCTTAGCAGTGCACGACAAGCAACGATACGAGATCGTCAATCGAGGAACGCAGCGAGCAAGGCTGGAAGCAAAGCGAAGGCTGAAGGACTTGGTGCAAGGGTCCTGACGGCCGGGGGGAATGGGAAGCTTGGGGGATCATGACCGCCAGGACGATCCCACAGTGGCACGATCAGGATAGAGCCGCACTGCTCTGCATTAGCTAAGGGAGGACGAAATGGCAGGACGCCCGCGGAAGCTCACGACCAACAGCCCATTTTGGGATGCATCGAACATGAAGCGTTACATCGTCGAGACGATACCACCACTCCGCCGGGGCCGCCCCCCGAAGCTCGAGAACATGTCTGTCCTAGAGCTTTCGAGGTTGCAGAACAGCGTACAACTAACGATGCATTGGAAGCGGGAGGAGGAAATTGAAAAGCTCCGAACCCGCGTCACTGCGATGGTGAAGGACGCCGGGTTCGACGTGAAGGACATCATCAGATGAGCGTGATGGCTGAGAACCTTGAGCGGCGCTATCTGCCTGAGGTCGATGCCGCCGCCTATCTCGGCATGAGCCCTAGGGCCTTGCGCGACCTACCGATTCCTGTCTGTCGCCCGAATCGGCGCAAGTTGTACGACGTGCGCGATTTGGACAACTACATGAAGGGGGTCAAATGCCTACCGTCTACAGGAGGCGCAAGCCAGGCGGGACGTACGCGGAAACGTTCACGGCCGATATCTGGATCAACGGCGCCAAGCTTTCGCGAGGCACTGGCAAGACAACCCGCAGGGATGCCGAAAAGCGAGCATCAGAGATTGAAGCAGAGATCCGACAAGACCTCGCCAGGCGACACGAGCCCCTTACCATAGACACACTGATGGGCAGGTACTGGGACGAGCACGCGGGCGCCTTGCCGTCCGCAAAGAGCGTCCGCTATCACATCGATCGCCTGCTGGAGATCATTGGCCGGGACAAGGCTTTGTCCGAGCTCGGCAACGCCGACGTGAACCGCTACGTCACCGCCCGCAGCAAAATGGGGGTGGCCCGCTCCACGGTCAACCGGGAGTTGGATGTTCTTCAATCCGCCTACAGCAAGGCCCGAGATAGCTGGGAGCACCCCGTGCGGCCCATCAACTGGGGTGACCACAGGTTCCCGGCCGACGACAGGGACGAGGTCACGCTCAGCCTGGAGGAGGCGCGGGAGGCCATACGCCTGGCGGCCACTAGGAACCGCGACATGGCCGACGCCATCGAGCTGACGGTCTACACGGGGGTTCGCAAGAACGAGCTGGGAACCCTCACCAAGGCCCGCGTAGACCTCGCGCAGCGCAAGGCGACGGTCCTAGCCAAGAGGAAGGCGCGGCAGGGCTATCGGCTGCGGCCGGTGTTCTTGAGCACGCCGGCGTGCGCCCTACTGGCTGAGCGCATGGCCACGGTAAGCGACCCGGACGCCCCACTGTTCAGCCTGACCAACGCGCGCAAGGTCTGGGAGTGGGTACGGGAGCAGATCGGGCGGCCAGAGGTACGCTGGCACGACCTACGCCACACCCACGGCACACTGCTTGGCAAGACGACCGACAACACCCGCATCATCCAAAAGCAGCTCGGCCACACGAACCCGACCACGTCCCACCGTTACGTCCACACCGATCATGCGCAGGTTGTGGAGGCGGTCGAGACGATCCCGGCGCTGTCGGATCGGGTACAGCCCAATTTGTCACCCGATGCAGAAATCTTGGTTAATCCACCAGCATTCGCCACCCGCACCGAGGACGCATCGGGCGGTTTTGACGCAGAAAACGCTGATATTACGGCACTTCGCGAGCGACATCTCGCATCTGTGTAAACGAAGCGCTCTACCGCTGAGCTAACCGCCCAAATCAATGGTTTACAAGGACTTACAATGGAACGGTTGGCACAGAACGGAACCATTAGGCGCTGAATACTGAACTAAACCACCCGCATTTGCCACCAGCATTCCAAACGCGCGTTGCATATGCGGCCAATTCTCCAGTATGCGTCCCTATTCATCCGATCGCATGGCGGGGGAGCGCTTGGGGCGGCCGGCAGCCTAGCGCGGCTCTTACCTTTGCTTGTGACCCCAGGACTTGGTGTCCTCAGAACGTGGCTAGCCACACGATGGCACAGCCCACGATGATGGCGCACGGCCCAATCGCGTAGGCGAGGACATCGCCCAAGAAGCTGCCAAATACGTAGTCCATCGTTGCCGCCCCTCAATTCGTAGCTGGTGCTGCAGGCTCGACAAACTGGAATCCGCGCTCGCACGTCCACTTCTCTTTCATGCACTCAATGACTGGCGCCCTCACTCTTGGATGCCAGCCGCGAATGCTCTCTGACCAGACCGCTTCGCAGCGGGCACGACTCATTGGAACGTAGTTGATCGCTTGCGCATTCCAGATGATCACCGCGAATACGAGTTCCATCTAATCTTTTCCCTTCGGCTTCTGCGGAGGCGCTGAGAACGTCTCATTGAGGGCGTAGGTCATGCACGTCCCGTCCTCAAGGATAACGTACTGCCCATTCTTCATGCGGTAGCCGATCTCGGCCTTGAGGGCGGCCCGCGCCATGCGGATCAGGATAAGTGCGCCCTCGCTGCCCAGGTTGAACTGCCCGATCCATGCGGCATCCAGGCGCCCAGCATGGCGCTTCGCCTCGGCTTCCATCGCATCAAGCTCGGCGCGCGTGTAGTACATCCGCGTTATCATTGCATCCTCGGTTGTGTGGTGCCCCGCGCTCGGCACCACCCGATGCGCGGGGCCGTCAGACTGATGACACAGGCACCAGTCTGACGTTTGCTAACTCTCCTCACTTAGCCTTGATCTTCGCCATCATCTCGTCAAATGCATACATACAGTTTGCCCGTGCCTCAGCCTCGGTCTCGCCCCAACCGACGACCTCAACGTCGTATGACCCGTTGCCCATGATCTGGAGCGCGGAGGCGGTTGCGGTCCACGACTGACGTTTTTTCTTCCCGTCGTTCTTGACCTCAAGATCGAGCGCGATCGCTATCCCGATCTTCATGAGTGGATGAGCGTCGCCCATAGGGCCTCCTCTCTTGGTTGCCCAGCACCCGCCCTGCCGCCTCACGGTTGGGCAGCATCCCTCCGTGAAGGGATGTATGCTGTCGGGTGCTGGGCAATTTCTCCTTCATTGCAGTCTTGCACCATCGGGCAGAATGTATCCGCCTTTTTCGATGCTCATTGTCTTTAGTCTCTCGAAGACAAGCATTGCGTCGGCCTCAGTGTCGAACGGACCGACAGTCTCGTCATGGCCTCCGCCCTTGAAAAACACGAACCACTGATCATCCACGCGATTGACGCCCATCTTAATCTCAACCACCGGCTCCGGCTCCTCGGCGGTCGCTGTGCCTGCGTATGTGATCCGCACCCTTGCCTCCTCAATTCCTGTCGTTTCCATACGCTAGTTCGTAGAGTGCGAGAGCGAAGCCGACGAGGCCGATAGCCACGAACGTCAGCATGAGGGGCGGCCACGTCGCGTGGCTTCCCGCAACGCCACCCACCACACCGAGCGCGGAGAAAATGCCAAGCCGATACCAGCTCATGCGGGCTCCTCGGTTACCCAGCGTTGAAACTCGCAAGGATCACTCCAGCGCTTGTGCCGGGAAGCGCCTCGCCAATGGGCTGCACGTTGACGTGCTGTGGCTTGCACCACGTTCCGCCAATACCGACCTCGATGTTGCGAGCGGCGTCCTCCGTCTCGGCCGCGACGACAGCCGCGTCGTAGGTGTCATAGCCGACGTTTACTGACTGCGATATGAACCAGAGCCGCACGTCTCGCTCCTTCATTGACTAGGATCGTCGGGGGTCGGCGGCTCAGGTCCGAGAACCTGGCGCAGTCTCTTGAACGCATCCACCACGTCCTCATCGCAATCTGACCAGTCGTACCAGCACACCGCGCGGGCCGCGTCTTCGACCTCCGCTAGACGCCGCTCCAGATCAGTGATGTATGCCTCGGTTGCGTCGCGCTGTTCGGCGGTCGCTGTGCCTGCGTATGTGATCCGCACCCTTGCCTCCTCGGTTTTAGTAGCGCAGGCCGGTTTCCGACCACGGCCAAGGCGCGATCTTGCCATCTATGTCTTTCACGAGCACGAACCCAGAGTCGATAGCGGCGCGATCTTGAACAACGCCTATGTTCAACACCTGACCTAGCGGCCCTCGCATTTCGACAATGTCGCCGGGCTCCCACCAGGTCACGATCTGGTTTTCTTGATCCCAAACCAAGCCGAGTCTCCTCGGTTAAATCTTCTCACCTAGCGCTTCGCGGGCGATGTTGCGCATGGCGTATGCATCGCCGCCGACAAGCGCAGCGCCGCCTCAAGTTCTGCGATGCGCCCGCCTAGATCGGCAGCGTCCCGTCGCATGCCTTCAACGAAGCCACGAGCAAACGTCGCGTCCTGCAGCTTGGAGATCAGGCCATCCATGTCAGGCACGCGCCGCTCCTCCGTTATCAAGGCTTGGGCCAGAACTTGTCCGCCACAGCTTGAAGCTCTGCGATGTACGACTCAAGATCATCACGCGAGCGGAACGTGTTCTGCTTGGCGACGTCGACCGAGGTTTCCTTGCATGTCTTTGCCGCCGCCATCAGTTCCGTTTCCTTCTCTGTGTACAGATACAGGCATCCCTCCCACATAATTACCTGCGACCTGTCCAATGGTATTCGCGTGCCTTGCTGCCAAGCATACATGTCATCCACGGTAAGGGCGCGATGCGGCTCGACCACGCCAACGATGTTCATCTCTCGCTCCTCGGTTAACCGCCGGCACGGCTCGCAGCCGTCCTTCGGCGAGATTTCCAATTGGTGCCAACAAGCGTCACGCCGACAAGCTCCCCGGTGTCGTCTGCGAACCGCAGCAGGCATCCATCTCCATACGTCGGGTGCTCCTCGGCAGTGGCCGACCGATTGTCAGCGCCCGTGATGTAGAGCACGTCGCTGCCCTCGTCGTATGAGACCTTGAACGGCGGCTTCATGTGGGCTCCTCTATTTCTGGTCGAATTGCGGGAAGCGCTTGCGGATCGCAGCTCTGTTCCTGCGGCAGATTGCGTCCGCTTCCTTCGATCCGGCATGCGGGGCGGGCGCCAGCGGGTTCGCAAGGTCAACCGTTCCCTCTATGCGGTCCTGCTCATACTGAGGACGGCGCCCCTCAACGAGTTCGACGTGGATGATCTGCGCAGAGCGATTGCCCGTCACGCGCGACTTCGCCGCCGTCGCGGAGCTAGCGCTAACCGCTACCGCCATCAGGCCGTCGCCGCGACTGCCTGGGCTGTCATAGACCACCGCGTAGACCTTGTGTGCCACAGCCGGCTCCTTGGTTGTAGCTATGGTTTCTGTAGCGCGGCATCGATCATGGCTCGCCACACTCTTGGCGTGTCGTCAGGGTCGTCGACGCCTCGGTGTTCCTTGTCCCCTGCGTTGCACATGGGGATTGTCGGCTCCCGCATGGCGGCGATAACAATCCGCGCGTAGCTTTCGGCATGCACCATCGGATCGGGCGCCTCGACGGTTGCGTTGCTGCCGACTTCGATTGCAGCGACGTAGTTCCGAATAGCCTTCGCGGCCCTAGCAATCATGTCTGTCATGGCGGCTCCTCGGTTTCCTATTCCGCGTACATCGGTTTTTTGCCAGCCGCCACATCATAGAGGTGCGTGGCCATGTCGGCTGCCGGCCCCCAGTTGCCATCCACGTAGCTCGCCGCCTCGTGGATGCCCATCGCGAACACGCGCTCGACTACGCGCTGCATCTCTGGCGGTAGGTCGTCCCAATGCGGCAGCGTCATCGGCTCCTGTATGCCGCGCACAACCGCATAGGCTGTTCTCGCGTCCACGCTGAGCGCCTCCGCTATACAGGGTCCATCTCGCGGACGCCCATCTTGTCTAGCGCCTCGATGTAGCAGTGCATGCAATAGACGCGGTCAATCTGTACGTCACGCCGACCGTCGCCGCGCGGCGGCCCGTATGTGCGCACGTACATCATCGCGTCATGCTCGCCGTGACGGGCGCAGACATGGCGGCGCGGCGCCGTGATCGTGATACTGCTCATTGTGTCCACCTTCGCTACCGTTACGTCGTCGCTCACGTGTCGCTCCTCGGTTAAATCTTCTCACCTAGCGCTTCGCGGGCGATGTTGCGCATGGCGTATGCATCGCCGCCGATAAGCGGCGCAGCCTCTGCGATCAAGCGCAGCGCCGCCTCAAGTTCTGCGATGCGCCCGCCTAGATCGGCAGCGTCCCGTCGCATGCCTTCAACGAAGCCACGAGCAAACGTCGCGTCCTGAAGCTTGGAGATCAGGCCATCCATGTCAGGCACGCGCCGCTCCTATCGTTTCAACGCTTCTTGCGCTTCGCGCGCATGACGTAGTTCCGCGCCGTCGCGTGCGACACTTCGAACTTGGTGGCAAGCCGTGGGTAAGACCAGCCCGCCTTGCGCAGCTTTAGCAGATCGGCCGCCTGCGCCGCTGTGAGCATAGGCTGCGGGCCATACATGAACCCGCGCGCCTTCAACGCCTTGATGCCCGCGCTCGTGCGCTCCGCCGTCAACTCGGCGGCAAACTGCGCGAACGCGCCGAACACCCCGAGCAGCAGCCGGCCGGTCGGCGTGGACAAATCGATCTGTTCCGTCAACGATTTGAAGCCCGCGCCGGCATCGTGGATGCGGTCTAGGATTTGGAACAGCTCGCGCAAGCTTCGCGTTAGCCGGTCGAGCTTCCACACGCATAAGGTGTCGCCGGGGCGCAAGTCCATCAGCGCAAGCTCTAGCTTCGGACGCACGCGGCGCTTCGAGGCTGAAGCGAACTCCTGATAGATGTTCCCGCATCCCGCTCTCTGTAGCTCGTCAAGCTGCAACCGCAGCTTTTGATCCTTGGTCGATACGCGAGCGTAGCCGATCATTCGCCCGGTCGGTTTCGCGTCCACTGGCCACCATGAGATTTCCACAAGCTCTGGCGGGACATTGATGCAAACCGCTTGACCTGTCAATAGGCGTATGCTAGTTTTCAACCATCGAACACGGGAGAGACGCAAATGGCCGCCTACCACAACCCCGAGATCAACGGCCAGGCCGCCGCCAACATTGCGATGTTCCTGCAAGAGAAAACCGGCACCATCTACGGGAAATGGCGGGGTCGCATGCCTGCCGCTCAGCAGCGCGCCCTGTTCTACAGGTTTCTTGGCAAGGGGTGGATTTGCATCGACGGCGCCAACGAGCGCATCACGCACACTCGCAAGGTGTGCTTCGGAACCGACTTCGACACCAACCACGATCTGGCTTTCCGCGAGATCATCTAACCGAGGCCCGCACGATGCTCTATGTCCTGATCGTCGTGACCCTAGTGCACCACGGCAGCGTTGTGGCGATGCAGGAGTTTGCGTCGAAAGAGCACTGCGAGGCGGCGAGCAAGATCGTTCTAGACGGGGAGCACAAGCGTTCCTGGGCTCGCGTCCACGCCTACTGCACCCCGAAGTAGTCAATGGAGGCCCGCACTATGGAGCCAAGCACCGAGCGCTACCTCAAGGCCGTCGCGATCATGCGCGACAGGGCGACGGATGAGTACGACCGCATCTGGTGGAAGATCGAATTTGAGACGGTGAGCGCTGGTATTGGCCTGACAGCGACCAACCTGCACAAGCGCGTGATGCGCGTGCTACAGAAGCAACGGTAACGGAGCCCCAAGCAATGCCGACGCCCGCCGCACAAGCCGCCGCCCTCCAAGCCTACGGGCTTTCGGAGCAGCTGTGGGGCTTGCAGCCGACGCGGATCGACGCGCGGGAGTTCATCGCGATGATAGCGGCGAGCTTCGATGAGTGCATGCAGCAGGAGCGCGAACATACATGCAAGAAGCTGTTGAGGCAGATCGAAGCGACACTACCCCGTGAACTGATGATAACAGTCGATGTCCACGGCGTGTACGCCATCGCCGAGCGCGACTAACGGAGGCCCGTCGTGCAGACCAGATCAACAGACTACATCTCTCTCGCTGACATGGACAAAGCCGCCAAGGCCTCGGTGCCGCGCGCCTCCTACACCGGCCAAAGCAAGTGCTGGCACGGCGCCATCAAGGTAGGCAGCAAGCTGGTGTGGAAGTGCGGTCATACCCACCACAACCGCGACCAGGGCGGCTGGACGCACGGCACGGCCGCATCGGCATGCGCTCGATCCGCCCTGAAGGTTGCGCTCAAGAGCGAGGCCGAGATTGAGCAAATGAAGCGCGACGTTCGCGCCACCGCGCAGGGCATGACGCGCGTGCGGTGGAATATCGACTATGAACTGAGCGTGCGCGATGAAATCCGCGCTGCTCTCAACCTGTGAGTCGCTACAAGCAGCGCGTCGACGGTGAGTGGGTGCATTGGTCCCGCAGGGGGCATCTGGTTGCTTGCTGCGACTGCGGGCTCGTGCATCTGATGCGCCCCCGCGTTCGGAGCGGCCGCGTCGAAGTTCAGGCCGTGCGATTGCCGCGCCAGACTGCCGGACGCCGTAAGAACAGGGTAACGCAACAATGACCAACCCGCACGCTTTCACGCTACCAGACAGGCCGGTATGCCCTGATTGTCATGCGCCACTGCCGGGTCCATGCCACTGCGGGCCGCGTGGAGAACTGCTGAGGCTGGCAGATTTCATGGTGGAGGATGTCATGGCGACGAGCGATGAAGAACTGCTGGCGGAGGAGTGCGAGGATGCAGCCGACGACCTCTGGCTTGCGGCGGCGTATCTGAAGGAAAATCTCGACGCCGGGAAGCCGATCTACGAAAGCAAATGGCTTGGTGCGGTCGTGGAAGCACACAGACTGCTAGAGGTGCTCAGCAAGCGCTTGCCGGCCGACGAGAAGACTGGATTGGGAGAGGCGGATAGGGGACACCCTATTGCGCGACCCTGGCGGCGGTGAGAGGGGATGCCCTCGGAGCCGCCGCCGAACCACAAGGAAGGCCCGTGGCCGTGAGCAACAAAGTCGCGATCTGGACCGGCAAGATTGAGCTAACTTCTCAACAGGTCGAGTACCTGTCCGCGATGAAACGAACCGGCCTATACGGCGCGACGGTTGATGAGGTTGTGGTGGGCCTAATCCTCGCTGGCATAAGAGATGCCGTCGAGCGCGACTTCATCAAGCTCACCGAACGATAATGGAGCCCCGACCAATGACGACCATTCGTTTTGAGCCATCCGAGTGCGGCCCCGGTTGTCATGATCCGGGCTGTCCGTACATGCACGGCGACTCTTGGTTCGTGGGCGACGTGTCGTTCCAGACCGAGAAAGAGGCGAGGGATTACAGAATGAAACAGACCATAACTGAGAGACACCTGGAGCGCATGATGAGCGAGGCCGCCGACTTGGACGGCCCTATGAACCTCGCGGGGTTCTACTATCTCGGCCACCTTGTCAGCGAGGAGCGAGCCCGCGTCAGCTTGGCTTTCAGTGCAATGATCATGGACTACGCAAAACGTCATGGGCTGAGCGTGAGAAGCCCGGTCAAAGAAATCAACAACTGAGGCCCAGATGATCACGCTCGGCATTGAAGACGCCAAAGACGTGCTCGAACTAATCGAGGCGGATATGCAGCGCTATCGCAACCGTCTCGACGGACGCCGCATGAACAAAGGTGAGGTGGCAATGTGTAAAGAGCACCTGTTTGAACTTATGGACCTTATGCGGAAGATCGAGCAGCAAATGCCTGTCGAGTTCCGCGAAGCCGAGAGCGCATAACGGAGGCCCCGAAGATGTACCGGGTGAAAATCGACGTGCAGGACATTGAGCTGGTTGCGCTCAAGAAGCTGTCGCTGGTGAGCCACGCGCTTGCGTCGAAACTCGACTTCCGGGCGCAGCAGGAACAGAAGTGTTTGGCGGGCGTGCTCGATGACGTAATCCGGCGCATCGAGTTGGCTGCCGCGCAGTCAACAATATAGGCCCGAGAGATGACAGAAGGCGAAAAGATCATCGATGACTGCATCATGGGCATAGAGAACTACTATTCGCGCGGCGAGTTTCCCAAGCGCGCCGGATTCATCGCCAGCTATGGGGAGCGCATCGACGCGCTGCTTGCCGCTGAGCGCGAGAAGGTTGACCACTACCGCCGCGCCATGGACGCCATCTCGTCGTCTGGCAACCTCAAGTAACGGAGCCCCCGATGACGTGCCAGCACTGCGGCAGAGAATTGGAGACAATCGTGATCTACAATCACACGATCTTGCGTTGTCCGAATATCGCCGTGAAACACCCGCCCGTCGTCTACGTTCCAACGCCCGTGACCACCATCGCCAAAACCGAAAAGTGAGCCCTCTAAGATGAAGCCTTGCGCGGACTGCGACGGAACAGGTTTCTCCGACAAGGTGAAGCGCGGCATATGGACGATGGAGCCGAGAGAGAAGATTTGCCCAAGCTGCGGTGGTCGCGGCTGGGTTCCGAAGAACAGCAAGTGATGACCCCGCTGGAAAACCCACTCCGCCCGCCGATCGCCACGCCAGCTGTGAATGTGGGCCTAACCTCGGCGACAGTGCTCAACTACATCATGGTCCATAACGAGGTGTGGACAAAGACCCATGGGGGGTTGTGGGTCGTCACCCTAGCAACGACTTGCTAACGGAGTTCCCGAACATGCCGCAGGACACAGAACTAGATCTGATGGATGAGCGCGCAAGCGAGATCGCGCATGACGTGTTCGCGCGTACACGCGGCAATGAGCGAGGGCAAATGCCAGATCATCTCTTACTCGCGTGGGACGATCTTGGAAAAGATCAGCGTGCGCTGTATATAGCGATTGCACGCGCTGGTTTCGAGGAAGGCCGCAAACGGTGACGGAGCCCGTGTAGCTACAAGCCACCAAACGCAAAAAGCACCGAAGCCTCCATCCCATCACTGCACTCCAAGCAGCCACAGAAGCCCGCACAGGCCCGCCAGTGTCCAACTTGTGGACACGGCCTTATGGGTAGCTACCCAAAGAAAACAGCCACCCAG
>Ga0208185_1000619_pt1 | contig 13842 bp, 23 predicted proteins | sample EasRivMeERMLT700_FD_187532 | JGI IMG/M metagenome (GOLD analysis project Ga0208185, IMG submission 187532) | Soil microbial communities from meander-bound floodplain in the East River, Colorado, USA - East River MetaG ERMLT700 (SPAdes) (version 2) | ecosystem: Environmental > Terrestrial > Soil... | reverse complement strand
CCGTAGGATGCCCTGCATTCATCGATCCTTTTCTATCCCCTGGTTACTCTCCGTGCAGGCCGGCGGATACAGAGCGTAACTGTGCCAACATTTAGCTAAAAGTACATTGTTTTTACCCGGAAAGTTAGAAATAATTACCTCCCCGACGAGAGGAAATCTGATGTCAATTGGCAGCCGTGCCGAGCGCATCGCACTCGGAATCGAGTACCTAAACGCGCAGTATCCGAAATGGTGGCATCGTGTCGACCGCACACAATTGGACATGGCAAACCCATTCCGGCATGTGCTGGCGTACGTCACCGGCAGACCCTCTTACCACACGACAGAGGAAGCCGCTTGGCCCCTAGCTAAGCGCATCGCACACGGTTTTGACGATGACATGGACCTGGCTGCATACGCGATTCTCACCGCCGAATGGAGCTACGTACTCCGCACAGGGAAGGATGGGCGCGACACATAATGCACCCCATTATCGCCATCCTGATAGGACTCGCGATTGGTGTAGTGATACACTTTATCATCGAGTATTTCTAGGAAAGGATAAGCCAATGCACGTACCGCGCTTCTTCTGTATGAGGTGCAGTCTTGAGATGGTTATCAAGCAAACCGGCGCATGCCTCTGCGTCAAAACGGCGGACGACGTCCCCTACTACAACCTGTATGCGGACATCTACGCGTGCCCATCTTGTGGGGCTGCCGTCTCTCACAACGCCCGCAACGGTGCCGCGCACCACTCCACAGACCCGTACAAGGCGCGCGTACACACGCACCATGTGAACTTGCAGCCCTAATCTCTACAGCAAAAGGCAGCCGCTATCTCCAAGCGGCTGCCTTTCTTTGTTTCTACCGGGATCGAATGTAGGCGATTGCTACAGCTATCACACCGCCTATCCCTGCCCCGATAAATATGCCTGCAAGGCACAGTTGGAGGACAAGCACGCTGGACAGTTTGCGATCGGACTGATATAGACCACGCACTTTTGCGAGTCCCCTCTGTACTTTGGGCCAGCGGTAGAGGTCACCCTTTCGTACTGTCCAGAAAGCGTTGAGGTGTAAGCGTTTGTGCGCTCCCCGTACTGAGCGTGAGCTGAGGTTTCTCGCGCAGCATTCAGCCCAGGTGTATTGGTTTCGTCCACCCGAACCCCGTCCCAGTGCGTCTGTGGTCAACGCCTTCAACCTTCCATGTTCGGTCGCGTGTCACTACTGAGTCAAGCGTTCCGTTGCGGATTGCGCCTACTAGCGTGTCCCAGACCTCTCCCTCAAATACGTTGCGGCTAATCTGCCTTGCAATGCGCGGGATACCCGAGACGCGTACCTGTTCTCCCGTGACGATCTGTCGAGGTCCGTGGATAGTGAAACCGTCCCATGCACGCTTAAGTCGAAGCTCTCCGGCTTGGTAGGTTTCTGCAACGGCTGCAAGGGTTTCGAAGCCTTGCCCCGTGCAAAGAATAGAGTCAGTATCCACATAGATAGCCGTCCTTGGTGGAAGTAGTTGCATGACGTCCCAGAGCTGTACGCGTCCGATTGCTTGGACATAGCCGGTAATCATCGGCATCGAATTCTGCCATTCCTGGCGGCCGAGATCTTGCCAAACCTTTGTTCCTACTTGCATTATCTCGAAGCGTTCACCGCTGTCACGGTCGAGCACCATGCCACGCATGACGCCTGCCGTTGGCGCTTCGCCGAAGTCGTCCCACTCGTTGTATGTCATGGCGAATCTGCCGATGAGTGCACGTGACCAGTGTTTGTAAATGGCTTTCTGCCATGCGGGGACGACGTCATCGGGCTTGTCTAGTTGCTCTAGAATCCATATGCCCCAAGCTTTTAGGGCAGGGGCTTTGCGGTAGAGGTATCCTCCGAGGACGTTGACTCTTGCTCCGGCGTCGATTGCCGCTCTGAGTTCGACGTCCCATACGACAGTGTCGAAGGTTCCAATTGGCCATGCAATTCGACCGTTGACACTTGTTGGCAGCACGGGCACTTCAGTGTCAACACGTACATGGAAGAGTCCGGCGGTGCGCTCGGACCGTAGAATGGTTCGATAGTCGTAACCGCGTGGCATTGGACCGAGGAGCTTTGTAGGCAGGGAATAGTCACGTGCGATACGCGGATATGCCCCTTTGAAGTCGAACTCATAGACGCGTTCTCCTTTCAGTTCACCTCGCCAGTATGCCTCACATCGGCCTGTCCACATGGCTCGTCGCTCCATTGCGAGGATGTCTGGATCGTCGTGCACGGTGAGTTTGTGGGTAAGGTGTTTGTGTCTGAATGTTGCCCAGCTTTGAGCTGCACCAGTAATCTGCCAGTTACCCATATCCTCATGTTCAAGCCAATCGAGATATGCCTTGACAGACGTCGATAGAATACGTACATCAGCACGACAACGGGTGAACCAATCACTGTCATTGTCGTTATCCATGTCGATAGCGACTTTGCCGAGTCCATGCCACTCCCCCATTTGAGCGATGGTGGTGTTAAAGAATGACACGGAATCGACCATTAGCAGTGTGCTCTTGTCCTTGCGCCATTCCAGCCAGGTTGAGCGCGCTGTAATGTTGTGTCCCGTGAGCGACCATCCGAGCCTGGGCAGCTCGTGAAAGACGTTGGAGATACGCACGTCGTAACCGAGATTGTGAGCCCACACAATGGTTCTCGCGTCCGCTACTGCGTAGTTAGATATGTCTCTCCATAGCCAATCGGCGCGCTTGTATTCCTTCCATTCGTCCTTGGTCTCGTATCCCTTTCTGCCAGTTGAGAAACAGGCGACAGCTAAGCGCCATGTCTGGATACCGGCCTTACCTCGCCTGGCGGAACGCGATTCGGTGTCCAGATAGATGTGACGTCGGGGTATCCTTGTCACTTCGTTTGGTCGTATGTTGTGCCATGTGCGCGCGGGCTGGACGCGCATAACTTATAGCCTTGGTATTAGCTTGTATGTTCCGACGTACGCCACGCCAACCACTTCCTCTGGATATTCGTCTGGTTTCGCCGAAGCGTTGCTTAGGAAGTCGGCCCACACGTCCTTGACGACGTTCATTCGGGCTCGAAGAGTGTCCGTCTTTACTGAGAAGTGCCGCGTATCGATGAGTCCGGTTTCTCTATCGCGTACAAACACCTCCACCTGTTGAATGAAACCTCCAGGCTTGTTTACCCGGAAGCCTTCGATCTCCCCTGCAACCGGGCGGCGATTGAGGGGACGCGACAACTCTGCAACCTTGTTCGCTAGCAGCTGTCGCGCGTCATGTAGGGCCAAGTCCCACTCTTCCTCGGTCAAGAAAGGGTTGAGTCGCTGAGCTATGTTGAACCCTGCGATGCGTCCCAGCTTGCCCTTGAGCGTGCGTGACGCAGCCCACACGTTAAAGTCCATAGTCGTTATTCACCGCGCGCTTTCTTGTCGGCAATCAGTTGTCGGGCGCGTTCCTTGGCTTCCGCGATTCGTTGCTGTAGTGGTGAGAGAGGCGCTCTACCGTGTTGTTTAACCTTCGCCCAGACTTCGGCACTGGATCTGGAGGAAGATCCACTACTGAGCGTGTCCGCCGGCTTAACTCCTCGTGTTTTAGGGCTTCTGACCTGGCCTTTTGGTGTGCTCTTAGGCGCTTCTTTGCGCGCCTCTCTCGCGCGCTGCCGCCCAGTCTCGGCACTGTCAACACCACCTATCTCTACGGGGACCCATTCCCCGTGTTCGTTCTGCTCAAATATTTCGTACACGTCGTAAGTCACTCCGCAATAGAGCGCCAGTTTCTGTGTCTTGAGTAGCCATGTCTGGCCATATAAAACCGCGCGGCTCTTGTCGCTGCGTCTTACGCTGCGCTCCACTCGACATGAGGCGTTGTGGGAGCGGGTAAGTGCGACCAAGAACCGCGCGGTTGTCACCGCCGATCACCTACATTTCTTGTGCGTCCACCAATTTCTCGACGGTCTCGTTCTCGGCCAAGTTCTTGGCCAACGCGCGGAACAGGTCCATGTACTGCACGGACAAGTCGACGTCGCTGAGCGCTTTCGCCACGTCGTTGTTCAGCATCGCCTTGGACGCCTCGACGTACAGCGTGCCAACCTCTTTGAGGATGGCCGCGCACTTGCGCACGTTCGGATCGACCACGACGCGCGGAGCGCGCTTCCTCGGCGTCGTCGCGGGAGGGGTAACGGGAGGGTCTGCCTTGGCCATTGCGAGCCTTTCGTTTGGAGTGGAGTGGAGCTGCGTAGTGCGGGCACCGATCCTTATATCTGGTGCCCGCACAGCCTATGTGGAGTGTACGTTACGGTCGGACGATGTCCAAGATGGTGCCCTTTTTGCCTTGCTTGGCGGAGAAGCAGAACGCTTGCGGCCACTCGTTGAACGTGTCGAGCGCGTACAGCTTCATGAGCACCTTGGTCGCGCCGCACGTGAGGATTCGGGTGGTGTCCATCCCCGGTCGTGACACGGTAAGTGCGGCATAGAAACCGAGGAGGGAATCCTCGTATTCCCCGGCACGGATCTCGAATCCGTGGAGGATGAGCGGGATGCCGACTGCTTCCGTGGCGCGCATCGTGGTGCGCTCCCGCATGACCTCCTCCGGCGATGCCGCGTCCATCATCTCGGCCAGAATCGACGCCATGACCGCGTATTGGTCCTCATCGGTCGTGTCGGCGCGCTCGGTAAGCCACGTGATGAACGTTTGCATCGCTTGCTCGTTGCGGTCCTTGGTCGCTCCGGCAAACTGTGCCGCTTCGGCCATTTCTTCCTTAGAAACCGTCGCTATCTCCCCAGAGGCGACGCTCGGCAAGCCAGACTCCTGTTGGAGTTCCTGCTCGGTTTGCTCCTTGACTTTGGCCACTGTCTGAGCCTTCCTTTGTAGGTTTCCCGTTGCGCCACTCGATAACGCCATCAGAGGCGTTGATGACGATGATGTCTGCGATGTACACCAGTTGTCCGAACAAGTGCAGGTGTGCATCCCAGTATTCCTTTGCCTTGGCAATGGCTTTGCCAAGCTGAGCGTGAGTGGAGAGTTGGTGCTTAGGAGAGTCGCACGTGCAGTAGCGCGGTATCGACTGCACCACATAGCCTGTGCGGCGCGCGATAGCCATTGCCGTTAGATGCGTTCGCCGAGATACAGCGCTCCGAGCCGACCGAACGCGTCATCTGACAAGTACGCGCTCAGTCCACCCATTCGGCGGTATCCCTGAACGGCTAGCCATATTGCGGCATCCAAGTGGCATGCGCACGGGTCGGTGATCGCGCCACGAATGGTGACCTTCCGTCCGTTGCGCTCTTCGCTGCCATGCTTGGCGTTCTCTATGGCTTCCTTTACCTGTACTAGACAGCTTGCCTTGTGCATCATGTCTGAGCACCTGACCACTTCTAGCGTGTACATAAGCGCCTCCCGAGCGCTAGGTTTGTTGGGACATCGTACACCACCTTTCGCCTTACATGTACATGGCGGGGAGGTGCTATTTTACGTCGCTGCGCACTGCCGCCTCGCAGTCCGCGCGGCACACTCCCCGCCTCATCCCTATTAAAGGTCTCCAGTCTTTAACAGGGACGGCGCGCCCTCACCAAACCCCCTTGACAATCCGCCGGTGAGGGCGCACACACCTACAGTTGATCCTCTCCCGCAAGTGCAATGCACCAGGTTTCAGGACCGACAACACCGTCGACAGACTCGGCACCGAACTTGGATTGCAGCGCCTTGGCTGACGCTGTGGTCTTGGGTCCGAACTGCCCATCGGCCTGCGTGTCGATGCCGTGACGTGTGCACAGTGACTGGAAAGTGACCACTTCGCTGCCCTCGCTGCCCTCGCGCAGCTCTGGCATTGTGACGGTGACGGTAACCATGCGGTCGTCCCTCGATCCTTGGTTAGTGATGAGCAGGAACAGGTCAGTGTGGTCATCGTCCGCGTAGGCACGATCGAAGCCTAGGTGAGCGTGCCACGGGCCGGATTCGAGCTTGATTTCCCGTAGCGACTTAAGCTTTCCTGTCGCCCTGGCGGTCTGGAGTCGTGTGACGATTCCGCGTGCGTGAACCTCGTTGGTGACGATGTCCATACCGGCGATGTGGAAGCCCCTACCGCCGTGCCGGTTGCCTTCGGATTCCGTTACGGAGTAAGACTTGTTGGTGCAGTATTGCGACTGCTGTATCCAGTCACGCGAGCGATGGTAGCCCTTGAGGTGGTGCTCATCGCCGATGGTGCCCACGCGCCAGCCCGGCCACCTGAAGAATTCGAGCAGGTTGCCGCGCAGAACGGTAATGCCTGATGGCACGCGTTCCGAGCGCCAGACCGATTCTTTCTGTAGGTTCGAAAGCGACACCACTAGAAGTCAACCTCCTTCATTGCTTCGGCTATTGCTAGCCGACTGTCCATCATGGTGCGGAGCAATATTTGCTCCGCGCGTGTGCCCTTGAGATGTTCCGCCACAACGAATTCAGCTTGCGAGAACTTGGGCGCGTCAACGATCGCGATGAGCTGCCCTGCCGCTGGCCCTGGCTTGTAACCCAGGATGATGATTAGCTGCTCTTCGCTCATCGCTCGACGTCCGTGTCGGGGCGTTCGATGTCGGTTTCCCCTTGTGGTGCAACGACTTTGCGCGACCTTTGCGCGGCATCCCGTTGCGCTACTTGCGCGTCAACGGCTCGCCGGAGTGCGTCGGCAGCGTCCTTCGGAGTAGGCATTTCGATCTCCTTCGATGTCACTCTCTGTCCCCGCCGGCGGGTACGGAGAGTAACCTAGGCGGTAAGTTGCAGGTAGAGCGCAGCGTCAGTGTCATCGTAGCCCTGCGACGTGAGGCGCAACATAGCGTCAGGCAGGTCGATCAGGTCCTTGTTGTACGCCTGCCGAATCTGGGAGGCGGTGAGGGTCTTAGAGATGGTGGTACGGTCGATATCCCAGATGGCGAAGAGATCATCACGTTGATCAACAGGGATGCCGAGCGCGTCAAGCTGGGCAGACGCTTGCGATTCGTCCATCCTGCCCGCAAGGAAAGCTGCCTTGACACGGTTTACTGCGCTGTTGATGAACTTCTGTATGCGCTGCAAGTCGGCTAGCTCAACCATCGCTCTAGCGTTGTTGTCGCTATAGCCGAGCGCCAGCAACAACTCTAAAGTTGTGGCCAGGTCAAGGAATCTGACCTCGTAAAGGTCGATGATTTGGGAGCGGGTAAGCTCTTTCGTTGTATCATCTTGGCGCACTTCTTCGAGCGCTATCAACGCGTCCGCGTCATCCTGCGAGAATCCGTGTTGCAGCAACACATCTAGGGTTGCCTCGCGAGTGTAGACGCCATTGCGGTAGAGCAACCTTACGGTTTCCTGTGGAATGAGCCGTATCGCCATTTGGCGGTAGAGGTGAACATATTTGTTCTTTACGCGGCTCTCCAGGAATGCCTCATTGAACGTGGTTTCATCAATGAGTCTGCGGTTGAGCGCTTCCGACATGAAGTCAGGTCCAGGCGGCAGCCCTGCAATCTTTATAAGAACCTCAAAGTCTTGTGGGTCAAGGCCGTTGGCGATAGCTACCTCTTGGGCTGCCGCCAGCTCCATGTGACCCTGATTCGTGGCGTCCGCTGCGTCGACTGTTGACATGCGGGAGTATTGCAGCTTTTCGAGAACGTCGAACCATTCTTTACGCAATGGTCCTTGAACTATGCCACGCTCGTAACGGTCCCTACTAATGAACTTGCGTCGCCACGCCTCTGAAAGCGACTGCGGTGAAAGGGGTTCACCGTATATTTCCACAAGCTTTTCGAAGTCGTCCCCATTGAGCCCGGACAGTGCTGCCGTGCTCTTTCCTTCCTCCATGGTGACAACGTCGCGGTTGTACATGGTGGCCAGGTCACCGGGCGACAGCTCCATTGCTCGGAGTTTGTAGAGTCGGCTTGCATCCTCATCCGTATAGCCTTGCCGCTTAAGGTTTAACAGTGCTTGCTCTGGCCCCCAAAGTCTGCGGTTGGCTAGCTCCTGTGTCTGGTTGAGCGTCGGTCGCGTGATGGAGAGGCGTTCAAGGATGGCGAGGCGCGCCGGATTCATCCCTTGCCCGAGCGCGTCATAGTTCAGGCCGCGCGGCTCTCCATCGAAGTCGATTCCTCTAACGCGTGCTTGCGCAACAACTTCTGGTGATAGGAACGTGTTCGGGTTCTCTGCCATGATGCGGTGAATGACCGGAGCAAGCCAGTTGTTGATGAGATCGAACAACCCCGCTGACATCGTAGTGCCCGCAATGCTTCCGCCGATCCACCCGAACGCCTGCCCTTGACGCGTCGCTAGCGCATGGAATGCGGGGCGTAGTTCGTTAGGGGTTTCAGGGTGTTCGGATATGGTTTTGAACACACCATCGAAAACCTCGCGGACTTCGTCCGAGATATGGTTGGTGGCAGAGGCGAAAATCTGTTGCGCTATATCGTGCTTATGGCTAGACATTTTCTGCGTGGTGTAAATGGTTGCGTCAGCCACAATCCTAGCCAGACGTGGCCCAAGCTTTCCGCCTACGTCGTTAAGTTCGTTGCTGCTCATAGCATTCTCACCAACACTTCCTCTATGCGCGCGGCTATCCTTCCAGCGTACGTGACACTCCGCGCTCTGGCCGTCTCTAGAAGCGCGTCAGCATTGTCGTTGACGAACGCGATAAGCTCGGCAACCAGCGCACCCAATACCCATTTGGCCATACGACGAGGGTCTGTCAGCAGTGTGAAAACGAGCAGGGCAACGCGTCCTAGCGTGTCGAGTATCCGGTTAATCTCACGCAGCGCCCAGTCAGCCAACCTGTTTGCTGTGTCAACGATTCGGTTAATCCAGTCGCCAACCCATCGGCTCAATGTGTTGACAGTGCTGGTTATCTGGTTTGCCACAGTGGTAATAACCGTTGACAGGTAACGTAATGCGCCCTCTACCGCATGCGCGACGTACGCGGGTATTCGCACGTTGATGACGTACCACATGGTGAGGTAATACTCTCTCGCCATGTTGCCGATACGGTCGCGCCAGTAGTAGAAGATAGACAGCAGTCGACCCCACCCGTTACGGAGAGCAAGGCCGGCCGTAACAATGAGTGAGTATATGACCGAGATTCGCTCTATGGCAGCGTCCGCGAGCTTGCGTATACCCGAGACGCTTGCCGCGATTAGGTCGCGAATCCATTGGTCCACAACGCTTCCCTACTGAGCAGACAGGTTTTCCACTGCAATCATTGTGGTTGCAGCGGCATCAACTTGCGCTTGCACATACTCCGGCGAGTAGAGACGCGCCGGAATCTCGACCGTACCCGTTGTACCGGAAGCAAGCTGAAAACCAACCTGAACGACCGACTCAAACGATCCGCCAGGCGTCAAGCGCTCAGTCTGACGCTGCGAGATGACTTGCCACTTCATAGCCATTGCTCTTGTCTCCCCTGGTTAGATGCGCAGAGATACCGCTGCGTTCGCGTAATCCTGCAACGTGTTTGCTACCCCGCCGAATATGTCTGCGGATATGTGCACGTACTGGGAATGATCCCAGTCCTCCATTGGCCGCAATTGCAAATCCGGCACGAATATGTCACCCGTACCCGTTCCTGGCAGAATCCCAAATCCGCCAACATATCCGCGCGCCGTGTCCGTGTGTTCAATGGATACGTGCAAGTGCGATGTGTGGGGATCGCTGCCTCCAAGTTTCTTGGGCTCGAAGCCATTCTTCTTGTGGTACTGGTAGTAGTTGTAATTGATGTACCGGATGACGTCCCCGTACTTGCTCAGTCTCCCAATCACTAGTCCGGGGTCGATGCCGTCCTTGTCGATGTCGATAGCGTGCACGCGTCCCGACGAGTCTGCGCAATGGTCAGATGTTCCAGGGCAATGGTTCTTGTCTCCGATCCATCCGTCCGTACGATGGTCGCGGTGAGGCCACGTCGCGTTAAGCTCATCGAAAAGCTTGACCAGACTGGAAACCAAATACGCCACAGCACACCACCCTTAGAAGGGATTCGGATGGAAGTAAAGCGCTGCATACAAGGGATGCGGTACAGCGTCACCGTTGAGCGCCTCAATCCTCACGGGACGTGGCGGCAGCATTAGCACCATAGCCAATGGTGGTACGCCATTAACCCCGTACGCCAGGAGTTGCACAGCGCCAAGGTAATCGATTGCGAGCAACCGGATATGTCCTGCCGCCGCTCCTTCAATGCTGGCGTTGAAGTGACCCCATCCCCAATGCACGGCAGGTGCTGAAACCACTTGCGTAGCGCCAGCATTCACGTTCAAGGCGTCAAGGGTAATCATGCCGTTGTGAATGTTGCCAGGGAAATCAACCCCGCCTTGTTGGTTTTGCCACAACCGGACCGTAATGAGGCGTCCTATCACGTCGACGTCCGTGAACACTTGCATGTACGGTCCTGTGACTGGGATTGGCCCAGTGCATGCCATACCCGCGAGAACGTCGATCGCGTGTGTTGACACGAAGTTGCCACCCGATGGGGCATCAACGAAATTGAGCCGCGTACGCAGGCCACCAACGTCTACCGTTTGGCGTATCCACACATACGAAACGTTGCCCACAAAGTATGTTCCTCGACCGACCGAGAGCGCGCCCTGTGCAAATGCGTTCAGCGTGAGTATTCCGATATCGGCAGCGGCTATCTGTCTTCCCCAGTCGGGAAATCCATGCGCTACAGGTGTTGTCAAGGCGCTCTCCCATTAAGACGTTGGGGTAAAGTCTTCGGCAAATGCCAATGGAGGTATCGGCACCAACGGAACACGGCCGTTGTTGGAGCGTACAGTTTCGTTGACATGAAAGCGAAAGTAGATCGTGTGCGAATACACGTCAAGGTTGTAACCGCGAAACGACCACGCTGAACCTTCCGGAAAGCCTTGCACGGGCCAATTTATCGGCTCGTTGTCGGCAATAATCCATTGGGACGCACTGTGTGGGATTACAGTCTCGCCGGAGTGACGTATCTGGAATCCCACAAGACCGGAAGGGCCTGGAGGGACGACAATCTCAATCCGTTCAACGATTCCAGGATCGAACACCAGAGCCGTTGTTTGCGGAGTAGCGATCGCCGTCCCTGCCGGAACGGTGACGTCGAAAAGCTCGATGCGTTCAGCCACAACGCTATCCGACGTCGGCCTGAATATAGGAGTAAAGCGCGCTGCCGTTGGCGGACGCTGCCACTTGTTGGAGCGTGAACACATACGTTGCGTTGGCGACTTCCCCCGCAACGGGGTCGTCACAGTCGATGTCGAATTGTTCAGTCGAGCCTGCCGCCGCACCAATAGTGACGGTGTTCGCCTCGTTAACGACTGTGCCGGTAAGGCTGTCTCTGCGAACGCGCGGAATGACACCCGTCGTGTTGGTGCCAGTGGTGAGTTGTGCGATGGCACGCAACCTGATTGGTACGCCAGCGTTGCCGTTGCTGATTCCAGTTACTGTTGCCACAACGGTTTCAGCCGTTGTCACGAGCGGGACGTCTGTCGACGCCTCGCTGTTGTACTGTCGCAGAGTCATGGTTTCAGCTCGATTCCTCTGTGTACGCGGGTGGGAACGGCCACATGACAAGGCCGCTTCCGCTGGGATATTCGATGACCGATATGACGATCTGGCTGTACTGGTCACCAGCCTGAATGTTCTCAGTGTCCGACACGATAGAGTGCCCTTGCGGCAGCCAAACTCCGTCGACAGGCCAATCTATCGGCCCTTTACCCGTTGCCGCTGTGGCGAAGTTCTGACCGGGGTGCGCGTGTGACACCAGCGTTGCGCCAGCCGCTGCGACGTTACCGCCGTTCACCGTGCCCCATATGTTGGTGCCATTGGTGAAGTTCAGCCGTAGCTGCCGGTTGGCTACGTTGGCGTCCGCCACGAAACGGACTCGCAGCGTGCGCACCAACCAGCCAGCGGCATTCACTGGCGTAATGGTGAACTCTGCGCCAGCTGCCGGTTGAGGTATCTGCTGAACGCGCCAGAGTGGTGTGTATCGAGGGTCCATCGTCCTGTCTCCTTATATGGATTACGGGCGCACGTCAAAGGATATCGACGTGCGCCCAGACTTGACTTGACGCGTTCAGCTGCTGAGCTGCGCCAAGAAGAAGTCGACAGTGATGGTACCGGCGGCAGTGTTGAGCGCGACGAACGCGTTCGTAGATCCCCTGTTGTTGCTGTTGAACACGGGAATGTGCGGCGTACCGTGCGCGACCGACAGACGCTGGAACCAATCGCGGGTTTCAAGGCTCTCAGTCGTCCCAGGACCGCCGACGCGAAGGTTACCCGTGTCGGAGTTTGAGATGCCGACTGCAAGCGCTTGTGTGCCGCTCTGGTAGCCCAGAATGGCGTAGTCTGTGTCGGCCTTGAGTAGATCCGTCAACGCGGTGATAGCCGTACCCGCCGACCAATCGCCAGCGGTAACCGGACCTGCAACCGGCACCTCAACGGTGAGATGGTTCACGATGCGGGACTTGACTTGCTCCCACATCGCAAGCCGCGCGGCGATGCCGGGCAGCTCGTTGTAGTAGAAAAGCATTGCGGCAGAGTCGGTCTCCGCACCACCGCCCGACTGCTCGAAACGCAGCGGATCGTTCGGGTACAACTTCTGTTCGGCCCTGTCGCCCATGTAGTTGCGGATAAGCGCTGCCGGTGACGTGAAACGGATACCCTGAACGTCGTCATGCATGCGCGCCGAGTGCACGCGCACCACGCCAGCGGTTGCGTTCTGCGCCCACAGACCTTCGAGATAGGCCGGTGACGACGCGGGAAAGTCCTTGACGGTAAAGGAGCTGCCCGTGTTCGCAGTGAGCGCGGTGATTGTCGCGCCGGGGTTCAAGACTCGCCCGGTGACCACTTCCATTGCTGTCATGTCTAGTCCTTATCCCTTGTCCCCTAATGGATTTCGGACTGGTTACCGTTGGCCGGAACGCTTGAACTGGGAGAGCTGGCGGGCGTTCTCCACCATGCGCGTGAGGTTCTGTTCCAGGCTGCCGCGCGGCATCGCTTCTACGCGCCGCTGGACCTGCTCGACGTAGGGCAGGAATTCGTTCAGGAACGACTCCATCTTGCCCTTCTTGGCGTTCACGCCAGCGGCGATGCGTTGCGCGCCAGCGGTTGTGCTGGCCTGCCACGACTGCAAGGAAACGGCGCGGGTGTTCGCCTCCCACTTGTCGGCCTTGGCCTGAATGTTGGCCAGCCACACCGCTTTCTGAGCGGCGGCCTTGACGCCCGGTGCGGTCTGCACGCGGGCAACACCCTCGATAACCTGTTGTGTCGCACCAGCGGTGCGCTGTGCCCACTTCTCAGTGATGGACTGGGCACTACCCCGGACTGCCATGATCACCCTCTCGGTTTGCCTGCGATTCGAAGCCAAGTATACCCTGCATAACCTTCCTGTAGCGGTCCCAAGCGGCTCCAGACTTACGATTCATCTGTGCGTTATGCGTTACGCACCTGGCAAGCGCGCAAGAGACGCAGTCCCTTAGCCCCCGTCTCCATCTTTCAGGACGAATGGGCTCGCTGCATGCGCACGTTCGATCTGGATTTCTCATGACCTTATTATCCCTACCCCCTACCCCCCGGGAGTTCCTATCGAGCAAAATAAGTGTCACTCTGTGTGCGCGCCGGCAGGGACACAGCGTGACATTGGTATATATCAATTATATATTAGATATGGAGGCATGGAAGTTTGACAATTTCTATGTCCGTGTGATAATAGGCAAGATCCCCTAACCATATATGCAAGTCGATATTACTAGGCTATTTGGCGGCCTCTGTGGCATCCCTCCCCCAAGATCGCATAGTATGCACCTCCCATCATGTAAACCCCGAAAATCTTGGGTCTTGGGGCCAGGTGTGTGCACAGCGAGTGAAATTTGTGGCGGGCCCAGTCTGTCCCCGCGCGGCGCGCGGCGCGCCAGGGCCT
>Ga0208185_1000617_pt1 | contig 13877 bp, 3 predicted proteins | sample EasRivMeERMLT700_FD_187532 | JGI IMG/M metagenome (GOLD analysis project Ga0208185, IMG submission 187532) | Soil microbial communities from meander-bound floodplain in the East River, Colorado, USA - East River MetaG ERMLT700 (SPAdes) (version 2) | ecosystem: Environmental > Terrestrial > Soil >... | reverse complement strand
GCTGCGTATTGGCCGCGGTGCGGTTGAACATGGCGTAGTAGTAGTTGCCGGCGTTCTGCAAGCCGAACACCACCGCATGGTCGGCGTTCGCGTTCACACCCAACTCCTCGCTGCTCCTGACGCGCGCCGAGAAGGCGAAGTCCCCGTAGGCGCGGCCCTTCAGCAGGCTGTATTCGCCCAGCCGCGAATCGGGCAGCTCGAGGTAGTCGGTGGTGTTGATTCCGTAACGCAGATCGTCGCCGTCGATCGCCACCGACCAGCGCGAGGGGGTCAGCGGCTCCCAATTGGCGGCGTCGCCGGAATAGGCGTCGAGCGTGGAGAACGTGGTCGTCGCCGGCCCTTTGATCGTGACATCGTCCCACCAGGCTGCGTCGTTGAACGACCCGATGCCGATGCGGCCCGCGCCGAAGGTCGCATCGTCGGCTTGCATCACCGGCGCGCCGTCCACCGAGACCGTGATCGCGGAGCCGCTGCGCGCGACTTCGACCAGGTGATAGTCGCTGTCCGGGATCGCGTAGTTGCCGGTCGCCAGCGCCGGCTGCCGGACTCCGTTCACGACCTTGAAGAGCTGCGTGTTGGCCGCGGTGCGGTTGAACATCGCGTAGTAGTAGTTGTCCGCGTCTTGCAAGCCGAACACCATCGCATGGTCGGCGTTCTCATTTGCCGCGAGGTCTTCGCCGCTCCGGACTCGCGCCGAGAAAGCGAAGTCGCCGTAGGTGCGCCCTTTCACCAGGCTGTATTCGCCCAGCCGTCCGGTCGCAAGCTCGAGGTAGTCGGTGGTGTTGATGCCATAGCGCAGATCGCGGCCGTCCATCGCCACCGACCAGCGCGCAGCGGTCAGCGGCTCCCAGTTGAGCGCATCCCCGAGATAAGGATCAACGTCGGAGAAACGCTCCGATGGCGGCAGCGTTTGCGAGAAAGCGTCGTCGACGCTGAGCAGCGGCGCCACGGCGAGAGAGAGAGCAAGCAGCGCGGCGCGTAGCGCGCGTTCGATCGAGTTTGTGTTCATGCCGCGTCACGCTGTCACCTCGCGTGAGCTTGCGGAAGCGGCAAACGTCTCAACTCTTTTTTATTTTCGGCGCGCCTGCGGATTGCATCACGAACTTGGCATCATCAATTCAGATGACAAGCGCGCGGCGTCGTCAGCGCCCGACGATTATTCTTTCGCCAAGACGTAAGTCAGATTGTTGTGGCGCCACGGCAGCCGGCCGAGCGAAAGAGCGCTGACCAGGATCGACACCGCGAGAGCGAGCCGCGTGCCGACGGTGCGCTCGAGGTGGAAATCGGACAATCCGTATTCCTCGCTGACGCGCAACTGATGCGACGCGCAGAAATCTCTCAACCCTTCCCGGCTCACGATCCAGTCGTAGTAGGTGGGATAAGGACCGAATCCGGCCTTGCCTGCATTCCAGCGCCTCAAGATGTACTTGTGATAGGCGACGTGGAGCCAGAACGGCGTGAACCGGCCGGCGAAGCCAAACGCGGTATTGCGATCCGGGAATCTCAAGATCAGCAGGCCTCCCGGCTTCACCCACCGGTACAGGTTCTCCAGCGCGAGCGCCGCGTTCGGCACGTGCTCGAGCACGTAGGAGCTGTAGACGACGTCGAACTTGCGCCCGCCGAGGTCCACGGTGCGCAGGTCCCCCACGATCGCCTCGTCCAGATCCCGCCGGCTGCTGAGCGCCTTCTCGTCCAGATCCACGCCGGTCAGCCTGAACTTGACGCCGTCCAGGTTCAGCGTCCAGCGCCGGCCGCAGCCCGCCTCGAGGATTGCGAGCTCCGGCTTGCCGCGCGCCAGGGCCTTGATGTGCGTTTGCATCAGCTCGAACTGCTCCTCGTAGCTCCTGAACATCTTGAGCGCCGTCATCCCGCCCCCCTTTCGGCGCCCGCGGGAACGGCGTCCCCGAGCGCACGTACGCGCGCAGCCGCCTTCACGCCGCTCGCGTCGCGCGCCTGCCTGAAAAGCTCGGCAAAAGCGAGCGCGTCCGGCTCGTTCAGCATGCCTGCGACATTCACGTTGTCCGGTCCGTAGTATTCCTCGAGGTGCGGCGCGACCGACCGCCAGCCGAGCGCTCCGTCCGGATAGAACAGCGCACCGTCGCCGGAGCGCAGCCATGCCCTGTGCGGCAGGAACAGGCACATACGGCCCGGATACGAGCTCGGCGAATACCTGAGCACCGCCTTCGCATGCGCTTGCTCAAACCGAAACTTCACCAGCGACAGCGGATCGGCTCCGGCCGGCGAGCGTTCGGCGCGGAAAGCTCTGGCGCGCGCGGCGAGGCGCGCGGCAAGATATCGACCGCGTTGCACCAGCGAGGACGGCTTCATTGCCGTCCGCAAGTGCAGCGCCATGCGCTTGCACCAGTAAGGAATCTGCCGCAGGAAACGGTAGGAGGGCGGATAGATGCAGCCGAAGAGAGCCAGCATGAGGACCGGCACGCCGCGCCGCCCAAGCTCGCGCGCCAGCTCCAATGCAACCGCACCGCCCGCACAATAGCCCGCGATGATGCATGGCTTGCCCGCCTGAAACGCCGCGATCTGCTCCGCGAAATGCACCGCGAAGTCCTCGGCGCGCGTCAGCGGTTCGCTCTGACCGTCCAGCCCGGGAGGATACAGCGCAAAAAACGGCTGATCCTCTCCGACGTGCCGGGCAAGGTCGCGAAAGGCGAAGATTTCCCCATTATGGCCGGGCACGGCGAAAACCGCGGCGCGCGTCCCACGTGGCTGCATGGGTACGATCGCCTTGTGCTGCCGGGCGAGGGATTCGGCGGTGCGGAGAAACTCGAGGATCTCGCCCTTTCGCTCGCGTAACTGATCCCGCAGCTCGGACGTAAGCACGCCCGCCGGGGCATCGCAGCGCAGCCGCTCACCGTCCGCCCGGAGCTGAATGTCGCGGCTGCGCAACGCGGCGAGAAAAGCAGTCAAGGTCACAGCTCGATCTCCTCCCGGCTCCCGGCGCCTCTGGCCGGCGTTCTGGACCGTTCCAGCCAGGATAACCCGTCGATCGCCTCGGCAAGCGCGGCTACCGTCGGACGCTCGAAGAGCTGGCGCAGCGGCAAGTCGATGCCCGAGGTGGTCCGAAGCTTGGACATGAGGCGCGCGGCGGTCAACGAATGGCCTCCGAGCTCGAAAAAGCTATCGAGCACGCCGAAATCGGCGCGCTCGAGAACGCTGCGGAACGTTCCCATCACCACTTCCTCGGTGGGCGAGCGCGGCGACAGCTGAACCTGTTGCGGGATCGCGCGCGCCGGGGCGGGCAGCCGCTTGCGGTCGACCTTTCCGCTCGACGTGAGCGGCAGCTGGTCGAGGAATACGAAGGCGCCTGGAATCATGTATTTCGGCAGTGTCCTTGCCAGATGGTCCTTCAGAGGTTCGGCAGCCAGCGCCGCTTGTCGCGGCACAACATAGGCCAGCAGCTGCTGCTCGCCCTGGTCCCCGCAGGCCACTACGACGCTCTGTCCCACGCCCGGATGCTTGTCGAGCAAGGCCTCGATTTCGCCCAGCTCGATGCGGTAGCCGCGGATCTTCACCTGGAAGTCCACCCTGCCGAGGTAGTCGATCTCGCCATCCTGCAGGTGACGCGCCAGGTCGCCGGTGCGGTAAAGACGCCCTCCGGGCCTCCGGGAGAACGGGTCCGGCACGAAGCGCTCGGCGGAGAGATCGGGCCGCCCGACATAGCCCCGCCCGACCTGCACTCCACCGATGTAGAGTTCTCCGGGCACGCCGATGGGCACCGGCTGCAGGCGCTTGTCCAGCACGTAGAGTTGAGTATTGGCCACCGGACGCCCGATCGGCACGATCGGGCGTTCGTCACCGGGCCGGCAGGCCCAGGAGCTCACGTCCACCGCCGCCTCGGTGGGCCCGTACAGGTTGTGCAGTTCGACGCCGGGCAATCGCGCAAAGAACCTCTCCTGCAGCTCATGCGGCAACGCTTCCCCGCTGCAAATCACGCGCCTTAGCGACCGGCAGTCCCCGAGCCTTGCTTCCTCCAGGAACACCCGCAGCATCGAGGGCACGAAATGCATGGTCGTGATCCCGCTCTCGCGGATCAGCCGCACCAGGTAGCCACCGTCCTTGTGTGCTTCCGGCAGCGCAATCACCAGCCGCGCCCCTGTCATCAGCGGCCAGAAGAACTCCCACACCGACACATCGAAGCTGAACGGGGTCTTCTGCATCACGCGGTCTTCGCCGCCAAGCCGATATTCCTGTTGCATCCACAGCAGTCGATTGCAGATGCCGCGGTGAGTGTTCATCCCTCCCTTGGGCCTTCCAGTCGATCCCGAGGTGAAGATCACATAAGCGAGGTCCTCCGGCGTTCCCTGATCGTCCAGGTCCTCGCCGGACTCCTGCGCATAGGCTGCCCACGACGGATCGAGCACCAGCACCTCGCCGGCGCTGGGCGGAAGCTGGCTCACCAGCTCAGGCTGCGCGAGCACCAGGCGCGCGCGCGCGTCCTCCAGCATGTGACTCAAGCGACCCTGCGGATACGACGGGTCGAGCGGCACGTACGCGCCGCCCGCCTTCAGCACGGCCAGCAGCGCGAGCACCATGTCGAAGGAGCGCTCGGCCAGCACGCCGACCAGCACGTCGGGACCCACCCCTTTCTTGCGCAGCATCCGGGCCAACTGATTCGCCCGTGCATTGAGCTGGCCATAGCTCAGTTGCCGGCCCTCGAACTCGAGCGCTACGCGATCCCGGCTGTGCGCCACTTGGGCCTCGATGAGCCGGTGCAGCCGCGCTTCGACCTCGTACTCGCGCTCCGTCGCATTCCATTCCACGAGAATGCGATGCCGCTCCGCTTTCGTGAGCAACGGCAGGGCCTCCACGCGACACTCAGGCATCCCCGCCATCGCTTCGAGCAGCGAGTGCCAATGCGCCGCCATTCGCGCGATCGTCGCTCCGTCGAACAGGTCGGTCGCGTAGGAAAACATGCCTGTAAGGCCTTCGTCGGTCTCCCGCACCATCAACGTAAGATCGAACTGCGCCGCGCCATCGTTCACCGTCACGGGACTGAGGCTCAGGCCCGGCAGTTGCAGCGTTCGTCGAGGCGCGTTCTGCAGTGCGAACATCACCTGGAATAATGGATTGCGGCTCAGGTCACGCGGCGGTTGCATTCCTTCCACCAGGCGCTCAAACGGCAGATCCTGGTGCGCATAGGCGTCGAGACACATTTCGCGCACGCGCGCGATAGCCTCGCGCACCGACAGGTCACCGCTCAAATCCGCGCGCAGCACCAGAGTGTTGACGAAAAAGCCCACCACGTCCTCAACCTCTGCGCGGTTACGGTTGGCGACTGGGGTGCCGACGAGAATATCCTGCTGTCCGCTGTATCTTGAGAGAAGCAACGCGAAACCGGCGAAAAGCGTCATGAAAAGAGTCGCGCCTTCCCGCCGCGAAAGGGCACGCAGTCTCTCCGTCAGCACGCCTGGCAACGTGAATGAATAGGCCGCTCCCCGGGAGCTCTCGATGGCGGGTCGAGGCCGATCGGTGGGCAGCTCCAGTACCTGCGGGGCGCCCGCCAAGCGCGCGCACCAGCGACTGACCATTCCCTCGAGGACGTCGCCCCGCAGCCAACTGCGCTGCCAACGCGCGAAGTCGCGATACTGAAGCCGGGGCCCCGGAAGGATTGCCGCTTCTCCGTGGCAAGCGCGGGCATACAACTCGCCCAATTCCCGCATCAAGGTGCCCAGGGACCAGCCGTCCGAGATGATATGGTGCATCGCCAATGAGAGGACGTGAATCTCCGGCGCGAGCCGATAGAGTCGCGCGCGGAACAACGGCCCTCGTGACAGATCGAAGCCGCGCCCCGCTTCCTGCGATAGCAGTGCCTTGAGTTCCCCGGACGCATCGGACTTGCCGCTCAAGTCCACCACCGGCAGGCTCCAGCGCCCCGACTCGGATACCACTTGCCGCGGCCTGCCCTCCTCGCTCACGAACACCGTGCGCAGGGACTCGTGACGTTCGACAAGCGCCCCTAATGCCTGCTCCAGGGCCCGCACATCCAGCATTCCGGACATCTCGACGGCGTCCGCCATGACGTACGCCGCTCCTGACGGCTGGATCTGGTCGAGCACCCATAGCCGCTGCTGAGCAAACGAAAGCTCCGCTGGGCCATCCTCGGCAGCGGCCTGTAGCGCGGGCACGGCAAATGCCGGGCGAGCCTCCGCTCGCAGGGCCTCGATACGCGCCGCGAGACGCAATACTGTCGGGGCGGCAAACAGATCGCGTAGGGGCAGCTCGACACCGAGCGCTTGTCGCACGCGGGAAACGACCTGCATGGCGAGGAGGGAGTGGCCGCCGAGGTCAAAAAAGTTATCTTCGGTGCCCACCCTCTGCAAGCCGAGCACTTGTGCCCAGGTGCCGGCCAGGATCTCCTCGGTGGGCGTGCGCGGCGCAACGTACGTCGTTGCGGCGCCGGTAGAAAGGTCCGGCACCGGCAGCGCGGCCCGGTCCACCTTGCCGACGGGCGTAAGCGGCAGCGCGTCGAGCGTAATGAAGTGGGCGGGGACCATGTACTCGGGCAGGCTCTCGCGGAGAAGTGCACGCAATTGATTCGCGAGGTCGGAAGGCGGATTCTCGGCGACGAGGTAGGCGACCAGGCGCTTATCCCCCGGGACATCCTCGCGCGCGAGGACCACGACCTGCCGTATCGCTGGGTGCTGCTGCAGAGTCGCTTCGATCTCGCCCAGCTCGATGCGGTAACCGCGGATCTTGACCTGATGATCAACGCGCCCGAGGAACTCAATGCACCGGTCTTTGCGGTAACGAACCACGTCACCGGTGCGGTACAGGCGCGCCCCGGCCTCACCGCTGAACGGATCCGGAACAAACTTCTCCGCTGTCAGCTCCGCCTGGTTCAGATACTCGCGTGCCAGTCCGTCGCCCCCGATGTAGAGCTCACCGTACACGCCATCCGGGACCGGCTGCCTATGGCGATCCAGGACGTACACCCGCGTGTTGCTGATCGGCCGGCCAATCGGCACCGTTTGTTCGATGCGGCTTTCCGCCGTCATGAGGTGACAGCAGGTGAAGGTGGTGTTCTCGGTCGGACCGTACCCGTTGATGAGCCGGTTGCTTCCGATCACCTCGAGCATGCGGCGCACATGGGAAGCCGACAGCGTCTCGCCCCCGGCCAGCAATTGGCGCACGCCGCGCAGGCTCTCGATCTGCTCGTCAACCATCTGATGGAACAGCGCGGCCGTGAGCCACAGCGTGGTTACTCCGCGCTCCTTAATTACGCGCCCCAGCTCCTGCAGCGAGAGCAACCCCGCGGGGGCCACCACCAGCCTCGCGCCGTTGAGCAGACTGCCCCAAAGCTCCAGCGTCGAGGCATCAAAAGAGATCGGCGCAAACTGCAGCAGCACCTCCTGCGGACCCAACTCCACGTAGTTGGTGTTCTTCACCAGCCGCACCACGCTGCGGTGCTCGATGCAGGTCCCCTTGGGCTTGCCCGTGGAGCCCGAGGTGTAGATCACGTAGGCGAGGTTGCGCGCGCCCACCTTCACCTTCGGGTTCTCCTCGCCCTCCCGCGCAATCTCCCGCCAGTCCGCATCCAGCGATACCGTTCGCCCGGCGTAGGCCGGCAATCGGTCGCGCAATCTGGCCTGCGTCAGCAGCACCGGGGCTGCCGTGTCCTCGAGCATGAAGCTCAGGCGCGAAGCCGGGTAATCGGGGTCCAGCGGCACGTAGGCCCCTCCGGCCTTGAGGATCCCCAGGGTCCCCACCACCATCTCCAGGCTGCGCTCGGCACAAATGCCGACCCTCACTTCCGGCCCAACCCCGTGACGCCCCAGATAACTGGCGAGCTGGTTGGCACGCGCATTGAGTTCCCTGTACGTCAGCCGCAGCCCCTCGTACTCGAGCGCTACTGCCTCAGGCGTGCGTCGCGCCTGGGCCTCGAACAATTCCTGGATCGACGCCTCGGCCGGATAGTCGGTCTTCGTTTCGTTCCACTCCACCAGCAGCCGACGGCGCTCCGCTTCGGTCAAAAGCGGCAACGCCATGATCCGTTGATCGGGATCGGCGACGATGCCTTCCAGCAGGACTCGGAAATGATCCAGCAGGCGGAGGATCGTGTCCCGGTCAAATAGATCCGTAGCGTATTCCACCAAGGCTGTCAGACCCTCAGGCCCTGCTGTCATCTCAACCGACAAATCGAATTTGGAGGTGCCGGAATCAATGAACTGCAAACTCACGTTCAACGCTCCGAGCTTGGCAGACTCGGAGGGAATGTTCTGCAGTGCGAAAAGGATCTGGAACAAAGGGCTGTAGCTCAAGTTGCGCTCGGGCTGCAGCTCCTGCACCAGCCTTTCGAATGGAAGATCCTGATGGGCATACGCTGCCAGGGCCACCTCTCTCACCCGACCCAACAGCTCCCGGAACGTCGGATTGCCGGACAGATCGCCCCGCAAGACCAGCATGTTCACAAAGAAGCCAATCAATCCTTCGACTTCCACGCGGTGGCGGCCCGCAATCGGCGAGCCGACCGGGATGTCCTCCTGGCCCGAGTAACGGCCCAGCAGCGTCTGGAAGGCGGCCAAGAGCGTCATGAACAGGCTCGCGCCCTCCTTGCGGCTCAAAGCCTCCAGTTCCCTGAGCAGCAACTGAGGGAACACCGCCGCTTCGGTCGCACCCCGATAACTTTGCGATGCGGGACGCGGGCGCTCGGTCGGCAGCTCCAGCAGCGCCGGAGCTCCCTTGAGCAGTTCCTTCCAGTAACCAAGTTGCGTTTCCAGGACCTCGCCCTGCAGCCACTCGCGCTGCCACACGGCAAAATCGGCATACTGGATCGGCAGCTCCGCCAGTGAAGAAGGCCGGCCAGAGGAAAACGCCTCGTAAAGACTCCCCAACTCGCGGACCAATACGCCGATCGACCAGCCATCTGCAGAGATGTGATGCAGATTAAGGAGTAACAGGTGTTGCGTCGATGTCAATCGAAAGAGCGTGGCCCGCAGCTTCAGCGCCTGCCGAAGATCAAAGGATCGTTGCGCCTCAAGTCTCCCCAATCTCGTGACTTCCGCTGCCCGCTCATGCTCGGGCAGCTCGCTCAAATCAACGACTGGCATCCCAACGCCATCGACGTTTTCGGGCACCTGCACCGGAATGCCCGCGACAGACTTGAAGCAAGTGCGCAATGCTTCGTGACGGCGCACCACCTCCCCCAGACTGCGCTGCAAGGCCCCTGCATCCAGTTCTCCGTCCAGGCGCAGCCCCAGAGGCACGTTGTAAAGGTGGCTGTTGGGCTCCAGCTGATCCAGGAACCACAACCGCTCCTGCGCAAACGAGAGGGACGAGCCGGCGCTTGTCGCAGTACGGGCAATTACGGAGCTCGCGGGCAATCCAGCCTTCTCCTGCTGGAGCAGCTTTTCAAGCAGTGAACGCCTTTTCAGATCGAGACTGGGCGTGAAATCTGAAATGGGTTTCACGGACTCTCAATCTCCGCCCGATAACCCGGCTCCGCCATCAGCATGGCGTCGACTTCACTATCCGATAGCTCAAGGACTTTCAACAGCAATTCCGCTCTCCGCTCCAACTGCGGCCGCGTGGTCGATGCGCCCAAAAGCGAGGCGGTCACGTGTTCGACCGTCGGTGACTCAAAAAGTGACCGCAATGGCAGTTCTACATCGAAGGCGCTGCGTATGCGGGACACTACCTGCATTGCGAGCAAGGAGTGCCCTCCCAAGTCAAAAAAGTTGTCGTTGATCCCGATGTTCTCCAACTTGAGAGCGTCGCACCAGATGCCGGCCACTATCTTTTCGGCGGGCGTGCGTGGAGCGACATACGATTCGTGGGGTTCCGCGGAAGTTCGCTCGGGTACAGGGAATGCCTTGCGATCCAGCTTGTCGTTCGGAGTTCGCGGAAGTGCTTCCAGCAGGACGAAGGCGGCGGGAACCATGTAGGGGGGAAGCCGCTGCTTCAACAGGTTGCGCAGTTCGCCGACCTGGGCAGGCGAGGAACTGGCGGACGTCACATAGGCCACGAGTCGTTTATCGCCCGGCGCATCCTCCCGCACCATAACGGCAGCTTCCTTCACTGCAGGATGCTGCTTCAGTGCCGATTCGATCTCGTCCAGCTCGATGCGGAAGCCTCGCAGCTTGATCTGGTCGTCGATGCGGCCGATGAATTCAATCTGACCGTCGGTTCGCCAACGCGCAAAATCTCCCGAGCGGTACATGAGCGCCCCGGATCCGCCATGGAATGGATCCGGAAGGAAGCGCTCGGCGGTTAGCTTAGGCCGATTGAGATAACCGCGCGCCACTCCCATGCCGCCAATGTAGATCTCACCAATCGCGCCCACAGGGACCGGCTGGAGCGCCGCGTCCAGCAGGTAGACCCGGACATTGGGCAGCGGCCGGCCAATCAGCGGCGGCAGCGCCCCGTCGCGGTATTCGACGTAGGTCGTGGTGACGGTGGCTTCGGTGGGACCATAAGTGTTAAAGAACCGGCATCGGCCCGCCCAGCGCACAGCCAACTCAGTCGGACAAGGCTCGCCGCCCACAATGAGTTGCTCTACGCTGGGACCGGCGCTCGGATCAAGCATGGCCAGCGCTGACGGCGTAAGCGAAAGGACGCTGATCCTCTCCCGCTCCAAGTAACGTTCAAGATCCGGCCCAGGCATGATGGTGTCCCGCGCCTCGACGCAGAGTGTGGCCCCCGAACTGAGAGCCATCGCGATCTCGGAGAGGGACGTGTCGAAACTTAGCGACGCGAACTGCAGCACGCGGCTTTGCGGCCCGATGCCGTAGAGGCGTGACTCGCTCAGGGCGAGGTTGACGAGTCCACGGTGGTTGAGCAGAGCGGCCTTGGGCTGGCCGGTCGATCCCGACGTATAGATGGCATAGGCGAGATTGGAAGGCCCCACTTCCGAACACGGCTCGTCCTTGGATTCTGCGGCGAGGGTTTCGCCATCCCTGTCCAGATAGATCAGCTCGCAGCCGGCCGGCAATGGCGGCAGCGATGCCCGGAGGCCCTCTTCCGTAATCAGCGCTCTGGCCCCGCAGTCTTCGAGCATGAAGGCGAGCCGCTCGGCCGGGTATTCGGGATCCAGCGGGACGTAGGCGCCGCCCGCCTTCAGCACGCCGAGTAGGGCAACGATCATGTCAGGTGTGCGATTCACGCACAGCCCGACCAAAACATCCGGTCCGACGCCGCGCTTGCACAAGGCGTGGGCCAGCTGATTGGCGCGGCGGTCAAGTTCACTGTAGCTCAGAGTGCGGCCGCCGGACACCACTGCCACCGCGTCGGGCGTGCGCGCGGACTGAGCCTCGAACAACTGGTGGAAAAGCGCGTCGGTAGGATAGTCGACATCCGTGGCGTTCCACTCGACCAGCAGCTGCCGGCGTTCGGAGTCGGGCAGCACATCCAGGCGGCACACCGAGGTGGTCGGTGCGCTCTCCAGTGCACCGACTAGCTGCTCCAGCGCGGTGTGCATGAACGCGCAGATGCGCTGCGGATCAATCGGCGATTGAACCTGTGCGGTCAGTGCGAAGCCTTCGCCCAGATCGACTATATCCAGGCTTAACGGATAGTTGGTGCGGTCTTCCAAACCCAGAAACTCCATGCCTTCCCAAGACTGGAGGGCCCGCGCACTCGCGGCTTGGGCCGCTTTCGGGCGATAGTTCAAGAGCGCGCTGAACAGCGGTGCCGGGAGCGCCACGGCGCTGCAGCGCTGCACCAAGGCCAGCGGAGCGTGCTCATGGCGCAGCAGCTGCGTCAGCAGGGAGTGGGTCTGCAGGACGCAATCCTGCACGCCGTCGCCGGCTATCCCGATACGCACCGGCAGCGTGTTGATGCACAGCCCCAGCACCCGGTCGGCACCCGCACCGCCTTGCATGCGTCCAGACAGCACCGTGCCGAACACCACGTCGTCTCGCCCCGACGTCCGCGCCAGCACCTGCGCCCACGCAAGGTGGCATACACTGGCAGCGCTCACGCCGAGTGCGCGGGCTCTCTCGCGCAGGCGCCTAGCGAGTGGCGCATCGACTTGACGCCGGGCTTCTGCGATGCCTGAGCCATCCCCGTGAACATTGATCAGTCCAAACGGCGCCGTGGGCTCATCCAGATCGCCCAACATCTTCCTGAAGAAAGGTTCGTGCTCTTCCCGACTGACCCCCAGCCGGGCCTGCGCCACGAAGTTGCGAAACGGCATCGGTGTGGGCAACTGCCCGGCTTGACCGAGCAGATGCGCCCGGATTTCCTGCTGTACGACCTCCCATGCGGTGTGGTCAATCGACAGGTGGTGAAATAGCTGCAACATCACCCAGCGCGCGTTTGCCGCGTCGTGGGCGATGAATACGCGCAGAAGCGGGGCTTGGCGGACATCGAGACGGGAGTGCCGCGGATCGAAGCGCGCACGCAACTGTCGGGCGACATCGCCGGCCGCCGGGTCGAGGCTGACTTCTTCCACGACCAGCGGCGCCTTGCGCCATACCACTTGCACCGGTTCGGGCAGCCCCTCCCACAGTACCGCCGTGCGCAGGATATCGTGACGGTTGATCACCGCCTGCAGGGCTTGCAGATACGCCGCCAGCGGGGCCCGGCTGTCGAACCCGAACAGGACGGACAGCAAGTACGGATCGCCCTCGGTCGCCATCAGGTGGTGAAACAGAATGCCTTCCTGCAGCGGTGCCAGCGGGTAGATGTCCTGGACGTTGGCCGCGCCACCAGGTACGGCACCGACGATACGTTCGATGTTGTCAGAAGTGAGTTGCCCCAGCGGCAGCATCTCGGGGGTGATGGCGTCACACGCTGGCGGGATGCGGTTGGGAGGGACTGCAACGATGCCGCTGTCGCCGCCCACCGCAGCTGCGAGTGCAGCCAAGGTGGGCGTGCCGAAGAGTGCCCGTACGTCGGCATGCAGCCCAGCTCGACGCATGCGTTCGATCACGCTCACCGCCAGTAGCGAGTGGCCGCCCAGCTCGAAGAAATTGTCGTGGCGGCCGACGCGTCCGAGTTTGAGCACCTCGCCCCAGATTTGCGCCAGGGTGGTCTCAATCTCGCCGACCGGGCTCTCATAGCTGCGGGCCGCGTAGGCCGCTCCTTCAGGAGCCGGCAGAGCTTTGCGATCGACTTTCCCGTTGCGAGTAAGCGGCAGAGCGTCGAGCGTGACGAAGTGGGCCGGGAGCATGTACTCGGGCATCGTGGTGCGGATGAGGGCGCGCAACTGGTCCACCAGGTCGGCAGGCGGGTTCTCGGCGACGAGGTAGGCGACGAGGCGCTTGTCCCCCGGGACGTCCTCGCGCGCGAGGACCACCACGTCGCGAATCGCCGGGTGCCGGGCGATACCGGCCTCGATCTCGCCCAGCTCGATGCGAAAGCCGCGGATCTTCACCTGATGGTCGAGGCGCCCGAGGTACTCGATGTCGCCGTTCTCGAGCCGCCGCGCCAGATCGCCGCTGCGGTAGAGCTTGGCCCCCGGGGTGGTGCTGAAGGGGTCCGGGACGAAGCGCTGCGCAGTGAGCTCGGGGCGGTTCAGATAGCCCCGTGCGACCCCTGCCCCACCGACGTACATCTCCCCGGGCACGCCGATGGGCTGGGGCTGTCCATGCGCATCGAGGATGTACACCCGCAGGTCCGGAATCGGTTGGCCGATGACGCTGCCCTGCCCGGATTCGAGGTCCTCCCGGCGGATCGGGCGATAGGTGACGTGCACCGTCGTCTCGGTGATGCCGTACATGTTCACCAGCAGCGGGCGCGCATCGCCGTAGCGCTCAAACCAGGGCCGCAGGCTCTGCAACTCCAGTGCCTCGCCACCGAAAATCAAGTAGCGCAGCGCAAGCTCGGCCTTGGGCTGCGCCAGCTCGGCGCGGATGAGCTGGCGGAACGCCGAAGGGGTCTGGTTGAGCACAGTGACGCGCTCGCGTAGCAGCAGCTCCCGG
>Ga0208185_1000615_pt1 | contig 13915 bp, 18 predicted proteins | sample EasRivMeERMLT700_FD_187532 | JGI IMG/M metagenome (GOLD analysis project Ga0208185, IMG submission 187532) | Soil microbial communities from meander-bound floodplain in the East River, Colorado, USA - East River MetaG ERMLT700 (SPAdes) (version 2) | ecosystem: Environmental > Terrestrial > Soil... | reverse complement strand
GCGTTGCCGACGGATTTCCGCGAAGTGCTCGTGCTGCGGGAGCTCGAGGGGTTGTCGTACAAAGAGATCGCCGCGATTGTCGGGATCCCCCTTGGGACAGTCATGTCGCGGCTGGCGCGGGGACGCGAGCGGTTCGAGGGCGTGTTGGCTAGCAGCGACATCAGGGGAGGGCGCCGTGGATTGTCGTGACGTCGAGGGTCTGCTCGACGCGTACCAGGATCGTGAACTCGAGCCGGCTATCTCGACGTCCGTACGGGATCACGTGAACACGTGCGCGGCCTGTCACCAGCGACTGGCGAACGTGGAGTCGATCGGCCGAATGATTCGACACGCGCCCTACTACCCGGCACCTGATGGGTTGCGCGCTCGGCTTACGCAGGCTCGAACGCGATCAACGTCCGCGTCGCACCTGCTCGCCTGGGCGGCGGCGGTCGTCCTGATCGCCTCCGTGACCGGCTCAATGTGGTTCGTCCGATCGTCGGCCCGCGCGGCGCGGACGCTTGACCCGGTCGACGCCGTGGCGCAGGAGGTCGTCAGCAGTCATGTGCGGGCGTTGATGGGTGAGCACCTCTTTGATGTCCGGTCCACCGATCAGCACACGGTGAAACCCTGGTTCCTGGGTAAGTTGGACTTCTCGCCGCCGGTCAACGATCTCGCCCAGGCCGGGTTCCCGCTCACGGGGGGACGGCTGGACTACGTGGCGGGCCGTCCGGTCGCCGCGCTTGTGTACATGCGCGGACAACACACGATTAATTTGTTCGTGTGGCCGGAGGCGTCTGACGCCATCCGCTCGTCGGACGCGCAGGCTATTCGCGGATTCCACGTGCGACACTGGACGGACGGGAGCATGTCCTACTGGGCGGTGTCAGATGTCAACGACGCGGACCTCGACCAGTTCGTCCACGCCCTGCAGCCATAACTGCGGCCCAAGGCACTAATCGGGCAAGAGCTCTTTCACGAGCGAGCGGGCCACACAGCCTGCGACGTCGGCCTGCACGGAAAGCCACTCGCCCGCCGTACGTTCGTAGGTCTCCGACCACTGGTACGTTTCTGTGGCCGCCTCGACCAGACACGCCGTGATGCGCACGCGTGCGCCCTCGCGTCGCGTGCTCCCTTCGAGCAGGTAGTCGGCATCCAGCGCCTCGCCAATCTCCCGAGCCCGCTGCACGCTGCCCTTGTAGAACATCGAGGACCAGCGCGCGATGATGCCGACCTCCCCCAGGCACAACAGCCCGAGCTGCGCGATCAGTTCCTCGGTGAGACCGTCGCTGAAAGACTCCTGACGACTGTCGTCGCTCAGGTTGCGGAACGGCAGCACGACGAGACGCAGCCGCGGCGAGGTACCCCCGCGCAACGTCTTTGCCGCCGCGCCGGCCTGCGTCGCGGCAATGAATCGATACCGCGGCGCGGCACAGTCTCGACGAACTTCCGCTGGTCGGCAGTGTCGCCGAGCGCGGTGCGCAGCCGCCTGATCGCCGCATTGAGACTGTGCTCGAAGTCGACGAAGGTGCCTCCCGGCCAGAGGCGTCGCCTCAATTCGTCGCGTGTGACAACGTCCCCTGGCCGCTCGAGCATGAGCCAAAGGATCTCGAACGTCTGCTCCTGCAGGCGAACGCGCGTCGAGCCGTCGCGCAGCTCGCGCGACCGCACGTCGAGCTCGAACGTGCCAAAGCGGACTGGGTTCGGTGTCATGTCAGCAGTTCATCGACGAGTCGAAATCCCGCCGATACCGACGTCTTCGCGAAAGCGATGATGAACAGCACGCCCCATACGAGATCGGGCGCGACGATCATGACGTCCGTTACCGAAATTCGCCCTTCGATGCAGAGAAGGCCCATGCTCAGGACAAAGATCAGCTTTTCGGCCACGCTCGGAATCATCATCAACCGGAATCGCGCCGGGTCCGATCCGATCACGAGAAACGCGAACTGCCACGCCATCGTCACCGCCAGGAAGCCGTAGAAGAATTGCGGATACGTGATCGGCGAGGAGTGTTGGCGGCCTATGGCGTCGAACAGAAAGTACATCGGCGTGAGCAGGACGATTCCCCACACGCCGGCGGCGGAAAACACGATCTTTGCGAACTTCATCGTCGCGCACCTCAGCGAACGACGACCGTTCCGACCATCCCAGGGTGAATCGCGCAGTGATAGCGATACGTTCCTGGGGTCTGGAATGCAAATGAGAACTGTCGGCCTGGCGCGACTGCTCCAGAGTCCCACCCGGTGGCGTCCGACGTCGAGGTGTGGTCAACCGAATCGGTGTTCGTCCATGTCACCGTCGTGCCCGCCGCGACGTTCAGGTCATCAGGTGTGTAGGCTCTGTTCCCGAGCGTGGACGCACCCACAGCGATCGCGACTGCCGATGACGACCCGCTCGGCGCCGGCGACGGCGCCGGCGAAGGTGAGGGTGAGGGTGCCGGCACCGGTGACGGCGTAGTGGAAGGTGACGAGTAGCCACCTCCGCAGGCGAGAGTGAACATCAAGAATGTCGAGACAACAACGAGACGCAATTTAAGCATTTTGTTCCTCCGCATTTGCCTAACCTCGGGGCCCGGAGGAATATTCCGCAGAATATTTCGAAGGCTGATGGTGTTTGCACCTTCGTGAAGCACGCAGGCACCATCCGCATCCTTGCGATTTCAGGAAGCCTTCGCCGCGCATCCTCGAACAGTGCGCTGGTCGAGGCCGCGGCCAGACTCGCTCCCGGCACAGTGAAGATATCGATCTACCGCGGGCTCGCGGAGCTTCCCGCTTTCAATCCTGATCTGGACGACGATGCACCTGAGACAGTCATCAGATTTCGAGCCGCGCTGCAGGCGTGCGACGCGGTCCTGATATCAAGCCCGGAGTACGCTCATGGCGTGCCCGGCGTCGTGAAGAATGCGCTGGACTGGGTCGTCCGCAGTGGTGAACTGATCGACAAGCCGATCGCGATCATCAACGCGTCGGCGCGCGCAACGCATGCGTGGGCGTCGCTGGCGGAAACGCTGAGGGTCATGTCGGCGCGCGTGATACTCGACGCGTCGATTACGGTTTCGCTCAATGGCAAACGAATCGATGCAAACGGCTTCGTCGAGCATGCCGAACTTTCAACGGAGCTGAGGCGCGCTATCGAAGCGCTCGCCGCTGCCGCGCGCGATGTTCTGATTGTCCTGCAATGATCGACGCCGCGTGACGGGTTACAAGACGCGGTCGATGTCCTTGATCAACGAAACGGATCATCCAAAAAAACATCAAACCACAGGCGATACCGGAGGCTTCAGCGGGACGGCGGCGCTCGATGAGCCAGACCAGGGCGCCGCGGTAGCTCTCGAGATCTTCGCGCACGCGATCCAGCCAGTCGACCTGCGCGGGTTCGACCAGCCCCTCCGCGGCGACAGCAGCTTCACCCGTGGTGTAGCCACGAGCCCCTCCATCGCGTCGTCGCGCTCACCCGACGCGGTGAGCTCGCGAGCTGCGTACGCCCGCACGGTGTCGAGCATGTAGTACAGCGGACACGTCGCCACGACCGAGGTCTCGGCTCGCAGAAGCAGGCTTTTGTCCATCAGGCCGGCCGCCGCGCGCAGCGCGTCGTCGTAACCGGCCGGGGCATCTTCACGACCGGCCAGGACCGCCGCGGCCGCGTCGATCGAAAACAGACCTGGCAGCGCGCCGAAGCGGCGGAAGGCGCGCTGCTCCGCCGCGTCAAGCAGGTGATAACTCCAGGCGACCGTCGCATTCATCGTCTGTTGGCGTTCGGGAAGATCGCGTGAGCCGACGGTCGAGAGCAGGACATCGTGCGCCAGTCTGCGAAGCAGGCTCTCGGGCGTCAGCACTTTGATCCACCGGGCTGCAAGCTCGAGGGCGAGCGGCAGTGCATCGAGCCGCCTGCAAATCGCCGCCACGGTGGGGCCGTTCGCGGACGTGGGCCGAAAGTCAGGCTGCACGTCCCGAACGCGCTCCAGCAATAACCGGATCGCAGGAGAACGTGCCAGATCGGCGGGCGACATCGCATCCGAGTCCACCTCCAACGCGAGCGGTCCGACGGCATACTCCCGCCCTTCTCGCACACGAAGCGGGGCGCGGCTGGTGGCCAGCACTCGGAGCGACGCGGCCGATGTCAGGAGATCCGCGACCAGCGGCGCCGCGTCCAACACCTGCTCGAAATTGTCGAGCACGAGCAACGTGGGGTGATCGTCGCACGCGACGCGTGCGCGCTTCGGCAAGTCGAGCGCAGAGACGTCCGACAGCCCGAGCGCCTCGGCGATCGCCGACGCGACGAACGCGGGATTCCGAATGGCGGCCAACGGTACGAAGACCACGCGGGTTGCGCCCTCTGCCGCGATCGCACGCGCGATCTCCAGCGCCAGGCGGGATTTCCCTGCTCCTCCAGGGCCAGTGAGCGTGATGAGACGTGCGGCGGGATCAGCGAGCCATCGCCGGAGCGTGTGCACGTCAGCATCGCGGCCGAGAAGGGGCGTCAGAGCCAGCGGCAGCGAGTCGCCGCTCAGTTCATCGACAGCGTTGTTGTGAGCAGGTGCGCGCGCGCTCGCAACGAGGGCCTCACGGGTCGCACCAGTCAGGTCCAGTGCCGCGGACAACGCGCGCGCGGTCTCGACGTGCGTCGCCGTCTTTCGCCGCGCTCCCGCGCGCTTGACGGCTTGGACCGACAGACCCGCAATCGTCGCGAGCTCCTCCTGCGTGAAGCCCGCAGCCTCGCGGAGCGCTTTGAGCTGGGCGTCAAATGACGCCGAAGCGTCAGGTTTCATTGGCCATTCATCTTACTGGCGCGCCTGTACGGGCGTCGTGCGAGTCCTGTGTGGGTAATGTCGGTGGTCGCCGGCTCGCTGCCACTCCACACTGACGACATGACGGGCGACGCGCGTGCGACGGCGTTTGTGACGGGAGCCGCCGGATTCATCGGCACTGAGTTGGTCAAGGTTCTCATTGCCCGTGGCCGTCAGGTTCGGTCTGGCGCCGTGCGCGGACGCTGCGGAGCGCGTGCGTCGTGCCGGGGCGGTACCCGTGATCGGCGACCTGCTTTAACCGGGTCAGTGGCAAGACGAGGCGGCGGCTGACTGGGTCTTCCATCTTCCGCCGAACCTCATGCGTGGACCGCGCATGGCGTGGAGACGCACGCAGTCCATGGCACGCGCGCGCGTGTTGATGGATGCGCACTTGCTGGACGCGGTGGCGGCGGGCGCGACGCGGCGGATTGTGTACGTCGCGGACACGAGCTTCTACGGCGCGACGGGCCCGTGTCCAATCACCGAGGACCGACCGCCCAGGCCCTCTGCGTGGGGACGCCACCTCACGCCCGCGCTCGACCGCGTCGACGGATACGTCATCGCCGGCCTGCCGATCGTCACCGCGTTCCCCGGCTGGGTCTACGGCAACGGCTCGTGGTTTCGTGAACGCGTCATCGACCCGGTCATGACGGGCCGCCGTGTGTTGCAGTTTGGGAAGAGCGGACCGTGGGTGTCGCCCATTCACGTCCACGACTGCGCCCGCGCGCTGGTCCACCTCGCCGAGCACGGCGAAGCTGGCGGCCGCTATTTCCTCGTGAACAGCGATCCGATCAACATGCGGGAGTTCGCGGGAGCGTTCGCCCGACTCGCAAACCGTCCATTACACGTATGGCGGATACCGGCGTCCGCGACCCGGCTCGTTGCCGACCCGGTCCTCGCCGAGTACATCCAAGCCGACGCCGTCTTCTCGAACATCCGACTGCGCGGAATCGGGTTCCGCTTCCAGTATCCCACCCTCGAACAAGGACTCCAGCAAGTCATCGGAGCACTAAATGAGTAACGCAATCTGTCGACCGGCGACCGTATCCGCGATAGGCGAGAGTTTTGACGAGGTCGTCCTTCCCCATCTCCAGGACGCCCATCGGCTGGCGCGCTGGCTGATGCGCAACGAGCACGACGCGGAAGATGTCGTGCAGGAAGCGTCGCTCAGGGCCTTTCGATATTTCCAGACATTCGCCGGCGGAAACGGGCGAGCGTGGTTCCTCAGAATTGTCCGCAACACCTGTTCGGGCTGGCGCGGTCACAGCGTGGAAGGACGAACCGACCCGTTCGATGAAAAGCAACACAGCGGCGCCGGGCCGGCGTCCGATCCTGAAACGTTATTGCTCCACACCGATGACGCCTCGTTGATCGCACGCGCGATGAGCAACCTGCCAGATCGTTTTCGCGAACTGCTCGTACTCCGCGAGCTGGAGGGTCTGTCGTACCGAGAGCTGGCTGATGTGATGGGGATGCGCATTGGAACCGTCATGTCCAGGCTCTCCCGCGCCCGTCAAGCGTTCCGCGGTGCGCTGAACAACGAACTCAGACACCCCGGGAATATTCGAGGGCGTGTGCAGATTAGGTGATGTGTGGACGCGTTTGCGATTCCCGCAGCGCAGCCGACAAGGTCCTACTCTGAAAGGGAAGGTGCAGAAGATGGTGAAAACGGCAGCAGTGATTCTATTGGCCCTGGCGATCGTGGGAGGAATCGAGTCAAAGGTTTTCGGCGCAGGAAACCAGGCATTTGGCTTCAACGCGAGTCGCATCTCCGGCTTTTCGGGAGGGCGGGCGGCGGAAATGACTGGCGGCGGTGTCTACAATCTGGACCGAAGTTTCAAGGACGGAAGCTTTGTCAATTCAGGCGGCGGCTTCAGATGCCTCTCGAACATCAGTCTCGGGCAGTTCACTGGATGTGCAGAGGGAGAGGGAGTGCGCTGGGACACGGCAGCGCTGCTCACATCCACGACGTTCCAATGCACCGGCTCCGACGCGGTCAAGACGGCGTTCACAGGGGACAAGACCGTTGTGCTGCTGGCCGACTTCTACCGTCAGGGCGACGGGGACGTCGAGTCCTTCACGGCCAAGATGATCGTTTCGGATTCCGATCTGGACCCGATTGCTCAAGGTGTGCAAAACGTCTGGATACAGTCGATCGGTTGCGCGACGGACGCAGTCACCGCCTTCAACTGAAGGGCCGCGGCGGACAGGTCCATTGTTCAGACGAGTCCGTTGATTTCGACATGCGCGCTCGGCGAGGAGGGCTTGTGAACCTTGTGAGAATCGGTCGTAGTGAATCGCTCCGGCCGACGGTCGGCCAACACGTGCACCCGTATGGCATCGTGGGTCAGAGCCGCGCCATCGCCGACGTGATCCATCGCATCGAGCTGGTGTCGCGACCCGCAGCACGGTCTTGATCACGGGCGAAACCGGCACGGGCAAGGAACTGGTGGCCCGTGCCGTCCACCATCGCAGCGCGCAGCGAGACATGCCGTTCATCAAGGTCAACTGTGCGGCGATTCCCGAGGCCCTGCTGGAGTCGGAGCTCTTCGGCCATGTCAGAGGGGCGTTCACCGGCGCCACCGGCACGAAGAAAGGCAAATTCTCCCTCGCCAATCGCGGCTCCATCTTTCTCGACGAGATCGGCACGATGAGCATCGGCCTCCAGGCCAAGCTGTTACGCGTGCTGCAGGAACGCGAGATCGAACCGCTCGGCGCGGAACGGACAGAGCACGTGGACGTTCGCGTGATCGCGGCGACCAACCGCAACCTCCGTCAGCTCGTGGACGAGGGACTGTTCCCGGACGATCTGTTTTATCGCCTGCACGTAGTCCCAATCGTCGTGCCTCCGCTTCGCGAGCGCGTCGATGATATTCCAATGCTGGTGCAGTACTTCACCGACAAACATGCGGTGCGGAGCGGGAAATCGATCGAGGCGCTGGAGGACGACGTGGTGTCGTCGCTCCAGCAGCATCACTGGCCGGGCAACGTGCGCGAGCTCGAAAATACGATCGAGCGGGCCGTTGTGCTGACGACAGGCTCCACGATCGCTCGTGATGCGGTCACAGTCGAGGCGACAGCGAGCGTGCCGCCGGCTGGCGTTCCTTCTTTGAAGCTGCGGCAGAACGTCGAATGGGTCGAGTGTGAAACGATTCGCCGGGCGCTCGAAATGTCGACTGCCAAACAACAGGCCGCCAGGCTCATGGGCATCAGCCCCCGAGCGCTTTCCCACTATCTGGCCAAATACCCATCCATCGACCAGAACTCGGCACATCGGCGCTCAACGGTCCAGCGGAGCTGAAGGCCTTCGAACGAGGTCGATGATCCGACGATTGTCAGCAGTGTTTGGTAACGGCTCGGCGTCGATCACGGCCTTCAGGTTCGTGGCGAGGACGACTGACCCGCCAAAGCCCCCTTGCCGCTGGAGCAGGTAGTTGGTGTCACGATCGGGCTGTCCCTCACACCGCCGCGCTTGCCGAACGGCGCGCCCGCTCGTTGGGCCTCAAACACCGCCCACACTGCGGGCGTTGGTGCATGAATCCTGCGCCCTGAGAAGTCCAGGTTTGGATCGCTCGATGTTCTGGGCGCCGCGACCACACTGAAGGGATGAATTCGAGAGTCTATCCCACGTACAAGACCCAGTACCGCGTCGCGAACTGGGCCTCCTACGATCGTGCCCTCGTCGGACGGGGCGACGTCACCCTGTGGGTGTCACCGGACGCGATCGCCACCTGGGCGCCCATGGCCGTGGGCACTCGGGGGGGGGCAGCGGCAGTACTCCGACGTCGCCATCGAAACCGCACTGACGCTGCGTCTCCTCTTCCACCTGCCACTTCGTCAGACCGAGGGGTTCTGCAGTCGCTCTTCGGGATGATGGGACTCGAGCTCGCCGCGCCCGATCACACCACACTCTCACGGCGTGGCCAGTACCTCGACCTCACGCGTGCTCGAGTCCGGACCGGCAAGGCCCTGCATCTGATCGTCGACAGCACGGGACTGTCGATCGTGGGCGAAGGGGAGTGGGCCAGGGCGAAGCATTGCGTACGCGGGACGCGCAGCTGGAAGAAGCTCCATCTGGGTGTCGACCGATCGGGTGTCATCATCGCTCACGCGCTGACCGAAGCCACTGTCGACGACGCGACGACCGCCATCGAACTGATCAAGGCCGTCGACGGCGGCGTCGCCAGCATCACGGGGGACGCGGCCTACGACACGATCGCCTTCTACAATGCGGCGGGCGCGCGTGGCGCGACCGTCGTGGTGCCACCGGCGAAAACCGCAAGGGTATCTCGACGGAAGCCGCGGTCGAGCGCTCGCGATCGCACGATTCGGAGGGTGCACGCGGTCGGACGGCGACGGTGGAAGAAGGCGTCTGGCTACCATCGGCAGGCCCGTGTGGAGGACGCCTTCTTCCGATACAAGTCGATCATCGGGGATAGCCTTCACGCGCGCAGTCCGGCAGGGCAGGGGACTGGGGCCATCCTCGCATGCAACATCCTTAACCAGATGACTCAGCGTGGCAGGCCGGCGTCGTACGCCGTCGGGCGATGACGGACCTGTGGGTTGGGATCTTTACGGGCTGGCTCCGATTCATGCACCAACGCCCGAGGTAACGGTCGGCTACATGTCGCCGGAGCAGGCTGCCGGTCGACCTGCCGCCTGATTTTGCGATTCCGATTATGGCGGGCGGCTCATCCGACCACGAACAGGACCATTCAGCAATTCCGCGCCGCGATCACGAGTGACGCCACGCATCGCTTTGTGATCCACGACCGCGATGCGATCTACGCGTCAACTGTCGGAGTCCATTGTCCTTCACGCAAGACGTGGTCGATATCTTTCAGCAGCGCATCGAAAGAGGTCCGACGCCCTGCGGCGTACGCACCGGCCCACCGATCCGGGCCAAGGCGAGCACGAACTTCCCGTTCCGACTGTACTTGGAGGTCGTGCACCAATTTAAGGACAACGGTGGCACCTGTGCGCTCGCTGACGGCGTCCCTCGCGCCCAAGATCCGCGCCGCCCACGCGTCGTCGCCTTTGAGTACCGCGGCGGCGACAAGAGGGATCAGCGTGTATGCGAACGCGTACTTATCCTGGAGATCCCTGATGCATGTCAGGCTCTCACGCACCAACGCGATCGCCTCATCGGCGTTCCCACGCCGCACCGCCACGATGGCGCGAACGTTCAATGCCCAAGTCAGAAACCACGGACCGGCCTGTCGAAGCACTGGCATGGCCTGATCGAGCAGGCGTTCCGCTTGGCCGGCGTCGCCGGCCGCAAGAGCCACCGACGCCATCCCGCTCAGCGCATTCCCGCTGCCCCACGCGATCGCCCGCGACTGGAACCCTTCAACAGCGCGGATAAACCACTCCCCGGCTGCATCCAAATTGCCAAGGGCGTGTTCGACGCGAGCGAACAGATCTTCAGCCCACACCGCATCCATGTCGCCGGCGCGAGCCAGCGCGATGGCGCGGTTGAGCCCGGTACGTGCTCGCTCGAGTTCGCCCTGCGTGTACCACAGTACAGACGCTCCTTCAAGTGCTCTCAACTCGGCAGCGAGCGGAAGAGACGGCAAGTTCAGAATCTCTTGACACCACTGGAGGCCTTCGGCGGCATAACCCCGAATCAACCAAAAGTACTTCAGCCCCCAGGCAATAATGGACGCTTCGGCGGGTCGCCCGCGCTCGATGAGCCACCTCAGCGCGCCGCGGTAATTCTCGAGATCATCACGCACGCGATCCAACCAGTCAGCCTGCGCAGGTCCCACCAGCCCCTCAGCCGCAAGGGAGCCTTCGCTGGTGCAATAGCGCGCCAGCGCCTCCAGGGCGTCGTCGCGCTCGCCCGACGCAGTGAGCTGGAGTGCCGCGTACGCCCGAACCGTTTCGAGCATCTCGTACAGCGGACGAGCCGCCACTGAGGTCTCGGATCGTAGAAGAAGGCTCTTGTCGATCAGGTCGGCCACCACCCTGAGCACATGGTCGCTCCAGGCCGATGAAGCCCCACGACCGCCAAGGACCACTGCGGCCGCGTCGATCGAAAAACGACCCGGCAACGCGCCGAAGCGGCGAAAGGCGCGCTGCTCGTCCGGGCTAAGGAGTTGATAGCTCCAGGCGACCGTCGCATTCATCGTCTGTTGGCGTTGCGGGAGATCGCGTCGGCCGACCGTCGAGGGCAGGGCATCATGCGTGAGTCGGCGAAGCAGATCCTCAACGGTGAGCACTTTGATCCACGGAGCCGCCAGTTCGAGCGCGAGCGGCAGTGCATCGAGGCGTCGACAAATTGCTTTCACGGTCGGGCCGTTCACGGCCGTGAGGCGAAAGTCGGGTTGCACGTCTCGAACCCGATCCACGAACAGGCGCACTGCGGGAGCGCGCCCCAGAACGGCAGGGGACATCGCGTCTGAGGCCGAATCCAACTCGAGAGGTCCGACGACGTACTCCCGCTCGCCGCGCACACGGAGCGAGGCGCGGCTGGTGACTAGCAGTCGGAGGAATGGGACCGATGTCAGGAGATCCGCGACCGCCGGCGCAGCGTCCAATACCTGCTCGAAATTGTCGAGCACCAACAAAGTGGGGTGATTCTCGCAAGCAACGCGGGCACGACTCGGCAAGTCGCGCGCGGTGACGTCCACCAGTCCGAAGGCCTCGGCGATCGCCGACTCGACGAACACAGGATCCCGAATGGCGACCAACGGTACGAAGAACACCCGGGTTGCGCCCTCGTCCGCGATTGCGCGTGCGAGTTCTAGCGCCAGGCGTGTCTTCCCGACTCCTCCTGGCCCGATGAGCGTGATGAGGCGTGCGGTGGGATCGGTGAGCCACTGGCGCAGCCTCTGGACGTCCGTATCGCGGCCGATAAGGGCCGTCATCGGCACGGGTAGCGAGACGCCGATCAGTTCATCGACCGCCGTGGCCTGAGTCGGTGAGCGAGCGCTTTCAAGGAACGCGTCACGGGTCGCGCCCGTCAGGTCGAAAGCTGCGGACAGTGCACGAATGGTTTCGACATGGGGCCGCCGGCGTTCCCCACGCTCTAGCGCGCTCACGGCATGGACCGAAAGACCGGTAATTGTCGCGAGCTCTTCCTGCGTGAATCCCGCCGCCTCGCGGAGCGCTTTGAGTTGCGCGCCAAATGACCGCGGAGCGCCGACTTTCATAGCCCCCCATCTTACGGCCCGCGTTTGTACGGGCTGTAGTCCGCTAGTATTCCGCCAAGACGCGAATCCCGAAGAAGTGGCAAGCCGACGCACCTGTCAGTCTAGACAGATGGCGGCCGTTCTGATCACAGGACAGTGAACAATAAGTGAACAATTTGGTTCCGAACCCGAGGTCATGGAGGCCGGCGTTGGTGCATGAATCCTGAGGCCTGAGAGGTCCAAAGACTGGGATTCGCGCGATCCGCTGTGCACCGCGACCACACTGAAGGGAGAGCGGAAAAATGGAGTAGGGCGTGGCTTTCTTCGAGGAGACCCACGCATCAACGATCGCGATCTGATCGGGGGGTGTCTCAGCGGTTTACTCGTCGTCCTCAGAGTCGAAGTCGCCGGTGAGGATACGCGCGAGCGTTCTACCCCTGCTGAGCGGGTTCTTCAGCTTGCCGGTCTGTTCGAGGATGATGCGCCGCGCCGCGAGCTTGTCGTTGAGGACGATCCTCGTCCCAGACGGTCCCGCATGAATCGCTTTGACCGAGACCGCGATCGAGTCGGGCCACTGCTGCATCGGCAGCAGGTGTCCGTCGGCGTCGAACAGCTCTCGGATGTCCGCGCGCGCGTCGCAGGACACCAGGTAGAGGGCGTTGGTGCATGAATCCTGGGGCCTGAGACGTCCAGGACTCGGATTCGCGATCTGCTGTGCGCAGCGACCACACTTGAAGGGATGAATTCGAGAGTCTATCCCACGTACAAGACCAAGTACCGCGTCGCGAACTGGGCCTCTTACGATCGTTCCCTCGTCGGACGCGGCGACGTCACCCTGTGGGTGTCACCGAACGCGATCGCCACCTGGGCGCCCGCGGGCGTGGGCACTCGGGGAGGGCAGCGGCAGTACTCCGACGTCGCCATCGAAACCGCACTGACGCTGCGTCTCCTCTTCCACCTGCCACTTCGGCAGACGGAGGGGTTTCTGCACTCGCTTTTCGCGATGATGGGACTCGAGCTCGCCGCGCCCGATCACACAACACTCTCACGGCGTGGCCAGCACCTTGACCTCACGCGTGCTCGCGTCCTGACGGGCAAGGGCCTGCATCTGATCGTTGACAGCACGGGACTGTCGACCGTGGGCGAAGGCGAGTGGGCCAGGGCGAAGCATGGCGTACGTGGCACGCGCGGCTGGAAGAAGCTCCATCTGGGTGTCGACCGATCGGGTGTCATCATCGCCCACGCGCTGACCGAGGGCACTGTCGACGACGCGACGACGGCCATCGAACTGATCAAGGCTGTCCACGGTGACGTCGCCAGCGTCACGGGGGACGCGGCCTACGACTCGATCGCGTTCTACGATGTTGCGAGTGCGCGTGGCGCGACGGTCGTAGTGCCACCAACCAAGACGGCAAGGGTATCTCGACGGAAACCGCGGTCGAACGCTCGCAATCGCACGATTCGGAGGGTGCACGCGGTCGGACGGCGACGGTGGAAGAAGGCGTCTGGCTACCATCGGCAGGCCCGTGTGGAGAACGCCTTCTTCCGCTACAAGTCGATCATCGGGGATGGTCTTCACGCGCGCAGTCCGGAAGGGCAGGGGACTGAGGCCGTCGTCGCATGCAACATCCTCAATCAGATGACTCAGCGTGGCAGGCCTGCATCGTACGCCATTGGGAGGTGACCGGCATGCTCTGGGATCGCTGCGGGCCAGCTCCGATTCATGCACCAACGCCCTTCGACCGCGCGGCGTCGTCGTTCGATTGCCTTTGCCACCACTTGCGGTGATTCGTCGGCCGCGAAGGTTTCGCTCGCATCCCTCATGATCTCTCGCTCGCCTTCCTGAACGCATTGCCTTGGAAGAGAGTTGAGGCACGTTCCACGCCAGTAGTAGTGCCGGTACAAAATCGCCCTGGCCCCAAAGGCGCGAAGTCAGCACTCACGATAGCCCTCCAAAATGGAAAGGGCCATCACCCGTCTTCCGGATGATGGCCCTTGTCGTGATCTTTATTGG
>Ga0208185_1000614_pt1 | contig 13969 bp, 10 predicted proteins | sample EasRivMeERMLT700_FD_187532 | JGI IMG/M metagenome (GOLD analysis project Ga0208185, IMG submission 187532) | Soil microbial communities from meander-bound floodplain in the East River, Colorado, USA - East River MetaG ERMLT700 (SPAdes) (version 2) | ecosystem: Environmental > Terrestrial > Soil... | reverse complement strand
GATAAAAGGTTATTATCATTGTATTACCAATTAAGGTATATTTAGAACCAAAATCATTAGTTAATGTAGCAGTTCCCACATCTGCTGATAAAGATGGAACGTAATCAATCCAACTTCCTAAGGGAGTGGAACGACCCTTTTCATAAATATCTCTAGCTACTTGAGTATCCCCACCTACAGTTACTTTTAATAATTGAGAAATAACTGTTCCAGCATCATCTTCTCCCTGAATAAATAATTCACCATTAAAGGTAGCTAATCTTAAATTCTTAATATTGACTGCTGCTCCAGTTTCATTAAACCTTAATTCAGGAACTGAAGTAGAAGAAATAACTTGAGGTTTACCAGTGAATACGTTAGGAGCGTCTTTTAGTGGAACATTAGAACTGAGACGAGCATCTGCGACCGTGCCGGTCGTGATGATACTACCCGATAAAGAAGTAATCGGGTCAGTTCCCCCCGGTTCATGAGTTTCTGCATGATGTCTAGGTGGCCCATCTACACCTGTTGTCATTACAAGGATTTCACCTTGTGTTGCATGGGACCGCGTGACAAATCCTATTCTCTGGGCAAATGCTGGTGCGACTGGAAATGTAGTTGTAAAGCTACCGGCTACGGTTGGCGACACAAATAGTGACGCACCCTCAACAAAAGCTGAAGTATCAATTACTTGAATAGTTCCTGAGTTTAATACACGAATAAATGCGTTGTTCGCGCCGGGATCGAGAGCAAGGCCGATACCGGGCATAGTGTTAATATCATCAGATTTAGCAAGTCGAATTAATGGATTCGCCCCTGCTGCTCCAGAAATATAAACTACCTGTCCTCTAGCTATTCCTGCTGGTTCTACTACTTTAGCTATTACTACGTTATCACTAGCAAGACGAACAGCATTAGCCGCGTTATCCCTAATTTCAACAACTGTAAATCCATTTGCATCGAGAGCGTAAAGACGGGCAATGTCAGGTAATGGATCTGCAACAACTGGATTCTCAATAATGTCGAAATAGGGAACGGGACCAACAGGCGTCTGAAATGTGCCGTCCGTCCGTAAGAAGTTCTGTAACGGCGCGCCGGGAAATCCCGCCAGTGTAGTTATTAATACCGGATCGCTGCCTGCCGCGTTATGCGTTGACGCATGTGGCTCCGGCGGACCTTCAAAATCATCTGGTAAAGTTACATCACCATTGATAGTTACTTCATACCCACCTATTGCTAACTTATTAGTATCGTCTATAACAAGAGTATCTACTTTCAAATCGCTAAATACAGGCGAAGCACCTTGTTTTACATCTTGGTCAAACCAATCATCTAATGTCGTCTGCCCCTGCACAAAAACATTAAACCCATTGACAATCAACGGGTCATTCGTTACTATAAGACGATTGAATCTGACATCATCTGTCGTATTTAATGACTGGTCAAAAGGATTACCTCCGCTACCTCCCGGTATTGGAGCAAATGTTCCATCAGATCTAAGAAAATTAGTAATTCCACCTGGAAATCCACCTAAATGCTTGAGAACGTTAACGGATAATCTCGCGTCTGGAATTATTCCACTTAATAGAAAGTTCGCATCTAACGGAGTATCCCCAAATCCTGCCGCAAGGAATACGTTTCGCGCCGTTCCATCAAATCTTCGAAGTAGTAAATTACCATTACTTAGTGCCTGTAATGTAGCAAGACTTTGATTATCTGAACCAAGTTGAAAATTTAAAGAAGGTAGGAAACTTCCTGGTCCTCTAATAACAAGTTTATCATTGGCAAATTCCCAACCGGCAACAAAGGTTTCATTACTAACTCTAAGAACTTGAAATCTTAGTGCTCCCCCCTGAAAACGCATTACTGCAAGTTGACCCGTTTCAGGATCAAAACCTGTAGTATCCCTGAAAAAGATTCGAGCACCCTCTCCAGTTGCATCTATAATACGTAGGTATGGATTAGCCCCTACCGGTCCCGGACCTATTTGCTGGAAAGTAGTAAATTGATTAGTTAAATTAGTCCAAGCAACATTAACTAAAGAATCTGAGCCTCCCGGTTCATGGCTCGCATGGTGGGGTCCAGGAATACCTCCAACACCTACCGCACCACCTATTACAACCCAATTAGTTCCATTATATCTAGCCAATACATGATTAGTTCCACCACCTACAACCACAGTTCCAGGTATATTTGATGTAGAATCAAAAATATTAGCTAAAATACCTACTTGAGTTGCAGGTGGTAAATCAGCCAGACGATTTTCATCTATTATACAAAGTTTATAAGCTTCTAAAATAGTAGCTTGAACATTTCCGGAATATATTGATTGAGCACCTACAGTATCTACTTCTATAGTATTTGAAAAAACAGGAGGGATGTTGGAACCCTGAGAAATTAGAACTTGTCCTAAATCAGCTGTTGGTAATGGTTCTCCCGCACCGGGTATTCCCTGTTCACCTTGTATTCCCTGCGCGCCCGTATCACCTTTTACGCCCTGTGGTCCTTCCGGTCCAATTGGCCCTTGAACTCCGGGTATTCCCTGTGGCCCTTGTGGTCCTTCTGAACCCTGAATTAATCCTGCATCAACCCATTGTGTTCCATCCCATACCCATAAATGTCCGGTATCAGCAGTAATCCACGCATCACCTTCTGTATTGCCTGATAATGGAAGATCGGCAACTGAGGGAACACTACCCTGAATAGCAATACCTGTTCCGGGTTGTCCTTCTGGCCCCTCGGGACCTATCGGACCTTGTATTCCCTGTTCTCCCTGAACTCCTTGTATTCCCTGTTCACCCGGTATCCCTTGAATTCCTTGTGCTCCAGTATTTCCAGTATCCCCTTTATCACCTTTTACGCCTTGAATACCTTGAGGACCGGGATTACCTGTATCCCCTTTAATTCCTTGTGGTCCCGTTGCACCAGTTGGACCGGGATTTCCTTGCGGGCCAATAGGACCGGTAGTTCCGGGTGGTCCTTGTGGCCCTGTATTTCCTGTATCCCCTTTTGGTCCTTGTGGCCCCACTGGTCCTTGTGGGCCGGGAGAACCTGTTCCCGGCAATCCAGTTTCTCCGGGCGGTCCCTGTGGACCCTGCATTAATCCTAAATCAATCCATGTTTGAGTAGTCTCATCCCATGCCCACAAATGCCCGTCATCTGCGGTAATCCAAATATCACCCGGTTTGCCGGTTAATGGAAGTTCTGCGAAAGTTGGAACAGTTCCTTTAATAACTAATCCTGCCCCATCCTCTCCATCCTCCCCTTTATCTCCCTTCTCTCCAGTTCCCTTTATTTCAGAAAGTCGGGTAATCAGGCCGGAAACAACTTGATAAAGGGCAGGATTCTCCTGTTGAACTTTGGCGTTGTTCAAAACGCCAAGTAATTCGGATACCTGCTTTTGCCCGCCCTTAGGTTTCCAAGCCATATTCTAATTCCGAACTAACCAGGATACTCCGTCCACAAAGAGGAAGCGAAGATAATAACTCGATTGATTTTAAAAGTTTCATTTATATCAGTAGTGTAACCTTCCAACATGGCGCGTTGCTGCTGGAAGTTTGCTAATACTCTCGGCTCACGATTCGTGGCTGCACTTAAGGCAACTGGGGGAAGGGCAACCTGCATCACTTCATCCATTGACTTGAAAGTTAGTTTAAGGCTGCCATTGCCAACAACACGAAATCTTACAGCGTTGAAGTGAGATATGAACTCACCGGATGATTGAGTATCTGATGCTCCAAATGGCATACCTTATCCTCCGATTAATCCGGTTTTCCAAGTTGGTCTAGGAATGGCCCTATCCTCTTTCTCGTTAGCCTGTAAATCCGTATAAACTGTATCATTAGATTTAAATGAATTAGGAACAACTTTGTAAATTCCTGACAGGGGATTACTTCCATTATTGGTAACTGTAACAGTAACAACTTCATTTGCTGATACTGTAATTGCAGTATTGGGACTACCATCACTAACACTATAATTAGTATGATAGCCTAAAACTGGCGTTTCAATAATTCCATAAACTCCTGGAGTTACTCCACTAAACGTTCTTGAACCTCCACTAGCCAAATTAAATGTTGAGGGAACTAATCCCCCAGTTGTAGTAAAATGAAATACTTGGGCGGGAGATCCCCCATTTAAAACCTTGTTGACAATAAGGGTTCCACCTGGAAGAATTAAAATGAACGGGCAACTATCACTCGTAACAAATCGATACTGAGGATTTGGCCCATGATCAAATTCAACCCAATAACCATCTGGAGAATTAATCGTTTTTAGAATACTAACATCAGACTCAAGAAGGTTAAAGAAATAACTATTTGAAGTCTGCCCGGCATTATTATAAACGTGAATGAAAAGCCAAAAAGAAGTAAGGTCGTCAGCATAACCTAATCTTGCAGGAACACCAGTAGTATTATTAGGAATTGGAGTAAAATTTCTTAAAATTGCTCCATTAGCATCATAAATTCTAACAAAACAGGTTCTTAGAGTAAATTCCTGCCAGATTACTACAACATGCCCATTGGGCATAACGAGCATATCTGCGACGTAAGAATTAGCAACACTATTTGCTGGAACTAAATCGGGTCCAAAAGCTCCTAACGCTTTATTCCATCTTCTAATAATTGTCCTGGGAGCACCACCACCACCTGTTCCAGCTATGTAAACAAACTGATCATCTGCACTATTAGCTAGTGCATCCATTCCATACATACCAGGAAGAACAACAGTAGGAGCAAGAATTCCATTCTCATCTACAGAAGTCCAACTAGCATAAGTGGTATTGCCTGAATATCCTTTAGAGCCTAAATAGAATCTTCCATATTCTCTACTTGCTCGACTTACAGGGTGTCCTGTTTGTTGTGCCCAATCCCAAGTAAATTGTGCCTTAATACTTAAATCTGGATTATAAAGAATCCATTTATCATTAACTGCCGATAAAACATTAATATCATCCGCAAATAATATTGTTCCTGAAGGTAAAAAATCTCCAGATTCTCCCACAACAAACATCGGTTCAAAATTGAAGATTACTCCAGTATTCGGATTAATATATCCAGCTCCTAATCCTTTATATCCTAAAGGAATCCAACTAGAAGTTATTGAGGCTCCTCGAATAAAAATAGAACCTCCAGGAACAGAAACATGTTGAGGTGCTGCTAATAAATTTATATTTAAAGTGGCAGGATTTGGATTTCCACTGTTTGGAATTATTTCAAAATAATAAGTTTTACCAACTAATAGAGGAACTTGACTAATTAAATTTGCGTTAATATATCCGATAAAATTAAGACCGTCATTAATATGAATTCGAGTATCTGGTTTGTAAATAACTCCATCCCCTCTAAAGTAAACTCCTAATAAAATGGTTTCAACTGTTGGTGTATACTTATACCATACTTTATACGTAGTTCCAGCATCATGAATACCAGATTGGGTAGTAATATAAGGCAACGATGGAATAATCGTTGCTGTAATTGAATCGGTATTAGGAGGAGGCATGTTCGTTTCTGCGAACTAAGGTTTCAATTTGTTCTTTTACAAAATCAGTAAGATATTCAGGGATTGTTTTACGAATTGGAAGATTTCCCACCATACCCGGATTATCCAGATAGGCTTGAATTGCCGCTTTTTCATTCTCAGTAAGTTCAATTTTTATTTCCATTATTCAGCCTCATCCTGCGCACCGATAATTAACGTATCAGTGTTAATCAGCGCAATGCTAGTTGTTTCAATATCGAACCGCCAATGTGCCCACCGGATATTCTTGGCATCAAGACCGTTAGCATAATTCGCATGGAACATTCTCTTGCTCGGCAGGGTGATGTAAATCAGCTGATTCAATGAATCGTTCATAATCTGAATCAGGCCGAAGAATGCACGGTCCATTGCCAGCCATGCATCCTGAATTTTCCAAGTAAGTTCCGGCCTTGCATAAGTCCCGTTGAATACCATTAATCCTGAGTAATCAACAATCAGAAGATATTCAATGTTGACTCCACCAGAATCTAGAACGGTGCCGATACCGTGAACGGAAGCTCCGATACCTTGGTCAATTGCAAACGGCTGCCAAGTAGAAGGAACGTCGCCATTATCATTAACGGCATAAGTTCGAGTCTGCTTGAATAAATAGAGGACGTCTCTGAATTCCTGAGCGTTCGTAACAGGATTACCGTCCAAAGGAACAATGATAATCCCATCAACTTGATCAATTGCTTCAGGTTCACCCGGCGCGCTGAGGTAACAAATGCTGATATCCTTGTGAGTCGTGGATAAAACCATACGACCCTTGTAAGTCGTAAGAGTTACTCCAGCCGGAATCTCTTCAAAATTGTCGATTAAATGCGATGCATCATCTAGAAGGTCAATATCGTAATAACTAATTTCAAGCTCAGTAGCATCGTCATCTTCCAGCGTAGCGTCTGGAATGAAGTAAAGTTGATATCCTAAGTCGTCTCCGTTGTAATTTAGAATTGCTTTTGAGGAAACAAGGTGACGTTTGACAACAGAAGGATCACCAGTTGTTGGAATATTTTTAACGAGAATAGAACGGTTTTCATTCACGAAAGATTGCACTGCCATAACTTCTGGGCCGGGTGCAGTCAGATATCCCGTATCCGTTTCGTAGACTACACCGATAACGTGTAGACCAATGTCACAATATCCTTCGTTATCCGTATTCGAGGCTACTATCCCACCAGCCGTTGGATTCGGGAGGCCGCCAGCAGCAAAAGGAACAATAAGATCGGCATCAGCAATATCAATAATATCTGAAATTGTAGTATTATCCGGAATGACCTTCGCGAGGAAGAGTTCATAAATCCCTGCCAATCCATTCGCTTGACCTTGAATGTAAAGTTCTGGGTCAATAGCCTTGCTCATGTAGATATGACGTTCAGTTGTCCCACCACCGCCAATGGGAATATTCTGAACGTAAGCTTGTTGTTCTCCGACTGCATAAATTATTGGCTTAATTTCAGGGCCAGCAGCAGTAGATTCCCCACCACCGTCACTGAATGAAACGGCGATAATATGAATCCCTTCGTCGATAACACCTTTAACAGATGAATTGTATGCAACTAAATGAGGATTAGTTGCATCCTGAACGGGGCTGAATCCTGCTGCCTTTCTAGCAACTTCCCCTTTACCTTTGTAAACGTAGACGAATTCACCTTCCATCCCGACTTCTCTTGTCTGCCCTTGAGAAGTAATTGATCTCGTGATAGGAGTAATATAGGCCATGCCAGCAATGCTGACCATGCCAAAATCTTGCATTCCAGAAATTGAAAGAATTGGACCATAAACGAGGGTTTCACTAACCGCGTGGAAGATTTCTCCATCCTCATTAAGGATTAGCAGGGACTGCCCTTCCTGCATCGTGTAATTGTAGAGCCGGACTACGTTCCCTATTCCCCCAAAAGTGTCTAGCCCGTCGCGCGTGCGGAATCCTCCCTGAATATACGAGATATTCTCTGCCTCGGTAAAATGATCTATCGGGCAGGAGTCATCATCGCCTCGTTTCCAGAGGCCGTTGAATGCTTCTAAAACTATAGGTTTGTGATCGCGTAAGGCCATTTTATTTCTGAAGGAATATTAGGCCCGAATCAATTAAGGAAAGTTCTGATACAATTCCTGATTGCGATTGATTCGGGCCTAACCTTGTTACTTCTTTGCTTGGCCGAAAAGAGTTTCCTTGCCAACGGCAGGAGGTTCAACTTTAGGAACGTCCGGTTTCCTTAGCCTAGAAGATTCGGCTTCCGGACTTTCCAGAATACTCGCTCCAGCGGCAGGGGACCACGTAGGGGAAGCAGCCGTTCCAGTATTGATGTAGTAAACTCCAGTCAGGATGTTAACATACTGCTGACCTTTACCACCAAACTTTGCCCCTGTTCCGGTGGGACCGTTAACAGGAACACCCTCACCCGGTATGGTGGGGAAGATTCCAACGTTGCTCAGCTGTTTAAGACCAGCCCAGATATTCTTAAAGAAGCGAGGCTTGAATGCCATTGTTTTTCTCCAGCGTTTTACCGCCGACAGGAAAATCCCGTCAGAGATTAGTATTGAAAGTTCCTAGCCTTATATCCCGCCTGAAATGGTCTCCTTCTCGTTCTGATTGATTGCTTCCCCTTCGTATTGATTCCCAAGAAATTATCTCGCGCGCGCAGCGCATCGCCATCAAGAGAATCTGCCCTAGTTGGATTCTCCCCGATATAGCGCGCTCCGAGTCCAGCAGTTCTGTAAGCCAGAACGTTTTCACAGTTGATCAATTGAATAACTGAGCCTGCATCGGAAATGTCGGCCAGATTACTCCTGATGAAATCAAGTTTAATATCCAATAGAGTATTGGCTGGAATAAACTTGATAGCCTGTCCTTGCCATGCCCAACAGGGAATAAAGTTCGCTGGCTGACTCCAACTATTAGGTAAAAATTCATACCTTGGAATTGGTGCCCATCGCGCGTTGGAGCCACGTTCACATTGCCAAAGTTCCTGAATTTCAATTAAGCCGGTCGGTAATGCTGGCCCAGTGATTCCCCCAATGTTGTCCATTCCCACACTGAGTGGAATAACAGCAGAGGATTCATTCGTATAGGCAACATTATTCAGTTCCATTTCCTCTCTTAATTCTTGCAGAGCAACATTAAGATAAGGAACTAGATTGACGTCTGTATAAATGTGCCTATTCGTATCGTTCAGCAGGGAGGCCGAACGGGCCATAATATAACCGGCTGTTGTCATTATCTGTTTCCAATATTTTCTTCAGACGGTTTAGTTTCAGCTGCTTTTGCTGAAGCCGGGCCGATAATCGGATTCCTCGATGCAACATTTGAATTGCTAACAACTGGTGCAACTTCTGCCGAGTTTCCGAGCTTAGCAAAATCCTGAAGATTCTTGTAAGCCTCGATATCAATAATCTCGTGGCAGTTTGAGCACTTCGGAAATGTTGGCAGACGCATGTAACCGCAGTATGGGCACGCCTTTTTCAGCATGTTGCTCTGATTCGCCATCCACGGCTTGTCTTTCAACTGGAAGTATTCCGCAGCGCGCCGCATATCCGCATGTATCGCGCGTGGATTACCGTCCGTTCGTGACCAAAGAACGTCCGCTTCTTCAACTAGCTTCCTATACCAGTTTTCCTGCCGGTCGAGGGCGATACGTTTACGAGATTCCCACTCCGAATGCTGCTTCAGAGTCTCCCTCGTATAATCCCCCGGCATAAAGAATAGGCCCGGCATTGCATGTTCCGGGGTGTAGCAGTGTAATCCGATGCAATAATCATTAACGAATGAGTTAGCCATCTCGATAGAACTGGATGGAATGTCAATACTCTGATTAGCTTCGTAATTATTGTAGGTCCAGAAACTAGTCCCTAAAACCAGTATTGCCGGCTTTTCAACAGTCCCCTCTCGCATTTCGAAAACACCTGGAAATACCGTGTAATTTCGAAATGAGATTTTCTTGGGATAGATAGAAACAATCGTTGTCTTATCCAACGGATTAACCGCCGGGCGAATTCTCTGAAGTTTGCCACTCATTTTACGTCCTTATCCGAATAGCTGCCACTTAAACTTACGCCTGAGCCATAAGCTAGTGCATCAGTGACAGTAGTTTCATTTCCGAATAACATCTCATGTATTCGGTCTAACTCAATCCTATCAATCCTAGCAATTTCCTCATCACTCTGCTTGTATTTCCCGCCAAAATGCTGATTCATTGCCTTGTGCAACGAGTTAATAACGATTAAGCATACTTCCCACTTTGGGGGCAACATCTCGCGCTTCGGACCCATGAACGTAAAGACGGGTTCATAATTCAATGCTGTAGTTAAATCGGTAACAGTTGGAACTTGAACGATACTCTCTAGAATGTATTTCCCTCTATTCCACTGAAGATACTTCGGAAATTCCATAATTACAGGATTAGCTAGAAGGATACCTTCCTTGGAATGAGTCGTCCTTCGAAATTCAGTCTCATTGTCACCCCAAACTACTCGATACGTAGGGCGGTCAAATGTCCTACCATACGTGTCCAATAGTTTAGTGTTGCAATAATCTTTCTCTGATTCGTAAGGTCCCATCTCTCTCACTCGTAGGAAAAGGGGAAGGGATATCCTCCCAGAATATCCCTTCCCTCCAACTACTCTAGACGTAACCGTCAGGAATAGCCAGATCGTAGATGTATGCGGTAGCAGCAGGATTCGTAACGAATGTCTGCATACCGACACACAAGTAGAACAAGTCAGCAGTGAGAACACCGCCGGATGCTCCACGCACTTCGAACACAGAACGTCCGTCCACCTTGTAGTATCCGATGGGCAGAGTTTCTGCACGGCCCCAGACAGAATCAACAATGAAATCGATTCGAGTCTTGTTCCAGTTAAAGTGGTCCATAACTGGAGCGCCGGCCATCTGCATTTTGTCGAAATACATGTTGAGGGACTGTTCAGATGGCTGCTTCCAAATCATACTTACGAGTTGTCCAATTTCCTCGTAAGCCTGTTTCTGACAGGGATGCATCCAAGCAGTCGGGTCGAAACTGTTATCGATGCCAACTCTGTTTCCAATGGCATTAATAGCAAGTCTCGGGAGGGGGAGCGACAGCGCGTTGAAGTTCCCGTTAATACCGTTTGAACGAATAGTTGCATTCGTCGCGCGGTTTAACCCATTCCAAACGCCAGTGCTGGCATTCGAATGCTGATAAGGAACTCCGAGGAGTGCGGGGAGAGTCGTCGGAGCAGTAATACCCTGAGTGATAAGAACATCACCCACAATAGTTCCTGCCACCGATGGAATAGTAATCTGGCTCGTTGCCTCATTCCAGTTCGAGATTTCTCCCGAGCCCCGATTAACTGCCATCGCTGCATCAAAGACTTGGACGATCTGCTGGTCACGCACAAGACGCGCGCCGAATTCAGGAGTGAGGGTCAAAACATCGAGGCCACCGGCTGTGGTAATAGCACCGATTTTACCAACCTGCCCGGTTCCAGGCTGCTGCGTCTGTGCATCAATCTGACGCTTGATTTCCTTCATCGCGCGTGAAGTCAAATCACGGACCAGAGAAGTAATCGCCTTGGTATCGCTGTTCGTTCCCCATTCTGCCTGCTTCGTGTATTCAAATGCTTCGCGCATCCACACAGAAGTGACAGTGGCCTTGTCGTAAATCGGCCCAGATCCGCGTCCCATGTCTCCACCGTTCGGGTCGAAGTAACCGAAGTTACCTCCCGGCTGCAACGTCATCGGCAATCTCATCAGACGATTTGAGATTACCTCGACCGGACGCTTTTGAATCTTGGTGAAAAACTTATCATCGTATTCAAAAACGTCAGTCAGCTTCTTGCTGACCTTCTCAAGTTCAAGTCCCAAGACTTGAATAGCTGATACTGCTGCCATAGTTTCCCTACTTTAACAACTCAATGTATGGATCTTTTCCTCTGCCGAATTGCGGCTTAGACGGAGATCCATTACTGTTAACAGCTGCTTTATCTTTAGGAGCAGCATTAACCCCTCTTGCTATCGGACCTTTCCTGTCAGTATCTTCCTTTTTAACCGTGCCACTGCTTCTAAGAGCCTCAGCCCTAACTTTCTTTATTGCAGCAGGGACGTAGGTTGTCGCTTTACTGACATAGGCCCGACGAATATTTCCCAGGGTTTCCTGGGAATAATCTGATTTCCTCGCCTTTTCCCAGAGTTTATCAAGAATTCTAATGAACTCTTTATCATTCCCCATGTATTGTGCGACGAGTTCGTTAGCTTCTCGAATCGCAGTCCTTCTAACATAGGGAGTCATTTGCTTCTTCGTGTCGATAAACTGGTCAATCTTCTTCCCAATTTGATTCTCAACACGTTCAGACAATTCCGTCTGGTGAGTATCAAGTCTCGTCTTTTCAAAGTTTTCCCGATCCGTCTTTAACTTGTTTTCCCCAGGATCCTCTCCTCGCGCGAATGGCGTAGGAGGCTCATACTTTTCGGTCCCGAAAGAAAACTCGTTCAAAATCTTGGCGGCTGTGACAAGATCATCGTTCTTAGATTCCTGCCCGGCCTTCGCCATTGCAACTACCATTGATTTAACATTGGTGCTAATGACGTGGTAAAACGCCGATTCATCAACTGCCTTGAGATTTCCAAGATAGTTGTCAACAACTTTGGCGAAGTTATTGGAATCCTTCTCCTTAAGTGCTCCCAAAAAGCCTAGGGATGATCCTTTGCTTAAATCTTCCTCGATTTCCGTATATCGCTCAATCGCAGTTTGAGCCTCCAGCGCGTCGTTCAAGGTTGGGAATACTTCCTTATATTTTGTAATTGAATTCAGGGCGCGCTCGATCTGCGGATATTTCTTTAGCGCGTCCGGGAATTCTTTATCGAACTTTTTCTTATTGAATGGACTGAGGATATCGACTAGATCCTCGTCCTCGTCTACGTCTGATTCCTCCTCAGAATCTGAATCCTCCTCATCTTCCTCTTTTTCTTCTTGTTCGGATTCTTCGCCGTCGTCGTCAACATCGCCATCGTCGGTCTCGGCGTTTTCGGGAATATCACTTCCATCGTCTTTATCCAAGTCTGATAAAGCAGCGTCTAGTGCTTCATCCATACTGGCTGGTGCAGCGTCATCCGGGCTAAAGAATCTTTGATCTATTCCTTGAGAGCTAAGTTGTAGCTTCATGCATCTTATCCTTTGATGGCGCGGCCATCTTATCATTGGCAGGTTTGCTGGAGGACGAACCTCCAGAATTCTTGGGACCAGCCAATTCTTGCTGTTGCATCATTTGCATCTGTTGTTGCATCTGTAATTGCTGAATTCTATCCAGATGCGCCTTCATATGCAATAGAACATTCTTATACCCGTCTGGATTCTCAATCTTGGCCGTTCTTCCTACTTCACCGGTTAACCAATTACGGCAAATATGAACATGAATTTCATCGTTATCTACATCTGGCTCGATTGGAACTGATGGTTCCTCAAATTCTTCCATCGCTGGCTGGCCTGTTGGCAGCCCGTCCATCTCACTTATTTCTTCAACAGGCATTCCCGACATAGGGTCCATCATCGGGCGCATATTTGGAATCGGAGTTGAATTAACTAGATCAACTATTTCTTCCAACTGAACCTGTCTGTCATTTGCCCCGGGCAGACTCAAATTCTCTAGGCCAACAGCCTCGGCAATGAACGGTAAATTCTGCGGGTCGATTAACGCGCTAGTGATTTCAGGATTAGCAGCCTGAAGGAATTGCATAAGCGTATCCTTCTTCTGCATCGGGCTAATCGGTAGATTCTCCGCCGCCTCTAATTCGATATCCCCAATCTTACCCTGTAATTCCGACTTTCTAATAAATGCATTAACGTATGAACCGTTAACATCCCTCTCAACGAACTTCTCGTCACCGACTGATTCTTTAATGTAGAGGGGTATTACCTTCGAATTCAGTTCTTTCCACCAGATGCACAACATTTTCCAAGTATTTTGCAACCTTTGTTGTGCCTGATTCTTGGAAGTGATGTATTGGCTAGCAGTCTTGGAAGAATTGGGCTGAGCACCGCCGAATAGGGATGGGAGCGCGCCGGAAGATAGTTGTCCGAGTTGTTGAATCTCTTGCCCGAAAGGTAGAACTTCCTGAGATAACTGTGCCGTCTTAACTTCGTGGAATCCGTCGGCAACTCTCTGCCCCGTCTTAGCTTTTGCCGGGTAGACTCCACCTACTAAAACTTCCGTTTGATTATACTGGTCGAAATTTAATACTGAGGGATCTGCAAACGTTTGAGGAATTCCATGTTCAATCGTTTGCAACGTTAGGCTGATAATTTCATTCGTAATATCTTGAACTGAAGTGAGAGATTGAGCAAGTGGCTGAGTATGAATAAAATCTGCCAGAGGATTCTTCGTTGAAGTCCAATGATCATCTAGACTTTCGTTAAACGCTTCAACAATTTCATTCTGAATCCGGATTACCTTGCATCCGTCCGGAAACTTAGCCTTTAATTCAGCAACGTCTTTT
>Ga0208185_1000613_pt1 | contig 13982 bp, 11 predicted proteins | sample EasRivMeERMLT700_FD_187532 | JGI IMG/M metagenome (GOLD analysis project Ga0208185, IMG submission 187532) | Soil microbial communities from meander-bound floodplain in the East River, Colorado, USA - East River MetaG ERMLT700 (SPAdes) (version 2) | ecosystem: Environmental > Terrestrial > Soil... | reverse complement strand
ACGGATGTCGAGAAACGGCACCCCCTCGAGTTCGCCAGGCGTTTGATGATGGTCGATGACGGCGTAGATATTGGCTTCGCCGTTGAAGGAATGCCGGCCCGTCTTCGGCTGGCTGTCCACCATGACGACGGCGAGATCGTCCGACCAGCGGATTTTCTCGATCGGCGTCAGATGCAGATCGAGCGTTTCCACCATGGCCCGATTTTCGGCCCGGCAAATCGGACCGTCCTGGGTGATCTGGGTGGGGATGCGGGCGCACGTCTCGATCAAATGAGACAGGCCCAACATGCTGCCCAGGCTGTCCGGGTCGGGGTGAACATGGGAAACGAGGACCGCGCCTCGAAATTCAGACAAGCCGAACAAAAACCGATCCGACCGGCGTGCGACAGGGGTCTTCGCCAGATCGGTCAGCGCTGCAGTGTCGCGAGACATATATTTGAACTCTCAGGCTCGGTTCCCTGGGAATCCCATTCCTTGGAATCAGTACAAACGTACATCCATGTTGGGGGTCCCAAGTTGAATCTCCCGTCCTGGGAAGAACCGATGCCATCCTAAAATTGCCCCTTCCTTGACGCCAACTATTGTAGCAAAAATCCGCCTGGTCAAGAAGCAATTACTTTTCATGGGTTGTCATGGCAAATCGTCTCCAGACGTTGCCACTGGGCGGCGCTCACGGGCATCACGGAAAGCCTGGAAATTCTCAGCAATTCCCAATCGGCGAGCAGGGCGTCCTCCTTGATTTGGGCGAGCGTGACCGGCGGATTCCACCGCTTTACCGGTTCCACTATTACGACGACTGACTTGGGGTCATCGCTCTTGGGATCTTGCATCGGCCCCGCTACGACCCGCATTTCTCCGACAATCGCCCGTTCTTTGCCGGTGTGGTAGTATAGCACCCGGTCGCCAACCTGGATTTTTCGCAGGTTTTGCCGCGCCAACGCGTTTTTGACCCCCGCCCAGACAACGGAGCCGTCTTTTTCAAGCTGAGCAAAATTGTAGCAACTCGGCTCCTCCTTGAAGAGCCATCGGCCCCGTTTTTCTGACTTTTTCTTCACGTTGATTTTTCCCGGATCCAGACCAGTGAGATGGTAACAAGCCGAGCGGCGATGTTCAAGAGGCTAAAGACACGCCAACAGAAGATTCTCATACGAACGTGCCGGACTTGAATCAGGGGCGAGATGGTGAATTAGCACAAGATCTCGTACCATCGCGAGATTGCGACGAAATCACGTTTTTTCCGGGCTTTGGCGCAACTTCGTGACACGCTCATACAGGAGTTGCCGGGCCTCGCCAAGAAAGTCCCGCACGCTTTCTTCGCGATAATCGGCATAGGTCCACGGCCAAATTTCGAAGGCGCCGTCTTGAAACCGAAGAGTCACCTCCGCGAAAATGTCGTTCTGAAGATGCACGCGATGGACCTGATCCTTGGTGGAGGCCAGGAGAAACTTTCCCAGCTGAATCAATCCCGGATCAAGGTTGAGCGGGCGAACCTCTGGAAATCGACTAGTGGCGGCCAAATCATGTTCCAAATTGATTGTGAAATGTTTCACATTTGGCAAGCAATCTGCCGAGACAATTGGCTCAAAAACCAAGAAACGTTTGATGAGGTCAGTTCCCATCGTCGAATTGTAATACTTCGTATGATGAAATGGAAAGTCAGGACTTTGAAGGGCGATCTTGCCGTATTTTGGGGTCAGCTGATTGGTGGCCCAGTTCAGGGCATCGGAATGGCGGCTGAAGCAAGCGACGACGAGAAGGGAATAAGTAGGCTCGCGTGGGACGCCCATGGTTCGACCCCAAGGAATCGCTGCGCTCATCCTGGGGCTTGCAGCTTATGCGTTGACCTTCTCAAGTGGCGCCGATTTTTCTTGCTTACGCCGTTCTCGTTCTTCCTTGAACAGGCCACGGACTTTCTTGCGGACGACGATGTCGGCGATCCACGGAAAGAATCGGCTCACCAGCACCATCATTTTGCCCTTCAGGGTGAGGCATGTTTCATTGTAGCCCTTTTCGATCGCCTTGATCGTGTGCGCGGCTACTTCTTCCGGCGTCATGCCGCGCATGTGATCGAGCTTGACGAGCGCCTTTTGTTCGATCATGTTTTGCGAGAAATTGGTCTGCGTCAGACCGGGGCAGACGACGATCACATCGACGCCGTCTTTCGCAAGTTCGGCACGAATCGCCTCGCTGAAGCCCTGCACGGCGAACTTGCTCGCCGAGTATTCGGAACGGGCCGGGATGCCGCGTTTGCCGGCGATGGAGGAAATGTTGACGATGGCGGGCTTGTTGCCTTTTTTGAGCATCGGCAAGAAGACGCGCGTCGTCTCGGTCAGTCCGAAGAAGTTGACTTCCATGATTTGCCGTAAGCGCTCCGCAGAACAATCGGCGAAGTGCCCGGTGGCGCCGATGCCGGCGTTATTGACGAGGATATCGAGGCCGCCGAACGCTTTCTCGGCCGTCTCGACCATTTTCTTGCGGTCGTCGGCCGAGGTGACGTCGGCCTGCACGATTTCGATGACGCCGCCCTTGGCGCGAATCTGCTGCGCGAGTTCTTGCAACAATTCGGCCTTCCGCGCGCAAACGAGGACCTTGGCGCCGCGCGCCGCTGCCAGTTCGGCGAGTGCTTTGCCGATGCCTTGCGACGCGCCGGTGATCAGGATGCGCGAGCCGGTGATGATGCGACGTTGACCCATGGGGTGTTCCCTTTGGCCGTGGAACACCATTCCAATGGTGTAACCTCGGGCGTTTACACGATTGGAATCGTATTCCACGGCCCACCAACATGATAGCGGCGCGGCGTCGCATTCTCGACGGCAGTTCCCATGGGACAATGCGAATTCCAGCGAAGATTTGCAGGCAGCGCCGGTGGTAGCGAATTTTCCAAGAAGGACAAGGAAGCCCCGGGGTGAGGTAATCCGAACCCCGGGGTTCGGAGTACCGGATTACCTCACCCCGGGGCTTGCTACAAAACACCGAAAACTTATTGAACTTCGAGCCTCAACTGCTATAGTCCTCTTTCAACGGTATTCACGAATCATTCGCATCCAAAAGGAGTTTTCTCATGTCGATGTACATCGGTGAAGCCCTCGTCGGCGAAGGCAACGAGATCGCGCACATTGATCTTCTGATCGGCTCCAAAGACGGCCCCGTCGGCGTGGCGTTCGCGAACGCGCTGGCGAATCAATCGCATGGCCACTCCAACCTGCTCGCCGTCATCGCGCCGAACCTCATCTGCAAGCCGGCCACGGTCATGATCACGAAGGTCACAATCAAGGGCGCCAAGCAGGCCGTGCAAATGTTCGGCCCGGCGCAATCCGCCGTCGCCCGTGCCGTCGCCGATTCGACCGCCGCCGGCGTCATCCCGCAGCACTTGGCCGACAACTTCGTCATCGTGTGCGGCGTGTTCATTCACTGGGATGCCAAGGATGACAATAAGATTTACCAGTACAACTACGAAGCCACGAAGATGGCGATCAAGTGCGCCATGACGGGCGAGCCGAAACTGGCGGACATCACCGCGAAGAAGGATACGGTCAAGCATCCATTCTCGCCGAAATAACTCGTTGAGCGAGCCACGGGGTTTATCCCCGTGGTAGGAATGTCCAAACCACGGGGATATACCCCGTGGCTCGCCATTGTCAGGAAGCCGATCCGTGGACAAGCGCAAGATCCTCATCCAACTCGACTCGGACGCGCAGGCGAGTGTCTTCGATCGCGTCGTCGCCGTTGACGGCGGCGCCGACGAGATCTTCAGCTACGCGGCGGTCAAACCAGAGCAGGTTCAGACCCTCGTTCATGGCGCCATCTTCACGCGCGGGCCCAACAGCTTGAAGTCCAGCGCGATTTTCGTCGGCGGCAGCGACGTCCTGGCCGGCGAAAAGCTAATGGCCGAAGCGCTCAAGCACATGTTGCCAAAGTTTGGACTGCGCGTGTCGATCATGCTCGACGCCAACGGGGCCAACACAACCGCCGCCGCCGCGGTCCGCGCCGCGGCGCGTCATTTGACGTTGAAAGATGTCACGGCAGTCGTCCTCGGCGGCACGGGCCCCGTCGGCCAACGTGTCGCGCGTTTGCTGGCGCGCGAAGGCGCCAACGTGCGCGTCGGTTCGCGCCAGGCGGCGCGGGCGGCAGCCGTGTGCGACGAAATCGCCAAGCGCGTCCCCGGTGCGAAATTGGAACCCGCCGCAACGGCTTCCAATGATGAACTCGTCGCCGCGGTCCAGGGCCGCGCACTCGTCATCGCTGCGGGCGCCGCCGGCGTCGTGCTGTTGCCGAAGGCGGCGCGGACGCCCGCGCTCAAGGTCGCGATCGATTTGAACGCGGTGCCGCCGCTCGGCGTCGAAGGCGTGGGCGTCATTTGCTATGGCGCGATCGGCGTCGGTGATACGAAAATGAAGGTGCACAAGGCCGCCATCGCATCGCTCTTTGAATCGAACGACAAAGTGCTCGACGCAGAAGAGATTTATCAACTCGCGCAAAACACGTAATCCGAGCCTGAAGCGTAAGCGAAGAATGCATTTCAACTTCGCTTACGCTTCAGGCTCGGACGCTTCTCGCGCCCGTTGCGTGATGATTTCGCGAATCAATGGATGCCGACCGATCGGTTCCGCGAGCAACCATTCGACGGACGCAAACTTCGTCGCGAGCCGGTCGCGATGTTCCGTCAAATCGCGCCGCACGTGCACGCCGGCGGACAGAAAATACGGTACGAGCACCACGCGTTCGGCGCCCAATGACACGCAGCGATCGCCCGCCGTCTCGATCGTCGGCGTCGCCAATTCGAGGAACGCGGCTTCGACGATCGCATGTGCGCCGCGAATTTCCTCGGCGAGCGCAAACAAATCGTCGTTCGCCTCCGTCTGCCGGCTGCCGTGCGCGATGAGCAATAACGCGGTTCTCATGCCGACTCCGTTAACTCGCAAAACATGCCTACTTTTCATCGTATCGGAATCGAGAAGTTGGTACGATATCCGCAAGAGCACAGCGACGCAAGCAGGGCGAGCCAGGAGCGTAAGCGACTGGAGTACAAGGAATGATCGGCGATCGGCTCGGCAAATGGGTGATCTTCAAGGAACTCGGCCGCGGCGGCATGGGACGCGTCTATCTTGCGCAGGATGAACTCACCGGCATGAATGTGGCGCTCAAAATCCTGGCCGCCGAACTCGCCCAGGAAGTCGGCTTCCTGCATCGCTTCCAGCGCGAAATTGAAACGCTTTCCAAGCTCGATCATCCGAACATCGTCCGCTTCTTCGAATCGGGCTTCGAGAACGGTTTGTATTTCTACGCCATGGAGTACGTCGAAGGCCTGAGCCTGGAGCAACTCCTTGAAAAGCAAAGCCGATTTCCGTGGAAGGACGTGCTCAACGTCGCCATCCAGGTCGCGCCGGCGCTGCGGCACGTGCACGATCACGGCATCATTCATCGCGACATCAAGCCGTCGAATTTGATCCTCAACACCGCCGGCCAGATCAAGGTCACCGACTTCGGCATCGCCAAGGTCTTCGCGACCAATCATCTCACGTTGACGGGCGGCATCGTCGGCACCGCGGAGTTCATCTCGCCGGAGCAAGCCGCGGGCAAGGTCGTCGGCAAGCGCAGCGATCTCTATTGCCTCGGCTGCGTCCTGTACAAGCTGCTCACCGGCCGAGCGCCGTTCACGGGACAGAGCTACGTTGAACTGTTGCACAAGCATCGCTATGGGCAATTCGATCGGCCGATCAAGTTCGTGCCGGATTTGCCGCCCGAGATTGATGAGATGGTCTGCCAGCTTCTGGACAAGGATCCGGACAAGCGGCCGCGCGATGCTCTCGTTTTATTGAGGCAAGCCGAGGACATCGCCAACAAGCTCGATCAAGAGTCCGATTTGACGAGCGTCGAAAACCGCAGCAGCGTCACGAAAGCGGAAAATCGCACCGACAAGGTCGGCTCGCACCCGCTCCTGGGCAAATCGACGCCGATGAACGGCGCCGTGCGACCGGACACGGGGACGTACGAACGCGGCAGCGTCATCGGCCGGCTCTTCAATCGGCCGATGGTGCTCGTCTCGATCCTGGTTCTCTGCATCGGCACGATCGCGTACAACCTGTGGCCACTCAATCAGGATCAGCTCTTCCAGCGCGGCGCCGAATTGATGGAGAAGGGGACCGTATTTGACATGACGCGCGCCTGGAGCGATTACCTGGAGCCGTTGCAGTCGCGTTATCCCGATCATCCTTATCAAGAGAAGGTGGCGGAGTTCAAGAAACGCGTGGACGCCGCGCAATCGACCGCGCCGAGCGAGGCGCAGCGGTTCTTTCAACAAGCGGATTTGCTCGCCAAGCAAGGCAACCCGGCGGCAGCGCAGCAAATGTGGCGCAACGTCATTGACGTGTTCGGCGACGTGCCGGCGGAAAAGCAGTGGGTTGAACGCTCACGCAAATCGCTGGATGACTTGCAGAAAGCGGCGCAAAACGCGGACCGATTCAAGAGCGCCAAGGCCGCGCTGGCTCGCGCGGATGAATTGCGCCGCGACGGCAAGATCGGCGAGGCAGAGCGCATCTGGACCGGCCTCGAACAGCTTTACGGCGCCGATCCCGCGGCCGCGGAGATTGTTATCGAGGTGCAACGAGCGCGAAACAAATAACCATCTTCGTTAGCGCCCGGAAGGCGCCACGCGGGCACTATTGATGTTCAGTAATGCAATGCGCGTTGGAGTTCCGCCTTTAGGCGGTGATTCGCTCAAACCCGCCTAAAGGCGGAACTCCAACTCAAGCATTGGATACCTGAAGGTCAATAAACGAAGATGATGCCCATCAATTCCACTGCGCCACCGACGTGATCGCCGTGTTCAACAGGCCGCGAATCTTCTCGATATCGTCCGCGTCCTGAGCCACTTCGACGTAATGGCGCAGATGATTGATCGCCTTGCCCGGCTGCCCGATCTTCACATAACACGCGCCCAGATCGCGCCGCACCGCCGCTTCCTCGGGCCGCAACAAACGCAGCCGCTCCATGATGCGGATCGAGCGCGGCCAATCCTGCGCCTTGTAGTAAATCGCTTTGAGATTATTGAGCATGCGCAACAACATCGCGCCGAGCGGCAACGGCGCCAACGCTTCGCGCGACGCTTCGAACGGCACACCGGTCGCTTGCAGCACCAGGCTTTGGCAATCGACTTCGGAAAGCACTCGGCCGCCGTTGAAGGGGTCGATCAAGATCTCCTGTCGGGGATCGATTGCCTTGACGATGAAATGCCCCGGCAGTCCGACGGCGGCGATCGTCAGGCCCGCGCGAGCGCCGATCGCCATTGTCACCGCCGACAACGTGATCGGAATGCCGAGGCGGCGTTCCAGCACCAGGTTGAGATAGCTGTTGCGCGGATCGTAGTAATCGAGCGTGTTGCCGCGGAAGCCCATTTCGTGAAATAGATAGCGGCACAGTCCCTGAACCTGATGCGCCAGGTGGCCGCGCAGATAGGGCCGCACTTCATGGGCCATCGCGGTCATTTCGTTGAGCGTGGCTTCGACATCGAGATTGGGATATTCGTCCTTCGCCAGGAGAAGCGCGATCTCGGCCAGATCCAGCGGGGCGGCTGGATCGCGCGCGAGTCGTTCGAGCGCCGTGTCGAGCTGGAGCGGCATCAGTGACATTACCTATAGGGGTATTTTGTGTTCCGCCGCCAGAGCCTCCAGCTCCTTGCGCACGGTTTCCGCATTCTTGGGCCGATCCTGCGGCCGTTTCGCGAGGCAGCGGCGCAGCAGCTTATCCAGTGGCGCCGGCATTGGAGCGCTGGGCGAAGACATCGGCGGCGCGCCGTCGAGGCGAATTTTCTCGATTAGCTCTTCCACGGTCGCGCCTTGAAACGGCGGCTTTCCCGTTATCATCGCGAACAGGGTCGCCCCCAGGCTATAAACATCGGTGCGGGCGTCGATCTTCGCGCCCGCGCCGTCCGTCCGCTCCGGCGACATGAACGGCAACGAATCCGCCGGCAACCCCGCTGCCGAGATCGGCTTCGTCGGATCCTCCTCCGTCGCCTGCGCCAGCATCAAGTCCGTCAGCTTCGTATTCTGCGGCTTGCGGCCGATCAAGATGTTCTGCGGCGTCACGTTTTGATGAATCAGGTTTTTTTGATGCGCGAACTCCAGCGCCCGAGCCAGATAGATGCCGACGCGCACGACCGACTTCCAGTCAAGCTTGCCCGCCTTTTCGATGCGGCCAATGACCGCCGAAAGGCTGTCGCCGGGGACGTACTCCATCGCGACCCAGCAGTGGTTGCCCGTCTTGCCGGCGCCGTAAATCTTCAAGAGGTGCGGATGCAGCACGGGCATCGCCGCCTTAATGGCCTCGACGAAATGCTGCACTTTCTTGTCGTCCTGTCCGAAATCGGGCGGCAACACCTTGAGCGCCACCGCGGTTTCGGTGCGCGTATCGCGGGCATGAAACACGTAGCCCGTTTTGCTGCGCGCCAATGCGCCCGTGATCGCGTAGTGCGACAGCGTCGTGCCGATCAGCGCCTTGGCCCATTCAAGCGTCGTTTTCACGGGCGCCGCGGACTTCATGCTCGTTCCGTCGGCCTCTTCGACGTATTGAAGATGCGTGCCGCCGATGCGAACGAGATCGCCGGCCTTGAGCACGTGGCGCTCGGACTCTTTGCCGTTGACGAAGGTGCCGCTGGCGCTGTCGAAATCGACGAGGACGTGTTTGTCGCCCTCCGGCACGACCTGGCAATGCACGCGCGACACGTGAGGATCGGTCAGATGCGTCTCCGTCGCGCGGCTGCGGCCAAGAAGCAGCACTTCCGCGCCGAGCGTAAAGACCATGCCTTCATCCGGACCGGCCAGGACGATCAGTTTTCTTGCCATGTCATTGGTCTCGCTTGGGACGTGCGTACGCAATTATTCATATGGCAAAAGGGCCGCCTGGACGAGATGAATGTTCGCCGGCAATTCGCGACAATACGAACCGCCGGCGCGTCTCGTAGCCGCAAGCTGCCAGCTTGCGCGCTGTAGCGAAAGCAGACAAGCTGGCAGCTTGTCGCTACGAATTCAACCGGTTGGTCTGTGGTGACGCCTCACTGGTAATCGGCTGATTGGCGAGCGACGACGACGCCTCCTTGCGCGCGAGCCGTCGATGGTTGAGCGCGAGCGGCAACCCCGCCCCCATCGCGGCGGCGGCGTAAAAAAGGATCACGAACAAAACGCCGTTGCCCAGCGCGTCGGTTTCGGGAAACAATTGTGCTTTGATCAAGAGCGCCAGGTTCATGTTGCGCATGGTCGCCTCGATGCCGACCGCCAACCGATCGCGGCGTGGCCAGCGCAGAAAGTAGAACGGCAACATGTTGACCTGCTGGCCAATCACGCAAAACAGGATGATGCCGATCGGCACGCTCCAACCGTATTGGCCCGGCTGAATCCGACCGCTGCCGAGCGAGCCCACGATCATGACGATGACGACGACCAGCCCTGTGCGAATGCAAATCTTCGACAACAACAATCGATGTCTGTGCCACATTCTGCTTACAAACAACCCCATCGCCAGCGGCAACAACAAACAAAGCGCGAAGTCGATCATGATGTCCGCGATCGGCATGCTGAATTCATCTATGTGCTTGGCCGCCAGGAATTGCAGCATCAACGGCACCGTGACGAGGGACAATAACGTGCCGACGCCGGTGAGCGAAATCGACAGCGCCATGTTGCCGCGGCCGAAGTAGGCGAAGAATTTCGACAACGCCCCGCCCGGCATCGCGGCGACAAGGATCAAGCCGACAGCGATGCCTGGCTCGAAATCGCCGACGGCGTTGATGGCGACCGCGACAAACGGGATGACGCAGAGTTGCCCGATCAAGCCGGATGCGAACGAAACCGGCCGCCGCGCGATTTCGAGGAAATCGGCGATCGATAGCGTCATGCCCATGCCGAGCGTGAAGAGGACGAGTTGCGTACGCGCGAAGTGATATTCGTAGCCGGGGTACCAGTCGAACATGAGGATCATTAAATGGAAAATCGGCGCCAAGTTCAGCGTTGGCGCGGACGTTGCAACGGCGTCGTGCTGTTGCATGTGCCGCGCGAGCGCTAAACGAAGAATCCGTGGTCGAGGTGGGAGTCGAACCCACAAACAATCACCACCCTCTCAAGATGGCCGCTTTACCGAGTTTGCGTACTCGACCAATTGCCGTTCGCGGCTTCGCGTTCGCATGGCGCCGCGTGAACGCGAAGCCGCAAGCGCCAAGTAGCACGGGTGGGATTCGAACCCACACAATCCAAGGTTTGAGCTTGGCCGCTCTGCCGGTTGGCGTACCGTGCCGTGAACCAAAGCGTCCCCGGCGGGATTTGAACCCGCGACCTTCTCCGTGACAGGGAGACGAGCACTCCGGGCTGCTCCACGGGGACGAATTGCTTTTGCCTGGAGTGGGATTCGAACCCACACACGCTCGGGTTTAAGCCGAGCCGCTCGGCCAGTTGGCGTATCCAGGCCAAGCTCCGGGGGCGGGAATCGAACCGGCGTTTCCTGGGTCAAAGCCAGGCGTGTTGCCACTACACCAACCCGGAAGGTAGTGGAGAGTGGTTAGTGGTGAGTGGTGAGTGGCAGATGACTCTCCACTCACCACTCACCACTAACCACTCTCCACTGCCCATTGGCCGGTGCAGGAATCGAACCTGCTAAGTCCGCAGACGACGGTTTTACAGACCGCCCCCTTATCCAATCGGGCAACCAGCCTTTTCACTCTGCACTCTCCACTCTCCTCTCACCACTACTCAATGGGGTCGGAGGGAGTCGAACCCTCACTCCCTGATTAAAAGTCAGGTCCGCTGCCGTTACGATCACAACCCCGCGCCGCGTGCCGATCGCGAAACCGCAAGCGGCGAATAGCTCGTACGGGAGTCGAACCCGTCTTTGCTGCTTGAAAAACAGCCGTCATCGACCGCTAGACCAACGAGCCAAATTCTCCCCTCGCCCCTGACCCCTCTCCCGCAAAGGGCGAGGGGAAAAAAGAAGGGGCCGAGCATCTTGGACAGACACTCGGCCCCTTCGCGGGATCGAACCATGATTCGTCGAGTGTCAACGCCTTAGCGGATAGGGTTTCTGCGCATCGAGCGGCTGTTCGAGCCGTTCTTGCAATCGTTCCAAAGCTAAGGCCAAGCGCATCATGGATTGGTTCCTGGTTGAATCCATCACAACGGATGGACGATGAATGGACGAGTCAATTGCGCGAAAGGTTCGCGGGATTCTAGAAAAAATGCTGGTTTACGTTTAGCGCTCGCGCGGCGCCACGCGAGCGCTAAACGCAAAACACGGATCACCCAACGTCGTCGAGCAAATGCCCTAACTTATCCTTCTTCGTCTTCAAATACCGCGCGTTATGCGGATTCGCGTCCACCTTGATCGGCAAACTTTCGACGATGCGCAATCCATAACCATCCAATCCAACGACCTTGCGCGGGTTGTTCGTCAGCAAACGAATGTCGCGCACGCCGAGGTCGAAGAGAATCTGAGCGCCGATACCGTATTGCCGCAGGTCCGGCGCGAAGCCGAGCGCCTTGTTCGCTTCGACGGTGTCCATCTTTTCTTCTTGCTGCAATTTGTACGCCTTCAATTTCGGCAACAGCCCGATGCCGCGGCCTTCCTGCCGCATATAGAGGACGACGCCCTTGCCGGCCTCGGCGACCTGCGCCATCGCTTGATGAAGTTGCGGCCCGCAATCGCAAAGCATGCTGCCGAGGATGTCGCCCGTCAAACACTGGCTGTGGATGCGCACGATGACCGACTCAGCTTGAATCGGGATGACGCCGTTGACTTCAATGCCGACGCCGCCCATGCACAGCGCCAGGTGCGGCTCCGGATCGACGACCGACGTGTACGGTATCAAATCGAAGTCGCCAAATTTGGTCGGCAGCTTCACCACGAGTTCGCGATGAATCAGGCGTTCGCGTTGCCGACGATACTTGATCAAATCTTCGATCGTGCACATCTTGACGCCATGTTGACTGCAAAACTCGCGCAAGTACGGCAAGCGCGCCATGGTCCCATCCGGATGGACGATCTCGCAAATGACGGCCGCCTCTTTGAAGCCCGCTAAACGAGCGAGATCGACGCTGCCTTCGGTGTGTCCGGCGCGTACGAGGACGCCGCCGTCCTTGGCACGCAGGCCGTCCACGTGCCCCTTGCCGCGCACCAAATCGCTCGGCGTCGATAGTTCGTCGATGGCGACGGCGACGGTGCGAGCGCGATCGAAGGCGCTCGTCCCCGTGGTGATGCCGAACCGCGCGTCGATTTTTTGCGTGAACGGCGTCGTCGGCCCTTCGACGTTCGCGCCCGCGGCGACCTCCAGGTGCAAGCGATCGCAGATCCGGCCCGACATCGCCAGGCACACGATGCCGCATGCGTTGCGCATCATGAAATTGATCGTCTCCGGCGTCGCGCACTCCGCGGCGATGACGACGTCGCCTTCGTTCTCGCGCTGCTCGTCATCCACGAGCACGACCATGCGGCCCGCGCGCATATCGGCGAGGGCGTCCTCGATACTTACGAAATCTTGTGAGTTCGGCATTGCAGTTGCCTTGTTTGAGGTATCGTTAGCCAACCGAGCTTATTTTATCGGCAAACTCCTGAGCCGTTGCGCGGTTTTGGCGGGATCGCGCGCTTGACCAATGGCGGGGAAGTTCGGAGAATTGATTATGACGTTCCTGACGGCCCCCCAGCCTGCCAGCACCGCTCCCTTATCCGCAACCCTCGTCTCGCATCGAGGGAAGATTGCTTCGGTTTGGTCAAAACCTGAGCAGACATGGTGAAAGAACTCTCAGATGACTCAGCGTCGCGTCGGTCTTTGGCTCATTGGCGCCCATGGCGGCGTCAGTTCTACCGCAGTGCTTGGCCTGTCCGCACTTTCCCGCAGATTGACGGACACGACGAGCCTCGTCACCGCGACGCCGATGTTCGACGGCCTCGATCTCGACGATTTCGATCAATTCATCATCGGCGGCCACGACATTCGCCGCAGCAATTTCAACGAAGCGGTGCGCGACCTCAATCAGCGTTCCAACGTCTTCCATGAAGCGCTGATGCAAGCATGCAAGCCTGACCTCGATCGTTGGTCCGCGAACGTGCGGCCCGGCACCGTGCTCGGCGCGGGGCCGACGATCGCGCGATTGGCGGACATGCCGGAGGTGCAGCGCGTCAGTTCGGCCAAGGAAGCGGTTGACCGAATTCAAGCGGACTTGCGCGATTTCCGCGAGCGGAACAAGCTCGATCAACTGGTCGTCGCGAACGTGTCTTCGACCGAGCCGCCCAAGGACCTCGATTCGCGATATGACACGATCGCGAACTTTCGCAAGGCGCTCGAATCAAAAGACGCGTCGATTCCCGCCAGCGCACTTTATGCCTGGGCCGCACTCGATCTGGGCGCGCCGTACATCAACTTCACGCCGTCGCTGGGGGCGTCGTTTCCCGCGGCGCTCGAAGTGGCGAACGAACGCAAGACCTCCGTCTGCGGCAAGGACGGCAAGACCGGCGAGACGCTCATGAAGACCGTCCTCGCCCCGATGTTCGCGCATCGCAACTTCAAAATCCTGAGCTGGGTCGGCCACAACATCTTCGGCAACCGCGACGGCGTCGTCCTCGACGATCCCGCCAACAAGGCGTCGAAGATTCAGACGAAGGATCAAGTCATCAGCTCCATCGTCGGCTACAAGCCGCAGACGCATGTGTCGATCGAGTACATCCAGTCGCTCGACGACTGGAAGACCGCGTGGGACCACATTCACTTCCAGGGATTTCTCGGCACCAAGATGATCCTGCAATTCCTTTGGCAAGGCTGCGATTCCCTCTTGGCAGCGCCGCTCCTGTTGGATATCGTGCGCTTGACGCTGTTGTCGCAACGCCGCGGCGAGGTCGGCATCCGTGAGCGCAAGCTCCGCCTTACTGAGCTTGCGCGGCACCATGCCGAGCGCAATCTCGAGCGCCGCCTCCGCGGAGTCCTTCGCGAGCGCGGCGATCTGCGCATC
>Ga0208185_1000611_pt1 | contig 14092 bp, 14 predicted proteins | sample EasRivMeERMLT700_FD_187532 | JGI IMG/M metagenome (GOLD analysis project Ga0208185, IMG submission 187532) | Soil microbial communities from meander-bound floodplain in the East River, Colorado, USA - East River MetaG ERMLT700 (SPAdes) (version 2) | ecosystem: Environmental > Terrestrial > Soil... | reverse complement strand
GGCAAAAGCCAGCACGGCGGGCGCGACGCCGAAAGAGATGACGTCCGACAGCGAATCGAGCTCGCGGCCCAGCGCCGAGTGCTGATGGCGCCAGCGGGCCACGTTACCGTCCAGCCAGTCGAAGAAAAATGCGAGGGGTGCCATGGCGGCGGCGGCGTAGAAATGCGCCCGTGCTCCGCTTTGCAGGTACAGCATCGTGAGAAACACGGCGCCGACGCCGCAGGCGGCATTGGCGAGGGTGAAGAAGTCCGCGAGGTGGAAGCCGCGGATCATCGAGAAATGCTTCGGTTTGGTTCGCTGCTCCATGGGCATCAACAGGGCTCAACCCACGAGCCGCGGCAGCCACATCGCGATGTCGGGAAAGGCGCAGATCAATCCGATCATGACCAGCAACGCGACCACGAACGGCGCCGCGCCGCGCTCGACGTCGGCAATCGTGCCGCGGCCGCGAATCCCGTGGATGACGAAAATGTTGATGCCGAAAGGCGGCGTCACCATGGCGGTCTGGATCAGCAGCACGAGCAGGATGCCGAACCAGACCGGATCGTAGCCGGCCTGCAGGATGAGGGGCGTGGTGATGGGGATGGTCGAGATCATCATCGACAGCTCCTCCATGAAGGTGCCCAGCACCAGGTAGAGGACGATCACCGCGGTCAGGACCTGGACCGGGGTGAGCTGGTAGGCGTTGATCAGCCGGCTTAGCTGCTGCGTCAGCCCGATCGTCTGGATGACGACGTTGAGGAAGAACGCCCCCGCCAGGATCGCCACGACCATCGCGGTGGTGCGCGCCGTCCCTTCGCAGACTTCGCGCAGCATGGCGAGGCTCAGCCGGCGGCGCCACGCCGTGATGGCGAGCGCGCCGAGGATGCCGACCGCCGCCGATTCGGTGGCGGTGGCGAGGCCGAAGAAGATCGCGCCGACCACGATCATCAGCAGCGCGAGCGGCGGCAGCAGGTCGGGCAGCGTGCGCCAGCGCTCTTCCCAGCTGGTCTTGATGCGGTCCCCACCCCAGCGCGGTCTCCAGACACAGGCGATCAGCACGGTGAGGCTGAACAGCACCGTGAGGATGAAGCCCGGAATGAATCCGGCGAGGTACAGCTTCGGCACCGAGGTGTCGGTCATCACGCCGTAGATGATCATATTGATCGAGGGCGGGATGAGGATGCCGAGCGTTCCACCCGCCGCGAGCGTGCCCAGAAACAGGCGCTCGTTGTATTTGTGCTTTTCGATCTCGCCGATCGCCACCACCCCGATGGTGGCCGCGGTGGCCACGCTCGAGCCCGAGACCGAGCCGAACAGCGCGCAGGAGCCGATGTTCGAGTGCATCAGCCCGCCCGGCAGCCAGGACAGCCACTGCACCAGCGCGTTGTACATGCGCTCGGCGATCCCGCTGCGCAGCAGGATCTCGCCGAACATGATGTAGAAGGGAATCGCGGTGAGGATGAAGTTGCTGGTGGTGGACCAGGTCAGCTCGCCCAGCATCCGCGTGAGCGGCATCGGCGAATAGACCTGGTTGAGGATCAGCCCCACCAGCCCCATGCCGGCCGCGACCGCGATCGAGCTGCCGAGCACGACCAGCAGCACGATGAGGGAAATCGCCGCCGTCATTCTTTGCGGCTATCGATCGCGCGCTCGACGGCGATGATCTCCTCTTTGGCCTCGGCCACGGCGGACTTCGAGCCGATCGCCTGGAACAGCGTGTCGAGGTCTCCTCGCACGTAGGCGGGCAGCGCGCGGGCCATCAGCAGGAGCGCAACCGCGACGAAGAACGCGAGGCCGACGACCCACAGGGTCTGCGGAATGACCAGCGGCATCTCGAGCGCCGACATGGAGCGCGAACCGGACGCGTACGAGAGGCTGAGCACGCCCCAGGCATGCCAGGTGACGAGCGCGAAGAAAAGCGCGAGGGCGGCGAGGCTCGCGAGGTCGAGCGTGGCGCGCGCGCGCCTCGGCAGGCGGACATAGAGCGTATCGATCCGGATGTGCGAGCGGCTGAGCAGGGCCACCGAGAAACCCCACGCGCTCGCGATGGCGAGCGCATAGCCGGAAAGGTCGTCCGCACCGCCCACGGTCAGCGAAAAGGCATAGCGCAGGAAGATGTCGATGCAGATGGTCACCGCGGCGAGCAGCAGCAGCGCCCCGCCGACGATTGCCCCGCCCCGGGAAATGCGGAGGGCGATTTCCTGCAACCGCTTCACTGGCGCCTTAGCGCGTCGGCGCCGTCAATCCCAGCGTCTTGCCGACGGTGTTATTCCACTCCGCGGCGCACTCGGCGCCGCAGCGCTTCGCCCAGCCGGCGAGCACCGCGCCTTCCACGAGCTTCTTGTGCGTCTCCGCCTCGGCCGGCTTCACCGGCACGATGGTGATGCTGGCGAGCTTGCCCATGGTGCAGGGCTGCTTCCCGGTGTTGCAGTTGTCGGCCTCCGCGGTCGCCTTCTTGAGCGTGCCCCACATCTTGTCCTCGTAGCCCTTCACCTGCTCGAGCAGGAAGCTCTGCACCCGCTTGTCGAGGCGGTTCCAGGTCGTCAGGTTGACCGCCATCACGTTGATGCTCCAGCCGAGCGACATGGGGTAGAGAGACTTGGTGACCTCGGGCCAGCCCGCGGTGTTGCCCGACAGGCTGCCGGTCACGCCGCAGTCGACCACGCCGCTGTTGAGCGCCGGCACCACTTCGGCAAACGCCATGCTGACCGCGGTCGCGCCTATGCCGGAGAGGAAGTCGCGCATGGTGTTGTTGAACACACGGACCTTCTTCCCCTTGAGGTCGGCGAGGCCGCCGAGCACGCCGCGGCACCAGAACACCTGCGGCGGGTTGCCGCCGAAAGCGAGCAGTTTGGCGTTCCAGTTCTTCTGCATCTGGCGGTCGATCACCGCGCGGTAGGCGTCGCAGCCGGCGCGCGCCTTGTCCGCGTCGAGGGTGATGCCGGCGAGATCGCAGCCCTCGAAGCGCGGGTCATCGCCCGCCATCTTTGAGATGTCCATGCCGGCGAAGTCCATCACCCCGAGGCGCAGCAGGCGCAGCATCGTCTTGTCGTCGATGCCCATCTGGTCGAGCGGCGTGATGTCGGCGGTGATCGCGCCTTTCGAAGCCTTGGGCAGCGTCTCGCGCCAGAACGGCACCTCGTCGACGATCGACGCCACCGTCGGGGCGTTCAGCCCGATTACCTTGAACTGCGTCTTGGGCAGGTCTTGCGCGAGGGAGACCGAAACGAGCGAGAACGAAGCGAGAACGACGATTGCACCGAGCGTGCGGGTAAGCATGGGCCCTCCTCCTCGCAAACATGGTACCGAGGAGCCGGTCAAACCGCCAGCAACCGCCGGACGCCGTCGCGTTCCATGTCGGCGCCCGCGCCGCGCGCCACGATCTCGCCGCGCTCCATCACCAGGTACTGGTCGGCGAGCGAGCGCGCGAAGTCGTAGTACTGCTCGACCAGCAGGATCGCCATCTCGCCGGTCGCGGCGAGCGCGCGGATGGCGCGCTCGATCTCCTTGATGATCGAGGGCTGGATGCCCTCGGTCGGCTCGTCGAGGATCAGCAGGCGCGGCTGCATCGCCAGCGCGCGGCCGATCGCGAGCTGCTGCTGCTGCCCGCCCGACAGGTCGCCGCCGCGGCGCCCGAGCATGCTCTTCAGCACCGGGAACATCTCGAAGATGCGGGAAGGGATGCGCGGCGCTCCCATCAGCAGGTTCTCCTCGACCGTCAGGCGCGGAAAAATCTCGCGGCCCTGCGGCACGTAGCCGAGGCCGGCCCGCGCCCGCTCATGGGGCTTTGCCTTCATCAGGTCCGCCTCGCCGAAGCGAATCGTCCCGGTCCGCGCCGGCACCAGGCCCATCAGCGTCTTCAGGAGCGTGGTCTTGCCGACGCCGTTGCGGCCGAGCAGCGCCGTCACCTTGCCAGGCGGCAGCTCGAAGCTCACATCGCGCAGGATATGACTGCCCCCGTAGTACTGGTTGAGGCCTTCAACAACCATGGCAAGAAAAAGGGGTCAGGACCCTTTTTTCATACGTAGCTACGCATAGGCACGAAAAAAGGGTCCTGACCCCTTTTTCTTTAGCGCCCAAGGTACACCTCGATCACGCGGGGGTCGTTCTTGACGCTCTCCATGGGGCCTTCGGCGAGCACGCTGCCTTCGTGCAGCACGGTCACCTTGCGCGCGATGCTCTCGATGAACGCCATGTCGTGCTCCACCACCACCAGCGAATGCGTGCCGGCGAGCGACAGGAAGAGCTCGGCGGTACGCTCGGTCTCCTGGTCGCTCATGCCGGCCACCGGCTCGTCGAGCAGCAGGAGCTGCGGCTCCTGCACCAGCAGCATGCCGATCTCGAGCCACTGCTTCTGGCCGTGCGACAGCAGTCCCGCCTCGCGGTCGGCCGATTCCTGCAGGCCGACGAGAGTGAGCGTGGCGGCGATCTTGTCCCTGTCTTCGGAGCTCGATCTTGCCAAAAGCGCGGCCCGGACCCGCTTGTCGGCTTTCATCGCGAGCTCCAGGTTCTCGAACGCGCTCAGGCGCTCGAAGATGGTCGGCTTCTGGAACTTGCGTCCGATGCCCTGGTGCGCGATCTCGGCCTCCGACAGGCGCGTCAGGTCGGCCGACTGGCCGAAGACCGCCTTGCCTTCGTCGGGGCGGGTCTTGCCGGTGATCACGTCCATCATGGTGGTCTTGCCGGCGCCGTTCGGGCCGATCACGCAGCGCAGCTCGCCCGCGTCGATGGCGAGCGACAGGTTGTTCAGCGCCTTGAAGCCGTCGAAGCTGACGCTGATGCCGTCGAGGTAAAGCACGGTGCCGTGCACGGCCTTGATCTCGGGCAGGGTCGCGATTTTCATCTTCTCTGGAGAATGCCCAGCACGCCGCGCGGCAGGAAGAGGGTCACCGCGATGAAGATCGCGCCGAGGGCGAACAGCCAGTACTCGGGGAAGGCGACGGTGAAGAAGCTCTTGGCGCCGTTCACCAGCCCGGCGCCGAGGATCGCGCCAAGCAGCGTGCCGCGGCCGCCGACCGCCACCCAGATCGCGATCTCGATCGAGTTCGCCGGCGACATCTCGCTCGGATTGATGATGCCGACCTGCGGCACGTACAGCGCTCCGGCGATGCCGCACAGCACCGCGGACAGGGTGAAGATCGCGACCTTGTAGTGCACCGTGTTGTAGCCGCAGAACATGGCGCGCGGCTCGGCGTCGCGGATCGCCGCGAGCACGCGGCCGAATTTCGAGCCCACGATCCAGCGGGCGAGCAAGAAGGTTGTCAAGAGAACAAAAGCGGTGATCACGAAAAGCGCCATTCGCGTCTCCGGCGCGGTCACGCTGAAGCCGAGGATGCGCTTGAAGTCGGTGAAGCCGTTGTTGCCGCCGAACCCCGTGGCGTTGCGGAAGAAGAGCAGCATCGCCGCGAAAGTCAGCGCTTGAGTGATGATGGAGAAATAGACTCCCTTCACGCGGGAGCGGAACGCGAAGTAGCCGAAGACGAACGCCAGGACACCGGGCACGGCAACGACGAGCAGCATCGCCCACAGGAAATGCTCCGAGCCCCACCACTGCCAGGGCAGCTCCTTCCAGTCGAGGAACACCATGAAGTCCGGCAGGTCGGACTGGTACTGGCCCTCGCGCCCGATGTGGCGCATGAGATACATCCCCATGCCGTAGCCGCCGAGCGCGAAGAACAGGCCGTGGCCGAGCGACAGGATCCCGGCGTAGCCCCAGACCAGGTCGAGCGCCAGCGCGACGATCGCGTAGCACATGATCTTGCCGAGCAGCGTCACCCAGAACGCCGACAGGTGCAGCGGATGCCCCGCCGGCATCATGAGATTCAGGATCGGCACGAGAAGGAAAGCGAGGATCGCGAATCCGCCAACGGAGAACTTCATTGCAGGGCTCATGCTTCTACCGCCCTGCCCTTGAGGGCGAACAGGCCCTGCGGGCGGCGCTGGATGAAGACGATGATGAACACGAGGAGCGCGATCTTGGCGAGCACCGCGCCCGACCAGGACTCGAGCAGCTTGTTGGCGAAGCCGAGCGTGAGCGCCGCGTACACCGTGCCGGCGAGCTGGCCGACACCGCCGAACACCACCACCAGAAACGAATCGACGATGTAGGCCTGGCCGAGGTCCGGCCCGACGTTGCCGAGCTGCGACAGCGCGCAGCCCGCGAGGCCGGCGATCCCCGAGCCCAGGCCGAAGGCCCAGGTGTCGATGCGCCCGGTCGGCACGCCCACGCACGCCGCCATGTCGCGGTTCTGCGTCACGCCGCGGATGTAGAGCCCGAGCCGCGTGCGGGTGAGCAGCAGCCACATTCCAATCAATACGAGAGCGGCGAACAGGATGATCATCACCCTGCTCCAGGGCAGCACCACGTTCGAGAGCACCTGGATCCCGCCCGACATGAACGCCGGGTTTTCGACCTGCACGTTCTGCGCGCCGAACACGGTGCGCACCGCCTGGATCAGCACCAGGCTGATTCCCCAGGTCGCGAGCAGCGTCTCCAGCGGCCGGCCGTAGAGCCAGCGGATCACCGAGCGCTCGAGCAGCATGCCGACCGCTGCGGAAACGAGGAACGCGGCGGGAATGGCGGCGAGGAGATACCAGTCGAAAAGGCTGGAACCCCGAAAGAAATTCTGGACGACGTAGGTGGTGTAGGCGCCGATCATGATCAGCTCGCCGTGCGCCATGTTGATCACGCCCATCAGCCCGTAGGTGATCGCGAGGCCGAGCGCGGCCAGCAGCAGGATCGAGCCGAGCGACACCCCCGCGAAGGCGAGACCGAGCCATTCGCCCCAGACGAGGCGCGACTGCACCCCGCTCAGGCTCCGCTGCGCCTCGGCGCGGATCTCCGCGTCGGGATCGGACGCCGCCTCGGTGAGCAGCGCCCTGGCGCTCGGATCCGCCGATTCGCCCAGCATGCGGGTCGCCGCGAGGCGCGTCGTCCTGTCCTCGCTCTTCATTTGCATGCTCGCCGCCGTCATCTCGAGCAGCGACTTGATCCCCGGGTCAGTCTCGCTTTCCAGGGACTTCTTCACTAAGGGCAAGAACGCGGCGTCAGCACCGCCGGCAAGCGCTTTGGCGGCCGACAGCCGTTCGCCCTTTTCACTTGAAAGAAGTTTCAGTACCGACAGCGCCTCGGCAATGCGGCCGCGCACGCGGTTGTTCACCACGATCTCGACTTTCTTGCCGTCGATCTCGATCTCGCCCTCCGCCGCCTGCTTGAGGACGTCCGCCGCCTTCGGATCGCCCTCGGCGACGAGCGCCGCGATCGCCGCGATCTTCTCGTCGTTGTCGTCGGAGGCGAGCCGCTCCACCTGGGCCCGGTCCAACGCAAAAGCAGAGCAAGATATGAAAAGGGCCGCCAAGGCGGCGGCCCCTTTTCTCACCGAGCGCACTGCTCAGCCCTTCTTGTCGGCCATCAGCGCCGGCTCATCCTTCTTCTTGTCGTTGCCCGGGATGAACGGGCTCCACGGCTGCGCCTTGACCGGGCCCTTGGTCTTCCACACCACGTTGAACTGGCCGTCGGCCTTCACTTCGCCGATGAACACCGCCTTGTGCAGGTGGTGGTTCTTGGCGTCCATCGTGGAGGTGATGCCGGAGGGCGCGGTGAAAGTCTGGCCGGCCATCGCGACGCGCACCTTGTCGACGTCGAAGCTCTTCGCCTTCTCCACCGCCTGCTTCCACATGTACATGCCGATGTAGGTCGCCTCCATCGGGTCGTTGGTGAGCGGCTTCTCCTTGTGGCCGGCGATGTTCTTGGTCTTCGCGTAGGTCGCCCACTTCTTCGTCCAGGCGTCATTGGCCGGCGCCTTGATCGACATGAAGTAGTTCCACGCCGCGAGGTGGCCCACCAGCGGCTTGGTGTCCACGCCGCGCAGCTCTTCTTCGCCGACGGAGAACGCCACCACCGGCACGTCGGTGGCCTTCAGGCCCTGGTTGCCGAGCTCCTTGTAGAACGGCACGTTCGAGTCGCCGTTGATGGTCGAGACCACCGCCGTCTTCTTGCCTTCCGAGGAGAACTTCTTGATCTTGGCGATGATGGTCTGGTAGTCGCTGTGCCCGAACGGCGTGTACTCCTCCATGATGTCGGAGTCGGCGACGCCCTTGGACTTCAGGAACGCACGCAGGATCTTGTTGGTGGTGCGCGGGTACACGTAGTCGGTGCCGAGCAGCACCCAGCGCTTGGCCGCGCCGCCGTCCTTGGACATCAGGTATTCCACCGCCGGGATCGCCTGCTGGTTGGGCGCGGCACCGGTGTAGAACACGTTCTTGGAGATTTCCTCGCCCTCGTACTGCACCGGGTAGAAGAGCAGGCCGTTCAGCTCCTCGAACACCGGCAGCACCGACTTCCTCGACACCGAGGTCCAGCAGCCGAACACGACCGCGACCTTGTCCTGCGTGAGAAGCTGGCGCGCCTTCTCCGCGAAGAGGGGCCAGTTGGACGCCGGGTCGACCACCACCGGCTCGATCTTCGCGCCCATCACGCCGCCCGCAGCGTTGATCTCGTCGATCGCCATCAGCACCGTGTCCTTCAGCACGGTCTCGCTGATGGCCATGGTGCCGGACAACGAATGCAGGACGCCGATCTTGACGGTCTTCTGCTGCGCGAACGTGGTGGATGAGGTGCCGATGGCCGCGACCGACGCGGCAAGCGCCAGTACTCTTACGAACGAACGACGTTTCATGAGTTCTCCCCGTGGTTAGAGACTTCGCCACGAGGTCTGCACGGACCGTGCCAGCAGCTCGCTACGGCAATCCGGGTCTGACCTGGATTTGTTTTGCACCAAGAGGAGGCATCAAGCCTCCAGCGCGCGCCTTAATCGTGCAACGCCGTCGGCGAGCTTCTCTTCCGAGGCCGCGAAGCACCAGCGCACGAAGCCCTCGCCTTCCGGCCCGAATGCCGAGCCGGGGGCGAGCCCGAGCCCGACCTTGCGCACGAGCTGCTTGCAGAAGGCGAGGCTGTCCTTGACGCCTTCTATCCTGAGGAACGCGTACATCGTCCCGGAGGGCACCGCCACTTCCACTCTCGGAATCTCTCTGAGATGACCGACGAGGAAATCGCGAGCCTTGCGAAAGCGGTAGCGCGTGCGCGCGATCACCGGCTCGCCCTCCTTCACCGCCGCGATGCCTGCGCGCTGCACGAACACCGGCGCGCACGAGGTGTTGTACTCGATCAGCTTGCCGAGGTCGGCGGTCAGGCTCGGCGGCACGACCAGCCAGCCCAGGCGCCAGCCGGTCATCAGCCACGACTTGGAGAACGTGTTGGCGCTGATGACGCGATCTTCCGTTTCACGGATGTTGAGCAGAGAAGGGGCAATGCCTTCATCGCCGTAGTACAGCCGCTCGTAGGCGTCGTCGGCGAAAATCCAGATGCCGTGGCGGCGGCAGTGCTCAAGGATTGTTTTCAGCTCGCGCGCAGACACCGTCCACCCGGTCGGGTTGTTCGGCGAGTTGAGGTACAGGGCGCGCGTCCCGGGTTTCAGCTTTTCGAGTAGTTGCTGGAGGTCGAGCTTCCAGCCGTCCCGCGAGAACTTCAGCGCCAACGTATCCACGCTCGCGCCCAGGATCTTGGGGATCTCCTGGAGGTTCGGCCACAGCGGCACCACCTGCACCACGCGGTCGCCCGGGTCGACCAGGAGCTGCGAGGCGACCATCAGCGCGTTGACGCCGGCGGTGGTGACGGCGATCTGGTCGCTTTCAATCTTCCTGTGCAGGCGTGAAACATAGGCTGCCAGCGCCTCCCGCAGCTCGGGGATGCCCAGGTTGTGCGTGTAGAACAGCTCGCCCGCGGCGATCGAATCGGTGCCCGCCTTGCGGATGAAGTCCGGCGTCGGCTCGTCGGGCTCGCCGACCCAGAACGGCAATACGTTCGGGTTGCCGAGCCCTTCGTTATAGAGCTCGCGGATCTTCGAGGCGGTCAGCGCGCGCACCGCGGCGCGCGCCAGGAGGGGAAACTGGGGAGACAACTGAGGCGGAGACTCGGCTTTCATGCGGCTATTCTAGACTCCGCTTTCCCATGACTCCCCAGGCGGCTGCCCGCTGGTCCCTGATCGCAGCCGTCGGCACGATGGTGGCCTGGGGCATGAATTTCGCGTTCGTCAAATACGTCCTCGACTACCTCGGGGTCGGCGCGTTCATGTTCCTGCGTTTCGCCGTGCTGCCGCTGCTCGGGCTCGTGCTGCTGGTGCTGGTGTTCCGCCACCGGATCCGGCATACCTGGCCGCGGCGCGCGGACCTGCCGCGGTTCGTCCTGTGCGCGCTCGTCGGGCACGTGCTCCACATCAGCGCGGTGATGTACGGCATGAGCCTGTCCACCGCCTTCTCCTCGTCGCTCGTGCTGACCTGCCAGCCGCTCTTCACGCTCGCCATCCTCGCCTGGCTCGGCGCCGAGCGCCTGCGCAAGCAGCAGGTCGCGGGAACCCTGGTCGCGTTTGCGGGCATCGCGCTGTTCCTCGCCGACAAGTTCGCCGCCGGCTTCTCCCGCGCCGGCCTGGGCGACCTGACCCTGCTCATCGCGGGCGCCGCGTTTTCCGGCTACACGGTGCTGTCGCGGCCGCTGGCTGACCGGTATGGCCCGCTCATCGTGCTCTCGTACACGCTGCTGTTCTCGATGCCGGTCATGCTCGCGCTCACCTGGCCGTTCTTCGCCGAGCTGAAGGCCGCGCACTTCGGGCCGGCGGTCTGGGCGGCGATTTTCTGGGCGCTGGTGGTCTGCTCCTTCTGCGGCTGGCTCGTGTGGACCTGGGTCAACAGCGTGCGCGGCGTCGCGCGCAGCGCGCCTTTCATGTACCTGATGCCGCCGGTGGCGGGCGTCATGGCATGGCTCACGCTCGGCGAAACCTTCACCTTGCTGAAGATCGCCGGCGCCGCGATCACGATGGCCGGGGTCGCGTGGGCGCAGTTCGGCGGCAGGCCGCCGCCGAAGGAAGCCGGGCAGCCCGACTCCGGATGAAGATCCCGCGCACCCGCATTCCCGGTACCCGCATTCCCGGTACCCGCATTCCCAGTACCCGCATTCCCAGTACCCGCATTCCCAGTACCCGCATTCCCAGTACCGTTTGGGCGCTCGGCGTGGTTTCGCTGCTGATGGATCTCTCGTCCGAGCTGGTGCACAGCCTGCTGCCGCTCTTCATGGTCACGGTCCTCGGCGCCAGCATGTTGGCAGTCGGCGTGGTGGAAGGCATCGCCGAGGCGACGGCTTCTATCGTGAAGCTGTTCTCCGGCGCCCTCTCGGACCGCCTCGGGCGCAGGAAGCCGATCGTGGTGCTCGGTTACGGCCTCGCCGCGATTTCCAAGCCGCTCTTTCCGCTCGCCGCGTCGGTGCCGCTGGTGCTCGCCGCGCGCTTCATGGATCGCATCGGCAAGGGGATCCGCGGCGCCCCGCGCGATGCGCTGATCGCCGACGTCACGCCCGAGGGCGTGCGCGGCGCGGCCTACGGCCTGCGCCAGGCGCTCGACACCGTGGGCGCGGTGCTAGGCCCGCTCGCCGCCATCGGCCTCATGGTCCTGCTCGCGAGCGACGTGCGCAGCGTGCTGTGGTGGGCGATTGTGCCGGCCGTCCTTTCGGTGGTCGTGCTCGTCGTTTTCGTGAAGGAGCCCGAAGGCGCGGCGCGGCCGCTCGGGAGGCTCTCGCTCCATTCGTTCACAGGTCTCGGGAAACCCTGCTGGACCGTGATCGCACTCGGAGCGGTGCTTACGCTCGCGCGCTTCTCGGAAGCCTTCCTCGTGCTGCGCGCGCAGGACCTCGGCCTCGCGCTCGCCATCGTGCCGATCGTGCTCGTGGTGATGAACGTCGCCTACACCGCGATCGCCTATCCCGCGGGTCTCGCCGCCGACCGCGGGCATCGCAAGGCTCTTTTGTTTTGGGGGTTGCTCGCGCTTGTTGCCGCGGACCTGGTGATCGCGGCGACGGCATCGGTGTCCTTTCTTTTCCTGGGAATCCTGCTGTGGGGCGTGCACATGGGCCTCACGCAAGGCTTGCTCTCCACGCTGGTCGCCGACGCTGCTCCCGAGAATCTGCGCGGCACGGCGTTCGGCGTGTTCCACCTCGTGTCTGGCGTGGCGATGCTCCCCGCCAGCGTGATCGCCGGCGCGCTGTGGGACGGCTACGGGGCGGCGTGGACGTTCTATGCCGGCGCGGCATTCACCACCTTGGCTTTGGTCGGGTTGCTGCTAGTTCGCGCCGAGGCAGCGACGAAATAGCTCGGCCGCCGTCCGCACTCCGAGTTTTTGCATGATTCGCGCGCGGTGGAACTCCACCGTCTTCAGGCTGATGGAGAGCTCTTCGGCGATCTGGCGGTTGGGCTTGCCCTCGAGCACGCGGTCGAGCACCGCGCGCTGGCGCGCGCTAAGGATCGGGAGCGACGCCTTCTCGAGCTTCTCTTCGTAGTCCTGCCTGTGGTCCTCCAACGCGGCGAGCACCTGGCCGAGCAGGCGCTCGTCGTCGAACGGCTTCTCGATGAAATCGTAGGCGCCCCTCTTCATCGCTTCCACTGCCATCGGAATGTCTCCGTGGCCGGTGATGAAGATCACCGGCGCGCGCACGCCGCGGGCGAGAAGCTCGTCGTGCAGGTCGGTCCCGTCCATCCCGGGCATGCGGATGTCGAGCAGCACGCAGCAGCGCCGCTCGAGGTCCGCCTGCTGCAGGAAAGCCGCGGACGAGGAAAAGGTCTCCACCTGCAGGTCGGCGGTGCGGAAAAGCAGCGACACGGCATTGCGCACCGCATCGTCGTCGTCCACCACGTACACCACGCGCCCGGACATTATCTTGGCAGCGTGAACGCGAAGCGCGCGCCGCGGTCGTTGTGATCCAGGCGAATCTGTCCGCCGTGAGCTTCGACCACGGAGCGGCAGATGGACAGGCCGAGTCCCAGGCCGCCGCGCTTGGTGGTGACGAAGGCGTCGAACAGGCGCTCGCGCACCTCCGGCAGCACGCCGTCGCCGAGATCGGACACCGCCAGCGTGCCGCTGCCGTCGAGCTCGACGCGCGTCGCGACCGTGATGCGGCGCCGCTCGGGCGTGAGCTCCTGCACCGCCTCGACGGCGTTGCGCACCAGATTGAGCGCAGCCTGCTCGATCAGCAGGCGATCGGCGCGCACCACCGGTGGCTGCGCCGACAGCGCGCGCTCGAACGACACGCCGGCCTCGCGCGCGCCGGGCTCGGCGAGCTCGAGCACCGCGGCGACGAGCTCGTTCAGGTCCTGCTCGGCGAGCGCCGGGCCCGGATGGCGCAGCAGGCCGCGCAGGCGCTGGATGATGCGGCCGGCGCGCTTCGCCTGGTCGCGGCAGATGTGCATCGCCTGCAGGAGCTGCTCGGGATCCGGATTGCCCGACTGCAGCATGCGCATGCAGCTGTGGTTGTAGGTGGCGATCGCGGCGAGCGGCTGGTTCAGCTCGTGCGCCACCGCCGAGGCGAACTCGCCGAGCGCGATCAGCCGCGCGGTGCGGTGCGCCGCGTCGCGGTGCTTGGCGATGAGCTCGCGCGCACGCCGCTCCTCGGTGACATCGGACAATACGCAAAGCGACGCCTTGCGCCCGTCGATCCAGCTGAGCGGGTGCGAGCGCAGCACGTACCACCGGTCGTTCGCCGCATCGTGGAACTCGCCCTCGCCCTCGAGCTGCGGCGGCGTTGTAAAAACTTCATGGAAGCGACGGTTGCCGTAGAGAAATGAGCCGCTGCCGATCTCCTGCACGTAGACCGGGTGCGGCAGCGCCTCGACCAGGGCCGAGAGCAGCGCCATGGCGGTCTCGTCGATGGCAAGCATGAAATTGAGCTTACTAGGGTTTGCCCCAGTTGTTGGCGCGCGAGCGGTTGTTTAGCCTCGCTCCAAGGTGGCCGATCCTGACAACGAGTTGAGCAGAGCGCTGGAGGGATTCGAACTGCTGCTCGCCGCCGCCACCGCGCTGGTCCGCGCCAGATCCGCCCGACCCGCGCTCCTCGACGCCTTCGACGACGCTTCGGACCGCGTGATGGAAGGCCTGCGCGGCAACGGCATCCCCGATCAGCAGCTGCAGGCGGTGCACAAGGCGCTCGCCCGCCTGCGCCTCGCCTTCGAAGAGACCCCGCCGCGATAGAAGGATAAAAGAGGGATAAATGGGAACACCCATTAGCCGGCCG
>Ga0208185_1000608_pt1 | contig 14135 bp, 14 predicted proteins | sample EasRivMeERMLT700_FD_187532 | JGI IMG/M metagenome (GOLD analysis project Ga0208185, IMG submission 187532) | Soil microbial communities from meander-bound floodplain in the East River, Colorado, USA - East River MetaG ERMLT700 (SPAdes) (version 2) | ecosystem: Environmental > Terrestrial > Soil... | reverse complement strand
CACATTCATCTTCGGGTAGTCGCCCACTAGCTTGAAGGCGGCGTAAGTGCGGCAGGAGCCGCAGGTGGAGCGCACGCCGAGGCACTCGGCCTCTTCCATGATCACGCGGTATCGCTGAAGGGCGTACAGCACACGAGGCCGGCCACGAAGATGAAGGCGAGAGCGGGAATGGATTCGGCGCGAGTGAAGCTCAGGTCTTCCAGCCTCGAGGCGCGTCTCTGGAACGAGATCTTCGTCCCTTTCGGGTGCTGCCCGTATACTGGCGCTACTGAAGGAGCATCCGCATGTCAAGCATACTTTCGGATCTGAAGAAGAAGGCTGCACTTTTGCCCGAGCACGAGCGGGCGGAACTCGCGCTCTCTCTCATGGAATCGTTGGATGGACCGGCTGATCCGGATGTCGAAGAGGCCTGGCTTCAAGAGATCGAGCGCCGCGTGCGTCAATTCGAAAAGGGCGAAGCGACACTGGTTCCGGCGGAAGAGGTTTTTGCCCGAGTACGCCGCCGGCTCGGGTGACCACGCGCCCCTTCCACGCCGATGCTGCGCGTGAGGTGGAGGAGGAGGCGGTCTTTTACGAGTCCCGCATCGCTGGACCTGGCAGGTCCTTAGTTCCGTATTAATCGTGCAAGCCGCGAATTGCGCGGCCTGAAAAAAACTGCGGGCGGCCGGAGCCGCCCGCGGTCTTGCGACAAGTAATTGCTTAGTTCGGCCGGAACAGGTCGTACGGGACGTTGGCCGCGTCGAACAGGAAGTCGCGCGAGTTCTCCAGCTCGTGGCGCAGCTTGCCCAGGTTGACGTCCTGCAGCTGGCCTTTCCACTTGCGCACCTTGCCCGCGACGATCACGGTCTCGACGTTCGAGCGCTCCATCAGCGAGACGACCGCGCCGGGCACGTGGTTGAGCGGGTGCACGTTGATCGCCTCGGCGTCGAGGATGATGATGTCGGCCTCCTTGCCCGGCTTGAGCGAGCCGGTCTTGTGGTCGAGCTTCAGGTCCCTCGCGCCCTCGAGGGTGGCCATGCGCAGGACGTCGCGCGAGGTGAGGAGCTCCTGGTCCGGGAAGCCGGCCGCATAGGTTTCGCCGAGCGCGCGGGCGTTCATGAACATGCGGTGCAGCGTCATCGTGGAGCGCATCTGGGTGAACATGTCCGCGCTCAGCGTCACCTCGACGTCCACGCTGAGCGAGGGCTGGACGCCGAAGGCGAGCGTCTTGAGGATGGGCGGCGTACCGTGGCGCATGTTCATCTCGATCGGCACGGCGAGCGAGACGCCGGCGCCGGCGTTCTTGACGGCCTGCCAGCCCACGTCGGACATCCCGGTCATGTGGATGAACAGGTTGTCGGAGCCGAACCGGACGGCGCGCTGGCCGCTGGCGATGGCGTCGAACTCCGGCTGCATGCCGAAGCTGCCGACGATGTGCGCCACCACGGGGATGTGGAGCTTGCGCCCGATGTTCCAGGCTTCCGTGTAGACCGCGGGCGCGGGCTGGAGATAGATCTCGCCGCCCATGCTCATCGTCATGAGCTGGTCGCTGGACGAAAAATATTTCTCCTTCAGGAATGTCGCGCCCTGCGGATACCACGCGCCCGGAGGCGAGCCTTGCAGGTCGGCCCGCGCGCCCTCGAAGAAGCCGAACACGATGCGCCGCCCGGAGTCGGCGCTCCCCTTGATGGCCGCCTCGGAGTGCTGCTTCGTGTAATGGATCTGCGAGATGTCGTGCGAGGTGGTGACGCCCGCGTCGAGCTGGCTCAACGAGCCGAACAGCTCGCTGATGTACACGTCCCAGGGCCGGTACACCGGGGCGAACGTGCCGAGGATGTACTGGAAATAGTTGATCGCGCCGTGCGGTGCGCCGTCGTTGAACAGCAGCCCGTCGGCGAGGAAGCTGCGGATCGCGGTCTCGAACTGGTGGTGGTGCGTGTCGACGAAGCCGGGCATTACGATGCGGCCCTCGGCGTCGATCTCGTCGGCGCCGCCAGCGCGCAGGTTGCGCCCGACCGCGACGATCTTCTTGCCTTCGACCAGCACGTCGCCACGCACGATGTTCCCCACCTTCGGGTCCATCGACATGACGTGGCCGTTGCGGATCACGTAGCGCCGGTCGTGCTTGCCGCTGTCGCGCGGCCCATCGTCGCCGTCGTGCGCCCTGGCGCGGTTCGCGGCGAACAGGCTCGCGCCCGCCGCGGCTGCCGCGGTCGCCGTCGAAGCCTTCAGAAAATCGCGCCGCCCGAGTTGCGAGCTTTGCGGCTTGCGAGAGTGGTCCTGCGGTTTACCCTGGTCGCACAGCGTGCACATGTTTCCCCTCCTCTAGGGTTGAGCGTGCCGTAGTACTAATGTACTAACGCTTTTTCGGCTTCGTTATTCATTCTCGCCCCAAGCTACGTGGGAAGTAAATGCGATCGTCGCGCGCTGTGGGCCGCGCGGTGGGACGGCGGCGAACGTCAGCGGGTGGGCAGGCTCTAGCCGTGGCGCGAGGTCAGCGCGCGGCGATCACCTGCAGCGCGATGCCCAGGGCGCGCTCGTAGATCTCGTCGACGGCGACGCGCTGGGGCGGCGCCGCAGGCGGGGCTTCGCCAAGGTACTTCTCCAGGACGGAGACCGGCAGCAGGCGATCGCGCCCCGGGGAGCCGGCGACGGCGAGGCCGACCAGCCGGCCGAAGCCGTCAAACACCGGCCCGCCGCGCGGACCCGGCGGCAGCTCGATGGCGAGGTCGGGCCGGCCGACGAACCCGGCGCGCATGAGCGGCCACGCCGGCGCGGCGTCCGCGGAGGCGGGATACTCAACTGCCGGTGCGCTTCGTCGTGCATGACAAGAGAAAAGACCGGCACTACCATCATCACCACCACCACGACCGCGATCGCGACGACGACATCGACTACAAGGTCAGGGTCTTTTCAGGTCTGTTCGAGTGACACGTCCAACCAAGAGGGAGATTCAGATGAGCTATCGCAGCATCATGCTGGCCGCGGCCTTGTGCGCGCTGCCCAGCGCAGGCTTCGCCAACGACCGCGACGACGACGACAACGACAAGCGCAGCATCAACGTGCAGCTCGGCCCGCGCCCGTTCTACCTCGTGGACCGCATGAGCCCGGGGCCGCTCAAGGAGCGCCTCAAGAAATGCGCGTCCGGGCCGTTCAAGAGGTCCGTTTTCTCCATCGGCCACCGCGGCGCCACGCAGCAGTTCCCGGAGCACACCAAGGAGTCCTACGAGGCCGCGGCCATCATGGGAGCCGGCATCGTCGAGTGCGACGTCACCTTCACCAGGGACGGCCATCTCGTCTGCCGGCACGCGGAGAACGACCTGCACACCACGACCAACATCCTGGTCAGCCCGCTCGCCAAGACCTGCATCAAGCCGTTCACGCCGGCGAGCGTGGACGCCAGCGGCAAGCCGGTACCGGCCAGCGCGGAATGCCGCGCTTCCGCGCTGACGCTCCAGGAATTCAGGAGCTTGAAGGGCAAGATGGATACCTTCAACCCGGCGGCGAAAACGGCGCAGGAATTCCTGGGCGGCACCGCTCCCTGGCGCACCGACCTCTACAACACTGCAGTGACGGTGCCCCCCACTGGAGCCACTCTGGTCACGCTGCGCGAGAGCATCCGGCTCAACAAGCGAAACGGTGTCAAGCATACGCCCGAGCTCAAGAGCGGCGACGCCGCCACGATCGCCAAGGTCTTCGACAGCCAGGAGAAGTACGCGCAGGAGCTGGCGGACGTGCTCCAGGAAGAGGGCGTCGACCCGGACGATGCGTGGCCGCAATCGTTCAACGCGAACGACGTGCTCTACTGGATCGCTCGCACCCCGTACGGCAAGCAGGCGGTGTTCCTCGTCGACTACGACGCGGTCAACGACAACATCCTGCTCTTCGACACGAACGGCAAGCAGCTCGTGAACCGGGCCGATCAGCTCGCCTTCTTCGCCGAGCTGCGCAAGCGCCGCGTGAACATCATCGCCCCCGCGATGCCGGCGCTCCTCGCCGTCAACGGCGGCCGCGTCGTGCCCTCACAGCTCGCCAGAGACCTCAAGGGCATGGGCTTCGACATCATCACCTGGACTTTCGAGCGCTCCGACCTGCGCCAGGGCTCCCTGGCCTCCAGAGCGGGCTTCTACTGGGACTTCGACCCCACGGCCTCCGTGATCAAGACCGACGGCGACATGTACAAAGCGCTCGACGTGCTGGCGCGCGAGGTGAAGATCCTCGGCATCTTCTCCGACTGGCCGGCGACCGTCACCTATTACGCCAACTGCATGGGCCTGGAGTAGCACTCCAGCAGCTCCCCGGTCCGGGGGAGAGGAAGGCCGGCGCAAGCCGGCCTTTTTCTTTTGGCGATTGGCAACTTCTGCAGCTCGCGCGCGAATGCCATCGCAATTCGCGATAGTAGGACCCTACAGACCTGCACCGGCATGACCCTGGGCCGGAGATGGCCATTTCCCGAGCGCAGGGCGCCGGAGGGCCAGAAAAGTCGTCCTCGCAATTGATTTCGGGTATTCTTTTCCCGCAAGTCGTCCGACCAGAGAAACAGATACCTCGGGAGGAGGGAGATGGACGTCAAGGATCTGCGATATTTCGTCGCAGTGTACGAGGCCGAGGGGTTCTCGCGAGCCTCGCGGGAGCTCGGCACGGTGCAATCGAACGTCTCGGCGCGCATCCGCAATCTCGAGGGGACGCTCGGCATTTCGCTGTTCGAGCGCCGCTATAGGCGGGTGGCACCGACCGCGGGGGGCGACAAGCTCTATCGCCACGCGAAGAAGGTGATCAGCTCGCTGAACGACGCGGAGCGCGCGCTGCGCCGCTCGCGCGCCAAGGGGTTCACGCTGCTCGAGCTGCTGGTGGTGGTGGTGATCATCGGGCTGCTAGCTGGTTTTGTCGCGCCACGCTATTTCAGCCAGGTCGGGAAATCCGAGGTGAACGTGGCCAAGGCGCAGATCGACGCGCTGGAGAAGGCGCTCGACCAGTACCGCCTCGACGTCGGGCGCTACCCGTCGAACGAGCTCGGCCTGAAGGCGCTGGTGGAGAAGCCGGCGAGCGAGCCGAAGTGGAACGGGCCCTACCTCAAGAAGGCGGTGCCGCTCGATCCGTGGCAGAAGCCCTACATCTACAAGATGCCGGGCACGAAGGGCGATTTCGACCTGCTGTCCTACGGCCGCGACGGGGCGGCCGGCGGCACCGGCGAAGACGCGGACATCACCAACAACTAGAGCGCCATGCGCTTCCATCTGCGCGCGATCACGAACGAGGGCCGCATCGAGTCGCTGGACTTCCAGGCGGTCGATGAGCAGTCCGCGCGGCAGCAGGCCGAGAGCCGCGGCTACACGGTGCTCAATGTTCAAAGCCGGCGCAGCGTTCCGCTGCTGCGCCAGTCGCGTTTCCCGGTGCAGCTCTTCAGCCAGGAGCTGCTGGTGCTGCTGAGCGCGGGCCTGCCGCTGGTGGACGCGATCGAGACCCTGGGGGAGAAGGAGAAGCGCGACGAGTTTCGCGCGCTGCTCGGCCGCCTGGTGGCGGTGCTGCGGCAGGGGCAGCCGTTCTCGGCCGCGCTCGAGCAGCAGCCGGCGGTGTTCTCGCAGCTCTACGTCGCCACGGTGCGCGCGGCCGAGAAGACGAGCGACCTCACGCCGGCGCTCTCGCGCTACGTCGCCTACCAGGCGCAGATCGAGGCGATCCGCAAGCGCGCGCTCAACGCATCGATCTATCCGATGGTCCTGATCGCCGCGGGTGGCGTGGTGAGCCTCTTTCTGCTGTTCTACGTCGTGCCGCGGTTCGGCAAGATCTACGAGGACCGCACGGCCGAGCTGCCGTTCTTCTCGAAGATCCTCATCGGCTGGGGGCAGATCGTCGAGGGGCACGCGATGCTCGCGCTCGGGGCGCTGGCGGCGCTCGTCGTCGGGATCGTGTATGCCTTCCAGAACAGCCGCGCGCGCGCTGCGCTCGGCGACCTGCTCTGGCGCGTGCCGGCGATCGGCGAGCGCCTCAAGGTGTATCAGCTCGCGCGGCTCTACCGCACGACCGGGATGCTGCTGCGCGGCGGGATGCCGCTCGTGGCCGCGCTCGGCATGAGCGCCGAGCTCCTGCACCCGGTGCTGCGCGAGCGCCTTGCGGCCACGAGCAAGGCGATCAGCGAAGGCCTCGGGGTGTCGGAGTCGTTCGACAAGAACGGGCTCGCCACGCCGGTCGCGATGCGCATGCTGGTGGTGGGCGAGCAGGGCGGCAACATGGGCGAGATGCTGGACCGCGCCGCCGGCTTCCACGACGAGGAGCTCGCGCGCTGGGTGGACTGGTTCACGCGCATGTTCGAGCCGCTGCTGATGGCGGTGATCGGCCTGGTGATCGGGGCGATCGTGATCCTCATGTACATGCCGATCTTCGAGCTGGCGGGGAACCTGCGATGATCGAAGCCAAACAGATCGCCGAAGCGCGCGCCGAAGTAGCCGCCGCCACCGGCAGCCGCCGCGTGGTCGACGTGCTGGAAGAGAAGCTCGCGCTCCAGCCCGACGAATTCGCCGCCAAGCTGGCGGCGACCTTCCGCCTCGCGGTGCTGCGCATGGACGAGCTGCGCCGCCTCGAGCCCGCGTTCGACCTCGTGCCCCTGGGCGAGTGCGCGCGCAAGGCGTGCGTTCTCCTGCGCGCCGAAGGCGGCGAGCTCCTGCTCGCGACCGACGACCCGTTCGCCGCCGAGCAGGTGGCATGGGCAGCCGAGCGCATCCGGGCGCCGTTCGCCTGGCGCCTGGTGCACCGCGGGGACCTGGTCGCCTATCTCGCGAGCCACGAGGAAACGCTGCGCGCGCTCGACGCGGTGCGCGCCGAAGCCGGCGTCGCGGGCGACGAGAACCTGGGCGCGGAAGACCTTTCGCTGAAGGCGATCGGCGAGGAGAAGAGCGAGGTAGTGCGCCTCGTGCGCTCGACGCTGCGCGATGCGCTGAAGATCGGCGCGAGCGACATCCACCTCGAGACCATTGCCGCGGGCCTGGTGATCAAGTTCCGCATCGACGGCATCCTGATCCAGATCAAGCTGATCGAGGACCGCGCGCAGGCCGAGCAGGCGATCGCGCGCGTCAAGGTGCTCGCCGAGCTCGACGTCACCGAGCGCCGCGTGCCGCAGGACGGGCGCTTCAAGGCGATCGACCGCCTGCGCGCGATCGACTTCCGCGTCTCGATCATGCCGAGCATCCACGGCGAGGACGCCGTGCTGCGCGTGCTCGACAAGCAGTCGCTCTACGAGAGCACGCGCCAGCAGCTTTCGCTCGACAGCCTCGGCTTCGAGGAGCACGACATCAAGGCGCTGCGGCGCCTGTCGCACGAGCCGCACGGCATGCTGCTCGTCACCGGCCCGACCGGCAGCGGCAAGACCACCACGCTGTACGCCGCGATCACCGAGATCAACAAGGGGCAGGACAAGATCGTCACCATCGAGGACCCGGTCGAGTACCAGCTTCCCGGCGTGCTGCAGATCCCGGTGAACGAGAAGAAGGGCCTCACCTTCGCGCGCGGGCTGCGCTCGATCCTGCGCCACGACCCCGACAAGATCATGGTCGGCGAGATCCGCGACCCGGAGACCGCCAACATCGCGGTGCAGTCGGCGCTCACCGGGCACCTCGTCTTCACCACGGTGCACGCGAACAACGTGTTCGACGTCATCGGGCGCTTCATGCACATGAATGTGGATCTGTACGGCTTCGTCTCGGCGCTGAACGCGATCCTCGCCCAGCGCCTGGTGCGGCTCGTGTGCACGCACTGCGCCGAAGAGGAGCGCCCGGCCGAAGAGCTGCTGGCGGAATCCGGCCTCGCCCGGACCGATCTGTCGCAATGGAAATTCATGGCGGGCAGGGGTTGCCGCGAGTGCCGCGGCGCGGGCTACCGCGGGCGCAAGGCGATCGCGGAGCTGCTCCTGCTGAACGACGAGATGCGCGAGCTGATCACCGGCCGCGCGCCCATCCGCAAGCTGAAGGACACCGCGGCGGCGAACGGCACGCGCTTCCTGCGCGAGGCCGCGCTCGACGCGGTGCGGCGCGGCCAGACCACGCTCCAGGAGATCAACCGTGTCACGTTTGTGGCCTGAGCGTGTCGTCATGACGTTTTCGCCTGCACAGGATTCTGTGGGCGAGCAAGAGCCATGGCGTGGCGCGCTCGAAGATCTGACGCGCAAGGTGGCCGCGCTGCGCGGGCGAGCCGACGTCACCGTGGTGCTGTCGAACCATTTCGTGCGCTACGCCGTGCTGCCGGCGCAGGACGGCGCCGCGACCGCGGAGGAGGAGCTGGCGCTCGCGCGCTTCCAGTTCGCGAAGATCCACGGCGATCGCGCGAAGGCCTGGGACGTGCGCGTCTCGCCCGAGGGCGAGGGTGCGCAGCTCGCGTGCGCGATCGACACCGAGCTCCTGCAGGGCATCAAGGCCTGCTTCGCCAAAGCCGGGAAAGCGCGGCTGGCCTCGGTCCAGCCCTTTCTCATGGCGGCGTTCAACGAGTCGCGCCGGCGCATACCCGGCGAAGGCGCCTGGCTCGTCCTTGCCGAGCGCGAGCGCACCTGCCTCGCGCGCGTGGCGGCGAGAGGCTGGGCCTCGGTGCATAACGGCAGGGAAACCGACGCCGAGGAATTGCTCGAGCGCGAGCGCAGCCGGGCGAGCGGCGAGCGCCTGCCATCCCTCGTCTTGAAGCACCAGCTATGACGCGCGCCCCGCTGCAGCTCGATTTCGTGGTTCCGCGCCGGCGCGCTCGGGTGCTGGGAGTGGTCGTTCTCGCCGTCGCGCTCGCCCTCGCCGGGGCCCTGGTCTTCGAATACCGCGAGGCGCAGCAACGCCTGCATGCGCTGGAGGCGTCCGCGTCGCTGCTGAGCGCGGCGCGGCCGGCGCCCGCGATCCCGCGCGAGCGGCTCGACGTCGAGATGAAGAGCGCGCAGGCCACGGTGCGCCAGCTCGCGCTTCCCTGGGCGCAGCTCATCGACTCGCTCGAGCGCGCGTCGGTCAAGGAAGTCGCGCTGCTGAACATCCAGCCCGATGCGCAGAGCCGCGTGCTGCGCGTGACCGCGGAAGCGCGCCGGGAGGAGCTGATGCTGGAATACCTGAAGCGCCTCGCCGCGACCGGCAGCTTCGTCGAGGTTCACCTCGTGAGCCACCAGGTGCGCGAGGACGACCCGCGGCGGCCGATCCAGTTCTCGGTGCAGGCTTCGTTCCGGAATCCGCAGTGAGGGTGAGATGAGAAGACGGGCGAGATGAGGCGGCGCCTGCAGCGATTCCTGGATGCGCTCGGCCCGGCGGGCGTCGCCGGCGTCGGCGTGCTGCTTTTCTGCCTGCCGTTCTGGTTCACCGCGCTCGCGCCGGCTCAGGCCGAGGTCAAGCGGCGCAACGCCGCCGCCGAGCGTCTGCAGGCACGGCTCCCCGTCCAGGCGCAGCCGGAGCGCGGCGACCACGCCGCCGACCTCGAGCGCTTCTACAGCCGCTTCCCGACCGTCGACCGCCTGCCCGGCGAGTTGAATGCGCTCTACGCGCATGCCAAGGTGGCGAAGGTGCAGCTCCTGCAGGGGGAGTACCGGATGGAGTCGAAGAGCGGGGGGCTCACCGCCTACCACGTCACGCTGCCGGTGCGCGGCAGCTACCCGCAGCTGCGCCAGTTCGTCGGCCGCGTGCTGAAGGAGATGCCGACCACCTCGCTCGACGCGGTGCGCTTCGAGCGCAAGAAAGCCGCCGACGCGCAGCTCGAAGCGCAAGTGCGTCTGACGATTTATCTCAGGAAGACATGAAGGGGTTTACCCTCGTCGAGCTGGTGATCGCCGTCGCGATCGTGTCGATCCTCGCCGCGGCGGCGCTGCCGCTCAACGAGCTCGTGGTGCAGCGCGCGAAGGAGCAGGACCTGCGGCGCGCGCTGCGCGAGATCCGCACCGGGATCGACGCCTACAAGCAGGCTACGGACGAGGGGCGCATCGTCAAGAAAACGGGCGAGTCCGGGTTTCCGAAACGGCTGGAGGAGCTCGCCGAGGGCGTCGAGGACCAGAAGAGCCCGAAGCGCGACAAGATCTACTTCCTGCGGCGGATACCCCGGGATCCGTTTGCCACCGACAGCGCACTTTCCGACGCCGCTACCTGGTCGAAGCGCAGCTACTCGAGCCCGCCCGACGACCCGCGCGAGGGCGAGGATGTGTTCGACGTCTACACCCTTGCCACCGGCAAGGGCATCAACGGGCGGCCGTACCGCGAATGGTAAAGAGACTTCCCGGCTTTACGCTGATCGAGCTCATCATCGTGATGGCGATCATCGCCACGCTGCTGACGATCGCCGTGCCGCGCTACTACGCGAGCCTCGACCGCTCGAAGGAAGCGGTGCTCAAGGAGAACCTCTACCAGATGCGCGACGCGATCTCGAAGTACTACGCCGACAAGGGCAAATACCCGGCGACGCTCGACGCGCTGGCGACCGACAAGTACCTGCGCAAGGTGCCGGTCGATCCGATCACCGAGAGCGCCGAGTCCTGGGTGGCGGTGCCGCCGCAGGACCCCGAGAAGGGCGGCGTGTTCGACGTGAAGAGCGGCGCGCAAGGCAAGGCGCTCGACGGCACGGAGTTCTCGAACTGGTGAAGGGCTTCACCTACATCGGCGTGCTGTTCGTGGTGGCGATGATGTCGACCGGCCTCGCGCTCATCGGCGAGGTCTGGCACACGAGCAACCTGCGCGAGAAGGAAGCCGAGCTGCTCCACATCGGCAACGAGTACCGCAAGGCGATCGAGCGCTACTACGTCTCGGGCAAGAGCCAGTACCCGAAGGAGCTCGCCGACCTCGTCAAGGATCCGCGCCACCCCGGCACCGTGCGCCACCTGCGCCGGGTCTATCCCGATCCGATCACCGGCAAGGGCGAGTGGGGGCTGGTGAAGTCGCCCGACGGCGGCTTCGCCGGCGTCTACAGCCTGTCGGAAGACGCGCCGCTGAAGAGCGCCGGCTTCGCGGTGCGCGACGCGAGCTTCGAGGGCAAGACCAAGTACTCCGAGTGGCAGTTCGTCTTCGCCCCCGCCACCGCTCCCGCCGCAAAACCGGCGGCGAAGCCGGGGGCTACCCCGGCTTCGCCGTCGTCTGCGCCAGCGCGAGCGGATCCTCAGTCGTCGTCATCGTCATCGCCGCGGCCGTGACCGCGGTGGTGGCCATGATGACCATGCTCGTGGGAGTCGGGCGCCGAGCCTAGCCGTTCGCCGCCCGGCCCGTCGGAGTAGTCGCGCGGCGAGCGCGCAAGGTGCTGCCCCACGCCGTCCTCGCTCCAGTCGCACACGCCGCCGGGGAACACTGCCTGTAACCGCGCGAGCTGCACGGAGCTCAAGACCACCGGCGCGTAGTCCGCGGAGTTGATCGGCTTGAGGCGGCACTTGAGGATGTTCTCCGAGAGCGGACCGCCGGCGACCTGGCGCGGCGACGAGCCCACCTTGAAGCGTGTGGTGACCGCCGGGCCGATAACAGCCTGGTCCGCAGCTTCGCATGCCGAGAGAGGGGTGATGCGCGCGCCGCCGGTTATCAGGCAGAAGTCGGCCACGCCTGCCGGTTTGGCCCTGCGCACCTTGTCCTCGATCCGCCGATGGCTGGTGTCAGCCTTGAGATTGGTTAGCCACTGGTCCATCGCGACGAAGGCCTCCCCCGCAAGCGACGCCGACGGCCCCAACGGGACCAGGAAGTTGGTGAACCACCACATCACCTGGTTGCCGTGGTCGCCGTACTCGCGGTCGAGGCGGTCGCGGATCGAGAAGCTGCGCCACTGGTAGTGGATCGGAATGCCGGGCGGCGAAGTGCCCGCGTCGTCCCAGCCGCGCAGGTCGATGACCGCGGTCTTGGCGTACTGCCGGCCGCTCATCACGATGCCGGCGCGGTAGGCGATGTCGAGCGCCTCGCGGTCGGCGACGCTGCGCCCGGCCTGGAAGTTGGAGTCCTTGTCGCTTCCGCCGACGATCTCGTTCAGCGCCACGAACTCCTCGGCGCTGATCGCGCCCGACAGCATCGCCTTGAGGCCGTACTGCACGCCGACGTTGTCGCGCGTCTCGCGCGCACGCAGGTCGGTCGGATCCGCGCTCAGGTCGTTCGCGGTGCGGCCGAAGATCGATGCCGCCCAGTCCCAGGCGTGGCAGCGCGGCCCGGTGGGATTGGTGACCGGGTCATACACCCCGGCGAGCGGCATCTCGCAGTTGTTCGTAGTGGCAGTGGTGAGCGGCCCGGTCACGCCGGTGGCCGAGTTCTGCACGCCGCGCCGCACGTAGTTGCCGACTTTGCCGTTGCTGCCGAACGCGTTGTACCAGCCGTGGCAGCCGGTCTGGTCAGGATGGCCGTTGACCGCCGCCTTCTTGGCGTTGATCTGGGCCTGGGTGAGCCCGGCCTGCAGCGCGGTCCACTGCGGCTTGTTGTACGCCTCGGCGAGCAACGTGCAGTCGCCGACTTCGATGCCGGTGGTCTCCGAGTCCGGATACGCGCACGAGATCGTGATGCCGTCGAGGTTGCCCGGCATGATCGAGGCGTTCATGTTGGAGTTGATCGAGCCGCCCGAGCAGCCGCTGCCCATGGTGAATTTCACCGGGCCGTAGCGGTCGCCGACGTGCTCTTTCATCATCATCACCGTCTCGGTCATGCTCACGCGGTTCGAGTTCAGCGCCGAGTCGGTCATGCTGTTCTGCGCCACCAGGTAGCCGCGCGAAAGCGCCGTGTCGTTGGTCCAGTTCGTAGCGGTGCGGGCCTGTCGCCGCGGCTGGCCGGTGGAAGCGCCGAACGTGTACAGGATCTTGCCGTTCCACTGCGCCTGCGGCGCGGCGCCCGAGGTCCACGGCTGCGCCGGATTGAAGAGCACGGCGATGTCGTAGATGCCGCGGTTCATCGTGCCGCGCTCGACGCGCACGATGTAGGGCACCGTCATGCCGTGGTCGGTGGTCGTCTTGGCGAGGTCCGCCGGCGCGGGCAAGGTCGGGTCATAAGGCTTGAAGCACGCGTTGGCCGGCGGGGTGGCCGGAGCCGGCGCGGTCGTGGCAGTTACGCCGACGGGAGGCGTCGGGTCCGGAAGGGCGAACGAGCAGGGCGGAGTCGAAACGATGTTCGTCCGATAGTAGAGCTTGTACTCGGTGGCGATGTTGCATTGCGCGCCGACTGCCGCGGTCGACAGGCCGCTGAAGTTCGGCGCCGGCGTGGTCGCCGTGGCGGGCTGGAACACGTTGGTGGCGCAGAAGAAGGGCACGATCTGCGGCCCCGACAGGACCGGCCCGCCGATCGGATGGTTGGTGATGAAGAGGTGCGCGCGCTGGTCGCGGCCATGACCGCGCTCGTCCACCTCGGCGGTCAGGTGGTTCCTTCCCTCCTTGAGGCCCGTTACCAGGCCGCGCAGGGTGCGCGCCTTGCTGTCGGCGCTGAAGCCGGTCACTTTCCGGCCGTTCAGCTCCACGCGCACTTTGGAGAGCGATACGCCCTTCGGCACGCGCACCTCGACCAGCGCGTCGCCGCCGCTCACGAGATCGGCGCGGTTCGACAGGGTGACGATCTCGAGATCGTCGTTGTTGTGCGCCCGCGTTGGAAACGAAGCCGCAACGAGACCGACGGCGACCAGACCCGCGACAAGACGTGCATCCATGGTTCCCCTCCTCCTAGTCGGCAAACTGTAAGCGGCGCACCAGGGTGGGGCTTGTACGTACTTGCTGGAATAAGTAGGCTGCCTGAGACGTAGTCTGTCTAGGGCCGCCAGAAACCCACGCTCCATGCGAGCCTCTTTCGACAATCTCCCCGCCTACGGCGGCCTGTCGGCCGTGACGAAGGACAACCATTACTGGTTCGGATCCCGCGGCTTCCTGTTCACCAGCCCGTGGGTGGTCACGCGCGATACGGTGCGCCACGCGGCCGTGGTGCTGCTCACGGCGAGCGGCGAGCCGATCGAGGTCAAGGCTGGCGGGCGCGCCGTCAGCGCGGGCGCTGCCGCGATTGCGCCGCTGACCCGGCGCGGACTGCGCGCCATCGACGCGGGCCTCGTCAGCCTGCATGTTTTCCCGCCGCATCCCTGCTTCAGCGCCTTTCACGGCATCCCGAGGCCGGGCGTGCTGGCGCTCGAGCGCGCGCGGTTTGCGCAATTCGACGCCGCGATCGTGCGCGCCTACGAGGGCCGGCTGACCCTCGGCGATGCGCGGCAGCTCTTCGATGCCATCGTGG
>Ga0208185_1000603_pt1 | contig 14210 bp, 10 predicted proteins | sample EasRivMeERMLT700_FD_187532 | JGI IMG/M metagenome (GOLD analysis project Ga0208185, IMG submission 187532) | Soil microbial communities from meander-bound floodplain in the East River, Colorado, USA - East River MetaG ERMLT700 (SPAdes) (version 2) | ecosystem: Environmental > Terrestrial > Soil... | reverse complement strand
TGCCGGCATCGATGACCGCCTCTCTGCAGCTCGATCTCGAGCGCGGAAATCCCCTGGAAGTGGAGTGGCTGTCCGGCTCCGTAGTCGAACTTGGGGCAGCGGTCGGCGTGCCCACCCCTATCCATCGTGCGGCGAGGGACATCCTGATTCTGCATGCCCAGGGCAAGAAGGCGTGAGTCGTGAATCGTGAGTCGTGATTCGATCATGCGGCCGATGAGGGTGTCAACGGCACTCCCCGGCACGACCCACGAATCACCAATCACGAATCACGCATTTTGCTGATGGCTGCGATTCCGCTCACGATACGCAACATCCGGGCCACCCCGGTAAAGGTGCCGATGACGTACGTGCTCGGCACCAGCCAGCAGGCGCTGCGCGAGGCGCCGTTGCTGCTGGTGGATCTCGAATCGGAAGAGGGCGTGACCGGGCACGCCTATCAGTTCTGCTACCTCCCGGCGGCGGCGCCCGCGATCGCGATAATGCTCGAGGAAGTGCTGCGCACGGTAAAAGGCGACGCCATTGCGCCGGCCGACCTGTCGGTGAAACTCGCAAAACGATTCATGCTGATGGGCGTGCAGGGCATCGTGCGCATGGCAATCGCAGTGTTCGATGTGGCGTGCTGGGACGCGCTCGCCAGGGCGGCCGGAAAGCCGCTGGTAACCTATCTCGGCGGCACACCCCGGCCGGTACCCGCCTACAACAGCTGCGGCCTCGGCTTGATGGCGCCGGCGGCCGTCGCGGACGAAGCGGAGAAGTTGCTCGCCGGTGGTTTCCGTGCCATGAAGCTTCGCCTGGGCTATCCGACGCTGGAGGCCGACGTCGCCGCGGTGCGCGCCGTGCGCTCGCGCCTTCCCCGGGACATCACTCTGATGGTGGACTATAACCAGGCACTGACCGTGCAGGAAGCGATCCGGCGCGGCCGGGCGCTGGATGGCGAGGGCGTCTATTGGATCGAGGAGCCGATCCGCCATGACGATTTTACCGGTTGCGCCGAGGTCGCGCGCGCACTCTCGACGCCGGTGCAGATCGGCGAAAACTTTTCGCTGGTGAACGACATGGAGCGGGCGCTGGCGGCACAATCCTGCGATTTCATGATGCCCGATCTCGAGCGCATCGGAGGCGTCACCGGCTGGCGGCGGGCAGCCGGGCTGGCCGCGTCGAGCGGCATCAAGCTGTCCTCGCATCTCTATCCGGAAGTGAGCGCGCATCTGCTCGCGGTAACGCCCACGGCGCACTGGCTGGAGTACGTGGATTGGGCGAACGCCATACTCGAGGAGCCGTTGCGGATCGTCAATGGCAGCGCGGTTGTTTCCGGCCGCCCGGGCAACGGGCTCGCGTGGAACGAGGACGCTGTCCGGAAGTACCGGATGGAGTGATCGGTCTTGGCTCTCGAATTTGCTGTCTTGTTGGATTCTCCTGGCGGCCTTGTCGTCCTGGCGGTTAAATTAGGGCCATGCAAGTAACGTCCATGCACTTCAAGGCGACCGCCAGCGTCAAGCTGCGGAACGCCAACCTGCAGGCGGCGTTGAAGCGGCTGCAGGGCAATTTCGTGCGCGGCCGCGCCCAGCGCGTCGCCGAGATCGACAACTTCGAGGCGATCCGCGATGCCGCCGCCGCCATCCGCGACCGGGCCCTCGCGCATCTCGACGTCTACCTCGAGGAATTCGAGCGCAATGCCGTCGCCCGCGGCGCAACGGTGCACTGGGCCGAGACGCGCGAGGACGTGAACCGCATCGTGTGCGAGATCGCGAATCGCTATGACGTGAAGAAGGCGGTAAAGTCGAAGTCCATGGTGACCGAGGAATGCGCGCTCAACGACGCGCTGGAGGCGGCGGGCATCGAAGTGGTGGAGACCGATCTCGGCGAGTACATCCTGCAGCTGGCCAAGGAGGCGCCCTCGCACATTGTCGCGCCGGTCGTGCACAAGACCCGCGACGAGGTATCGGACCTGTTCGAGAAGAAACACGGCATGCCGCGCAAGACGGACATCGCGGAACTGACACGGGAGGCGCGCGACATGCTGCGCGGCCATTTCCTGACCGCGGATATGGGCATCTCCGGTGCCAATTTCGTCGTGGCCGAGACCGGCTCGACGCTGATCGTGACCAACGAGGGCAACGGCCGCCTGGTGACGACGCTGCCGCGCGTGCACGTCGCGATCACCGGCATCGAGAAGGTGGTGCCGACGCTGGAAGACGTGGCGACGCTGATGCGGCTGCTGCCGCCGCACGGCACCGGCCAGACGATTTCCAACTACATCTCGGTCACGACCGGCGTGAAAGGGCAGGGCGAGCACGACGGCCCGCAGCATTTTCACATCATCCTGATGGACGGCGGCCGCACCGGGCTGCTCGGCGGCGAGCTGCAGGCGATGCTGCGCTGCATACGCTGCGGCGCGTGCATGAATCATTGCCCGGTGTACCAGAGCGTGGGCGGGCACGCCTACGGCTGGGTCTATCCCGGCCCGATGGGGTCGGTGCTGACGCCGGCCTACGTCGGGCTCGAGAACGCGCTCGATCTCCCCAACGCCGCCACGCTGTGCAACCAGTGCGGCGTGGTGTGCCCGGTGAAGATTCCACTGCCCGATCTCATGCGCAAGCTGCGCGAGCAGCAGTTCGAGCGCGGACTCAAGCCGTGGCCGGAGCGGATGGGTCTTGCGTTATGGGGCTGGGCGGCGAAGCGGCCCGCGATCTATGCGATGATGACGGCCCTCGGCGCGCGCGTCCTCGCGTGGATGGGGGGCGCCGGCAAACTGATACATCAACTGCCGTTGGGCGGCGGCTGGACCGCGGGACGCGACCTGCCGGCGCCGGAAGGCCGCACGTTTCGCGCGCTCTATTCTTCCCGCTCGCGCAGCGGTCCGAATGATGAATGATGAATGATGAATGATGAACGGAGCAGGTCATGAACAAGCCAGTGGATACTAAGAACGTCGCGACCGTGGATTTGTGGGTCTCGGGCATGCGCCAGCGCGCTACCACCACCCGGTTCGGCAACGTGACCAACCCGGCGACCGGGAGCGTGACCCGTCGCGTGCCGTTCTGCAACGCGGCGGACGTGGACGGCGCGGTGAAAGCGGCGGCCGCGGCGTATCCGGCCTGGCGCGACACGCCGCCGCTGCGGCGCGCGCGCGTAATGCAGAAATTCCTCCATCTGCTGCAGGCGCACCAGAAAGAGCTCGCGCAACTCGTTACCGGGGAGCACGGCAAGACGCTGCCGGACGCAATGGGCTCGGTGCAGCGCGGGATCGAAGTGGTCGAGTTCGCCTGCGGCATTCCGCACCTGCTGAAAGGCGAGCATTCGGAAGACGTCGGCACCGGCGTGGATTGCCACACGGTGCGCCAGCCGGTGGGCGTGTGCGCCGGCATCACGCCGTTCAATTTCCCGGTGATGGTGCCGCTGTGGATGTTCCCGGTCGCGATCGCCTGCGGCAATACCTTCGTGCTGAAGCCCTCGGAGAAGGTGCCGTCGGCCTCGATGCGCATGGCGGAGCTCTTCAAGGAGGCGGGATTGCCCGACGGCGTGTTCAACGTCGTGCACGGCGACAAGGAGACGGTGGACGCGATCCTCAACCACCCCGGCATCCATGCGGTGTCCTTCGTCGGCTCCACCCCGATAGCCAAGTACATTTACGAGACCTGCGCGCGCAGTTCCAGTCCTCACGGCGGCAAGCGGGTGCAGGCGCTGGGCGGCGCGAAGAACCACGCAGTGGTGCTGCCGGATGCCGACCTCGAATTCGCTGCGGACGCGCTGATCGGCGCGGCCTATGGCTCGGCGGGCGAACGCTGCATGGCGATCTCGGCGGTGGTCGCGGTCGGCGCAGCGGCCGACCCGCTGGTGAAGTTACTCAAGAAGAAGGCGGAAGCGATCGTCATCGGTCCGGGCGACAAAGAGGGAGTGGACATGGGTCCGCTCGTGACCGCCCAGCATCGCGACAAGGTCTCGGGCTACGTGGACCTGGGCGTGAAGGAGGGCGCGAAGGTGGTCCTGGACGGCCGCGCCCACAAGGTTCCCGGTTACGAGCACGGATACTTCCTTGGCACCACGCTCTTCGATAACGTAAAGCCCGACATGAAGATCTACCAGGACGAGATCTTCGGGCCCGTGCTGGTCGTGCTGCGGGAGAAGTCGCTCGAAGACGCGATCGCGCTCGTTAACCGCAATCCCTACGCCAACGGCACGGCGATCTTCACCGAGTCCGGCGGTGCGGCGCGGCGCTTCGAGAACGAGATCCAGGTCGGCATGGTCGGCGTCAACGTCCCGATCCCGGTGCCGGTGGCGTTCTTCTCCTTCGGCGGCTGGAAGGGCTCGCTGTTCGGCGATCTCCACGTGCACGGCATGGAGGGCGTGAAGTTCTATACCCGCACCAAGGTCATCACCAGCCGCTGGCCGCACCAGGATACGCCGGCGCCGGGGCTCAACATGCCCACCCTGGGCTAGCGCCCAGGGAGAGAGGCGAGAGGCGAGAGGCGAGAGGAGAGAGGAGAGCGGGGTGAGGGACGAGGAGCAAGTGCATTGACGCCTATCTCCTCTCTTCTTTCTCCTCTCCTGCACTTATGAGCGCACGCGAAAACATACTTGCGCGCATCCGCGCGCGGCAGGGCAGGACTGCGGCGGCGGCCGCCGCCGAACGTGATGCCGTCCGATCGCATATCGCAGCGCACCCTTCGAACCCGCGCCCGCGCATGGATTGGGAGCCGGTCGCGCGCTTTCGCGAGCGCGCCCTCGGGCTCGCAAGCACGGTGGACGACGTTGCGACGCCGGAGGCCGTTCCCGCCGCCGTGGCCCGCTACCTGAACACGCATTCGCTGCCGCTCGCGGCAGTGTGCTGGCCGGAATTTGGCGGCCTGGACTGGCGCGGCGCCGGCATGGCCGTCGAATCGCGCGCGGCGCGCGATGCCGACCCCGCCGGCATTACCGGCGCCTTCTGCGCGATTGCCGAGACCGGGACCCTGATGATGGTGACGGGGCCGGACACGCCGGCAACGTTGAGCCTGCTGCCCGAGACGCACGTTGCCGTGGTCCGCAAGCCGCGCATCGTGCCCGGCATGGAGGAAGCATGGCGTCTCCTGCGGGAAGAGTTGAGAGTGCCGCCGCGCGCCGTCACCTTCATCTCCGGCCCATCGCGCACCGCCGACATCGAGCAAACGGTGACGTTGGGCGCGCACGGGCCGTACCGCGTCCACATCGTAATTGTGGGCTGATCAGGACCCAAGCATCCCCAGACGTAGCACGCTCAGAACGCCTCGTCCCAGGAGATCGAGAGCCGCATCGCGGAGTTGATAATTCCCACCATGCTGTAGGTCTGGGGAAAGTTCCCCCACAGCTCGTGCGTCGCCGGGTCAATATGCTCCGCCAGCAGGCCATGGCGATTTCGGCAGGCAAGCAGGTTCTCGAACAGCGCCCTTGCTTCCTCGCGCCGCCCGAGCCCGGTGAGCGCATCAATGTACCAGTAGGTGCACGCCAGAAACGCATTCTGCGGCACCCCGAAATCGTCCGCCTCCGTGTAGCGAAACACGAAATCGCCGCGGCGAAGCTCGCGCTCGATCGCGGCAACGGTGGCGGCATACCGCGGGTCATCCGCGCGGACGAAACCCAGTTCAGCGAGGAGCAGCAGGCTGGCGTCGAGACCGTCGCCGTCAAGCGTCGCGACAAAGCTCTTGCGCGACGGGCTCCACGCGCGCTCGCAGACCGCGCGATGCATGTTATCGGCACGCGCGCGCCAGCGCGTGGAGCGTGCCGCAAGTCCGAGGTGCGAGGCAATCTTTGCCAGCCGGTCACAGGCCACCCAGCACATTACGCAGGAATAGGTATGAACCCGTGCGATGCCGCGCAATTCCCACAACCCGGCGTCGGGTTGCGACCAAACCTCCGTTGCGCGTTCGCCGAGGGCTTCCAGCTGCGCGAAGAGCGCCTCGTTCCCGGACCACAACAGCCGCCGGTCGAAAAAGACGTGCGTCGCGGCGAGCACCGCCGAGCCGTATACGTCGTGCTGCACCTGCCGGCAGGCCTGGTTGCCTGCGCGCACCGGCCCCATGCCGCGGTAACCGGGGAGCGAGGTGACAATTCGCTCGTCCAGATCGGGCAGCCCGCTGATTCGGTACACCGGCTGCAACCGCGCGTCGGGAGCGCTCGCAGCCACGTTAATGATATAGCCGAGATAGCGCTCCATGGTCCGCGTGGCGTCGAGCCGGTTGAGCGCGCTCACGGTGTAGTACGCGTCGCGCAGCCAGCAGTAGCGGTAATCCCAGTTGCGCCCGCTGTCCGCGGCTTCCGGCACCGAGGTCGTCACCGCCGCAACGATCGCCCCGGTGTCATCGGTCACCGAAAGTTTGAGCGTGATGGCGGCGCGAATGACGGCATCCTGCCACTCGAACGGAATGGACAGGTCGCGCACCCACTCGCGCCAGTAGTCAGCGGTCTCCTCGAGAAAGCCCCGTGCGACCTCCGCGACCGCACCCTGGAGCGTCTCGTCCGGGCCGAGGACAAATGAGACTGTTCCCTGCAGCACGAACGGCACCTCCTCGACAACCGCCGTAATCGAGCAGTCGGTGGTCGCGCGCAGCACGAAATCACTGCAGAGATAGCGCACGTGGTTGCTGCCAAAGGTAAGCGTGGCCCGGCTCGCGCCGTAGTCGCGCCCCGGCCGCAGCCGGATCGTGACGCGCGGGCTGCCGGCGAGGCGCCGTACCTGCCGCACCAGCATCGTGGGACAGAACAATCTGCCGAACCGCTGGAAGCGCGGAGCGGCATCGGTGATCTCGATCACGCCTCCATCCGCGTTGTACAGACGCGTCACCACCACCGCTGTGTTGGGAAGGTATTCCTGCTCGCTGCGCGAACAGCCCGCGAGTTCCACCGAGAAGTAACCGTAGTCGCCGTCACCACGCGTCTCCCGCAGCAGCGAACAGAACACGGGATCGCCATCCAGCCGCGGCATGCATGCCCAGACGAACTTGCCGGTAGCGTCCACAAGTGCGGCGACGCTGCTGTTGCCGACGACGGCGAGATCAAGCGGCTGCGTCACCCCGGTACCCCGCCCGCGCGCAATGCCTCCGCGCACTGCGCAAGCCAGCTCCGCACCGCGGAAGCGTCCGCAAGCAGCCAGCGCGCAACGGTTTCGCCCGCACCCACCTTGATCGCGTGCCCGCCCAGACGATTGACCACGTTGAACCCGTATTCGTCGGTGAAATCGTCACCCACAAACACCGCGGTACGCCCGAAAAACGGGACCTCGCGCAGGAATTCCTCGATCGCGATGCCCTTGTCGCGCCCGCCCGGTTTGATCTCGATCACCATCTTTCCGCGTTGCAGTTCGAATCCATCGCCGAGTTCCGCCGCAACCGTCGCGGCGATATCGTTCGCGGCCTGCGCAAGGTGTGGCGCCTGCCGGAAGTGAAGCGCGAGGCTCAGGCCCTTGTCCTCGAAGATCAGCCCCGCGTATTGTGCCGCAAAGGCGGCAAGCCGCGCAGACTCGCGGCGCAGCGGCATTTCCGGCAATGCATGGGTGTGCATCCTGCCCAATGCGTCGCGACGCTCGATGCCGTGCTGACCGGCGGCAGGGAATCGCAAAGGAGAAAATATCGCATCAATGTCCGCCACCGCGCGACCGCTGATCAGCGCGAGCGCTCCGCCCGTCGCCGCGCGCAATCCCGCGAGCAGTTGCACGACTGCCGGATCGGCGGGCACCGTATCCGGCCGATCCGTGTGCTCGAACAACGTGCCATCAATATCGAGGAAAAACGCCCACGATTCCGGCGCCTGCGGGCGGGGCAGATTGACGGGCATCGTTTATCGGCTCACCGCTTGCGGCCGGGCAGACCGCGCGTGCGAGAGCACGCGGCTACGGTGCCGCATGCGCGCGGCGTCGATCAACATCCGCCCAGCCCAGCGGTACACGTTAAACTCCTGTATCAGATTCCTCATGCTGCGCATGCGGGCGCGTTGCTCCTCGGGGGGCATCGTGAGAGCAAGTTGAATTGCGGCCGCGCTCTGTTCGATGTCGTAGGGATTGACGATCAATGCCTCCGACAGCTCGCGCGCAGCGCCGGTGAACTGCGACAGGACCAGAACGCCGCGCTCGTCCTCACGTGCCGCGACGAACTCCTTCGCCACGAGATTCATGCCGTCGTGCAGGCTCGAGACGTAGCACACGTCGGCGGCGCGATAGTAGGTGTACACCTGCCGCGCATCGTGATGTTCGACCTTGAGAATAACAGGCTGATAGCCTTCGCGTCCGAAGCGTCCATTGATCTGGTCGGCGAGCGCCCGCACCTTTGCCTCGAAGCCCTGATATTCATCAATCGAAGATCGTGACGGCGCGGCGATCTGCACGAATGAAAACTTGCCGATCCAGCGGGGCTCGAGTTCGAGCAATCGCTCGATTGCCATGAAGCGCTCAAGAATGCCCTTCGTGTAATCGAGCCGGTCGATTCCCAGGCCCAGGCGCCGGTCGGCGCTCACGCCCAGGCGAGCGCGGATCTGGCTGCCGCATTCCGTCACCGTCGGCTGCCCGGCCAGCGCCGCCGGCGGGTACTCGATCGAGATCGGATAGCGCCGCACTTCCGTCTGCTCGCCGCCATGGATGATCGTCGAGGATTCACGATCGACCCGCGCTTCGAGGAAGCGGTCCACCGTGTCGAAAAAGTTGTGGCAGTGGAACTGCGTATGGAAGCCCAGGATGCTGGAGCCGAGCAGGCCTTCGAGCACCGCTTCGCGCCAGGGCAGGATGCCAAACGCTTCCGGATTCGGCCACGGGATGTGCCAGAAGGTGATGATTGTCGCGCGCGGCAGGCGCTGACGCACCAGGCGCGGCAGCAGAGCCAAGTGGTAGTCGTGTACCAATACGATCGGGTCCTCGGTGCGCGCCTCGTCGCATACCACATCGGCAAAGCGCCGGTTCACGGTGCAGTAGTGTTCCCAGTCCGGCGCGCGAAACGTGGGGCGCACATGCGCGATGTGACAGAGCGGCCACAGTCCTTCGTTCGCGAAGCCGTAGTAGTAGCCCTGCTCCTCTTTCTTGGTGAGCCATACACGCCTTATTCGGTAGGCCGGGTGCTCCGGCGGCACCATTACGTGATCGTTCACATCCACCGCCTCACGGTCCGCGGAGCCGCTGCCGTGCGCGATCCAGGTGCCCGAGCACGCCCGCATCACCGGTTCGAGCGCGGTAACCAGGCCACTCGCCGGTTGCTGGATTTCGATCACGTTGCCGTGCCGCACGTGGATGTAGGGCTCGCGGTTAGAGACGATCAGCACTTCATCGCCTTTCAGATCCTCACGCAGGACGCGGCGCAATGCGTCCGGTCCCCATCCGACCTGGCTTTCATCGCGGCTCCGCCGCTCGGCCGCGAGGTCGCGCACCAGAGCTTGCAGATCCCTCGCAATAGGGCGCAGTTCCGGCACGCGCGTGCCATCGAGCGCATGTGCATCGCGTTCTCCCGAAATCAGCGCCTTGACTCCTGCGATCAGGCCGCGCCAGCTTAACTCGGCGATGACCACCGTGAGCAACGCGACCACCGCCGCGATCGCCGCGAACAGGTAGAAGATGTACTTCTTCGTGTCGGCGCTGCGCCGTTCGATGAAACTCATGTCGTGGACGATCAGCAACTCCCCAAGTTGCCGGCCCTCGAGCACGATCGGGTTCGATGATACGTGAAGCGCCCCGTGCGCGTCCCGGAGCACGCGTCCGGTTTCCTCGGGGGGGGCGTGGTGTGGGCGGCAGGTGCTGTCCCGGGGAAGCGTCGGCGTCTTGTATACGAGCGCCCCGGCTGCGTCGCAGAATCCGAGCGCGAACAGCCGTTCGTCCTGCAGGATGCGGTTGAAAAGCGCCTGCACGCGCTCCAGCCGGACCTTGTCCCGCGTCCTTTCGGTCAGCAATTCCACGAACGGTTCCTGCACTGCAGTGGCAATCAACTTGGTGCGGATATCCAGATCACGCACGAACCACTTCAGGGTAAGATTGTCCACGAGCGGTACCACCGCATAGGCGATGGCCGCGAGGGCCACGGCAAGGGGAATGATGAAGCGCAGCGAGAACCGCATGGCAACAGGCTACGGATTGGGTCCCATGGGCGTCAAGAGGGACAGGCGGGCGCTGCATCTGCCCTGTGATGGCGCAAAAGTATCCTCTGGCGCATGTTGCGTTGGGCGAGGCGACAGTATGATGATACAGGTTCCGATCCGGGTTAGTGGCACGCGGTGAATTTCCTCTCCGGCCCGTCGCGCACGGGCTTTGCCGCGTGCACATTGTACTGGCCCCATGAGGAGTGGCGCCGCAGCGCGGCGTTGCCGGAGTGTGGCCCGTCATGACACAACTGAGCTTCCTGCCCGAGTTCCCTCCGGTCGCCAGCCCGCTTGCGCTGTTCGGGCTGCTGTTGATCGCGGGCATGGTCGGCGGGGAGCTCGTCAACCGGGTGCTGCGCGTGCCGCGCATCGTGGGCTACGTCCTGACCGGAATGTTTCTCGGCGCGAGCGGCCTCGGCCTGCTCGACGCGCAACAGATCAAGGAAGCGTGGATCTTCGTCGACATCGCGCTCGGCATGGTGCTGTTCGAGCTGGGACGGCGCCTCGATTTCACCTGGTTAAGGCGCGACCCGTGGCTGGCCGCCACCGGCGTTCTCGAAAGCGGGCTCTCGTTCGCGCTTGTGTTCGGGGCGCTGACCTATTTCGACGTGCCGCCGATATACGCTGTCGTCGCCGCGTCGATCGCCATTGCGACCTCGCCGGTAGTCGTGATGGTGGTCGCGCAGGAGCTCAAGGCCGAGGGGCAAGTGACGGAGCGTGCGCTGAATCTGGTCGCGATCAACAGCGTGATCGCGTTCGTGGCCGCCACCATGCTGCTGGCGTGGCTCCACCACGAGTACCAGGCGGGCTGGCAGACCATCGTCCTGCACCCGGTATACCTGCTGACGGGGTCTCTGGGGCTCGGCTTTCTCGCCACCGGGATGCTGCTGCTGCTCTCGCGCTGGCTGGGCAAGACCGGGCGCGGGCATTTCGTCGTGACGTTGGCGCTGGTCCTGGTGACGGTAGGGCTCGCGCGCACGCTGGAGCTGTCGGTCGTGCTGGTCCTGCTCGCCTTCGGCGTGATGTCGAAGAACCTGGACGAGCGTCACGACCTGATGCCGTTCGAAATCGGGCGCGTCGGCGAGATCTTCGTGGTGGTGCTGTTCGTCGTGAGCGGCGCGAGCCTGCATCTCGACGGGCTGATCGAGGGCGGCACGCTGGCGCTGGTCCTGATCCTGGCGCGGTTCGCCGGCAAGTCGGCCGGCGTGCTTGCGCTGACTTACTTCAGCGGAGTGCGGCGCGGCACCGCCGGGTTGCTGTGCCTGGCGCTGATGCCGATGTCGGGGATGGCCATATCCATAGTGCAGAACACGACTCAACTCTATCCGGAGTTCGGCGCGAAACTGGCGGCGATCGTGCTGTCGGCAGTGCTGATCCTGGAACTCATCGGCCCGGTTGCCGTGCAGTTCGCGCTGAAACGCGCCGGCGAGGCAAAGGACGAAGCGGTATGAGCGGCGAAGAAATGATCTTCAAGCCGTCACCGGGCCTGTCGGTCGGCGTCGAGCTCGAGCTGCAGATCCTCAACTCGCGCGATTTCGATCTCGCGCGCGACGCGGCGGACTTGCTGGGTCTGCTGGAGAAGACCGCGCATCCCGGGGCCGTGAAGCCCGAGATCACCGAGAGCATGGTCGAGCTCAACTCGTCGATTCACGGCAATCACGAAACATTGCTCACGGAGCTGAAGGCAATCCGCGACGCGATCACGCAGGCCGCCCGCCGCCTGAACGTCCGCATCGCAGGCGGCGGCTCCCACGCTTTCCACCAGTGGGCCGACCGGCGCATCTACCCGACCGAGCGCTTCAACCACCTGCTGTCCCTCTACGGTTACCTGGCGAAGCAGTTCACGATCTTCGGGCAGCACGTGCACCTCGGCTGTCCCGACGGCGACGCGGCGGTCTACCTCACGCACATCCTGTCGCGCTACGTGCCGCATTTCATCGCGCTTTCCGCTTCCTCGCCGTTTCAGCAGGGCGAGGATACCGCTTACCAATCGTCGCGGCTCAACACCGTGAGCGCGTTCCCGCTGTCAGGCCAGATACCCTTTGTCCAATCCTGGGCCGAGTTCCTCGAATACTTCGAGAAGATGCGCGGCTTCGGCATCGTCGAAGGCATGAAGGATTTCTACTGGGACATCCGCCCCAAGCCCGAGTTCGGCACCGTCGAGATCCGCGTCTTCGACACGCCGCTCACGGTGGAGCGCGCCGCGCTCATCGCGGCTTACGCCCAATCGCTCGCACGCCACATCTTGGTCGACCGGCCGTTTGCGCCATCGCGCGACGTCTACCTGCTCTACAACCACAACCGGTTTCAGGCTTGCCGTTACGGACTTGAAGGCACGATCGTGGACGCGTATACCCAGCGGCAGGCGGGCCTGAAGGAGGACATTCTCAGGACGTTAGCCGTGATCGCGCCGCATGCGGCAAGCCTGGGCAACGGCGAGGCGCTTGCACGCCTGCGCGCTGAAGTCGTGGGCGGGCGCACGGACGCCAACTGGCTGCGTGGCGTATACCGGGAACGCGGCTCGCTGAACGATGTCGCGCGCATGCAGGGCGACCTGTGGATGGGGCTGCGCACCCATGTCGATGGCAAGGTGCCCCAAACGTGAATCAAAGACCCCTCAAGATAGGGCTCTCACCGCGATTCCTGCACCCTGCGCTTCAGGAGCTGGGGTTTCGCGGCAAGACACTCCAGTACCTGGAACAGTCTGTCGCACACTGGCTGATGAGCACGGACGCCCTCGTGTTCATGGTCCCCTCAATCGCGGGCGGCGGTCTGCTGCGCCGTGGCAATATCCGGGTTGCGGATTACGCGGCGGAACTCGATGGCCTGGTCTTGCAGGGTGGGGCGGATGTCAGCCCGCTCACCTACGGGGAGACTCCCCTGCAGCCGGAATGGGCGGGGGACCGCGTCCGCGACATGTATGAAATCGATCTACTGCAGGAGTTTGCAGCCTGCGGCAAGCCCGTGCTCGGCATCTGCCGCGGCCTGCAGCTCATCAACGTGGCATACGGCGGCACCCTGTACCAGGACCTCGCTCTGCATCGGCCGCAAGGCGGCGATCACCACAACCCGGATGCGTACGACCAGCACTTTCACGAGATTGCGCTGGTGGCTGGCGGAGGGCTCGCGCGGCATTATCCGAACCGCGATCGCGCCCGGGTGAACAGCATCCACCATCAGGGCATCAAGAGCCTTGGCAAGGATCTGACTGCTGAGGCCGTTTCCATGCCGGATGAGGTGGTAGAGGCAATCCGCTGGAAGGGACCGAGCTACGTAGTCGGAGTGCAATGGCATCCAGAGTTCCATGACCCGAAAGATCCGGGATTGCTGAATGGCGATCCGATACTGGAAGAATTCCTGGATGCGGCACGAGGCGCGCGTGACGGTGCGCAAGAGGGGAAAACGCTTCCATCCCTGGCCGGAACTTGATCCATCCTGGCCCCGGCTACGTCAGTTTTCCGTAAGAATCGAATACAGGGTTGCTGCGGTTTAGGCCGTGGCAGCCGCTTGCTTTCGCGGTTTTCGAGGTATAGGATTGCCGCGGGGCAATAGGGCGTACCGCATTCTAGAATCCACCGGAAATGACGATCGTCCAGGGTGCTTTGCTGGCGCTATCCGGCTAAGATTACTTCCCCCGTGTTTCCACAAAGGATGGAGGACTCAATGCTTAAGAAATTTCTGAAGAAAGCGCCGCAGCCGGCAGAAAAAGAAATCGCATCCCGCCGCAAATTCCTGACGGGCGCGGCGGCGGCGACGACCGGCGCGGCGATCGCCGGCTTCCCGATGATTTCGGTGGCCCAGTCGCCTATAGTGATCAAGATGCAAGGGGCCTGGGGCGCGAAGGACATCTTCAACGAGTTTGCCCAGGAGTACGTGACGCGCGTCAACGAAATGGCGGGCGGCAGGCTGCGTATCGACTACCTGGTCGCGGGCGCGGTGGTGAAGCCGTTCGAGGTGATGGACGCGACCAGCAAGGGCGTGCTCGACGCCAACCACAGCGTGCCGGTGTACTGGTACGGCAAGTCGAAGGCCGCGTCGCTGTTCGGCTCCGGCCCGATCAACGGCATGGACGCGCACCAGACGATGGCCTGGATCTACCGCGGCGGCGGGCTGGAGCTTTATAACGAGTTGCTCGCCAAGCTCAA
>Ga0208185_1000601_pt1 | contig 14226 bp, 24 predicted proteins | sample EasRivMeERMLT700_FD_187532 | JGI IMG/M metagenome (GOLD analysis project Ga0208185, IMG submission 187532) | Soil microbial communities from meander-bound floodplain in the East River, Colorado, USA - East River MetaG ERMLT700 (SPAdes) (version 2) | ecosystem: Environmental > Terrestrial > Soil... | reverse complement strand
AGGAGGACTATTGACACTCTATGTAGTCCAGCAAACGAAAGACTTGATTATTAAGGCATCGCGTTACAGTGATGTTCTTAAGATGCAAGTAAACAGGGAAAGGGGTAGCGTAACTATCTATGTCAAAGCTACTCCCGCCCAATATCCCCTTATCTGTTGGGGATACACTCTGACGGATGTAATTACACTGGAGTCTTTGTAAGAAGGAGATATGGCACTAACCTACGATTACACTAGGTGCCCAATCACTAAGGAAGAAGTAGCAGCCCATAACACTACAGTGGAATCTGCTATCTTTTCCACAATGGTAATAGACATTGGTGATTGGACTCCACAACGTATCAATGAAGTAGAAGCTAGACTTAGACTCTATGCTAAGTTGAGTGAGATTAATTACGACGATGTAATTAAGCTTCTACCCAAACTCATTGGTCTTAGAACCAATGTCTTTTACGTCCCTGAAAAGAAGTGGCTTAAGAGAATCACTGAACATCATATGCTTAACTGTCATTTTGAAGTTAAGCAATATGCCAAGTCCGTTCGTAACTACATTCCAGAGGAGAGCAATGGATAAACAGATGACTCTTTCACAGTGTGCTCAATACGACCATGAGACTAAGGCTAAGACACGTCTCACTGGTTGGGGTAAGATTTGTAAGGAACGAGCTGCTAATGGTAAGTCTAGGAAAGCACGTAGACTTGCTAAGAAGGTTGAGAGTTCCTAGTGCAAGAGGGAAAGGTTATTCCTTTCCTAGAATCCTGTAACACGAATAAGCTGACAGAGGATATTAATATCCTGCCACTGAAAAGGCTAATGCTGAAATAAGGTTACAGGATTCTAGGAAGTGAATATACTTCAAAGGAGTAAGATGAACCTAGACCTAATAGCAAGTGAAAGAGAGAGGACTCTAGGATTTATAGACTCTATCAAGAAGAACTTCCAGTCGACTAAGGAACGAAAAGCTTTATCTTTCCTACTCAGTCGGCTGGATAATGAAACACTTCCCTTAGTAACGACAACTTACGTGTCTAATGATATCATTGAGATTTGCAATAGCTCAATTGATAGCATTGAACCAGACGTAAGACTCAATGAAGTTAAGCTAGGTGGAAGTGAGTTTATATTCCTTGAGACTCCTATTGAAATAGAAGGAACCTTAACTAAGAGAGTTCATTTCCTTCTAGTGCTTGTCAATCCTAAGGATGAAACAATCACGTTCCTAGCATTTGAATCTTCCGATAAGATTAATGGATGCTTGGCAACTGGATTTGATTCTAAGATTGGTGATATATTTGAAGGCAGATATGTTGCCGATGACAAGCAGCACCACACTCTTGGTAGAGATAAGACTCAAAGGAACTATACCAAGCTAATCAAGTATTACTTGGCTATATGTTCTTGGAGAAGCTCTAAGATAATTGTTAATGATTCTGTCCCTGTTAGTAGAGGCTTTCGCAAGAGAGCTACTCACAAATACACAGACATTAACATTATCCGCCTCCGGAGAACTGAATCCAGCAACTCTATCGGAACTAGAGAATACAAATTCAGATGGATTGTTAGGGGATTCTTTCGTAGACAATGGTATCCTAAGTCCCAGACACACAAGCTAATCTTTGTTGATAGCTTTGTTAAAGGACCAGTTGGTGCTGAGCTTAGGGTAAGACAACAGATTCACTTGGTTGTTAAGTAATAAGAGCGGATAGAAGGGAGAGTAATATGATAGTGTTTACACTGATTGGTATGGCAGCAGTTGCATTACTTTCAGTTCTTGGAATCTCTGTAGTAATTGAAGGTGTCAATAAGGTGAAGCTATGAAAGAGAAGGCTACACAATGAAAGAGAAGAACATAGCAACAGCTTTCCTTGCCATTGCTAGAGCCAATCATTACATGGTTGGATTTATCAATGTTGCTACCTCTGACCAGCTAGAGAAAGCCAAACAGATTCTTATTACTTGGTCTAATGCCAAAGATAACAAAGACCCAGAGTTAGAGTTGGCACTAGACCTAATCGAGAAAGAGATTAAAGGGTCTAAGATATGAATGTTATTTGTGCAACGTGCAAGAAGAACCTTGGTGTTGACAAGGGCTGTAAGGAATTGTCCTTCTGTTCACGTAAGTGTGCTGAAAGATACATCGAGAAGATTTCAACTCATTAGGAGCTACTAATGGATGATGAAAGAGAAGTCATCAACGTAACACTCCACAAGATTCGTATCAACAAGAGTGGATACGATAAGTATGGTAGTTTTTGGGGAATTGGACAACCACTTTTCCATTACAAGTTCGAGTCTAAAGATTTAACCTATGTTCATAGAGAACTAAGGGCACCAACTAGGAATGCTGCAAAGGATATGATTAAGAAGATATATCCACAGTATAACCTACAGTTCAAACCTCACTATCACGATGCATACTGAAGTGATAAGTAAAGGAAGGCAAAGTGAGATACAAGTATTACCGCAAACAGATTGCACCCCGCCTACTGGATAAGGAATGCAGAGAGAATTACACAGGCGGCTTACCACCTGAGGTAAAAGAAGGACTCTATGCCATTGCACGAAAAGAAAAGAAGTCAGTGTCATGGGTATTGGAGCAGCTAATCATTGATTACTTTGGTCTTAAGCGTCCAGCTTATAAGATACCTGCTGTCAAGAAGGAAGAACAAGAGAAGCACGTAGATAAGATGACAGAGATGGGTCTTGGTAAGACTGCTCAAGGTAAGGCATGGGCCAAGAAAGAAAAGATTAAACCCTATATCATTGAGTTCAAGAAGTTGAACATGCTTAAGGGAGCTAAGACTAAGAAGCAGTTCATGAAAGATGTAGTAGTCAAGGGGACAGTAGTATTCAAAGGAGCAAAGAAGTAAATGGTATACTTGAACATCGAACGAACAGAAGAACCAGACATTCTCCTTAAGTTCAAGACTCTGGCTGAAGCAACAGAGTATGTTATAGTTGAACTAGATGTAGCTGAGGATTTTAATATCTCTACTACGCCAGTCAACTATGAGGAGAAAGATTACATCCTCGTTGAGCCGGTTCCTAAAGATGAAAGAATAAATTAGGCTGCCTCAAAAGCAAGTAGATTGCACCTGTTCTCTATTCTGTTTCCTAACATAGGAATAGAGAGCAGTCTGGAGTTTACTTTGAATCAATGTAGATTCTGCAATACGGAGCTAGATGACATACACTACATATTCTGTGGAGTTAAATGTCAGAGGCTTAGTTGGCTGATAGAGAGAGGAGAATCAATGAGCAGTTACGACATTGACAAAGATGTGTATGAAGTCTGGTTGAAAGACAAGATGAATACCATCCAAGCAATGCAAACGACTGAAGAAATAGAGGCAAGAATCTTAGAGATATCTAAGATAGAGTTCTTTGCTGCTAGGGAATGGAAGATTCTTCACGATAGGTTTGATGAGATTACTGGTCGTAAGAGAATCCCAACGTGGCTAAAGAAAGAACGCGATAAGCTAATCACTAACCCAGGTATTAAAGTAGACTGGGATGGTGACCCGCGTAAGATACCAAAGGAAAAGAAACCCAAGCAAGACTTGGCACAAGAGTTCTTTGGTATCAATGTCAAGGAAGCAATGCGGGAACTTAAGACTAAGCCAAAGGAACCTAAGCCAGTAGAGGAAAAGAAATCCTCAATGGATATTCTAATGGCACCGTCTGAAATCAAACCGAAAGCAACAGCCGATGAGATTAAAGAGAAGGCTAATGCTTTGAAAGAGAAGATGCGACTAGCAAAGGAGAAGAAGAATGGCGGAAGCATCTAGACTACCAAGTGCCAATACTAGGACACGTAAATGTCCTAAGTGCAATGAACAAAAGAAAGTCATTGCCGTTATTGGCAGGTTGGTTCGGCTAGAGTGTAGACATTTAATCTCAGTTAGTCTTACTGAGGTAGAGGCTGAACAAAAAGTAGCAGCTATTGTAGAAGATATCAAAGCTGATACTCTTGTTAAGACTAAGGCTGCCATTGACCCAGATGAGTTCCATAATCTTAAGACAATGGATACTCCCTATCCTTTTCAAAAGGAAGGGATACAGTTTGCAGTTGAACATGCTTTCAAATGTTTGATTGCAGATGAGCAAGGATTGGGTAAGACAATTCAGGCAATCGGTGTTATTCATTATGCAATGAAGCACTGTCCAGAGTTGTTCTTTCCTGTTCTAATCTTTGCCAAGTCATCTATTAAGATGCAATGGCTGGTTCAGCTTCTTAATTGGGGTGGATTTGATTTACTTCCTCAGATTATTGAGGATGGAAAGACACCGCCAGTTCTTGGATTCAATGTTTACATTGCATCCTATGATATCATTCGTAGGTTCACTAAGTCCACACCCATTAAGTTGGTATCACAGTGGGGACATGAGATTGAATCAACGAAGAAAGAGAATCCTTTCTATGACTTCCCATTCAAGACAGTAATCATGGATGAAGTCCAGGCTATTAAAGGTGATAGCCAACGGACAGAGGAAGTCAAGAGGATTGCTAAGGGTAAGAATGTAATTGCACTCTCTGGCACACCAATTAAGAACAATGCCGGCGAGTACTTTACAATTCTTAATCTCCTCAATCCAGATAAGTTTCCCACTAAGCAGGGCTACTTGCAACGGTGGGTTAAGGTAGAAAAGATCAATGGCTACGAGAAATACACTGGCCTTTGGAACCCGGAAAGGTTTGCGGAGTACACCAAGGACATGATTATCCGTAGGACTAGAGAGCAAGTGAGGGATGAGATTGGATTGCGAGTTACTAAAGCCAATCGAATCTTCTACCACGTAGACTTCGAGAGTGATAAGCTCAAGGAAGCATACGAAAGAGAAGAAGCCAAGTTCATTAGGGAGATGGAAGATACTACTAGAAAGAAGTCTCCTGTTGAAATGATTGGTAGACTCTCAGTGATGCGACACCTAGTAGGGTTGAATAAGATTCAGCCAACAGCCGACCTAGCAATTGAATATCTGTTGGAGAATCCTTCTGCCAAGCTAGTAATCTTTGCTCACCACCAGGATGTAATGAACTCTATTGGAGTTCTGCTTGGTCAGTGGTGTAAAGACGGTGGCTATGAAATCCCGCACATGTATCATTCGGGATTGAATCAGCATGAACGACACGCATTGATTACCCAGTTCATTAAAGGCGGTGAAGGTAGTTCTCCTTTCATTATCGGTAGCACCTTAGCAATGGGCGAGGGCGTCGATAGATTGCAAGAAGTTTGTAACGATTGTATCATTGCCGAAAGGCAATGGAACCCAGCCAATGAGGAACAAGCGGAGTCAAGACTAATTCGCATCGGACAGAAACGATCATTCGTTAACGCTACCTATCCAATTGCAAGTGGAACCATTGACGAATACTTTACTGAGATTGTAGAAGTAAAGCGACGGGCAATGAAAGAAACAATGGATGGGCAATCAGTTGAATGGGATGAGGAGTCTTTGTTGGTTGCACTATACGATGCAATCAAACTCAAGGGGCGTAAGAAAACCAAGCGAGGGTTCTAATGGAACAAGAAGAACTCACTGAGCAAGAGAAAGAAAGATACAAGAAGCTGATGCACAACCACATCATGGGATTATCCTTCCATGATGTGGACATTCAGCTTAGGTTCTCTAAGAAGATGAGAGAGTATTACAATCTAAGGATTGAAGTATTCTCCAAGGCACTAGAGAGAATGACTGCACCAAAGGATTACAAGACCAAAGCAGCACACGATGAATGAGATTAGAGCTAAGCTAATCGAAGTTGCTGTAATCTATAGTGACGTAGCTAGGATACACAACCAAGCTATGCTTACTATCTCTGAGCTTACCCCTGATGAGGGAGTTAAGCAGATTGTTATAGAGTCTACTAGTCAGGCTGGCTCATTAGTAGACAGGGCAAACGAGTTACTATTAGAAGTAACCGAACTATTAGGAAAGGAGTTGAAGTGAAACAGCCCACACCTAAGGTGATTGAAATAAATGTCCATCGTTCTAGGAAGAATCCTAGACTGGGACACGCAGTAGCTTTACTGTTTCCATGCAATCACCATAAGTATTTGGGACTCACTCTTTATAAGGGTGAAGTTAACTCAATCGAATACAGGACTCAGACTGCTAGGGTAATTAAGTTTGAGGACTTTGATATACTGGACAAGGAACACTGTAAGCTTTGTCCACAAGATGAATACTGGTTGGATGACTTAGTTAGCCAGCCAGAACTCGACGATTTGGCGGACGTATTAGAATCATTGGAGAACATATAGATTAATATGTTATAGTCTAGACTGCACTGTCCAAAAGACTGGACAAAAAAGTTTCGAGGACAGTGCAGATTGTTGTTGACAGGCAAGAAAATGTGTGATACACTGGCCGCAGGGCAAGGTGCCCGATGGTCCGGTAAGAATGTGAGCTTAGGCAGTTAAGCCTAATCACTAAAGAGGTAAAGACAGATGACTCCAGTTACGAACGAACAGGAAACGGTTGAGATTCCGATGGTTGAATTGACCCGTAATACTCGCGGTGCTAATTCGCGGGCTATTACATTCAAGGCAGTTGGCGCATTCAAGGACGTTGTTATTGAACGCGAAACCAAGCCGATGGTTGATGCGGATGGTAAGCCTGTACTCGATGAGTATGGGAATCAGAAGCGTGAATCACTTGGTAAGGACGCTGAAGGTAAGCTGATTACTATTCAGGAGACTGTTCGGAAGTTCTATTCCGATGGAGTTCTGAAGGAGATTGATCAGGCATTGGCACTCGTTGATAACAACGAACAGGATTTGCTTGACTGTTTCGTTGAAGGATTCAATGAGCGGCAGTATTCAATCGAGGCTGGTAAGGATGAACTCGATGCTTACATTGCTGACTTGTCAATGGATGAGAAGCAGCGTGATGCTTTCAAGCGCACTGTTCGTAACATCGTTAAGAACGGTAGCGAATTGGAAGATGCAGCTAACTTCCTTAAGGCAGCTTGGATTAAGAACCAGGCTAAGCTTAAGGCTGCTGCTGAGGCCAAGTCGTCCGATGCAGTTGCCGCTGCTGCTGTCTAATTAAATAGACAGGAACTACACACACAAGAAGGGCCGGGTGATTAAGTTCATCCGGCTCTTTTTGTTTCTACTAATAAAGATTCAAACATCTAATTAGATTTGGGACACTCTTAGGACTGCAATAAGGGGGAACTTTCCACCCTATAAGCGCCCCGTAGAACGACGATAAGGGTAAGACGACTCTGTATCCTACCGTATAGGCGATCGTCGTCCCTGCCTAACCCAGGCCAGCCCAATAGGATTCTAGTGAGCATCCTAGACCAGTCTAATCCGCCCGGTAAACCAATCTATAAAGCTGTCACCTACAGAGGACAGACTTTGAATCAAACAATTAAATGTAATTGATTCTACTTAGAATTAATTACACAGAAATTACACAATGAGACTTAGCCCTTGACAAGCAGGGGTCGGGTGTGGTATAATAGTTCAGATAGATATGCTCCTGATTGAACCAATAAAGATACTCCTGAAACCATACGATTTAGATACCGACGAATGCATCGTATGGAATGGGACACTGAATGGTGCTGGCTATCCTTATCTACATACTTACAAGAGGTCTATTCTTGTTACTAGATTGGTGCTATTACTTGATGGCAGGTTAGTTAGTCTTGATGATGAGAGACTGGCCTGTCACACCTGTAACAATCCAAGGTGTATTAACAAGAGACATCTATATGCTGGTAATAAATCTAGCAACTCTTTTGATACAGTAAAAGCAGGAACCCATTACGTAGCAAATAGAACTAAGTGTGGTAGAGGGCATGAGTACACACCAGAGAACACTAGATTATATAGAGGAGTGAGGTATTGTAAGTCTTGCCACAGTTTATACATGAGAAGGCATAGGAGTAAAGCTAATGCAAGATAAGAGAATATTACCTATCGATAGTCAGATACTTGATGCAGTCCAGAAATGCGGATTTTTTACTTACTTGAACTTCATTAAGAACTGGCGACCAAATGAAACGCCGGCTCCTATTGAACGAGGAGATTTAGGTCATACAATTCTTGAGAGATACTACAGGCTAATTCAGAAGGGTACTTCTTGGGATGATGCTGTTAAGTTTGCTACTGAGGTAGGTAGGGAACATTATCAGACATTAAACTTAGACTTGCAGACTGCTGAGTGGGTTGTCCGTTCATTCCATGAGTATGCTCAGTTCTATAAGCATGATGGAATCAAACCACTAGAAGTAGAGGAGTCTTTCTCCTTTGTTATCTATGAGGATGATGACCTGATTGTAGTCTACGAAGGTAAGATTGATTTGTTTTGTGAGATGCCATCCATTGGTAAGGTAATAATGGACCACAAATGGAGAGCAATGAAAGCTGACTACTCTCCACTAGACAACCAGTTGATTGGCTATGCAGTAAGGACAGGACTCAACCTTGTTTATGTTAATGAGGTTGGACTACAGAAGTCTTACGAACCAGAGAAGAAGTTTCGTAGGGTTCCTTTATACATTGGTGCTGGTGTAAAGGAACAGTGGATTAAGAACACAGTACAATGGGCTAAGATTCTAGACTACCAGATTCAGAATAACATCTGGCCGCAATCCCATCTAAAAGTTGCACCATTGGGTATTACTCAGTGTATCAAATGTAAGTACCATAGCATTTGTAACTCTGAGAATCCTGAGATTCAAGCAATGAAGATTCAGAATGAGTTCCATATCGGTGATAGGTGGTCGCCGCATAAGGAAGAAGTGGCTGAGACTAATGGCTAACAAACATCTACATAGATACAAACTGAGGGACCTAGCTAGAAAGAAAGATGTTCCACCTTATCTTGTTTATGTCTGCACTAAACAAGACTGTTCACACCACATCAGGATTGAATTAGTAGAGGGTAAGGCAGCAGAGTGTAATAGGTGTGGTGAACCATTCATTATGAAACTCAGTAGACTTAAACATGGTGAAAGGACAGTAGTTAAACCACATTGTGTTGAGTGTACTAAGTCACCAGAGAGAAAGAAGAAAGCTACACAAACTATTGATGAGTTGATGGCTTCTATTCTTCCAAAGGGATAGGTACAAAGTGGCAGTTAATCTGAACTCAAAGAACTACGAGCGTTTTGTAAGGGCTTTACTTGTTGGACCAACTGGCCGTGGCAAAACAATTGGTGCAGCTAGCTGGCCTGGTAAGACAATAGACTTAGACTTCGATGGTAGGCATCGTCCTATTATTGATTGGTATCCAGATAGAGTAGCAGCAGGAGACTTCGTAGTAGAAGAAGCTAACCCAGATAATTTCTGGACTACCTTCAAGCCAACGATTGATAACATCTGTAAGTTTAATCCTTACCAGAACATTATCCTCGATGGCATTACCAGTCTCTCCACTACCACTGTAATAATGCAGATGAAAGCTAAAGGTTCCTTTCAGAATTGGTTTGGTAAGGCCAAGACTGATGAAGATAAAGGTATCAAGATTACATCAGGCGGCATTGCAGTTCCATCATGGGATGAGTTTAATGGAGAGGCAATGATTATCTCTACACTGTTAGAGACATTGCGCTCACTCAAATGTAATCTATTTGTTACTGCCCATCCAGTTCAACGGATGAAGATTGACAAAAAGAAAACAACCAACTACACCTCAATCACTACGTTCGGTCCTAAGATTGAGTCAATCATTCCTACTTACTTTGATGAAGTCTGGTACTTTGATTACAAGGTAGAGACAGACAACCAGGGTAAGGAAGTAATCAAGCGAACAGTTTACACACAGCCATGCGAGGATTACTTTGAAGCTAAGACAGCTATCAAAGGAATGCCAGCAGAGATTGACATTACTAACAAGTCTCTGTATGATTGTGTTAAGGAGTATCTCTAATTCATTAGGGATACAAGGGGTCTAACTCGCCGGGATAAAGACCCTAAACTTTCTCCTAGGCCGGCTATTAACTCTAGTCGTTATGTTATTGAGTCGTGATTTTGCGGGCTGTGGGTTACACGTTAACAAACTCACCCCTATTTAGAAAGACAAGGTTATCTCTAGTCACCCAATAACGGGGACAGGGATAAGTGTAAGAAATCCCACTGTTAACAGTAGGGATAAAGGAGAAGTAACATGTCTGAAGATACGATCGTCTGGGGAATCTCGCAAGAAGATATCAGCAAGAACCGTCTTGTTGATGCACCGTCTTGGCTGCCCACTGAGATTGTAGATTTTGAAGTGGAAGATGCTAAGAAGGGAGATAGTAAGAACGTCCATCTTACTATCAAGGTGTTTGCTGGAGAGTACAAGGGACTTGAGAATCCCTTTATCTACTTCAGCGAGAAGATGCCTGTTATGATGGCACCACTTCTCAATGCCTGTGGATTCCCCGCCAATGAAGATGGCTCTTATTCAGTGCGACTGTCTAAGGGTTCCATGATTGGTAAGAAGTTTCTGGCACATTGGGTGCGTGGAGTCTACAACAACAAGCCCGTAAATCAGATCGACGACTACGCGGCATTGCCTACTAACGAGTAGTAGGGTAGATAGGTTCTTGGTAGTTCTCCTATTCAAAAGAACTACCGCTTTTGAATAAACTGGATGGGGCTGTGGCGGAACTGGCAGACGCACAAGACTTAAAATCTTGAGTTCTTCGGAACGTAAGGGTTCGATTCCCTTTGGCCCCACTTAACAGGAGAAAGATAATGCCTCTACTAACAGTTGTTCTAGTTCTGATAGTTGTTGGTGTCCTTCTAATGTTAGTCAATAAGTATGGACCAGGATACATTGCACCATTCATGCTCCAGCTTATTAACATTGTAGTAGGTGTTGCTGTAGTTCTCTGGTTACTCAAGGTCTTTGGTGTCTGGGATTACATACGACAGATTACAGTGTGAGGAAACCAATGGACCGAACCGGAGAGGAGAAACTGCTATCTACTATTAGAGAACTAAAGAGTTATAGAGACTGGCTGGATGAGGTGCAAGCAATGTCATCTGTCCTAGACCAGCTAGATGAAATGAAAAAGAAAGTCTCAATACGAGACTTGGCTACAATGCTGAATAGAACTAAGACCTGGGTGGGAGTAACGCTAGTTCTAGTCAGAGGACTGAGAGTATATCCTGAGATGGAGAAGTTCCATAATAGGAACCAGGCATACAGCTTTCTAAAAGAGAAACAAAAGAGGATTCATGGCTACAGAAACTAAGATTGCTAAAGTCTCTACTATTACCAGCCGCTTTGATATTACTAAGAAGCAGCTAGAGGGATTCCGTCGCCTGCTACCTACCTTTAATAAGGAGATTAATCCTTTCGTTATTGGTGGTGATGATGCAGACTATGATATCTTTCTAGCATTACTGGCACAGGGATTTAAGGTGGAAGTTAGTCCACACTCAGGTGTTAATGGTGGGACAGAACGATTCAATGGAGCAGAGATTATCAATCACTCCCTGCCACTAAGGGAACGTAACAAGAGGATGATTGATGACGCTACTATTGTTATTGGTATTCCTCAGACGTTCAATGAATACGAGGATAGCCCGGCATGGAAAACGATTCGCTATGCTATCCAGAATGAGAAGGAAGTTTATGTGATTAGTCCCAATGGATACTGTTGGGGGCTGGAGTAATGACTAAGTGGCAATGGTCGGTTGTCATTGCCTTGTGTAGAGTAGTATTAATGTCCACTTGGGGAATGTATTTAGGTGAGGCATTCCAAAAGGATCAGATGCTTCTTAAGGAAGCAATAGATAAGGATAGAGAAGATGCCATACGAAATGGAGACAGTCCGTAAGTGGATTAAAACCTGTCAAGAAGATGGTAAAGGTATCACCGCCTGGGAGAATGAGTTTCTTAATAGCGTCAGTGAACAGCTAGAAAGAAAGGGCACCCTAAGCGATAAGCAAATAGCCATCGTAGAAAGAATCTACGCTGAGAAAACGGATTAGATATGATCCTTTCCCCCGCAGAGATACAAGATATTAGAAAGGGCAACAACGCTAGCTGGACTAATATCTTATGTGACTCACACGAGGAGTTACGTAGGGAAAGAGACGAAATTAAAGAGAAGTTAAGAAGAACGATACTTGACAAGGTTACTATAAGGGAAACACCATGTGAGGAATAATGCCGAACCAAGTGAGTGGACAAGGTAATGGCTACGCAAAGTTACTAATACTTGGAGACTTCCCCGATGCTTCATCTGATAAGGAATCAAAACCTTTCATGGGAAGTAGCGGGGAGTTTCTTGATAGAGTATTCACAGAAGTAGGTTACTCCAACTGGCGAACAGATTGCTGGCTAACTTACGTATGTAGATATAAGCCACCGTTCTACGACATTAAACAAATCGAATCAGTCTGTTCCTTAGAAGAAGAAAAGGAAAGACTGTATAGAGAGATTATCGGTATCAAGCCTAACTGTATCCTTACGGTTGGGCCATTGGCATTTGAAGTCATAACTGGATTGAAAAAGTTTCTTCCATATAGAGGATCGATACTCCCCTCCCAAGTAACTGATGCTAAAGTAATTCCAACCATATCTCCCGGCCACCTAATCAGAGCAACAGATGAGTCAGGGGACTATGATGAGACAAAGGGGATGTTCTCCTATGTCTGGAAATGGGTAATGGCTAATGACATCAAAAGAGCAATCCAAGAATCGCAGGCAATGGGCTGCCAACTACCTCAAAGGTCACTCACTATTGCAAGAAATAGTGTTGACGTATCAAGATTTATTGACAGGCAATTCAAGTCAGCGGACAGGGTATTTGCAGACATTGAAACAATTGAATGCACAGTACCTGGATGTATTAGTCTTGCTTTCAACGAATACGAAGCTATCTCAATCCCACTTTTTTCAAGAGTTGGACGATATGAACTCTCCTCAATCCCCACCACCGACCTTGCCTTCATCTGGCAAAAGTTAGACTGGCTATTTAGAAACAAACAAGTAGCTGGACAGAACTTTAAGTTTGACCAAGCTAAGATGGAGATGTTAGGGTTTCAGTTCTTAGGACTTAAGAGTGATACCAGTCTAAAGGCACACACTATTAACCCAGAGATTCCTTATGTTGGCTTGGCCTTTCTCGCTTCAATATGGACACGGGAGCCTTACTATAAGGATGAGGGAAAAGAGTTTGTTTTTGGTAAGCATGATATTGATAGGTGGTATCTTTATAATGCTAAGGATTCCGCAGTCGATTGCGAAGTTGATAGGGTGCAAGAACGAGAGTTGGAAATACTTTCGGATACATACCACACAGACCTCAAGGCATTTTACTACAATTATATTACCAGACTCCATTCACTTTACTTTGATATGGAGAAGGTAGGATTTGCAGTAGACAATGGGGTAAGGGATTACTTGATTGCCAAGTATCAAACTTGGTCCAGCCACCTAGAGTCACAATTAGAATCGGCAACTGGTAGGTTCATTAATTATAACTCACCCAAGCAGGTGAAGGAACTAATATATGAACAGATGCAAATCAAACCAGTCGATAGGGACCACGGAACTGATGAGAAGGTTATCTCTCGCATACTAAAGGATGTTAGAAGTGAATCATACAGAAGCGTACTACAGAATATCCTCACACTACGCAGAGTTAACAAGACTCTATCAACATATCTCTACGCAATGCCAGACTTTGATGGAAGAATGCGAACCCAAATTAGAATTGTTGGTACAGAAACGGGAAGAAGTTCAGACAGTATTCTCGACCCACCCACTAGACCTTGCAAAATTGGATTCGCTTTCAAAACTCTTACAAAGCATGGAGATATCGGACAGGACATTCGAGGTTTTCTCGTTACTGATCCGGGATATGTCATCGTTAACATTGACCTCTCTCAAGCTGAAGCACGAGTTGTTGCATTACTCGCCCAAGATGAAGAACTCTTAGCTGCCTTTGATAAGATTGATATACACAGAAGGACAGCAGTCTTAGCACTGATTAGTGGTAAGCTTAATCTATCCCATGAATATGACCCAGTCGCTGATATCATAGGGAAAGATTCACCAGAGAGATTCATTGGTAAGAAAGTAAGACATGCCGGCAACTATAACATGCAATGGATGGAGTTCATGCGTAATGTTATTAGTGATTGCCGCAAGTTTCACATTAACTTTACTATCTCACAGTTCTCAGCCAAGCAGATTATGGAGAGATTCCATACTGCATCTCCTAAGATTAAGGAAGTCTTTCACCGCGAGGTAAGAGATAGAAT
>Ga0208185_1000597_pt1 | contig 14307 bp, 13 predicted proteins | sample EasRivMeERMLT700_FD_187532 | JGI IMG/M metagenome (GOLD analysis project Ga0208185, IMG submission 187532) | Soil microbial communities from meander-bound floodplain in the East River, Colorado, USA - East River MetaG ERMLT700 (SPAdes) (version 2) | ecosystem: Environmental > Terrestrial > Soil... | reverse complement strand
TCCGCCGACGACGGTGGACTTCTCCGCCATGATCCGGGCGGTCCGCGCGGCCAAGCCCGACCTGGTGTTTGTCATGTCCTATCCGAACGACTCCGTCGCAATCGTGCGCGCGGTGAACGAGATCGGCGTGGGCGATTCGGTGAAGCTGTTCGGCGGCGGCATGGTCGGCCTGCAGTTCACGCCCAACATGGTGTCGCTGGGCAAGTCGTTGAACGGCATCGTGAACTACAACTCGTACGTGCCCGGGATGAAGTATCCCGGTATCGAGGATTTCCTGGCGCGCTACGCGAAGAAGGCGGCGGAAGCGAAAGTGGATCCGCTCGGCTTCTACCTGCCGCCGTTCAACTACGCCATCGGCCAGATGCTGGAGCAGGCGGTCACCGCGACCAAGAGCCTGGACCACAAGGTGCTCGCAAACTACCTGCGCACGAACGAGATGAAGACGATCGTCGGCCCGATCCGCTTCCGCGCGGACGGGGAGTGGGCGAACGCGCGCGTGGTGCAGGCGCAGTTCCGCGGGGTCGTCGACAAGAACATGGACCAGTTCCGCCAGCCCGGCAAGCAGGTAGTCCTGTATCCCGAGCAATACAAGACCGGCGACGTGATCGCGCCGTTCGAGAAGGCGCGCAAGTAGGCCGATGCGGCCGGGACGCGGGACGGCGCCAGCGCGCCGTCCCTTTTTTTTGAGCGGCGGAGGATAGCCCTTGTTCTCGCTCGACCTGCTGCGCGACGCGATCGTATTCGGCCTGCTGGTGGGCTGCTTCTACGCCGCGGTCAGCATCGGGCTGTCGGTCGCCTTCGGACTGCTCGACGTGCCGCACATCGCCCACCCCGCGTTCCTGGTGCTGGGGTCCTACGGCACCTACGTGCTCAACCAGAACGGCTGGGACCCCATCGTCGCCGGCATCGCGCTGATGCCGGTCTTTCTCCTGCTCGGGATGGGGGTCTACCGTTTTTACTACGAGACCTTCGAGAAGCGCGGCAGCGATGCCGGGGTGCGGGGACTCGCGTTCTTCTTCGGCGTGGTATTCATCATCGAAGTGGGCCTGGCGCTGTGGTTTGGCGTCGACCAGCGCCTCGTCGAAGCCGATTACATCGGCACGAGCTTGTCCCTGGGTGACATGCGGCTGCCGCTGCGCCTGGTCGTCGCCTTCAGCGTGGCGCTCGTGCTGACGATCGGGCTGACGTTGTACCTGTCGAAGACGTTCACCGGGCGCGCGATCAAGGCGGTGGCGCAGGACGAGGCGGCATTGCGGCTGATGGGCGCCAACCCGGTGCGCATCAAGCAATGGGCGTTCGGAATCGCCACCGCGGTGACCGCGCTCGCCGGTGCCCTCTTGATCATCGTGGGGCCCGTGGAGCCCACCATGGACCGGGTCTACATCGGCCGCACGTTCTGCATCGTCGTGCTGGCAGGGCTCGGCAGCATGTCCGGCACGCTGGTCGCGGGGCTGATATTGGGCGTGTCCGAGTCCATCGTGCTGACGCTGCTCGGCGCGTCCTGGGCGCCGGCGGTCGCCTTCGGGCTGCTGCTCATCATGCTGGGAATACGGCCGCAGGGATTGTTCGGGCGCTAGCCATGGGATCGCGGGCCGGAGGCTGGTATTTCTGGATCGGCGCGGCGGCGGTGCTGGGCTTGACCGTCCTCGCCGTCGCGACCGTCAAGAACGAGTACTACTTCTTCGCCGCCTACATCGTCGTGCAGTTCGTGGTGCTGGCCACCGCGTGGAACATACTCGGCGGCTACGCCGGCTACGTCAACTTCGGCACCAGCGCGTTCTTCGGCGTCGGCGCCTACATCGCCGTCATGCTGATCAAGGGCACCGATGCACCGCTCGGCTTGCAGATCCTTGCCGCCGCCGCGGTCGGCGGGGCGCTCGGCTTCGGAGTCGGGCTTCTCACGTTGCGGTTGCGCGGCATATTCTTCTCCATCGCAACCGTCGCGGTCACGATCATCCTCGAAACGGTGGTCATCAACTGGCGCTATGTCGGCGGGGCGACCGGCATCCAGATCCTGCGTCCGCCGGTGACGGAGCCATTCGATTCGTACACCAAGATGCTGCTCGTCGTTGCAGTGCTGCTGGCGATCGTGGCCGTGGCAATTGCGCGCTATATCGAAGTTTCCTGGCTCGGGCGGGGATTGCGCGCGATCCGCGACAACGAGGAGGCCGCCGAGTGCGCGGGGGTGCCTACCCTGAAGCTGAAGCTCATCGCGTGCACCATTTCCGGCGCGTTGATGAGCGCGGCCGGCGCGCCGCTCGCGATGTACCAGAGCTTCGTGGAGCCCGCCTCGGCGTTCAACCTGACCTACTCGGTATCGGCGCTTGCCATGCCGATCATCGGCGGCACCTCGCACTGGATCGGCCCGGTGGTCGGCGCCGTCCTGCTCGGCACCGTGCAGCAGGTCGTCACCGTGACGATCTCTTCCGAGCTGAACGTCCTGGTCGTGGGCGTGCTGCTGGTGCTGTTCGTGGTCGCTGCACCCGAGGGTATCGTCGGTCTGGCGCAGCGGCTGCGCCGCGCGCTGGCGAGGCGCGGGCCATGAGCGAAGCCCTGCTCAAGGTCGACCGCGTGTCCAAGAATTTTGGGGGCTTCGCGGCGCTGTCGGAGGTTTCGGTTGCCGTCAAGGAAGGCGAGCGCTTCGGGCTGATCGGCCCGAACGGCTCCGGCAAGACCACGCTCATCAACTGCGTGTCGGGCTCGCTGCGCAACGACGGCGGCTCGATCTCGTTCTCGGGAGAGGAGATCTCGCGGCTGCCCGCCTACCAGCGTACCCGCCGCGGCATCGCGCGGACGTTCCAGGTGCCGCGCCCCTTCTCCAGCATGGCGGTGCTGGAGAACCTCGTCGTTCCGCTCGAGTTCGTCGTCCACCGGCATTCGCTGCACAAGGCGGACACGCGGGCCGAGGCCATGGCGATCCTGGAGACGATCGGTCTGGCCGACAAGGCCGCCACGCCCTCGAACCGCCTCTCGCAGGTCGAGCTGAGGAAGCTCGAGCTCGCGCGCGCCATGGCGGCGCGGCCACGCCTGCTGATTTCCGACGAGGCGATGGCGGGACTCGCGGGCGCCGAGGTCGACGAGGTGCTGGCGATTCTCTTCAAGCTGAACGAGGCGGGCATCACCATCATCATGATCGAGCACATCATGCAGGCCGTGATGCGCTTCTCGCAGCGCGTGATCTGCCTCGACGCCGGCAGGATCATCTGCGAGGGCACGCCGGCCGACATCGTCGCCAACCTGGACGTACAGAGGGCGTATCTCGGAGCATGAAGCTCAACCTGCACATCGAGAACGTGGACGCCGGCTACGGAGCGGTGCGCGCGCTGCACGGGGTCTCCATCACCGTCGGGAACGCGGAAACCGTGGCGCTCCTCGGCACCAACGGCAACGGCAAGAGCACGCTCCTCAAGTGCGTGATGGGCATGGTGCGCCCGACGCGGGGCTCGGTCACGCTCGAGATCGACGGAGTGCGCCACGACCTCACCCGGCTCTCCACCGAGGCGATCGTGAACCTCGGCGTCGCCATGGTCCCGGAGGGCCGGCGGCTCTTTCCCCGGCTCACCGTGGAAGAAAACCTGCTGCTGGGGGCGTTCCGGCCGCTGGCACGCGCCGAGATCTCCCGGAACAGCGCGTTCTGCTACGAGGTGTTCCCGGTCCTGCAGGAGCGCAAGCGCCAGCTCGCCGGCTCTCTTTCTGGAGGACAGCAGCAGATGCTCGCGATCGCACGCGCGCTCATGTCCGCCCCGCGGCTGCTGGTCGTGGACGAGCCCTCGGTCGGGCTCGCGCCGATCCTTGTCTCGCACACCATCACCAAGATCCGGGAGTTGAAGGAGCGCTACGGGCTCACGGTGCTGATGGCCGAGCAGAATTTCCACCAGGCGATCCGCATCGCGGACCGCGGCTACATCATCGTGCACGGGGAGATCGTGTTCGAAGGGAAGACGGTCGCCGAGCTGGAGCAGAACGAGCTCGTGAAGAACTACTACCTCGGTTCGGCGGCGTGAGCGCGCCGGCTCACTTGGCGATCACGGTCCCGACCGCCGGCAGCCAGGTCGCGATCTGCGGAAAGACGGCGATCACCGCGACGGTTCCGAGCAGCCCGATCCAGTAGGGAATGGAGCCGCGGAAGATTTCGCCCACCGTTGCCTCCTGCGGCAGCGCCGCCTTTACGGTGAAAACCAGGATGCCGAACGGCGGCGTGAGGAGCCCGGCCTCGATCGCGAGGATGCCCAGGATTGCAAACGCGAGCGGATCGAACCCAAGCGCCATCGCGACTGGCGCAAACACCGGCACCGTGAGCAGGATGATCGAGATCGAGTCGATCAGCATGCCCAGAACGAACCAGATCGCGACCATGATCGCGAGCACGCCCAGCGGACCGAGACCCGACGCGATGAAGAGCTCCTTGGCCGCCCCGGTGACCCCGGTCATCGACAGCACCCGCGAATAGAGCTGGGCGCAAAAGAGCAGCAGCAACAATGGCGCCGAGGTGCGCCCGACAGAAAGTATCACCTCGAACATTTCTTTCGCCCGCATGCCCTTCCAGAGCGCAATCAGCAGGGCGAACGCGGAGCCGACGCCCGCGCCTTCGGTGGGCGTGAAGAATCCCAGCCAGATGCCGCCGAGCGTCGCCGCGATCAACGCGATCACGAGCAGCGTCGAGGCGAGCGCCTCGCGGAACTCTGCATCGCTCATCTCGATTTCCGGCCGCGCAGCGCCCGACGCAGTCTTCAGGCCGATGCCGACGCGCTGCGGCTGCAACCACGCCACGCCCAGGATGTAGGCGCAATAGAAGCCCACGAGGATGAAGCCGGGAAAGATGCCGGCGATGAAGATCTTGCCGATGGCCTGCTCGGTCAGCACGCCCCACACGATCATCAGCACCGAGGGCGGAATCAGCATGCCGAGGCAGGCGCTGCCCGCAATGCAGCCGAGGGCGAACTTCCGCTCGTAACCGTGGCGCTTCATCTCCGGGTAGGCGATCCGCGAGAATGCCGCGGCAGCGGCGATCGAGACGCCGGTCACGAACGCGAACACGGCATTCGCGAGCACCGTCGCGATCGCGAGCCGGCCCGGTAACCAGCGGGAGAGGCGGTTGATGAGCGCGAAGAGGTCGCGCGCCGCCCCGCACTTGGCGAGGAAGTCGCCCATCAGCATGAATAACGGGATGACGGCGAATACGTAGTCGCGCAGTGCCTCGTACGCGGTTTGGGCGACGAACGAGCGCACCACGGTGATGTCGCCCTGCATCATGTAGATGCCGGCAACGGCTCCGAATCCGAGTGCGACCGCGACGTGCACGCCCGCGAATACCATCACGAGCATGATCGCGAGGAGCGCGACCATTTCTCCGGTTCCGAACATGGGAGTTAGGCGATCTTCCCGTCGAGCGTGACCCCGGAGGGGGGCGGCGGAGGCGGACTGCCGGAGATGAGCGCGCGGAATCGCTCGATTGCGATCAGCAGGTAGTTGAATGCGGCGAGGAAACTCCCGAGCACGACCAGGAACCGGGCGGGCCACACGGGGACCCGCAGCGCGCCCTCCCCCTCGAACTCATTCGATTGCCAGGCGTAGAGCGCAGGCTCGACGCTACCCCAGCACACGAGCGCGAAGAACGCGATTCCGAGCAGCGCGCCGAGCACGTCGCACGCCCGCTGCGCGCGATGCGGAAGGTGCGTGTGCAACGCGTCCACCCAGATCATGCCGCCGCTGCGGATCGCGTAAGCGGCCTGCAGCCACAGGATGATGACGATCGAGAACGAGACGATCTCGGGCGTGCCCTTTACGGGGCTATTGAAGACCACGCGGCCGATGACATCCGCGCAAACGAGAAAGCAGAGGGAAAATGCGAGCACCGCCGCGACCGTCAGCAGCGCGCGCGCGATCCAGTCGTTCAGGCGCAGCAGCACACTTGCCTTAGAAGCATGACCCGTGACCAGTGAACGGTGACCAGTCCGTCAGAAGACCCGGACCGACCGCTCACCCGTAGTCACGCTGTTACAGGTCACGGGTCACCGGTCACCGGTCACTTGACTTGATACCGCACCGGCCACTTGTGGCCAAGCTTCTCCGCTTCTTCCAGCGCGAGCTTGAGCACCTGGCTCGCGGGCAGCCCCGCCTTGTCGAGCTCGGTCGCCTTCTCCTGCGGCCAGCCCTTGAGCGAGTTCGCCCAATCGACGCGTACCGAGTCGGGCACCGACTTCACCACGGTGCCGAACGATTTCAGCTGCTCGAGCTGCTTCGGGTAGTTCTCTTTGTTCACCGTGCCGGTCCGCGCTTCGTACTCGCGCCCGACCTCGAGGATGATGTTCTGCACGTCCTTCGGCAGCTTCGCCCAGCGCGCGCTGTTGACGGTGATCCCGTGCCAGGTGATGGCGCCGAAACCGACCTCGGAGTAGTGCTTGCCGACCTCGTAGAGCTTGAAATTGACGTAGCCCGACGGGAACATGATCCAGCCGTTATAGACGCCGGTCTGCATCGACGTGTAGGCCTCCGGGAGCGAGGACTGCACCGGGGTTGCGCCGGCGAACTCGAGCCACTTCAAGTTCAGACCCGCCCCCGCCAGCTTGCGGCCCTTCAGATCCGCGACCTTGTTCCATTCGAAGGAGGTGCCCAGGTTGTAGCCGTTGTCGGCGATCAGCGCGATCAGCTTCTGGTTGAACTTCTTCTCGAACACCTCCGACATGTAGGGCACCTTGTTGTAGACCGCACGCGCAAGCTTCACGCTCACCACCGGGTCCATCGTGCCGAACGGCAGCATGACCTGGAACGCGTGCAGCGGCAGGTTCGAGGGCTCGAAGCAGAAGCAGTAGCCGCCCATGTCGATGATCCCCGACTGCACCCCCTCCAGCGTATCGGCGACCTTGGTCATTGCGCCACCGTAGCCCTCGATGAATTCGACCTTGTGCTTGGTGCGCGCGGCGACGCGTTTTGTCACCTCCGGCACGAAGAAGTTCTGCATCAGGTTGACGTAGGTGTTGGCCGGCGGATGGCCGGAAGCGATGCGCAGCTTGATGTCTTCTGCGTGCGCGGTGTCGAAAGTGTACGGCGCGGCGGCAACGGCGCAGGCGCCGATTGCCAGAACGAAGCGTTTCATGGTTCTCCTCCGATTGGGTTGGACAGACGTTCGCCCCAGCGATGTTCCCCATTCCCATAAGGGGTGTCAATAGCGTTGGCCGCCGGTGCTAGAATCCTTGCATCGGATCGCGCGCGCTCGTCATTGGAGGATCACTCGGCGGACTGCTGTCCGCGAACCTCCTGCTGCGCGCCGGTTGGGATGTCGAGGTATTCGAGCAGTCGAGCGAGGAGTTGACCGGACGGGGCGCCGGCATCATCTCCCACCCGGCGTTGTTCGACGCGCTGCGGCGCATCGGCGTCCCGCTCGACGACAGCTATGGCGTGGACGTGCCGGTCCGGGCAACCCACGACCGAGGGGGCGCGACGATCGCGACTCTCGCGGTGCGGCAGATTTTCACTACCTGGGGCCGCCTGCACCAGCTGCTGCGCGGAGCGTTCCCGCCCGGGTGCTACCACTTCGGCGCCGCGTTCAATCGCTTCGCGCAGGACGATCGCGGCGTCACCGCGCACTTCGCGGGCGGCGCGACGGAGCGCGGCGACCTCCTCGTCGGCGCCGACGGCGTGCGCTCGACGGTGCGGGCCCGGCTCGCGCCCGCGGCAAGACCGCACTACGCCGGATACGTCGGCTGGCGCGGTCTCGCCGAGGAGAGCGCCCTCACCCCCGCGGTCCATCGTGAGCTGATCGACAAGTTCATCTTCTGCCTGCCGCCGCGCGAGATGATGCTCTGCTACCCCGTCGCGGGCTTCACCAACTCCACGCGTCCCGGCGAGCGCTGCCTCAATTTCGTGTGGTACCGTCCCGCCGATGAGGCACGCGAGCTCGCGCGCCTGTGCACCGATGTCAACGGCCGGCGCCACGACATGTCGGTCCCGCCGCCCCTGATCCGGCCCGAGGTGCTTGCGGAGCTGCGCCACGCGGCGCGCGATTTGCTGTCACCGCAGCTCGCCGAGGTGGTGCGCTTCACCCGGCAGCCTTTCTTCCAGTCCATCTTCGACGTCGAATCGCCGCGCATGGCGCTGGGACGGGTCGCGCTCGCGGGCGACGCCGCCTTCGTCGCGCGCCCGCACGTCGGCATGGGCGTCACCAAGGGCGCGGGCGATGCGATCGCGCTCGTGGAGAGCCTCATCGAGTCGGGAAACGATGTGCCTTCGGCGCTCGCGCGCTACGAGGCGCGGCGCCTGCGCTTTAATGCGGGGGTGGTGGCCCACGGGCGGGAGCTCGGGGCCTGGCTCGAGGGAATCGACACGCCGGCGGCACGCCGCCACCACACGCCCGAAGCGGTGATGGCGGAGATCGCGGTTACCCGCGACTACTGAAAATTGGGACGCACACAATTTCTCGCACCGATAGATGCGCGGCATCGCGCTGGAGAAATTGTGTGCGTCCCCTCAGTGGGCTAGACTAGCCGCCAGAAGACCAATACCCCGGCCGCGCCGGGTCAACCCAGAGAGGAGTATCACCATGAGAACCCCGCTCGCCAGAATCGCGCTGGCAGTCATTCTCGCTGCACTACCGGTGGCAGGCGCCCTCGCGCAGGCCTACCCCGCCAAGGCGATCCGCGTGGTCGTGCCGTTCGCCCCGGGCGGCACCTCCGACATCATCGGTCGCACCCTGGGGCTGAGGCTCTCCGAGGCGTGGAAGCAGCCGGTGATCATGGATAATCGCGCCGGCGTCGCCGGCAGCCTCGGCGCGTCGATCGCGGCCAAATCGCCGCCCGACGGCTACACGCTGCTGGTGGGCAACGTGGGCCCCATCGCCGTCAACCCCCAGATCTACAAGGCGGTCGAGTACGATTCGATCCGGGACTTCACGCCGATCACGCTGGCAGTGACCGCGCCCCAGATCGTCGTCGTCCACCCGTCCGTTCCGGCGAAGACGTTCAAGGAGTTCAACGCGCTGGTGATAAGGCAGAAGGGCAATCTCACCTACGGCTCGAGCGGGCCGGGGAGCATCTCGCACCTCTGCGCGGAGCTCTACAAGCGCATGACCAAGTCGGACATGCTGCACGTGCCGTTCAAGGCCTCGGCGTTCATCACCACCGCAGTGCTGGCGGGGGAAATCGACCTGGTCTTTTCCGACATGGCCGTGGTGCTGCCGCACGTCCAGGCCGGCCGGCTGCGGGCGCTCGCAGTGACCGGGCCCAAGCAGACCCCCTTGGTGCCAGGCATTCCGACCGTTTCGGAATCCGGAGTGCCGGGCTTCAACATGACGAGCTGGTGGGGCATGTTCGGGCCGGCCGGCATGCCGCGCCCGATCGTGACGCAGCTCAATACCGAGCTGGTTCGCATCCTGAAGCTGCCCGACGTCCAGAAAACGTTCGCAACGCTGGGCGTCGACGCCGCCAACAGCACCCCGGAAGAGCTTGCGGCCCTCGTCAAGGCCGAGGTACCGAAGTACGCCAAGCTCATCGCGGAGATCGGCATACCCAAGCAGTGATGCATCACTGCAGCTGCAGGCCGGCCTCCTTGACGAGCTTCGCGTAGCGCACGTTCTCCGACCGCAGCAGCTTCATGAAGGCCTCGGGCGAGGAATCGTCGATGGGCTCCGCGCCCTGGGTGAGAAAGCGCTGCTTGGTCTGAGGCTCGCGCAGGATCGTCTTGAGGTCGCCGGCGAGCTTGTTGATGCGGGCTTTCGGCGTGCCCGCCGGCGCGAACATCCCGAACCAGGCCGTGTGCTCGGCGGCGGGCAGCCCCGCTTCCGCGACCGTCGGCACGTCCGGCAGCGCGGGAATGCGTTTCGGCGTGGTGACTGCGATCGCGCGCACGCGCCCATCCTTCACCATCGGCACCGCGGCGGGCGCGGCGAACACGAAGAAATGCGTGCGCCCGGAAAAAAGATCCGACCAGCCATCCGCCAAGATCTTGTACGGCACGTGCACGGACTGCAGGCCCGCCGCACGCACGACGATCTCGCCGCCAAAGTGGGCAATCGAGCCCACGCCCACGGACGCATAATTGAGCTGGCCGGGCCTCGCCTTCGCGTAGGCGATGAACTCCTGGAGCGTCTTCACCGGCAGCGTGTTCGAGACGCCCACGATATTCGGTATCCCCGCCACCTGCGTGAGCGGCGCGCCGTCCTTGAAGGGGTCGTACGGCGCTTTCTTCTGCAGCATGGGCGCGGTCAGGTACGGCGAACCGAAGAGTCCGACAGTGTGGCCGTCGGGTGTTGCCTGCAACACGATCGGCGTACCGACCAATCCGCCCGCGCCGGGCCGGTTGTCCACCACGACCTGGACCTTGTAGAGATCGGTCAACGCGGCCCCGATCGTGCGGCCAAGAAAGTCGCTCGCCGTTCCCGGCGGGAACGGCACCACCAGCCGGATCGGCCGGTTCGGATATGCCTCCGCCGCGCTTGCGGTGTGCGCGAGCGCGACGCCTGCAACACCCAGCGCGACCAGGAAGATTCGCTGCAATGTGCGCATATGCTCCTCCTTGATATTGTTTCGACTCCTACCCCAGTGTATAGCCTATTGCGTCCGCATTGTGAGCGCAATTGCGGCACTGCCTGCTGGCAGCTACAGTAACCGGGAGGATCGCCCGCCATGGCCCTTGTCATCAACGTCGAGAGCGTCGCCGCCGAGCCCTTCGGTGCCAAGGTGACGCGCCAGCGGCTGCTGACCGAGGAACGAGTAAGCGGCAGCCACGTCCGGCTTGACCGCTGGACGCTCGGGCCGGGCGCCTCCGTTCCGCTCGAGGTGCCGGCCGGGAATCTCGCCTGGTTCCAGATACTCGAGGGCGAGGCGGCGTTCGCGCACGCCGGCGGCGAGGAGCGCCTCACTTCCGCGCACATCGTCTTCCTGCCACCGCATACTCACGGCACGCTCGCGAGCCGCGCGGGCGCGGCCATGCTCCATGCCGAAGTGCCCGGGGCGGCCCGCTTCGACCCGGAGTTCTCGAAAAATCCGCCGCGCCTGCGCGTCGTGGACTGGATGCGCGAGCCGGTGCTCGAATCGCAGCACGATGCGCGCAAGCGCATCTACGTCGCGACGCCGAAACTCTTCGACACCAAGGCGATCAAGGGCGAGATGATCATCTACCCGCCCGGAACCGAGGCCTCCAACCATCACCACGAAGGCGCCGAGCACTTCATGTACCTCACCCGGGGCCGCGGCACCGCGTGGGCCGATGAAAAGCCGTTCCCGGTGAAGAAAGGCGACCTCATCCGCTATGCCGACCGCGAGCGCCACTACTTGAGGAGCGAGGGCGACGAGGAGATGGTGTTCGTCGAATTCTTCGTGCCGGGCGAATACCAGACCATCTGGGCGCCGGGCGAAGCGGTGTGCACCTGGCTGCCGAGCGGGCGCGATATCCTGGGACGAAAGCCCGCGCGCGAGATCGCGGCGCACAGCTCGGCCCTGGTCGAAAGCCCGCAGGACGTCTGAAACCGTGACGAGAAAGAATATGCAATCGATTCGACATGCCCTCTTCCTGTTCCTCGTGCTCGCCGCCGGCGCCGCGCACGCGCAGGAACGCTTCTCCCCGTTCGTCCCGAGCGACCAGGACAACGTCGAGCGCATGCTGAAGCTCGCGCAGCTGAAGGACGACGACGTCGTGGTCGACCTCGGCTCCGGCGACGGGCGCATCGTGCTGACCGCGGCGCGCATGAACAAGAAGCTTCGCGGCTTCGGCGTGGACATCGACGAGAAGCTCGTCATCGAATCCAACGCCGCTGCGCGCGCGCAGGGCGTAGCGGACCGCGTGCAGTTCCTCCATCTCAACGCGTTCGACGCCGACCTGCGCGAGGCGACCGTCATCTCGATGTGGCTGTGGCCGGAAATGCAGATCCTGCTGCGGCCCGTAATCCTCGCGCAGGCGCGGCCCGGCACGCGCATCATCACGAACCTCTGGGATCTCGGCAGCTGGAAACCCGACGTCGAGGACCTCGAGCCGCAGCGGGTCAGCCTGTGGGTCGTGCCCGCGCGCGTCGCGGGTTTCTGGAGCTGGGAGCTGTCGTTCGACGGGCGCCCGGTCGCCTACTCCGCGATCAAGGAGCAGCACTTCCAGACTGTCGAAGGTGTGGCGCGGGCGGGCAATCGGCGCGAACTATTGCAGGACGTCAAGCTGCGCGGCGAGGACATCTCGTTCACGCTGATGCTGACGATCGAGAAAGTGGGCTTCGTCCGGCACGCGTTCCGCGGCAAGGTGCGCGGCGACGCCATCGTGGGGACGGCAAGCGTGTCGCTGCCGCCCCACGAGAAGACGATCGAGCTGCCGTGGCGCGCCACGCTGACCTCGACCTCGGCCTACTTCGATCCCACCGGGACTAACGTCCAGTAACGCGCTTGAAGAGGCGCTTGGGAATCACGCCGTAGACCATCAGCACGTCGTTGACGGCCTCGCCGATCCGGAAATCCACCGCCAGGCTGCACAACGCGTAGGCGTCGGCCGCGGATAGGCCCGCCCTGCCCTTCAGAAACTCGACCGCGTCGCGGATCGCGTTTCGCAGCGCGTCATCGATGCTCGGCCCCATGCCCATTGCGTAGTAGTTCGAGGCGTCCTCCGCGCGCGGCCATTGCATGCCCTTGCCCGCGCCTTTGTGCACGATGAGCTGCAGGGTCGGCGTGAGCGAGATCTCGATCGCGGTGCCGTCCACTTCGCCGTCGCCCTGGCAGGCATGGCCGTCGCCGGTGTAGAGCAACGCGCCCTCGTTGAACACCGGCAGGTAGAGCGTCGCGCCCGCGACGAGGTGCCTGAAATCGAGATTGCCGCCGAACGCGCCGGGGGGCTTGGTGCTGACGCGCTTCGATGGCGGCGGCGGCGCGACCGCGACGATGCCCATGAACGGCGCCAGCGGCACTTCCACCCCCTTCGCGAACAGCGCGACGCGGCGCTTGAGATCGAGCTTGATCACCTTCTGGGCCGGTTGCGCGAGCAGGTCGGGAACGGCCCCGCGCCCGGGGCCAGTCGCGTTCACGCCATAGGGCACGCGGATCGCGACCTTGAGCACACGTACTTCGAGCATATCGCCCGGCCGGGCACCCTCGACGTAGACCGGCCCGGTGAGCAGGTGCGGCCCTGCGCCCTCATCCCGCTTGACGCTGCGATAGATTTCCCGGGCGTCGGCCAGCACCTTTCCTGGCGCGATCCCCGCTGCGCTGAAGAAAGCGACGGGGTCCTGGCTGGTATTGAGCCCCTGGTGCGTGACCGTGTCGATGCGCATCACCTGTCCGGATTTCACGCGCGCGACCGGCGCGCGGTCGGCGGCGATCCAGCCCCAGCTCACTGTCTCGGGGGTCGACCGCAGGATGGCTATGCGCGTGCTCATGGCGGAACTCATTCTATCCTGTGTATCGGCCGTTCCTTGACGCTGCCGCCGACGGGGAACAGAATTTCGCGTTCGAGGAGGAGCCGCATCCATGCACACCCGTCCACATAGCGAGACTACGCGCGCGCGCCCCGCGGCGGCGGTCAACACGCTGGCCGCGTTCCGCGCTGTTCCATCAGGCGCACCCGTCGGCGCCGAGATTCAAGGGGTGGATTTCTCCCTGCCCGTGCCCGAGGACGTGAAGGCTGCGCTGCGCAAGGCCTGGGCGGATCACATGGTGCTCCTCATGCGCGATCAGCGCCTCGATGACGATCAGCTGCTGGCGACCTCCGCGATCTTCGGACCGCCGCACGACTCCGCGGCGCGCAAGTATCATCTTGCAGCCGGACACGGCGTGGACGATTCCTACATGGTGTCGCGGCACCCGAGCATCACGATCATCTCCAACCTCGACGCCAGCGGCAAACCGGTGCTCGACAACGGGGGGCTCGGCAGCTACGAGGTGGTCTGGCACACGGACAATTCCTACGTGGCGGTGCCGCCCGCGGGCAGCATGCTCTACGCGCTGGAGGTTCCGGTGAACGGAGGCGGCGACACTTCCTTCAACAACCAGTATCTTGCGTACGACGAGCTGCCGGACGATCTCAAGCGCGCGATCGAGGGCAAGTACCAGGTGCACGACTCGAGCCGCAACAGCGCGGGAGTGCTGCGTCCCGGGGTGATGCTGCCCTCGCGGCCCGAGGAAGTCGAAGGCCCCACGCACCCGCTCGTGCGAGTGCACCCGGTGACCGGCAAGCGGGCGCTGTATCTCGGACGGCGGCGGGTGTGGCCGTCGAATTACATCATCGGCATTCCCAACGAGGAGAGCGAGCGCCTGCTCGATCGCCTGTGGGCGCACGCGACGCAGCCGAAGTACGCCTGGACCCACCAGTGGAAAGTCGGCGACATCCTGCTGTGGGACAACC
>Ga0208185_1000596_pt1 | contig 14345 bp, 15 predicted proteins | sample EasRivMeERMLT700_FD_187532 | JGI IMG/M metagenome (GOLD analysis project Ga0208185, IMG submission 187532) | Soil microbial communities from meander-bound floodplain in the East River, Colorado, USA - East River MetaG ERMLT700 (SPAdes) (version 2) | ecosystem: Environmental > Terrestrial > Soil... | reverse complement strand
AGAGATACCGCACCCGGCCGCGCGGCTCGGTTTTCTTGCTGACGCGCGCGAGCGGGTTATCCGGTAGCCAGTGCCATTCCTTTACGGCATTCGTGAATGCCTTGCTCAGCGCCGACAGGTAGCGGTTGACCGTGCCGGGGCTCAAGCCTTCCTTGCTCTGCAACTGGTCGCGGTGGCGGCCGATCAGGTCAGGGGTGAGCGTGGCAAGCGTGTACTCGCCTAGCTTTTCCTTCCACCAGCCCAGGATCACGCGCTGGCGCTCGTAGTCGTGCGGCCGGTCCATCTTCACTGCCTCAAGCTGGCGGTCCACCAGTTCGGTTAGGGTGTGCCGCTCGGCCTCATGCTGCGGGAAGTAGCGGCGCCGGCTCATGTCGGCTTCGGTTTCCCGCGCCCACTTGTCCGCGTCGGTCTTGCGCTCGAAGGTGGCGGTTACCGGGGGAAAGCCGCGCCGCCGAATCTGGGCGCGATAGCTAGTGCACTGCTTGCCCTCTTGGTCGGTCCAAGTCCGCCTTTGAATGCTTGCCATGCTTGCGCCCCTTTGCTGTGGATAACCGGCTGTTTCTGCCTTTGATTGTGCCGGTAATGTGCCAATGGGCGCAAGCACAGCCGTTTACTCTAATTCAACTACTTGATTTATATAGTGGGCCGGGTTGGAATCGAACCAACGACCAAGGGATTATGAGTCCCCTGCTCTGACCAACTGAGCTACCGGCCCGTCGAAAACAGCTTACTGCAAACAAAAAGGGCCGCTTTCGCGGCCCTTCTCTTTCACTGCCTTCCCGCTTATCCCTCTTGATCTAGGAAACTCTTCAACCGCTCCGAGCGCGAGGGATGCCGCAGCTTCCTCAGCGCCTTGGCCTCGATCTGGCGTATGCGCTCGCGCGTGACGTCGAACTGCTTGCCGACCTCCTCCAGCGTGTGGTCGGTCGACATCTCGATGCCGAAGCGCATGCGCAGCACCTTGGCTTCGCGCGGGGTGAGCGTGTCGAGCACCTCCTTGGTTACGTCCCGCAGGCTCGCGTACGTGGCGGCCTCCGAGGGCGCGACGGTCGAGGTGTCCTCGATGAAGTCGCCGAGGTGCGAATCGTCGTCGTCGCCGATCGGCGTCTCCATCGAGATCGGCTCCTTGGAGATCTTCAGGATCTTGCGGATCTTCTCCTCGGGCATCTCCATGCGCTGGGCGAGCGTCGCCGGGTCGGGCTCCTGCCCGGTTTCCTGCAGGATCTGGCGGCTGATGCGGTTCATCTTGTTGATGGTCTCGATCATGTGCACCGGGATGCGGATGGTGCGCGCCTGGTCGGCGATCGAGCGCGTGATGGCCTGCCGGATCCACCACGTGGCGTAGGTCGAGAACTTGTAGCCGCGGCGGTATTCGAATTTATCGACCGCTTTCATCAGGCCGATGTTGCCTTCCTGGATCAGGTCGAGGAACTGCAGGCCGCGGTTGGTGTACTTCTTCGCGATCGAGATTACCAGGCGCAGGTTGGCCTCGGTCATCTCGCGCTTCGCCCGGCGAGCCTTGGCTTCCCCGGTCGACATCTGCTTGTTGATCTCTTTCAGGTCCCTGATCGAGATGCCGATCTTCTGCTGCACGGCCTGGATCCTGCCGAGCAGCTCGAGGATCGACGGCTCGACGCGGCGCAGCGCCTCGGTCCAGGGCTGCTCGGAGTTCATCTCGGTCGACAGCCAGCGCTTGGAGCCTTCGGTGCCGGCGAACACCTTGATGAAGTGCTGGCGCGGCATCTGCGCCTTCTCCACCGAGATGTCGTGGATCTGGCGCTCGTGGCGGCGGATCTCGTCGACCAGGCTGCGCACGCTGTCGGACAGCCGCTCGACGGTGCGCGCGGTGAAGCGGATGGTCATCAGCTCGGTCGAAATCTGGTCGCGCGCGCGCAGGTAGTCTTTGTCCTTCGAGCCCTTGTTCTCCAGCGCCTTGAGCAGCTTCTCGAACAGGCGGCGGATGCGCGCGAACTTCTCGCCCGCCTCGCCCTTGAGCTTGAGCATGCTCGCCGATTGCGCGGCCTCGGCGGCCTCCTCATCCTCGCCCTCTTCCTCCGCGATCTGCGCCTCTTCGTCTTCCGGCGTCGGCGCGGCCCGCTTCGGATCGAAGTCGTCCTTGGCGTTCGGGTCGATCAGGCCGTCAACCACCTCGTCGATGCGCAACTCATCCTTGTCCACTTTGTCGGCAAGGTCGAGGATCTCGCGCACCGTGGTCGGGCAGGCGCTGATCGCCAGGATCATGTGGCGCAGGCCGTCCTCGATGCGCTTCGCGATCTCGATCTCGCCCTCGCGCGTGAGCAGCTCGACCGAGCCCATCTCGCGCATGTACATGCGCACCGGATCGGTGGTGCGGCCGAATTCCGAGTCGACGGTCGAGAGCGCCGCCTCGGCCTGCTCCTCGACGTCCTCGTCGGGCTGCGCCACCGGCGCGGCGTCGGAGGCGATGAGCAGCGTCTCCTGGTCGGGCGCCTGGTCGTAGACCTGGATGCCCATGTCGCCGAACGTGGAGATGATGGCTTCGATCTGCTCGGCGTCGACCAGGTCGTCGGGCAGGTGGTCGTTGATCTCGGAGTACGTGAGGAAGCCGCGCTCCTTGCCGAGCTTGATCAGGTTCTTGAGGCGCGTGCGGCGGGTCTCGGCGTCTTCCTTGGGCAGCTCGGCCGGGATCATCCACGCGTCCTTGCCGCGGCGGCCGCCGCGGCCACGCTTGCCCTTGCCCTTGACCTCGTTGACTTTGGCTTCGAGCAGCTCGAGCGCCTGCTTGGCGCTCTTGAACGGGGTCTTCGCCGCCTTTGCGCCCTTTTGGTCGACCTTCGGGGCGGGACCGGCCTTCAGAGGCGCCGCCTTGCGCCCCTTGAGGGAAACCTTCTTCGCGGGAACCGGCTTGCGTACCGAGCGCAGCTTGGCCTTTAGACGCTTGACGATCTTGGCCTTTTTCTTGGCCGCCCGAACCTTCTTCAGCTTCTTTCGCTTCTGGACCATATTCCCCCGGGTTAACCGTCTGAATTGCCGCCAAAAACAGAACCGCGCATTATATGTGACCGCTCAGTGGCTTGGAAGTGCCCCTTGCAGCCTTTTGTAGGCGAGGTTCTTCTCGTTGAAGGCGACAAGGTCTTCCTTGGAGCTCAGCCGGCCCCGCAGCTCGTCCAGCTCCTTCTTGCGCCGAGCTAGCTCTAAGTTAGCGAGGGCTTGAGTGAATTCGTTGGAGGCTTCCTCAGGGCCAAAACCCACCTCTTCCCCATACATTTGGGCGCGAAGAATAACTTCAACCCGTTTGCTGCCTTGGAGTCGGTCCAGCAGAAGCCCTAGCGAGGGGTCGGCCTCAAATTCCCGACAAGCATCGCGAACAGCTATCAAGGCGTCGGATTCCTCCCGATCAGGAGCTAGCAGTGCTGGATTGACGTGTTCAGCCAGCGCGAGATTGGACAGAAGACTGAAAAGCAGGCTCGCTTCCGGATACCTTGGTGCCGCATAGGTCGGGCGTCGCACCGCCTGTCGAGAAAAACTCCTAGTCTTCGGAAGTTGGAGCAAAACACCGGCTTCGCCGTCGGAAATGCGCGCGAGCGCTGCGATCTCGTTGACTAACTGCACCCGTAGGGCCGGTGCCACCATCTTTTGTATAAGCGGCTTGGCAACCGTGACGAGGCGCGCCCGGCCTTCTGGCGTGGCAAGCTCATTTTCGGATTGCAGCTGGGCGAGCAGAAACTGGGACAGGGTCTCGGCCTCGCGCACGCGAATTTCAAATGCCTCCTTCCCGTGCTTACGTACGAACGTATCCGGGTCCTCGCCGTCAGGCAGGAAAAGAAACCGGAACGGCTTGTGATCGGGCGCGAGCGCTAGGCTGACCTCCAAGGCGCGCCAAGCGGCCTTGCGCCCGGCAACGTCGCCATCGAAACAAAATACGAGCTCATCCGCGAGGCGCAGCATCTTCGATACATGTTCAGACGTCGTAGCGGTGCCTAGTGTGGCCACCGCATAGCTGACGCCGAACTGGGCGAGGGCCACGACGTCCATGTAACCCTCGACGAACAGTACCTTGCCGGCGGTGCGGATCGCGTCGCGCGCCTGCGGCAGCCCATAGACCTCGCGGCCCTTCCCGAAAAGCGGCGTCTCGGGAGAATTGAGGTATTTCGGCTCGCCCTTGTCGAGGATGCGGCCGCCGAACCCGATCGCTGTGCCGCGCGCATTGAGAATCGGGAACATGATTCGGTCGCGGAAGCGGTCGTAGCGCTTGCCTTCGTTTTCCACAATCAGGCCGATCTCGGCCAGCGTGTTGTCCTCGTAGTCTGGAAATGCCTCCTTAAGCCCCTGCCAGCCATCCGGTGCATATCCGATCCGATACCGGGCCGCGATCTCTCCGGTCAGGCCGCGGCCCTTGAGGTATTCGATCGCCCGCGGCGACTTCTTGAGCTCGGCGCGGTAGAAGTCCATCGCCTTTTCCATCAGAGCGTAAAGGTCGGGCTCGCGCTCCTTGCGCGCGGCCTCTTCCGGGCTGCGCGGATGCGATTCCGGGACCTGCATGCCGACCTGGGAGGCGAGATCCTTCACCGCGTCGACATAGCCGAGCGAGGCGTAGGCCATCAGGAAGCCGATCGCATTGCCGTGCACGCCGCAGCCGAAGCAGTGATAGAACTGCTTCGTCGGGCTCACGCTGAAGGACGGGGTCTTCTCGTTATGGAACGGGCACAGGCCGACGTAATTCGCGCCCGCTTTCCTGAGCTGGACGTAGCGTTGCACCACGTCCACGATGTCTACCCGATTGAGCAGGTCCTGCTTAAACGAGTCAGGGATCATAAGCAGGGGATCACGCCCCGCTTTTTATCCCGAAAGCTTGTTCTTGACCAGCGCCGAGACCTTCGCCATGTCGGCCTTGCCGGCAAGCCGCGGCTTGAGGACCGCCATCACCTTACCCATGTCCTTAATACCAGCGGGTTTTGCTTCGGAAACGGCCGCGTCGACTGCCTGCGACAGCTCGGCGTCACTCATTTGCTGCGGCAGGTAGCCCGCCAGCACGCCGAGCTCGAATTTTTCCGCGTCGACGAGGTCCTTGCGCGCGGCTTTCTCGAACTGGGCGATCGACTCGCGGCGCTGCTTGATCATCTTCTCGATGACCGAGGTGACTTCGGCGTCGTCGAGCTCTTTGCGCTCGTCGACTTCGCGCTGCTTGATGGCGGCCAGGATCAAGCGGACGGCGGACAGGCGCGCGGAATCCCTGGCGCGCATCGCCGTCTTCATGTCTTCGGTGATTTGGTTCTTAAGGATCAGTACATCTTCTGCGGCAGCATCTGGCTGCGCAGGCGCTTGTGATGGCGCTTTACAGCGGCGGCGAGCTTGCGCTTGCGCTCGGCGGTCGGCTTCTCGTAGTACTCGCGGGAGCGCAGCTCGGTAAGAAGGCCAGTCTTCTCCACGGTGCGCTTGAAGCGGCGCATCGCCACTTCGAACGGCTCGTTTTCCTTGACGCGTACGGTCGGCATAAACCCCTGGCTCGAAAGGGGCTGAATTGTATCAGAATGGCCTCATGCTGATCCTCGGCATCGAGACCTCCTGCGACGATACCGGCGTCGCGCTTTACGACAGTGCCGCGGGCGAGCTCGTCGCGCACGCGGTGCACTCGCAGGCGGCGGTGCACGAGGCCTACGGCGGGGTCGTGCCGGAGCTTGCCTCGCGCGATCACATCCGGCGGCTCGTGCCGCTTGCGAGAAAAGTATTGGGGAGTTCCACCAGAGCGATTGACGGCATCGGCTATACCGAGGGACCGGGGCTGGCGGGCGCTTTGTTAGTGGGCGCTTCTTTCGCGCACGCCCTCGCCCAGTCGCTGGGGGTGCCCGCGATAGGCATCCATCATCTGGAAGGTCACCTGCTCTCGCCCCTCCTTTCCGCGAAGCGCCCGGATTTTCCGTTCCTGGCGCTCCTGGTTTCCGGCGGGCATACGCAGCTGATGCGCGTCGACGGCGTGGGGCGCTACCAGCTCCTGGGCGACACGCAGGATGATGCCGCAGGCGAGGCATTCGACAAGACGGCCCAGCTCCTCGGCCTGGGCTACCCCGGCGGGCCGGCGCTGTCGAAGCTTGCCGAGCGCGGCGCGCCGGGCCGCTACCGCCTGCCGCGTCCGATGATCGCGAGCGGGTTGGACTTCAGCTTCTCCGGCCTCAAAACCGCGGTGCTGACGCTCGTGAAGAACGAGAAGGCCGACCCGGCCGACCTCGCCCGCGCTTTCGTCGACGCGATCGTGGAAGTGCTGGTCGCCAAGTGCGCGCGGGCGGTGGAGACCACCGGGCTCACGCGGCTGGTCGTCGCCGGCGGCGTGGGCGCCAACCGGCAGCTGCGTGCGGCGCTCGATACCGAAGCCGCGCGGCGCGGCTTCGAGGTCTTCTATCCGGAGCCCGAGCTTTGCACCGACAACGGAGCCATGATTGCTTTCGCCGCCGCGCGACGTTTGCAGGCGAACCCTTTCCCTAAAACCCACGGCTTCAATGTGAGGCCGCGCTGGGATCTGCAGGGCTAGGCTTCTTTTCGCCGAGGCGCGGCTCGGTACCTGCGAGCAGCCGGGCGATGTTGCCCTTGTGCCGCCAGAAGAGAAGCGCGGACATCATGGCGACGATGACCGCCGTCTGCCAGCCGAGCAGGAGCGCCGCGGCGAAAGGCGCGAACAGCGCTGCGATCAGCGAGGCGAGCGACGAGTAGCGCAGGCACGCGACGATCACCAGCCACGTGATCACGGTGCCGAGGCCGACGCGCCAATCGAGCCCGAACAGCACCCCCGCGGCGGTCGCCACGCCTTTGCCGCCCTGGAAGCGGTGGAACACCGGGTAAACGTGCCCGAGAACCGCGGCGAGCCCGGCGAGCGCGATTTCCGCGGTGAAAAAGGAAGCCAGCCATACCGCCAGCCACCCTTTGCCGGCATCGCCAGCCAGCGTGAGCACCGCGGCTGCCCTGCGGCCGGTGCGCAGCACGTTGGTCGCGCCGGGATTCTTCGAGCCGTAGCTGCGCGGATCGGGCAGGTGCAGCAGCCAGCTTACGACGATCGCGAACGAGATCGATCCGAGGCAGTACGCGGCGACAAGAACGACAAGAAGCGGCAGCTCGGTCTGCATCGCCCAGCGATTCTATAGAATCGCCCCGATCATGGACGCGATCGTCATCCGCGACCTGCGCGTCGAGACGCAGATCGGCATCCACCGGCGCGAGCGCCATGTGCTGCAGACGGTGTCGATCGACCTCGAGATCGGCGTGCCGGGAAGTGCGGTGTTCGCGAGCGACAAGGTGGCCGACACCATCGACTACGAGCAGGTCGCGCTCAGGATCCGCGCCCTCGCCACGAGCGGGCACTTCCGCCTGGTGGAGACCTTCGCCGACCGCATCGCCGCGCTCCTCATGGACGACTTCGGCGCGCCTTGGGTAAAGGTGAGCGCGGCGAAGCTCGGGATCCTTGCCAACGCCAAGTTCGTCGGGGTTACGATCGAGAGGAAGCGGTAGCTTTCAGTCGATCCGGATGTTGCCGTCGCGGACCACCTTGGTCACCTTCTCGACCTCGGCGCGCACGAATGCGTCGAACGCCTCCGGCGTCGAGGCCTTGGGCACCGAGCCCCGGGCTCCGATCCGCTCGCGCATCTCTGGGAGCGCGAGCCCGCGGCCGACCTCCTTCGAGAGCTGGTTCACGATCTCGCGCGGCGTCTTCGCCGGCGCGAACATTCCATACCACTGGTCCCAGTCGAGGCCGGGAACCGCGGATTCCGCGAGCGCGGGAACGTCGGGCAGCGCCGGCGAGCGCGCGGCCGTGCTTACGGCGAGCGGCACGAGCCTGCCGTCCTTGATCATGCCCAGCACATTGCCGATGGGCGCAAAGGCGGTATGGACGCGCCCGGTCGCGGTGTCGGCGAGGACCTCGGGCACCCCTTTGTAGGGAACATGCACGACCTGGATTCCGGTCGCCAGGCGGAACTGCTCCAGCGTCATGTGCGTGCCACTGCCGACACCGGCAGAGGCGAAATTGATCTGGCCGGGCTTCTGCTTCGCAGCCGCGATCAGCTCGTTCGCCGTTCTGATGCCTTGCGAGGGCGCCACGACCAGCACGTTCGGCGCGCTCGTCAGCTGAGAGATGCCGGCAAAATCGCGCACGGTATCGAAGGGCAGCTTCGGGTAAAGCGCCTGGATCGCGGCGTGGGATACGGAGTTGATGAGCAGCGTGTAGCCGTCGGGCGGCGCGCTCGCCACCTGGCCCGCGGCGAGGCTGCCGCCCGCGCCGGTGCGGTTCTCCACCACGAGCTGCTGCCCGAGGCTCTCGGAGAGCTTCTGGGAAACCAGGCGGCCGATGGTGTCGATCTCGCTGCCCGCGGAGAACCCGATCAGCACACGGATCGGCTTGGCCGGGTAGCTCTGCGCCTGCAGGGCGAACGAAACGCAAGCGAGCGCGATCGCCAAGAAAGCGGCGGCCTTCCGGGATCTCGGATTCATGGCTTGATGTTACTGAGAATCAGTCCTCGTGGGGTCATCCGCGAGGATGGTGCTTGGCGTGCAGCGCCTTCAGGCGCTCGCGTGCCACGTGCGTGTAGATCTGCGTGGTCGAGATGTCGGCGTGGCCGAGGAGAAGTTGCACCACCCGCAAGTCGGCGCCGTGGTTGATGAGGTGCGTGGCGAACGCGTGCCGCAGCACGTGCGGCGAGAGCTTCTTCCTCGGAATGGCGCCCGCGCCGTAGCGGCGGATGAGGTGCCAGAACGCCTGGCGCGTCATGCCGGCGCCGCGGCTGGTGAGGAACAGGGCGTGGGCGCCGCCTTTTCGTTGCTTCAGGTAGGTGGAAAGCCAATGCACGGCCTCTTCGCCCAGAGGGACCAGGCGCTCCTTGGAGCCCTTGCCGATGACGCGCACCACGCCGGCCTCCAGGTTCACTTCGAAGGTCTTCAGCGCCACGAGCTCCGATACGCGCAGCCCGGTCGCGTAGAGCGTCTCGAGCATCGCCCGGTCGCGCAGGCCGCGCAGCGTCTGCGCGTCCGGCGCTGCGAGCAGCGCCTCGACATCGCCCTCGGACAGCGACTTCGGGAAGCGCGGCGTGCGCTTCGGCGGGTCGAGCTTGAGCGTGGGGTCGGCGTCGATGCGCCGCTCGCGCAGGCAGTACCGGTAGAAGCGCTTGAGCGTCGACACTCGCCGCGCCGCGCTCGAGGCACGGCCCTTGCGCGAGCCGAGAAAGGCAAACAGGTCTGCTTCACCCGCTTTCAGCAGGTCCTTCTTGAGAAACCTCGACAGCTGCTCGAGGTCACCCCGATACGACGCGATCGTGTTGCGGGAGAGCCCGTCCTCCAGCCAGAGCGCGTCGCAGAACGCGTCCAGCTGGCCCTGGTTCAGGGTCTCAGCTCGAACGCGGGTGCTTCGTGCATCAGAAGCCAACGCTTCACCTCCAGCAGGTAGCCGCCGGTCGAATGCCCGAAGCCGCCGATGCCGTCGGCGGCCACCACGCGATGGCACGGAATCACGATCGGCAGGCGGTTGTCGCCGCACGCCTGGCCTATGGCGCGAGCATCGACAGGAAAATGAGCGCCGAGCTCGCGCGCAAGCTCGCCGTAGGTGCGCGTGCGTCCGCGCGGGATGGCGCACATCGCCTCCCAGACCGCCCGCTGCAGCGGCGAGCCTTCGACCTGCAGCGGCAGATCGAACCCGGCGTCCGGGTCCTCGCGGTAGCGCTCGAGTTGCCGGGCCGCCCGCTCTGCCAGCGGGCTTTTCGGGGCCACGACAGCAGACGACAACGGCAAGAAACGGATCTCGACGACATTCTCGCCGCGCGTCGCAACCCCGACCTTCATCCGCGGAAATTCGACGACTACGTCGAGCATAGCTTCTCGATCTGCGCGACCAGCTCGTCCGGAATCTCGATGCCTTTCTTCGATGACGCTTCCGAAGCGAAGCGCCGCGCGCCCGGCAGGCGCACCTCGGGATCGGCCAGCATGGCGGCCACTATGGCTTCCGTTCTTTCCCAATATTTGTTGATGCCTGCCAACCCGCTTGGGTCGATCGCCATGAACACCTGGCCAATGCGCGGGCGGTTGCCCTCCTCGGAGAAGAACGAATCGGCCTCGGGACCGATCGCGGCGCCGGTGAGCGAGGCGCAGATCAGCTCGAACATCAGGCCGAGCATCGCGCCCTTCGCGCCGCCGATCGGGAACAGGCTGCCGTGCTCGATCGCCTCCTTCGGGTCGGTGGTCGGCCGGCCGTGGCGGTCGAGCGCCCAGCCTTCCGGTATGCGCTCGCCTTTGCGCATCGCCATCATGATGCGCCCGCGGACCACCGTGGTCAGCGCCAGATCGACCACGATCGGGTCCTTGCCCTTCCTCGGGAAAACCCCGGCGACCGGGTTGGTGCCGAACAGCGCCTTTTTGCCGCCCCAGGCCGGAATCGCCGCCGGCGAGTTGGTGAACGCAAGACCGACCAGGCCGGCCTCGGCGACCGCCAGCAGGTGGATGCCAAGCACGCCGACGTGCGCGCTGTTGCGGATGCCGGCGAAACCGATGCCGTTGCGCCGCGCCCGCTGGATCACTTCCTCGACCGCCCACTGCACCGAGACGTAAGGCAGTCCGTCGCGGTTGTCGATCAGGCAGACCGCCGCGCGGTCGGCGACCATGGCGGGCTGCGCGGCGCCGTCGGCGCGGCCCTTGCGCAGCATCCCGCAGTAGAAGGGCACGCGCGACATGCCGTGCGTGGGCAGCCCCTGTTCCTCGGCGCGAACCAGATGGCGCGCCGCGGCCTCGGCCATCTTAGAATTCGCCCCAGCCTTTTCGAGGGCTGTGCGCGCCAGCCGCAGCAGCGCTTGAGCGTCTTTCGTCATAGCGAGCGATTCTAGTTCTTACTACGAGGATTCTAACCATGGGCAAGATGATCGAGCTCACCGCATCCGACGGCCAAAAGCTCGCGGCCTACCGCGCCGACCCCACCGGGGCAAATGCGGCAAAGCCGCGCGGCGGGATCGTGGTCATCCAGGAGATCTTCGGCGTCAACAGCCACGTGCGCTCGCTCGCCGACGGCTTCGCCGCCGACGGCTACCTCGCGATCGCGCCGGCGATGTTCGACCGCGTGCAGCGGAACTTCGAGGTCGGCTATACGCCGCCCGACATCGAGAAGGGGCGCGAGCTGCGCGCCAAGATCACGCTCGACATGGCGATGAAGGACGCGCAGGCGGCGCTGAAGGAAGCCGCCAAGGCCGGGAAGGTCGGCATCGTCGGCTATTGCTGGGGCGGCTTCGTCGCGTGGATGGCTTCGGCCAAGGTCAGCGGCCTCGCCTGTGCCGTGCCCTACTACGGCGGCGGCATCCTGGACAACGCCGACATCGAGCCGAAGGTGCCGGTGATGGCGCACTTCGGCGAGAAGGACTCGATGATCCCGGTCGCCGGCGTGAAGAAGCTCGCCGAGAAGCACAAGAAGCACCAGGTGTTCATCTACGCGGCCGACCACGGCTTCAACTGCGACCAGCGCGGCTCGTACGACGCGCCCTCGGCCAAGCAGGCGCGCAGCCGGACGCTAGAGTTTTTCCGGAAGCACGTCGGCTAGCAGCGCGGCGTAGAAGCGCTCCTTCAAGACGACGCCGTCGTGCGGCGGCAGCACGAGCGGCAGCTTTTCCGCGACCACCTTGACCTGGGCGAAGATGGGCCCGGATTTGCCGTGGATCGCGGAGCGAAGCTTCCCGATTCCGGCTTTTGTCGTAACAATTTTCGACTCTCCAAACCCGCAGCCGCGGGCCACCGCTGCGAGGTCGACCTTATGCGCCGTATGCGTCGCCTGCATCCCGGTCTCGCCGTAGCGCTCGTTGTCGATCACCACGACGGATAGGTTGGCAGCACGCTGCACGCCGATCGTCGCGAGCGCGCCCAGACCCATCAGCATCTCGCCGTCGCCGGTCACGACGAGCACGCGGCGGCGCGGCTGCGCGAGCGCGAGGCCGAGGCCGATCATCGCCGCCTGCCCCATCGCACCCCAGGTGGGAAAGCTGAGCGGCGAATCACCCGCCGCGGTGATGTCCCACGCGGTGGAACCGAGACCTGCGACGACCAGGAGTTTTTTCCTATCTCGAAGTAGTTCTTGCACAACTTCGCGGCGATGAAGCGTCGCCTTCATTGCTCAGTCTGCTCCTGGAAGCTCTTGATGCCGATCACGCTCTGGGAGACCAGGACCGCGGTCGCCGTTTCACCCTTGAGCGCTTCTGCCACCAGCGGCGCCACTTCCTTCGCCTCCGAGGCGCGGCGCACGCTCACGCCCATGGCCTCCAGCACCTGAGGCGTGGCGCGGCCCATCGGCACCTGCCAGGGGTTGAATTCGCCCTGCTCGCCGCGCATCGTAATGATCATGACGAGCGGGAAGCGGCAGACCTGCACCATGCCGAGCACGTTGACGAGGTTGCCGACCCCGCTCGACTGCATCAGCAGCACGCTCCTCTCGCCGCCGAGCCACGCGCCGGCGACGAGCCCGATGCCCTCTTCCTCGGTCGTGAGAACCACGGCGCGCATCTTCCGGTCCGCCTGGCACAGCTCGATCAGCCGCTTGTGGCCGGCGTCGGGAACGTAGCCGACGATGCGCACCCCGGCCGCGGCGAGCGCGCGGTGAACGTCGTCAGGCCACCTCATTTTCCGCCCTATGCAATAAGGTCTGGCCGGGCGCGACGCGGGTGAACGCGACGGGTTTCATGGAAACCGTCGTGTTCGTGATGCTCGTAAATGTGGACTTCTCGAGCGCGCCGGACTCAGGAAAGTCGGAACGCCAGTGCGCGCCGCGCGAGTCGCGCCTGGCCGCCGCCGCAATGGCGATGGCGCGGCTCACGGCGACCAGGCTCTTCAGGTTGAGCCAGTCGTGCCAGGTGAGATTGAAGGCGCGCTCCGCGGTCGGCAGCGAGTGGACGTCGAGCGCGCGATCCAGCGCGTTGAGGTCGGCCTGCGCCTGGAGCAGGCCGGCGGCGTCGCGCACGATGCCGACCTTCTCCCACATGAGGTCGTAGAGCTTTTCGCGCAGCGCTTCGAGGTTTCCTTTTCCGGAATTGCGGAAAGGCCGCTCGCAGGTCGCGACGGCCGCGTCGATCGCCGCACGATCCGGCTCGCGATGGACGGCGTCCTTGACCCAGGCGGCCATCGCATCGCCGGCGACCGCGCCGAACACCGTGGAGTTGGCGACGCCGTTGCCGCCGAGCCGGTTCGCGCCGTGCACGCCGCCCGAGTCCTCGCCCGCGACGAACAGGCCCGGCAGCGCGGTCGTGCAGTCGGGCGCGAACTCGACGCCGCCCATCATGTAATGCGCGGTGGGCACGACCTCCACCAGGCCGCCGGCGAGGTCGAAGCCGCAATCGGCACAACGCTCGACCATGCCTTTGAAGTCCTTTGCCACCTTCTGGGGGCCGAGGTGAGCCATCGACAGGTAAAGGCCGCCATGCGGACTTGTATTTCCTTTTCCTATTTCTGAAAACATTGCCCGCGATACCAGATCCCGCGTGGCGCGCTCGCCCTTCGGGTCGTAGCGGGGCATGAAGCGCTCTTTCGAGCCGTTCAGCAGGTAGCCGCCGGCGCCGCGCAGGCCCTCCTCGAGCACGGTGCCGGTCATGCGCGTGTGCGTGCCGGCGAGCAGGCCCGTGGGATGGAACTGCACCATCTCCATGTCTCGCAGCGGCAGCCCCGCGCGCAGCGCCATGGCGAGCCCGTCGCAGGTCTTGTCGCCCGAGGGCGTGTGGTACTTGTACATCGTCGGCCCGCCGCCGGTGGCGAGCAGCACCGCCTTCGCGCGCACGAACACGTACTCGCCCGTCCTCATATCGATGAAGAGGACTCCGGCAATCGCGTCGCCGGAAGGATTCTTGATGAGCTCGACAGCCCTGTGCTCCTCTAAGCGCGAAATCCGGCGCGCCCAGACCTGCTCGGCGAGGCGGTTGATGATCTCGATGCCGGTCAGGTCGCCCTTGTGCACCGTGCGGTCGAAGGTCTGGCCGGCGAAAGCTTTCTGGTGGATCGTGCCGTCGGGGTTGCGGTCGAAGAAGCAGCCGAGCTCGTTTTCCAGCTCCCGGATTCTTTCGACCGCCAGGGTGACGAGCTTCCAGGCCAGTTCCTGGTCGCAGAGCCACGCGCCGCCGACGATCGTGTCCATGAAGTGACGCTCGACCGAGTCCTCGCGCGCCAGCGCCACGTTGTAGCCGCCCTGCACCATGCGCGTGCAGCCGCATTTGCCGAGCAGGCCCTTTACCGCCACGGTGATCGAAAGCTCGGGCGCCGCCTTGTGGGCGTGCAGCGCCGCGAACAGGCCCGCGCCGCCCGAGCCGAGGATCAGGATGTCAGTGGACAGCTCGCGCACGCGGTTTCAGCAGCTGCATGACGATCACGAGAACCAG
>Ga0208185_1000595_pt1 | contig 14346 bp, 16 predicted proteins | sample EasRivMeERMLT700_FD_187532 | JGI IMG/M metagenome (GOLD analysis project Ga0208185, IMG submission 187532) | Soil microbial communities from meander-bound floodplain in the East River, Colorado, USA - East River MetaG ERMLT700 (SPAdes) (version 2) | ecosystem: Environmental > Terrestrial > Soil... | reverse complement strand
AAGCAATCGACAAAGCCGCCGCCGCCCACTACGCGCTAGGCGCGCTCGACAAATTCCTCAAAGGATTACCCGTGCCCGTGGGACATCACGACCTCTGCAACATCGAAATGACGCTGACGTTCCCCAACGTCGCGTTCGTCGATCGCGCCGAGGGCACCAAGGGCGAAGGATTCAACCTCGCCAAACCCGTGATCGTCGCGCCTCTGGAATTCACCTTCGAAGCAATGAAGCTCTACGTCGAGCGCTTGAGCGAAGTCGAGTTGAAGAGTCCCGCCAAGAATCAAAAGCTGTTGGCCGAATGCCTGCGCGACAGCTTGAAGGGCACCAAGGCGGAATTCTCGGCCGACGCTTTGAAGGCGCTCGCGATCGTGCAAGCCGAGCAGCCCGTGCTCGAGCCGCCGGCATTGGGCGAGCCGACGAAAACGTCCTCGAAGCGAACGGGCGATTTGGAAGTGGACATCGAATGTCGGCGCCCAGTGAAAGCAAAGGTCGCATGATGCTCGAACTCATCCGCTTGAAAAGCGAAGTCCAAGTAGGTCCGCACAAGGGAGTTGTGTTGGGCTTTCAAGGCACGCCCGCTGAAACATCGGGCGTGCGTTTGATTTATCAGGTGGGCTTTTGGACGGCCGACAAATGGAATGAGCAGTGGTTCGACGCCTTCCAGGTGACGCCGGTAAGTGAGGAACGATTGCAAATCGGTTTCCAGGGGGTAAAATCAGGGGCACACCCTCTTGAAAGGAGCGCCCCCATGCCTCCAGCCCGCGACGCCGACGGCAAGGAATTAAAGGTCGGCCAGAAGATCATCATCGAAGCGACCATCGCCGCCATCGGCAATGACGGCAATCTCGCTGCGATAACTGAACAGCCGAAGATCCCCGGCACGAGTGAGAAATCCGAATTGAACGTGTTCGCCAATCAAGTCAAGGCGGCCTGACGCGAGCAAGCGCGATCTTCCGACGCGAGCCGTCCGTGCGTGATAGCACGGGCGGCTTTTTCGTGCGCATTTCTTGACCGTCTGAAAAGTCCGCTATGCTTGAGCATGGTAGCCTTGGTTCCCACGCTCTGCCGGCATTGCAATACGCGCCGCGCCACTCGGCCGCATCAGCTTTGCAATTCGTGTTACTTCGCGCCGGGAGTTCTCGCGCTCTATCCGTCCACTTCGAAATATGCCCATCGCTTGAGCGCCATCGGCACGCGCGGCGATGCGCTTCCTGAGCCAACCGACGCCGAGCCCGGCAGCGAAGCGAAGATCCTGGTTCTCGGCGAGAGGGCCCGGCTCAATCAAAAGCTATGGCACGACGACGACGCCAAAATGGTGAAGTTCCGCGGCTACCTGGGGGTGCACCTCCATTGCCGAGTGCATATTTCGTCCGCACTGTTGAGCGACTTGCGCTCCGAAGAGGTTGCATGAAAGCCGAGATGACATTGGTCGAATTGGAAGGAATGACCGTGGCCTTCCTCGATTTTGTCGAGGCGATCGGGCGGCCGTTGTTGCTCTCCGAACGCCTCGCCTTCCGTTTCATTTTGATCGGCTGGGAGTCCAGGCCGACGAGGGTTGCATTTCGCAAGAGCGTGCCCAAAGCGAAGCTGCCCTACTATTTGAATTTGATCGAGCAATTGCGCGAAGTGTTCGTCCCCGATCCCGTGAAGCAGATTCGCTTGAAGCGCGACAAGCCCGAAGTCGAGGCCGAGCTGAACGACGGCAACTACTCGCTCAAGACGCCGCTGTTTCGAGGGGTCAGCGTGCCCCGCCTGACGACGCGCGAGATGGTCGAGCGCATGGCGATGATGGCGCGATTCGGCGCGGGCAGCGCCATGCTGGCGTGCGAATTGTCCCTCGCCCGCAATCGAGATCAACCCGAAGCCGCGGCGATGGTGCTCCTGGCTCATCAGATGGCCAAGCTCAATCGGGCGTTCGTGGCCAGGTGCAAAGCCAAACCGGAGATTCCCATCGAGCCGAGCAGCGGCGAAATCGTCGCCAACATGCGCATCATGGGCGACCTCATGGCCCCCGTCGAAGAGGCGTCAACATGATTCACGCATACCCGCATCATCCGTTCGCCGAAATCTTTCCCTTTCGCGATGGGCCTACGCTGACCGACTTGGCGGACAGCATCGCCGAGTACGGCCAGTTCGAAGACATCGTTTTGCACGAGGGTCAAGTGCTGGAAGGGCGAAGGCGGCAAGCCGGTTGCATCGCCAGAGGGATCGCCCCTCGCTACCGTAAATTCGGCAGCCGGCCGGGGGATGGCGACGACGCCCTGGAATTCGCGTTTCGTGTCAATTTCGACCGGCGCAGCATGACCGAGCCGGAGCGCGTTTTGGCGGCCCGCCAGTACGCAAACCTCAAAAAAGGCAGGAGATCGTCAAATGCGACAAATGTCGCATTTGAAGAAAAGCCCATTTCGCAAAAGGAAGCCGCCGAGAAATTCGACGTGACGGTGAAGCAGATTCAGCGCGCGAATAACGTCATGGAAAAAGGCATCCCCGAACTGCAAGCGGCCGTCAAGGAACAGGAAGTTTCCATCTCGGACGCCGCCTCGATCGCCGACGAAGAACCCGATGTGCAGAAAAAGGCAATCGCCGCGGTTCAGGCCGGGGAAGCCAAGACTTTGAAAGAGGCGGTCGCCAGTGGCAAGCCGGCGCCGCCGGAGGACGTGAAGAAACTAGGGCTCGACCTCGAGCATTTGATCGAACGACTCGGCCGCGTTGAAACCAAAGAGACAGCGGCCCGGACGCTCGCGGTGCAAGGGCTCAAAGCAGCGCGAGCATTGATCGCAAAATTGGGTACTGTCCTAACATCGCGCTGGTAAATCAAGTTCGGCGAACTTTTCTTTTAGCCTTTCAACGCGAACGCCGATTTCTCTTCTCCAAAGGTCAAACATACTTTCTTTTATCGGATTGAGGACGGGCGGAAACGGCGGAACACCGGCCCTATCGACGTACTTACCAATGAAGTCCGGGAAATTGTTTTTTACAAATTCATCCACTTGGTTTTGCCAATCGATGATGTGATCGACCAGTTCCTTGGGAACTCTAAAGGAACCTGGGATGTTTGACCTCGGCGGGGGCTGCATATGAAAAAGCGAATCGAACAACTCTTGGCCTGACCGTATCCATCTTTCGGTTTCTAGTTTAAGCTTCTGATTGCTCGTCAACTTCAAGTTGAGCCGATCTTCAAGCTCAAGCGCTCGCTGATGGAATTCTTGGGCGACCTTGAATGAATGCCAAAACAGATACGGAATTAGAATTGCGACGAAGACGGCGAATGAAATCGCCGTCACGTATTCGCCGAAAGCCTCCTTGATGGCTTCAACGTAGATCGCCAAAAACCCGACCGTCGCGAAAATAGAAGCCAAAGTCGCCACCATACCAACGATCCATTTTTTTATTTTCGAGGCGTCCGTCCAGGAACTCTCGATGACGCGCTCAAGGAAGACACGGAACGTTAGCGGGGCGTTCCTACCGTCCGTAGAATCACTCATGGGACACGCTCCGATACAGCGGGTCTTTCAGTTCCCCGCGCGTCGCCAAACGCGCGGGGACATTTTCCTTCGTCGAGTTGACGCCATTATACGCGGCCAGCTTCGGATAGTAGCCGCTCCAAGCTCCACGTCTCCGACGTCAGCCCCGCCCTTTGAGCCGGCGTCATCTTGATCGTTCCGTGAACGCGAACGAAATTGTAGTAGGCGAAAAACAGCGCCATCGCCGCTTCGTGGTTCTCCCATTTTTTCGAGTGAGCGTCAGTTAGGCGCGTCAGACGACGGATTCCCATCCGAAGCGTTTTGTTCGCGCGCTCGACGTGAGACGTACAAACACGGTCCTCGTCCGGCTCGCCCAAAACGGCGGTTTCTACGGTTCCGATTACTACGCCTGGCGAATACCTTCCATCGTCCGCCGAATCGCCGTACACCTTCACCAGCGTCGCGTAATCGACGCGCGCGCCAAGGATCGCCCGGATCGCCGGTCGATAGGGTTTGTAGCCGTCAGTGGTCAACTGGAATCGGCCCTGGGTCGCGAAGTAGAGATTGTCCGCGAAGATCGCCGTATCGGTCGGCGTTCGCTTCCCGACATGGTAGGTCAGGATCAATTTCGTGGTTCGCTCTAGCGCGGTGAAACACCAAACATCGCCGAACCATTCCGGCGCTTCATTCCGTAGGCGCGTCTTTTCCTTCATCCCGACGAACCCCCAAATCTCATCACACTGGACATCTTCAACCGGGACATTCTGGACTGTCTTTTCAAAAAACGCTTGACACGCTTCGCCGGATTCGACCATGTTGGCGATGATCGTATCACGATGGACGCCGAACGTTCGTTCCAACGCGCGGATACTGTTCCCCTCCAAGAGTAAGCGAAGGATCATAGTCATCGTCTCGGGCGCGACACAACGCCGATCCAGGAACCGCGTCGATTGGTCCGTGAAGTAGCGCCGACACTCGCCACAATAGTAGCGCTGTGAGCCGCTTCGGTTCTGGCCCGATTTCTGGGCCTCATTCTGACATAGGTGACACAACACGGGAACCGCCTTTTCGTCGTTTGGCGGTTCGCGTAGAATGAGTTTCTCAGGCTACGTTCTGGCGCGAACCGCTGGACTGTAGTGGCCCTGGATTCGTTAGCGCGAATCCAGGGTTTATTCTTCTATACATATTGTAGGCAAAATAAGTCTACACGTCAATACTCCCGTCTTGATTTATTGGAAATTCTTTCCTACAATAAGTTCATGAACAAAAAGCGCATGGGTAGGCCACCCAAAAACAAGGCCGAGCGGAAAGACGTTGACCTGCGCGTGCCGGTAACGGCGGCGCAGAAAGCTCGCATCGTGGAAGCCGTCTCGCTTGACGGGCTGGACATGGCCGAATGGGCGCGGGCGATATTGCTCCGAGCTGCCGAGAACCGGCTTGCGAAGGCATAGGACGGTAGGTAGGATGAAAAAATGCTCCCCCGGCCTGTGGTATCGCCAGGACGCGGGGGAGAGCCTACCTCCTCATGGGTGCCTCCAATCGTCAAAAAGAGAAACGAAGTGAAACGGCTGGCTCGTGCCAGCCGCTTTCATTTTGGGGTCCGTTTGGACGTTTATCAACAACGTTGAAGCGACAATGCGCAACGAAATCATCAGATGCGCGACGTTTGGTTTCGTTGCGCAACTAATTCATTAGTTGCGCTTTTTGGATTTTTTTCTCTTGTATGCGCCGTGAACAGCCGGGGTGGTAAGTGGTTTGCCATTCTGCATTATTGGCCACTTTTCTTCTACTATCTGGCGAACCTGGCCAAACGACCGAGTTGATCCGTCAGGCAAAACCTCGTCTTTCAGGCGGGCAATCTCATCGTCCCTTTCTTCAAATCGCGGACCCGGCGTTGATCGTGTGAAATCTTCAGGCGACATCGTGTACGCCATGATTCGGTTAAGCGCCTTTTCGTGCGCCGTCAACGCCATTTCAACGGCAGCTTCATCGCGAGACTTGACCGCATCGACCAACTCTCGGTTGGCTTCGCGAAGTTCTTTGAGCCGAGCCGACAAACGGTCATCCTCGACTTCGGACAGGAAAAACTCCAAATTGGTTAGACACGATTCGATGTGATCGGCGTTTGGGATTAGTCCATCGTCAAATGACGACCTGAGAACGTCGCGGAATTGGATACTGTGGTAGACAAAATAGCTAAGGGCAGACATAGGCCAGTGTCTCGGCTGGCGTCTCAAAAAGGAACGACGGCTGGCGGGTGAGACTACCCGCCTTTTCGGATCGCGACTTCCTAGCCGTCGTGGTATTATTGTAGTAAAAAAATGTCAGGATGGACGTGAATCTACCAGCGCGATGTTAGGACAGTACCCAAATCCCGAACAGCATTGCATGAATCTGGCTCATTCGATCGCTAGCGGTATGGAGATTGCTAACTCGCCCAATAACAGGGAGTACAAGAAATGGTAATCACGGTATGCTTTGGTACAGGCAATTTCGTGAAATTCTCATGTTCGAATGACACAACGATGGAGCAGGTTTTGACCGATCCTGAGGTCAAGGACAATCTCGGCTTCAGCGACAATGTCGATGGCCAGATCGATAACGTGACACAACCGCATGACTTAGTTTTGACGGACGGTCAAATAATCAACGTCGTTACGCGTGGGTGCGGGAAATCAGCACGAATTCGATTGGTCGGTGACGGACCATATCAGTTTTACTTCAAACAGATCGAGCCATTAGTTGGTGAGCCTTTCCATATACATGTTTGGCGAGATGGCTACGAGACAAAGTTTTGGCTGGATCCGATTGAGCATGACGGAATGAAAACACGGTTTTCGAAATCGGACCTACGAAAGATCGAACGGATAATCAAATACCCTGGAAACGTTGAGATCATTCGTTGCGAATGGAATTCGATTGTCGAGCAAACGAAGCGCTTCCAGAACCCGCCCAGAATCATTAGGAACCCAGCTTCCATGAGGGATTCTCGTTGACATTGACATTCGCGGGCGTCGACTGATCTGGAGCGGGAAACAACACGATCAGCGGCAGCTTGAATCCAGGAACAACCGTACCGCCCTCCAAGACGTCGCCCAAGGTCAGCACGCGAATCCACGTCGGCGATTCGTGAACGCGAATCTCACCCAGCAATGGGTACACGACCCAGACCAGCACCACGCCGACGCGAAAGTACTCGGCGATTTTTCGCTCCAATTCGTCAGGTTTGTCCGCCGGGCTGACGACTTCGATCGCGAGATTCGGAATCACGTCCCACGCTTCGCAGTTTGGCAATGGACGCGACCTCGCCCAACGGTCATACGAAACAAATGCAATATCCGGCCGCCGGTATTGATGGACGGGCGCGGGCAGATGAAAAAGGCAATGGCTCAAGCACCAGCCCAAGCGCTTGTCGCTGACAAAATTGCCCAGCGGAAACGCAAGCAAGGAAACCGTCCAGGCGCAAAGCGGGCCGTTGGAAAGTTGAACACGCTTGCCGTCCACGATTTCGTAAAGATCGTCCGTGCCATCTTCGACGACCGTTACACATCCGTGTTCGCCCTGCTTCAATTCACGAATACCTCGCAGGATTTCTTCGCCAATGTTGCGTTCCGGCATGATCTCTCCCCATACCAGCGACATGCACAAAACCAAGAAAGCGAGTTATGTAGAGTATACCGATTCAGCGGTCTTTTGGTCCGAAGGGCGCCCGACGACGAGCGATATTGAGCTTGCGGAATCATATGGCCTATAATAACGGAAGGCTGTGTGACATAATGGCTCTCGCCAGGTCGCCCCCATGCCGACATTTCGCGACATTGATCCAGGAGACCTGCGTTTGCCGCCTAGCCGGCAAGATGGAGCGGTCCCTTTTCGTTACCATCGACAAGTCTCGGCATATGGCGCCGCCACGACGGGGATGCCAGTCATTGAAGTAACTGCAGGGCGGGACGGCGAATTGATGATCAACAACGGAGTGACACGAGCTACACGCATCCACTATCTGGCGCCAGGGCAGTTGGTTACCGTGGAGATCACCGAGGTAAAGCCGAAAGCCAATTTTTCCAAGTTGCTACGAGTGCGCGACGTCGCGCCGCCCAAATAAGGAGCTTCTCTCATGCGTGATCCTGAACGAATTCCGCTGGTTTTGCAAGAAATCGAGAGAGCATGGCGGCTTCACCCCGATTGGCGGCTTGGCCAGTTGGTCTGCAATCTCGCCGCGTGGATCGATGCTTCACAGAACATCGTATGGGATGTCGAAGATGACGCGCTCGTCGCGGAAGCCAGGAGGCACGTGGCGGAACGTGGCGATGCCGCGAAAACAGGAGAGCCCGTTGTGGCCGGGAGTTGATTTGACAAACCCCCAGCGCTAACCTACATTTGCGCGTCCCTTTAATTCCCGTTCGTCGCTGGCATTTCGTTATCCCCATGATCCAAGACGCGCGCCAAAACGAGACCGCGGCTGCCGATTGTGACTGCGCGCGCGAAACGCTCTGGACGCTCGGCGCCGGGTTGCTCGTTGCACTCTTCTGTTTGACGCTGGTGCTGCACACCAATCAATGGTTCTGGCAAGACGATTTCCAAAGCTATCAACTGGCGAACTACTACGACGTCGCCCGCGCCTGGCAATCGGGCGAGGCGCCGCTGCTCAGCCCGTATTCCTGGCAATGCGGGGCGCTCGCGGGCGAATATCAGAACGGCGTCTTCTCGCTCGCGATCACCGGACTGGTGCTGCTCATCTTCAGCACCAGCATGTCGCTGACCGCGGCGGGCACGGTGCTTTCCATCAGCCATCTCGCAATCCTCGCGATGGGCACGTTTCGCCTGAGCCGACGACTCGGCACTCCGCGCGACCTGGCGCTCGTGGCAGCGCTCGCGACGGCGCTCAGCGGCTGGATCATGATCTGGGGCGCGAAGGCGTGGTTCCCGGCCCTCGCGGCGTTCGCGTGGCTGCCATGGTTCTGGTGGGGACTCGATCGCAGTCTCGACACCAACAACTCGACGGCTCGCTTTCTGCCTGCTGGGTTTTTCCTTTACCTCATCATCACCGCGGGCTGGCCGTTCACCGTGCTCATGGCGGCGCTGTTGACGGTCTGGAGCGTCCTTCGCCACCGCGCCTTGCACGGCGGTTGGCTGGCGTCGTGGCCGATCGTCGGCGCCTGGGTCATCGGCCTCGGCCTGTCGGCGCCGGCGTGGATGATGCTGCTTGAATACACCAAGGAAACCGTGCGCGGCCAAACGCCGGCGAAGCATCTCAGCGACCACTGGACCGTTCCCGCGGCCGGGCTGCCGGGGCTGGTGCTGCCGTCGCAATGCGTCACCTGGAATGTCTACAGCCGCTTCAAGCCTCATATGAGCGCGGAACTGGCGGGCGGTCTCGTGCCGCTGGCGTTCTTGCTCACCGCTTTCGCAACGGGCGGCCGCAGCGTTTTTCGCAAATTCGGTTGGGAGATCGGTCTTTGCGTTTTGGTGCTCGCGCTCGCAATGCTGCCGAGCCCGGGAAATTTCCGCTGGAGTTATCGCTGGCTGCCGTTCTTCTCATTGATCCTGGCGGTGCTTGGCGCCCAGGCGATGGCGAACGCGCGCCTGTCGGGCAATCTGAATCCCGGGACGTGGGCGACCTTGCTGGTCGGCGCGGCATGCGTGATGACGCTTTGTGCCGTATGGGAGCAACCAACCATCACCTTGATTCACGCGAGCATCCTCGCGGCAATGTGTTTTGCCTGGGCGATCGCGGATTGGCGCATGCCTTTTATTGCGACGTGGATCGCGCCGGCCGTCGTGCTCGTCTCCAGTTGGCTTACCTTTGCTCCGATCGCACCGTTTCTTGAAGTGCCCTGGTGGAATCCCAACATGGCGCAGAACCCGGCCGGGCTCGATCCGAACGTGCGCTATCTCAGCGTCCACATCTGGCCCGACATTTTCGAAGATCGACCGAGCTGTCCGGAACGCGCGCTCGATCCGGCCGATGGCGCGGTCGTTCCCGGCAACTTCGGAACCTATGCGGGCATTGAATTCATCAATGGCTACAGCCCGATGGGCCCACTCGACTTGTTTGTTCTGTTCAATTTCGGCACGCACGGCTACCTGGGCGGGCCGCATCAGCCAATGGAAAACGAACGGGTGCAAATGGCGGTCGATTTGATCGTCGCCGAATCGGGGCCGAACGATTTGCTCGCATTGATGGGCGTTGACGGCCTGATGATCGCCGATCGTTTCGCGCGCGTGATCCCGCGGCTCGAATCGCGCGGCTGGCAACGCACGGCGACGCTGCCCGGCACGACCGTGCTGCATCGCACGATTCCCAGCAAGCAGACGGCACGCTCAATCGAAACGGCGATTCCGCTGGGCGACTGGTGGCAATCCTTGGAGCTGATTCGCCAACGCAAAATGCTCGATCTCGGCGTCATCCTATTTGAAGGCAACGGCCCACCCGATGAAGCGGCGCCGGCCCGCGACTTTGCTCGTGCGCAAGTGAAGGTTCGCCAGGAGTCACGCAACAAAGTCGTCGTTGAAGTGACCAATCCAACGCCCGGCCAGGAGTCGCTGGTCGCCTTTTCCCGCCCGTGGTTTCCTGGCTACGGCGCCACGTTCAACGGCCGGCCGATTCCATTGAGCCGCGCCAATTTGATCCTGCCCGCGGTCCGGTTGCCGCACGGCGAAAGCGGCGAACTCGTGCTCGAGTATCGTCCGGACTCGCTGGTGCGCGGCGGCAAGACCGCGGCGGCGACGATCCTCCTATCGCTCTTGCTTTCCATTCTTGCGTTGCGACGTTCGCGAACCGCTGCATAGTCATCTCACGTCCGTCGGCGTAAAATCATCGACATGTTCACCGGCCTCGTCGAATCCATGGGAGTTATTCGAAGCGTGAACGCCGACAGAGACGGCGTGTCGCTCGTCATTGAGGAGCCCGAAGTAGCCAAGGAATTGCCGATTGGCGCGAGCGTCGCGGTCAATGGTTGCTGTCTGACCGTGGTCACGCGCAACGACCGTTCATTTGTTTTTCAAGCGGGGCCGGAGACACTCAAGCTTACGAATCTCGGCGAACTCAAGATCGGCGACCGAGTCAACCTCGAACGTTCGCTCAAGGTCGGCGATCGGCTCGGCGGGCATATCGTGCAGGGTCACGTCGATGGCATCGGGCGCATCGAACGCCGCGAAAGGCAAGGCGAATGGGAAACCGTGTGGATTGGCTGCCCGCACGAGTTGTCGAAACAGATGATTCGCAAGGGCTCCGTCGCCATCGATGGCGTGAGTTTGACGCTCGTCGATGTCGAAGCCGGGCGGTTTTCGATCGTGCTGATTCCGCACACGATGGCCGTCACGACGCTTGGCTTCAAGCAAGCGGGGGCGACCGTTAATCTCGAGACGGACTTGTTCGCGAAGTATGTGATCAATTATATGCAGTCCATTGCGTTGCCGACGAAATGAAACTAACCGTTTACGTTTAGCGCTCGCGCGGCGCCGCGCGTGCGCTAAACGTAAACGGGCTGAACCAAACTAAAGGATTCATGGAACCCAATCCCACACTCCATCCCGCGCCTCGGCAAACGCAATCGTACCTGCGCGAACTCTTTCAAAGTCATCGCTTGCATCCCAAGAGCAAACTCGGCCAAAACTTCCTCATCGACTTGAATCTGATCGACTTCCTCATCCGCTCCGCCGAATTGACGCGCGCCGATCTCGCCCTCGAAATCGGCTCCGGCACCGGCAGTCTCACCGCGAACCTCGCGGGATTGGCCGGCTCGGTGCTGTCCGTCGAAATCGATCCGGCGTTCCACGAACTGGCCCGCGAGACCGTTTACGGCCACGCCAATGTGCGATTGATTCTGGCGGACGTGCTCAAGAACAAGAATCGACTCAATCCCGACGTGCTGACAAACCTCAACGAAATGAAGGAACAGTATAAACCAGAACGCATGAAGCTGATAGCGAATCTTCCCTATGCCGTCGCGACGCCCGTGATCTCGAACTTCCTGATCGCGGGCGTCGCGTTCGAACGCATGGTCGTGACGGTGCAGTGGGAGATTGCCGAGAAGCTCATCGCCAAACCCAGCACCAAGGATTACGGCGCGCTCGCGGTCATGGTGCAAAGCCTGGCGGACACGGAGATTCTTCGCAAGTTGTCGCCGAGCGTGTTTTGGCCGAAGCCGCAAGTCGATTCCGGCATCGTCAAGATCGTGCCGAATGCCGAGAAGCGAAATCGCGTGCCGAACGTACAGCGATTCCGTGACTTCCTGCGCGGCCTTTACGCCCATCGCCGCAAGAATCTGCGCGGGGCCATCATCAGCATGACGGGCCGTCAGCATGATAAGAAGGTCGTCGATGAAACGCTCGCCAAGCACGGCTACGCGGGCACCGAACGCGCGGAGACGCTGTCGATCGAGCAGCACGTGGAATTGTGCGAGGCGTTCAACACGTAGAGCGCCTCACCTGCCCAAGACGATCATGTCTGCTTCTTCTTCGCCTTGGCGCAGGCGAGCGAGCATAATCTGGATCGCTTCGTGGATTTCTTGTGTCTGATTGATGACAAGTGCCTTACCGAGCGGAAAAAACTGCCAATCACCTGGCCCGCCGCGTTCTTGCCAACTCGCCGGTGCAATTGTCTTGGTTAGCGTGTTGACGAGGGTTTTCAGGTGTTCCTCGCCGCTCACGATGTCGCTGACCGGATACGTGACACGGATTAATTGTTGTGCATCGGCGACGCTTGCCGCGATGAACCCACATACGGTTGCGAGGAATAACGTACGAGTTGCCATTTCTTTCCCTCCTGGAACGAGCGAAGTGACGGTGTGCGCGTTCAATAAAACTCATCATCCTCGAAATCGTCCGCCTCGTCATTGAACGGCATCGGCCTGTTGCCGAAGATTTGGTCGAACACGTCCATCATGCCGCGATTGCGCGATTCCAACTGCGCCAGAAGGTCTTCCTTGTCCTGGATTTCGTCCAGCATCCGCTGCTGCTCCTCGCCGCGCGGCAACTCTTGAATCAGGCGACGGGCGGCATCCAGGTGCTCGCGAGCCAGGTGGGTTTTCGGGTCTTTCGATGCGTCGGACAAATAATAATCGACGAACGAAAGGCGAAAGATCGCATTCTTGAGATATCGACGCCGAGCGAAGTTCAAGCAATTGAGCCATGCCTTGCGTGCTTGCAGGATTTGCAATCCGCCCGCCAGGACCGATAGTTGCAACTCGTCGAACGCGTCAAAATGCATTTGTTCGAGGAACTTGACGATGGACTTCTCCTGCGTCTTTTGGCCATGGAACGTTTCGTCATGAACGAGGTGCTGCTGGCCGGCGCTCTGTATCAGGATGACGATTTCCGCGGGCGTCGGCGCCTCGGCCAGGGAAGCTTTCAAATCGGCGGCGATGCGTTTCTTCTCGTTGGGCGGCAGCTTGGCGCGAATGCTCTCGCCGACCAGCGTATAGCGGCACGCCAGCCGCTGGCCCGGATCGGTCAATGCCTGGGCGATCAATTCCTCGGCTCGGTCGGCATTCTTCGCCTTCAGTTCGCACGCGGCCCATTGGCACAACAGAGCGGTCTTCGGGCCGCTCCAGATTTTGAGCGCGTGCTCGTACTGCTCGCGGGCCTTGTCGAATTTTCCGTCCAGCGTCATGCGCAAGCCCCAGCGCTGGCGCACGATGGCAAGGATTAGGTGCAACGAGCGATCGAGCGGATTTGCTTGCATCGCCTTCTGCAAGTAATCCAGGGCTTTCTGATATTCCTGATTCTCAATACACATGGATGCGATCGCTTCCAACGTCGCCGCATCATCGGGGAATCGCTTGAGCAGCTCTTGACCGATCTTCTGCGCCTTGGCGAATTTTCGATCCTGACAATAAACGTCGAAAAGGGCGCGATAACTGTCGTGCCGATCGGGCGCCAGCTTGATCGCCTTTTCCAGACATTGCTCGGCGCTCGGCTTGAGCGGGCCGGTGTTGGCGGCAAAAAGGTCGAACAGGGGATTACCGGAATGGCCCTTGCGCCTTCGATCGGGCATGGCATTCTCGGCCATGCGCGACCAGATGATTGCCTGCACGCGTTTGCCGACTTCGCCGGGCCATTGCTGAGGCAATTGAGCAATTTGATTGATGAATTTTTGCCAGCCGTTGTGCGCCTCGGGCCACAAGCCGCGTGCTTCGACCGCCAGCGACTCGAGGCGATGCAGCTTCGGATCGTCCGGCGGCGAGCCGAAAACGCGCAGATGCCGATCGACGTCTTCGGGCTGCCCCTGTTCGACGATGGTCCAAAAAAAGACCTGCGCGAGACGGGCCGCGAGTTGGGGACATTCCCGGCGCATGATCGGCACAATCAACTCGGCCTTGCGAAAAGCCGGCGCGAGGTTTTCCTTGTGCAAGAGATCGCGCAGTTCGCGCAGCGCGGGTGCGAAGCTCGCGCCTTGCTGCTGCAATAACTTGGCACGCAAGGCCTGTTGGACATTCGCCGGCTGCGCCGCAAAGTACGGGTGATCGATCCCGGCTCGACACGCAGCGCATAACCTTGCCGGAAGTCGCGTCGGATCGAGGCGTTGCCAGTTTTCCACGGCACGCACGTCGTCATTGGCTTGATAGGCGATCAGGCCGCGCAAGAGCACCTTCCATTCGAGAAACGGCGATTGCAGACCGATGTTTTGCAGGGCGGCGCGAGCGTCGTCGTCTTTCCCGGCTTCATAGGCTTGAAAGGCCTGCAACACCAAGTCGAACGGCGCATGGAGCGATTCAGGAAGTGCATTGCGACCGGTAGGGCCTTGCGCGACCGCGGCATCGACGATGGCGTTCAGCGCGCCTTGACGCAGTTTCGGGTCGGCGATCTTTTCCAGGGACGCCGTTGCTTTTTCGACGGCGCCGCACCCTGCCAGGCCGCGAATGACGGCGGCAAGAAA
>Ga0208185_1000593_pt1 | contig 14492 bp, 10 predicted proteins | sample EasRivMeERMLT700_FD_187532 | JGI IMG/M metagenome (GOLD analysis project Ga0208185, IMG submission 187532) | Soil microbial communities from meander-bound floodplain in the East River, Colorado, USA - East River MetaG ERMLT700 (SPAdes) (version 2) | ecosystem: Environmental > Terrestrial > Soil... | reverse complement strand
TGGGCAAGCACCCACTCGAAGCCGTCCGCGCCGGCAATGTCCCTCAAGTCGATCTTGTCTTCTCCGGAGGTGAAGTCCTGGATCACGTCGTTGCCGCCGCCACCGACGATGACGTCGTCGCCCGCGCTGCCGATGATGACGTCGTCGCCGTCGCCGCCGTCGAGCACCAGACCGATGACCCCAGCCGCCAGCTTCGACGCGTCGAGGACGTCGTCGCCGTCGCCGCCGTTGACGCGCAGCTTGTCCAGCGCGCCTTCGGCGTGGGTGATGTTCACCTGCGCAGCCAGGCCGAGGACCGAGACGCCGGCAGCATTGCCGACGATCAGGGCAACATCGTCGCCCCCGGTCCCATTGACGATGACCTCGTCGGCCGCGCTGTCGCCCGTCGTGCCGCCGATGGTACTAGCGAGGTTGACGTTGACTTCCACCACGTCGGTGCCCGAGAGGTCGTTGACCGTGACCTGATCCGCGCCGCCGAGGGCGTTGTAGTCGATGCTCTCGACGTCGTTCAGATCCATCACGACGTTGGCGATGTTGCGCGTGAAGAGCACGCGGCCGCCGTTTGCCGAAATGTCGATGATCTCGGCCACGTTGGCGCCGTTGAAGAGCATGGTGTCGAACCCCGCCTGGCCCTCGAGCGTGTCGTTGTCGTCGCCCGGGTTCCAGACGAAGGCGTCGTCGCCTCCGCCCATCAGCGCGGTGTCGTTGCCGTCGCCGCCGTTGAAGAGATCGTTGCCCTCGCTGCCGATCATGACGTCCTCGCCGAGGCCGCCGTTGATCGTCAGCTTCATCTGGCTCGCTTCGAGGGCGCTCGCGTTGATCACGTCGTCGCCGCCGAGGCCGTTGATCACCAGCTGGTCGTGCGCCTCGACGTTGTCGATGGATACCGTGACCTGCAGCCCTGCGACGACCACGTCCTCGTCCAGGCCGAAAACGCTGATCACGTCGTCGCCGTTCGTGCCGTTGACGGTCACGCTGTCGGCAGCCCCGTCTGCGGCCTCGCCCTCGCCCGGCCCGGCCAGGTCGATGGCCACCTCCTCGACGTCGGTGCCGGAAAGATCCCCGACCACCACGTTGTCGACGCCGCCGAGCGCCCGGAACTGGATGTTCTCGACGTCGTCGAGGTCCATCGTGACGTTCGCCACGTTGCGCAAGAAGATCACCCGCCCGCCGTTGGCCGAGATGGTGATGTCCTCGGCGGCGTTCGAGCCGTTGAAGAGCATCGCGTCGAACCCCGCCTGGCCCTCGAGCGTGTCGTTGCCGTCGCCCGGGTTCCACTCGAAGGTGTCGTCGCCGGCACCCATGAGCGCGAGATCGTTGCCGTTGTCGCCGAGGATGAAGTCGTCGTCGTCGCCGCCGATCAGGACGTCCGCGGCCTGGCTGCCGAGAATAATGTCGTCACCCGTGCCGCCGTCGATCGTCAGCTTGATGACGCCGGCGGGCAGCGTGGTAGCGGAGATGACGTCGTTGCCGCCGAGCGCATTGATGACCAGCGTGTCGTTCGCCCCTTCGGCGTTGCTGATGCTGGTGAGCGCCGCGAGGCCCACGACCGCGACCGAGGAGCCGGCGCCGAGCACTTCAATGACATCGTCGCCGTTGGTGGCGTTGACGGTGACCTGGTCGGCCGCGCCGTCGCCCGCCGCGCCGCCGATGATGCCGGCGAGGTTCACGTTCACTTCTGATACGTCGGTGCCCGAGAGGTCGTTGACGATGACCTGGTCGGTGTTGCCGAGGGCGTTAACGTCGATGCTCTCGACGTCGTTCAGGTCCATCACGATGTTGCCGAGGTTGCGCGTGAAGAGCACGCGCCCGCCGTTCGCGGACGCCTCGAGGATCTCGGCGCCGTTGGAGCCGTTGAACAGCATCGTGTCGAAGCCGTCCTGGCCCTCGACGGTGTCGCTGCCGTCGCCCGGATCCCACTGGAAGGTGTCTTCGCCGGCGCCCAGGAACGCGATGTCGTTGCCCTGCTGGCCGTCGACGAAGTCGTCGCCGTCGCCGCCGAGGAGCAGGTCCGCGCCGTTGCCGCCGAGGATCGTGTCGTCGCCCGCGCCGCCGTCGACTGTGATCTTGATGAGCGGCGCGAGGTTGCCGGTGGCGGAGAAGCTGTCGTTGCCGCCGTTCATGTTGACCACCAGGTTCTCGGTGGTGCCGATGTCCAGGCTGAAGGGAGCCGGGTCGAGCCGGTCGAAGCGCACGCGCGTGCCGTTGGCGGTGGCGGTGAAGATCTCCGCACCGTTGCCGCCGTTGACTTCAGCCGTATCGATGTCGTCGCCGCCCTCCATGAGGTCGGTGTCGTCGCCCGGGTTCCAGACCATGCGGTCGTTGCCGGCGTCGCCGAACATCTGGTCGTCGCCGTCGCCGCCGGAGAGCACATCGTCGCCCTCGCCACCGCGCAGCACCTGGCTGCCGGCGCCGCCGATCAGGGTGTCGTTGCCGCCCAGACCGTCGACGATGAGCTGGTCGATCGCCTCGAGGTTGCTGACGTTGGTCACCGCCGCGAGGCCCAGGACCGAGGCCGAGGAGCCGCTGGCCGCCGCGTGGATCGTGTCGTTGCCGCTGGTCCCATTGACGATCACCTGGTCGGCCGCGCCGTCGCCTGCCGTGCCGCCGATAGTGCCGGCAAGGTTGACGTTGACTTCCATCACGTCGGTGCCCGAGAGGTCGTGAATCGTGACCTTGTCGGCGCCGCCAAGCGCGTTGAAGTCGATGCGCTCGACGTCGTTCAGGTCCATCGTGACGTTGGCGATATCGCGCGTGAAGAGCACGCGCTGACCGTTCGCTAGCACGTTGATCTGCTCGCCGATGTTGGCGCCGTTGAAGAGCATCGTGTCGATCCCGGCCTGGCCTTCGAGCGTGTCGTTGTCGTCGCCCGGGTTCCAGACAAAGAGGTCGTTGCCCGCGCTGCCGATGAGGATGTCGTTGCCGTCGCCGCCGAAGATTTCCAGCATCGCCCGCCCGGCGGGCAGTGCGCGGGCGTCGACCACGTCGTTGCCCGCGCCGGCCCTGATGACGATGCGCTCGATGCTGCTGAGCGTCATGTCCACGCTTCCGACGTTGCTCGTCACGCGGGTGGTGCCGAGGATGCCCGTCGAGAGCTTGATGGTCTCGGCTGTGGCCGAGCCGTTGAAGGCCAGGGTGTCGGTGCCGGACCCGCCGTCGACGATGTCGCTGCCGTCGCCCGCGTTCCAGGTGAAGAGATCGTTGCCTGCGCCGAGGAAGGCGATGTCGTTGCCGCCGCCGCCGGCCACGCGATCATCGCCGCCGCCGGCGAAGATCAGGTCGAAGCCCGCGGAGGGCGTCTTCGGGTTGCCGATGACCGTCACCGTCGATGACACGGATCCCGGCTCGATGGTCTCGCCGGCGTTGCTGCCGATAAATATGCTCACTGGATCTGCTCCACTAGGAAGGGTTGGAAGGCTAGGGTTCGCGCATCGCGCGGCTGGCGAATACCGCCAAAGGCCGCGCGAGATACTCGAATAGGGTGCGCTCGGACGTCGTGACGTAAAGCTCGGCCGGCATGCCGGCCTGCAGCCGCACCTGCGGATGGTTCTGCAGGGCCGCGGCGTCGAGCTCGACCGTCGCCACGAACCAGGACTCGGCGCTGTTCGGCCGCGTCACGCGGTCCGGGGAGACGAACACGATCTTCCCGGGCAGGAGCGGCGTGGTGCGCGCGTCGATGGAGGCGAGGCGCACCTCGGCAAGACCATCCTTGCGCACGTAGTCGATGTCCTCCGGGCGGATGCGCGCCTCGAGCACCAGCTTTTCGCGCGCCGGCACCACGTCGAGGATCGCCTCGCGCGGCCCGATGACCTCGCCCACCGCGGAGACGCGCATCGCCATCACCTCGCCGTCGACCGGCGAGCGCACGAGCTGTCGCTCGACCTGGTCCTGCGAGGGGCGCAGCCGCTCCTCGAGCTCGCGCACCCGGGCCGAGGCCTCCTTGAGCTCGTCGACGGCCTGGCTCTGGTATTGGTTGCGGGCCTGCGCGATGCGCGCCTGCAGCTCCCCGGCGCGCTGGCGCGCGGCGGCGAGGTCGCTTTGCGCCTCGCCGATGCGGCTGCGGTAATCCGCGGCGCTGCGCTCGAGCGCGAGCATGCGCGTGCGATGGACGAAGCCCTGTTTGGCGAGCTTCTCGTTGATCTCGATCTCTTCGGCCGAAAGCCGGGCCGAGGTCTCGCCCGCCGCGATCTGGCTCTCGAGCGCGGCGGCCTGCGCGCGCGCGTCGCGGATCTGCGCTTGCAGGGAGGCGACGTGCTCGTCGAGCGTGCGGCGGCGCGCGGCGAACAAAGCCTGCTCGCGCTCCGCGTGTTCAGAAGAGATCTGGGACTGAACCAAGCGCGGCTCCAGAGCCGCTTCTGCCGTGGCGCGCGCTTTGCGCACCAACTCGGCGTTCAGCCGGTCCCGCAGCAGGCCGAGCTCGGCGCTGCTGCGCAGGTCGCCCACGACGACGAGCGGCTCGCCGGCGCGCACCTTCTGCCCGTCGCGCACCAGGATCTCGCGCACGATGCCGCCTTCCTGGTGCTGCACGGTCTTGCGGTTGAGCTCGACCTTGATCTGCGCCGGGGCGACGATCGCACCCGAGAGCGGCGCGGTTCCCATCCACAGCCCGCCGAGCGCGGCGACAACCGCCAACGGCATCAGCAGGCCGCGCGTTTGCCGGCGCAGCTCCTTTTCCCCCGCAGAGTCGAGATCTCCGTGCTCAAGCAAGGTTTTCATGCGGCCACCGCGCGCAGGGGCGGCAGGATCGAAGCGCTGGGACCGAATGCCTCGAGCGCGCCGGCTTTCAGCACGGCGAGCTTGTCGAGCTGCGACATCAGCGCCTGGCGATGACCGACCATGATGAGCGTGACGCCGCGCGCCTTGAGCTCCTTGAGCGCTGCCTTCAGCGCAGCCTCGCCCTCGGCGTCGAGATTGGCGTTCGGCTCGTCCAGCACCACGAGGCGCGGCGAGCCATGTAACGCTCGCGCGAGCGCGATGCGCTGGCGCTGGCCGCCCGAGAGCACCGCGCCGGCGTCGCCGATCTCGGTGTCGTAGCCGTCCGGAAGGCGCAGGATCATCTCGTGCGCGTGCGCAAGCTTCGCCGCCTCGACCACGCGGTCCGAAGCCACCGCTCCGAGGCGCGCGATGTTCTCCGCCACCGTGCCGGCGAAGAGCTCGACGTCCTGCGGCAGGTAGCCGATGTGCTGCCCGAGCGCATCGCGGTCCCACAGCGCGATGTCGGCGCCGTCGAGGCGCACGCTGCCCGCCTGCGGCTTCCAGATGCCGAGGATCAGGCGGACCAGCGTGGTCTTGCCCGACGCGCTCGGCCCGATCAGCCCGAGGCTTTCGCCCGCGGCGAGCGTGAAGCGCACCCCCTTGATCAACGCTGGCCGCCCGGGCGCGGTGCCGAACACCACGCCCTCCACGTCGAGCCGGCCTGCGGGGGCCGGCAGCTCGAGATCCGAGGGTGAATTGGATTGAAAGGCCCTGTTGCCGAGCCGCTGCCACGCGCCGCGGGCGTCGACCAGCGCCTTCCAGCCGCTGATCAGGTGCTCGAGCGGCTGCAGCGCGCGCCCGACCAGGATGGTGGCCGCGACCATGATCCCGGCCGAAGCGCCGGCAGCGATGACGAGCCACGCGCCCACGGCGAGCATCGCGAGCTGCAATCCCTGCCGCAGCATGCGCGAGAGCGCGCCGAGCCTCACCGAGCGAGCGCTCAGGCGCGTCTGCGCCTCGAGCAACGCATCGTGGCGCGATTGCCAGCCGGCGACCGCGGCTGCGGTCATTCCCATGCCGATGATCACCTCGGCGTTGCGCGCCAGCGCCTCGGCGTGGCGGTTCGTGGCTCGGGAGCGCTGCAGCGCGACCTCGGCCTCGCGGCGCGTCAGCCGCTCCGTGAGCACAGCGAGGACGGCGAGCAGGCCCGCGCCGATCGTGGCCGTGGCGCCGAGCAGGGGGTGCATGAAGCCGATCACCAACAGGTAGACCGGCAGCCAGGGCGCATCGAACAGCGCCTGCACACCGCTGCCGCCGAGGAAGCGGCGCAGCTGCGCGATGTCGCGCAGCGCATCGGTGTCAGGCTTGCCCGCGGCGCCGGCGGCTTGCCGCAGCACCGTGGCGAGCGCTGCCGGCGACAGGCGCCGGTCGAGCGCGCCGCCGGCCCAGGCCAGCGCCCGGGCGCGCGCCGTGTCCATGCAGTAGCCGAGCGCGAGGGCGAGAAGCGCGAGCGTGCTCAGCATCACGAGCGTTTCCACGCTGCGGCTCGCGAACACGCGGTCGAAGACCTGCACCATGTAGAGCGCCGGCACCAGCAGCGCCAGGTTCAGCACCAGGCTCGCCGCTCCAGCCAGCAAGACGAAGGGCCTCAGTTGCCGTGTGAACAGCCAGCTCATCGGCGCGCAGGGTACGGCCGGGGCGGTATCGGAGCTGTGTCGGTTCGGAAACGGTTTGTTATCCGTTTGTATCGGGGAGGCGATAATCCGCAAGGTTCCGAAGCGGACGCGTTGATCTGATCTCTTTTTCTCCAGGCTCCGGCGCCTGGCTCGGTGCGCTTTGCACCGGCCGGGTGCTTGCCGCTACCTGGTTCGTCGCCTACTCGGCGGTGCTGCCGCTCACGCAGGTCGCCTGGGGCATGAGCGCGCGCGACGCCGGCATCGTCCAGGCCGCGTTCCACCTCGGCTACCTCACCTCGCTCTTCATCGTCGGCTTCATTGCCGACCATTTCGGTGCGAAGCGCGCCTACATCACCACGGGCATCGCGGCGTGCCTGAGCCCCTGGGCCTTCGTCCTCTTTGCCGACGACTTTTGGTCGGCGGTATGGCTGCATGCATTCACCGGCCTGTGCCAGGGCGGCACCTATACGCCGGCGCTTGCGCTCATCAACGACAACGTCGAGCGCTCGCGGCGCGGCCGCGCCATGGGCTACCTGATCGCGGGCTCGAGCGCCGGCTACGCCATCAGCCTCGGCGTCGCCGGGCTTGCGCTGAAGTTCACCGACTGGCGCGGCGCGCTCGCGGCCGTCGCCGTACTACCGGTGGTTTCGTGGCTGACCGGGATCTGGGTCCTCAGGAATACCCCGAACACCGTGCATCCGAGGCCGGGGGGCGAATCGCTCCTCGCGTCGATCCCCGCCGTGCTGCGCAATCGCCGCGGAATGCTTTCGATCTGGAGCTACACCTTCCACAGCTGGGAGCTCCTCGGCCTGTGGGCGTGGTTGCCGGCGTTCCTGACCGCTGCCTTGGTTCTTCAAGGAAGTGAGAATCCCGCCACCGCGGCCTTGATGTTTGCGGCCCTCACTTACGTCGCCAACATCGCGGGCAGCATCGTCGGCGGCACCATGGCCGACCGCTGGGGCCGCACGCAGAGCATCCTCGTCTGGTCGTGCGTGAGCCTCGCGCTCTCGTTCTCGATCGGCTGGCTGATCGCGGCGCCGCTCATCCTCCTGGTGGCGCTCGCCTGCCTGTACAACTTCGCCGGCATCGCCGACTCCTCCGTCCACTCGACGGTGCTCGCCGAAAGCGTGCCGCCGCACTACCTCGGCGTCGCCTACGCGGTGCGCTCGGTGGTCGGCTTCGGCACCGGCGTCATCAGCCCGGTCGTGTTCGGCTGGGCCCTGGACGCCTCCGGGCAATCGTGGGGAATCGCCTGGGCGATGCTCGGGCTCGGGGCTCTGCTCGGGCCGGTTTGCACCTACCGGTTGCGGAAAATGGGGTGAAGCCCTTCTCGGAAGCAGCCGAGCGCAACCGCGCGCCGATCCTCGCGATCCTGAAGCGCGTGTTTCGCGATCGAAAGCGCGTGCTCGAGATCGGCTCGGGCACCGGGCAGCACGCGGCCTACTTCGCGCCCGAGCTGCCGCACCTCGTCTGGCAGGCAAGCGACGTCGCCGAGAACCTGCCGGAGATCCGGGAATGGGTCTCGACTCCCGCTCCACTTGAACTGGATGTCGACAAGGACTGGCCCGAGCTCGAGGTCGACGCGGTGTTCTCGGCGAACACCTGCCACATCCTGTCGTGGCCGCAGGTCGAGCGGATGTTCGAAATGATCGGGCAGATCGAATCCCTGAAGACCTTCTGCCTGTACGGGCCGTTCAACTACGAGGGCAGGTACACCTCGGAGAGCAACGCGCGCTTCGATGCCATGCTGAGGCGCAACGATCCGGCGAGCGGGTTGCGCGACTTCGAGAAGATCGTGACCCTGGCCAGGACGGCGGGATTAATCCTGCAGGAGGACAACGCGATGCCGGCGAACAACCGGCTGCTGGTTCTTGGTCATTAGGAAGGAGTACGCTGTCGCAGAGAGGTTCGCATGACTTCCTTCCGCCTCGCGCTGCTTGCCCTACTGACTTTCCCCATCTTCGCCACCGCGCAAACCTACCCGGCGCGGCCGGTGCGCATGATCGTCGGCTTCCCGCCCGGGGGCGGCACCGACATCCTGGCGCGCATCGTCGCGCAAAAGCTCTCGGATGCCTGGAAGCAGCAGGTCGTGGTGGAGAACCGGCCCGGCGCGTCGGCGACAATCGCCGCCAGCCTGGTCGCTCGCTCGGTGGACGACGGCTACGTGCTGTCGATGGGGCAGCTCACGCCCAACGCCATCGCGCCCGCCCTGCAGAAGCTGCAATACGACCCGGTGAAGGACTTCGCGCCGATCGTGCTGGTGGGGACCTCGCCGAACGTCCTCGTGGTTTATCCCGGCCTGCCGGTGCGCACGCTCTCCGAGCTGGTGGCGCATGCGAAAGCGCAGCCGAAATCGCTCACCTACGCCAGCTCGGGAGCCGGCAGCCTGCAGCACATCGCCGCGGAGCTGTTCCGATCGATGTCCGGCCTCAACCTGGTCCACGTGCCGTTCAAGGGCAGCGGCCAGGCGGTCATCGACCTGATGTCGGGCCAGGTCGACATGAACTTCGACTCGATCCCGGCCACCATCCAGCACATCCGCTCCGGCAAGCTGCGCGCGCTCGCGGTCACCGCGGCGAAACGCGCCGGAGGCGGGCTCGAAAGCGTGCCGACGATCGCCGAGAGCGGCTACCCCGGCTACGACCTGACGACCTGGTGGGGGCTATTCGCGCCGGCGGGCACGCCGACCGACGTGCTGGAGCGCGTCAATGCCGATACGGTTGCCGCGCTGCGCGCCGGGGACGTGCGCGAGCGCTTCGCCAGCCTCAGCGTCGAGCCCGGCGGCGGCTCGCGCGCCGAGTTCGCCGACTACGTGCGCGCCGAGATCGCCAAGTACGACCGGATCGTGAAGCAGCTCGGCATCAAGGCCGAGTAGCGCGATTGCAACGACATCATCTATTTGGTGGATGCCGGGGACCTGAGGCTAGAAGAAGATAGCTCGGGGGGTAGGGAGAGATAAGAACGTGAACCGCCGCGCGGCAATCATCGCGGCCAATCTGCTGGTTCCGGTCGGGGTGCTGGCGTTCGGCTGGAACGGCGCCGCAGCGATTTTCCTGATCTGGCTCGACACGCTGCTGGTCAGCCTGCTGCTCGGCGCGCTGATCATTGCGGCGCTCAGCCCGCTGCTCGCTCCGCCGGCGGAACTGCACAGGGGCGGCTGGATGATCGGCGTCGGCATCGGCATGGCGTTCGCCGCCCCGCTGTTCTTCGTGCCGCCAATCGTGGTCGGCCTGGAGCTCTACGACTGGCTGAAGCCGCAGTTTCCCGAGGGCCCTCTTGTGGCCGCTTTCGCCGACCGCGTCATCTACCTGTGGATCGCGCTCGAAGTCCTGATCCGGGGCGACTATGTGTTCGCGCGCGCCAGAAAGATCCTGCAGCAGCCCGCGCATGCGCCGTCATTCGCGGTCCAGACCACGACTCAGCTCCTCGCGCTGATGTACCGCATGGTGATCCTGATCGCATTGGCGTGGCTGTCGTCGTGGATCGGCCGGCCCGGACTGCTGGTTTTCCTGTTCGCAGCCGCCGCGTTCCTCATCTATAGCGAGCTGCGCAAGAATCCTTCCTGAATCAGGCCGGAAGGCGCAGGCGGCGAAGCAGGTCCTGGTGAGGACCTGGGGTTTATTCCGTAGGGCTCAGCGAACGAGGTACGTGATCCCGACCAGCGTGCCCACGGCGACCACGCACCAGCGCAGCGTCGAGGGCTTGATGCGACTGGCGAGCCTTCCGCCCAGATTCCCGCCGGCGAGGGCGGCGAGTGCCATCACCACAGCGGTGAGCCAGAGCACCTCGGCGGAGAAGACGAAGAAAACGGCAGCAGCCCCGGTGGTACTGAACGAGACAACCTGCTTCACCGCGTTCAGGCGCGTGAAGCTCTCGTCGAGCATCAGTCCGAGCACGCCCATGACGACGATGCTCAGCCCGGCGTTGAAATAGCCGCCGTAGAGCGCGGCAAGGGCGATCAGGATGGCCACGCCGATTCCGCCCAGCACGGCGGACTTGGCCGAAGGTCCGCGGCGCGCGATCCACGCGCGCAGCGGGTCCTGGACTGCCATCAGCAGCGAAGCCCCGAGGATGAGAAAAGGCACCAGCGCCCGGAACGACTTTTCCTCGGTGTTCAGCAGGAGGGCGCCGCCGCCGAGTCCGCCGATCACGGCCATGGGAAGCAGAATCCACAGGAGCCTGGTTTGTCCGCGCAGCTCCTTCGCCTGGGCCACTGCGCCTCCCAGGTAGCCCGGGCAGAGCGCCACGATGTTCGTTACGCTCGCGGCGACCAGGGGAACGCCCAGGGCGCTGAGGATCGGAAAGGTAATCAGCGTACCGCCCCCGGCAATGGCGTTGACCGCGCCGGCGACGAGCGCCGCGATTCCCACGAATACGAGATCCCATTCGCTGTTCATGGGAGCAATCTATCGGCGCGCCCCGCGCCGCGCTGTCAGGGATCGTGCCCAGCGGGACAAATGCAGGGCCGGGATGGGGAATAGTTCTTCGGCCGGACCCTTTCTCTAGATCGGCGACGGCAGCGTCATGGATTCGTCAGGCTTCCATGGCGCTTCCTGATGATCTCCGGCATTCCGTGAACTACGAGGCGGCACCCAGGAGCCGCGGCAGCCACATGGAGAACGCCGGCACGTAGGTCACCGCGAGCAGGCAGGCGGTGAGCGCGCCGTAAAACGGCCAGATGGTGCGCATCACGTGGCCGACCGAGACGCCGCCGATGGCGCAGCCGACGAACTGGGTGGTGCCGACCGGCGGGGTATTGAGTCCGAGCGCGCAGTTGACCAGCAGGACGATGCCGAACTGCACAGGGTCCATGCCGTAGTGCGCCATGATGGGCAGGAAGATCGGCGTGCAGATGAGGATGGTGCTCGCCATGTCCATGAACGTGCCGAGCAGGAAGAGGATCAGGTTTACCAGCAGGAAGACCACCCACGGCTCGGTGCTGATGCTCGCGATCCAGCGGCCGGTCAGGTCGGCGACGCCGTAGAGGCCGATCAGATACTGGAAGGTGGCCGACACGCCGATGAGCAGCATGATCACGCCGGTGGTCTTCACCGCGCGGGCGGACGCCTTGAGAAAGTTCTCCCACGACATGCTGCGATAGGCAGCCGCGGTGATGACGATGGCATAGAGCACCGCGATCGCGGCCGACTCGGTCGCGGTGAAGACGCCGGACAGGATCCCCCAGATGATGATGCCGGCAACCGCGAGACCGGGCAGCGCGCGGGCGAACGAGAGGCCGACCGCGCCCCAGCCCGGGAAGGTTCCGGCCGGATAGCCGCGGTGCACGGCCACGAGATACGCGGCAACCAGCATGCACACCATGAGGACGAAGGTCGGCAGCACGCCGGCGAGGATCAGCGCCGCGATCGACACTTTTCCGCTCGCCGCCAGCGAATAGATGATCATGTTGTGGCTGGTGGGCGTGAGCGCGCCGACGAGCGAGGCGTGCGTGGTGACGTTGACCGCGTAGTCGACGTGGTAGCCCTCTTTCTTCATCATCGGGATCATCACCGAGCCCATCGCCGAGACGTCGGCGACCGGCGAGCCGGAGATGCCGCCGAAGAGCGTGCACGCGACCACGTTCGCCATGCCCAGGCCGCCGCGGATGTGGCCGACGAGGTTCTTCGCGAAGATCACGATGCGATCGGCGATGCCGCCGTAGAGCATCAGCTCGCCGGCGAAGATGAAGAACGGGATGGCGAGGAACGTGAACACGCTCATGCCCGAGTACATGCGCTGGAACACCACCAGCAGCGGCAGGCCTTCATACAAGATGGTGCAGGCGGCCGACAGGCCGATGGCGAAGGCGACCGGCACGCCGAGCAGCAGGAACACGATGAAGCTCAGCGTCAGGATGGTCAGTGCCATGCCGGGACCACCTCCTCGCCGCGGATGAGCGCGATGAGGTGCTCGAGCGAGAACAGCGTGATCAGCGCACCCGATACCACCAGCGGGAAGTACTTGAAGCCCTCCGAGATGCCGAGCGTCGGGATGTTGTAGGCCTTCACCGACTCGGTCAGCCCCCAGCCGTTCCACACCATCATGGCGCCGAAGATGGCGACCAGGACGTGGATCACCATCTCCATCCGCAGCCGGATGCGCTCGGGCACGAGGACCAGCAGCGACTCCATGCCGATGTGGCCGGCGTCGCGCACGCCGACCGCGGCGCCGATCAGCGAGACGTAGAGCATCATCACCAGCGTCAGGCTTTCAGCCCAGACCGGGGTGTCGTTGAGGACGTAACGGCCGAAGACCTGCAGCGACACGGTCGCCACGACTGCGAACAGTCCGGCGACCGAGGCGATCAGGCTGGCTTTCGCCAGCCCCGCGCTGAAGCGCGTCAACTGCGGCTATTGCTACTTCGTGTCCTGGACCCGCTTCACCATGGCTTTCAGCTTCGGATCGGTGACCAGCTTGTCGTACACCGGCTTCATCGCGTCCATGAAGGGTTTCTTGTCGACCTTGTCGACCACCTGCACGCCCGCGGCCTCGACCTTCTTGCGCGACTCGAGCTCCTTCGCGTCCCACAGCTTGCGCATGTAGGGCACCGACTCCTTGGCCGCCTGCTTGAAGATCTTCTGCTCGTCGGCGGGCAGGGTGTCGAAGATCTTCTTCGAGAACATCAGGATCTCGGGCACCATCGAATGCTCGTTGACGGTGTAGTACTTGGCGACCTCGAAGTGGCGTGCCGTGTCGTAGGAAGGCCAGTTGTTCTCCGCGCCGTCCACCAGGCCGGTCTTGAGCGCGGTGTAGACCTCGCCGTAGGGCATCGGCGTGGCGTTGGCGCCCAGCGCCTGGAGCATGCCGACGAAGAGATCCGACTGCTGCACGCGGATCTTCATTCCCTTCATGTCGGCGGGGGTGCGGATCGGTTTCTTGGTGTTGTAGAACGAGCGCGCGCCGGCGTCGTAGAACGCCATGCCGACGAAGCCGTGCGGCTCTAGCGCCTTGAGGATCTCGTCGCCGATCGGGCCGTCGAGCACTTTGCGCATGTGCGTGACGTCGCGGAAGATGAACGGCAGCGACGGCACCAGGGTCTCGGGCACGATGTTGTTCATCGGCGCGCTGTTGATGCGCACCAGGTCCAGCGCCCCGATCTTGGTCTGCTCGATGGTGTCCTTCTCGCCGCCGAGCTGCGTGCCGGTGAAGACCTTGATCGAGTGCTTGCCGCCGGTGCGCTTCTTCACCGCTTCGCTCATCTGCTTCACCGCCATTACGGTCGGATAGTCTTCCGGGTGCACGTCGGCGGAGCGGAATTCCTTGGCCGACGCGGGCAGGCTGAACGCGACCGCGGCGAGCGCGGCCGATGTGATTCTGGTCATCGTCTCCTCCTCAATTAACCGTCCGGTTACCAGCTTATCGGAAACTCAGTCTTTCAGCAGCAGCTGGATCAGCGAGGCGGTGCTGTCCCAGCGCTTGCCGCCGCGAGCCTCGAGGTGCGCGTAGAACTGGTCGACCAGGGCGGTGACCGGCAGCCGCGCGCCGCTCTGCTTCGCCTGGGCGAGGCAGATGCCGACGTCCTTGCGCATCCACTCGATGGCGAAGCCGAAGCCTTCGGCCTTGAGCTCGCTCATCGGCTTCCAGCGGTTCTCCATCTGCCAGGACTGCGCCGCGCCCTTGGAGATCACCGCGATGACTTTCTCAAGGTCCAGGTTCGATCTTTTTGCGAACGAAAGTCCTTCCGCGAGCGCCTGCGCCATGCCGACGATGCAGATCTGGTTGACCATCTTGGTGAGCTGGCCCGAGCCGGGGCCGCCGATGAGCGCGCACATCTTGGCGTAGACCTCGAGCACCGGCTTTGCCCTTTCGAAGGTCGCCGGCTCGCCGCCGCACATGATGCCGAGCTGCCCGTTCACCGCGCCGGCCTGGCCGCCCGAGACCGGGGCGTCGACGAAGCCGATGCCGCGTTTTTTGGCTTCTTCAAAGAGTTCCTTGGCCAGAACGGCAGATGCCGTGGTGTGGTCGACGAGGATCGCGCCCTTCTTCGTTCCCGCAAGCGCGCCGTTGTCGCCATGCGCGACGGAGCGCACGTCGTTGTCGTTGCCGACGCACATCATGACGAAATCGCAGTCCTTGGCGGCCTCGCGCGGCGTGGCGGCGTGCTTGCCGCCGTACTCCTTG
>Ga0208185_1000592_pt1 | contig 14509 bp, 20 predicted proteins | sample EasRivMeERMLT700_FD_187532 | JGI IMG/M metagenome (GOLD analysis project Ga0208185, IMG submission 187532) | Soil microbial communities from meander-bound floodplain in the East River, Colorado, USA - East River MetaG ERMLT700 (SPAdes) (version 2) | ecosystem: Environmental > Terrestrial > Soil... | reverse complement strand
GGCCTCTCCTTCATGATCATCGTGGTCGGCCAGGTCGGCGGGCCGATCATTCCCGGCATCTTCGCCGACATGACCGGCGACTATCGCGTCGGCTTCACCATCATCGCGATCCTCGCCGGCCTCGGCTCCGGGTTCTTCCTCTTCGCGCGCAAGCCGAAGCGGCCGACGCTGCAAGCCTAGAAAAAAGCGAGCGAGCGCGCCTCGATGCTCTGGCGCGGCGGCGCGCCGGGCGGGGTCGACGGGTCGTCGAACGAGGTATGCGGCGTGAAGCGCGCGCGCCCATCCTTCTCCGAGTCGTACACCTTGAACACCAGCGCCTCGTCGCGGCGCATCTCGGGGAAGTAGAACCAGCGGTGGGCGGGTGAGTACTTCAGGCGGTAGGTCTGCCCGACGCGGTTCGGGTAGCGCCGCTCGGCGATCAGCAGGTCGTCGGGGGCGATGCTCTTTGCGTCGGCGATCGCCAGCGGGTTCGACTGGATCGGCCGGTTGATCGCCCGCCAGACCTGAATGATGGCGAACCGGCTCTTTAACAGGGATTCGGCTTCGTCTGGAAGCAATTCGCGAACCCGGTTGGGCCCCGACCAGTCGGTGTAGTCGTTGTGCGCCGAGAGCACGGGCTCGCGGATGAGCCGTTCCTCGCGCTCGCCTTCGTCGCCCGAGCGCAGCGTGTGGTCGAACACGTGGACTCGCTTTGCACCGGAGTGTTTCCTGATCAGCGCCGCGACCTCGGGGTAATAGACGCTCTTCAGTTCCTCGGGATCAAAAAAGTCCTTGACGGCGGTCTTGTGCTCGACGAACACGAAGCCGTTTGCGTCGAGCGAAAAGCTCTTGCCCCTGCCATCGGAGACTTCGACCTGCTGAAACTCTTCGGTTCCGGAGGTCCGCCGACGGATGTTGTTCGGGCCGAAGGTCTCGTTGACGAGCTTCTCGCCGGTGGCGACGGTGTACGGAATGCCTGCCTGCATCCCCGGAAGTCTAATGCAGGGCTCTCACGAAAGTACGACCCGGCAGCAGACAGCGCGCCTCGGGCCGCGCCGCCACCGCGGCGGTGATGGCGCGCGCGATGTCGTCGTAGACCTCGTTGTAGTGCTCCTTGCCCCGGCGCGGCGACAGGCCGATTTCGAAGATGAAGAGCTCGCCCGAAAGCGAGGTCGGATCGAGGTTGTCGGGCAGCATGCTGCGGTCGCGCACGGTGAAGCGCCACAGCTCGGGACGGCGCGCGAACAGCCGCGCGACGCGCCCTTCCAGCTCCGCTTCCACGGAGTTCATTTTTTCAGTCTCCCCGCTGCAAATATACTTCGGCCATGGAGCATGGCAATGACTTTCTCGTCCAGGCGAGCCTTTATTTCGCCGCCGCCGTGATCGCCGTCATGCTTGCGCACCGGCTCGGGCTCGGCTCGGTGGCCGGCTACCTGCTCGCCGGCATCGCCATCGGCCCCCGGGGCTTCCAGCTGGTCGACACGGTCGACCACATCAAGGCGTTCGCCGAGCTCGGCGTGGTGTTCCTGCTGTTCGTGATCGGCCTCGAGCTCGAGCCCAAGCGGCTCTGGAACATGCGCGCCAAGCTCATCGGCCTGGGCCTGTCGCAGGTGCTCGGCACCATCGCGGCGCTCGCGCTCGCCGGCTGGGCGCTCGGCTTCGACCTGCGTGTCGCGCTCATCGCGGCCATGGCGCTGTCGCTCTCTTCGACCGCGCTCGCGCTCGCGCCGCTCACCGAGCGCGGGGCGCTCGGCACGCAAGGCGGCCAGGGGACGTTCGCGGTGCTGCTGTTCCAGGACATCGCGGTGATCCCGATGCTCGCGCTCCTGCCGCTGCTCGGCACCGGCGCCGGCGGCGCCGGGTTCTCGTGGGAGAAGCTCGCGCTCGCCGGCGCGGTGATCGTGGTCACGCTCGGCGGCGGGCGCCTGGTCGCGCGCCCGGTGTTCCGCCACATCGCGCGCACGCGGCTGCGCGAGATCTTCACCGCGTTCGCCCTGCTCCTCGTGCTGGTGATCGCGCTCGGCTTCGAGCACGCGGGCCTGTCGATGGCGCTCGGCGCGTTCCTCGGGGGCGTGCTGCTCGCCGAGTCGGAGTACCGCCACGAGATCGAGGCCGCGGTCGAGCCGTTCAAAGGGCTCCTATTGGGTCTGTTCTTCATCGCGGTCGGCATGAGCGTCGACTTCGCGGTGCTCATCGCCCGGCCGTGGCTGGTGTTCGGCCTGATCGCGGGCCTGTTCCTCATCAAGGGGGCGGTGCTCTGGGTGATCGCGCGCTGGGCGGGCTTCCCGCGCGCCGAGCGCCCGCTCTTCATCCTGCTGCTCGCGCAGGGCGGCGAGTTCGCCTTCGTGCTCATCGGCGTCGCCACCGGCCAGGGCGGCCTGGGAACCGACGCGGCGCCCGCCATCACGCTCGCGGTGGCGATCTCGATGCTGCTCACGCCGTTCCTGCTCGCGCTCCACGACCACCTCGCGTCCTCCTTCGCCGAGCCCGCGGTGGAGCGCGCGCCGGACTTCCCGCAGGCGAGCAACGTGATCGTCGCCGGCCTCGGGCGCGTCGGCCAGGTCGTGGCGCGCATGCTGAACGCGGCGGGTTTCCAGCCCACCGTGCTCGACGACGACCCCGACCACGTCGAGCAGTCGCGCAAGTTCGGCTTCCGCGTGTTCTACGGCGACGCCACGCGCCTCGATCTGCTGCACGCGGCGGGAGCGGGCAGCGCCGACTTCCTGATCATCGCCCTCGACGACCCCGACGCGATCACGCGGCTCGCCGAGGTGGCGCGCACGCACTTTCCCCGGCTGCGCGTCATCTCCCGCGCGCGTGATATGCGTCACATGTTCAATCTGCGCGACGTCGGCGTCGAGATGATCGAACGCGAGACCTGGCTTTCGGCGCTCAAGCTGGGCGAGCTCGCCGTGGCCCACGCCAGCAAGGACCCGGAGCGTGCGCGCCGCACCGCCGAGACCTTCGCCGCGCACGACATCGAGGTCGTCGCCAAGCTCTACGAGGTGCACCGCGACCAGCCCGGCGCCCACGTCACGGTTTCCAACGAGTTGCGGGACCAACTCGCACGCACCCTGAGCGAAGATCAGCGTAGGATTGCGGTAATCAAACCGGAACGATCATGAGCGCACCTAGCAAGGACGCGCCGGCAAGGGCGTCGGCAGCGCAGGATCCCCAGAAGGCGTACGTCGATCTCGCCGAGAGAATATTCGTGCAGCTGTCGAGCCGGGTCTACGGCACGCTCGCATCGTCGGAGGCGAAAAAGCCCGATCCCAAGGCGCTCGCCGCGTTCAGCTTCAAGCTCGCCGACGCCTTCGAGCAGGCGACGAGAGAAACCGACCGCATGAAGGCATCGATCGAGGCGGCGAACAAGGCCGCGGTGAAGCTCGACGAGGTCGACCTGTCGAGCGTGTTCTCGGCAACGAAGAAATAACCGCCACGAAGTAACGCCACGAAGTAACGCCACGAAACAACCGCCCCGAAATAGCGCTCCCGGAGCCTCGATGGCATTGCCCGCGCTGGAACGCAAGCAGTACAAGCTGGGAAAGTACGATATCGTGGCCCAGCCGCAGCTCGGCTCGGCGCACATGCTGCGCTACACCGTGATGCTGAACGGCAAGCGCATCGGCGCGCTGATGAGCGTGCCGAACGAGTCCGATTGCCGCTTCATGGAAAGCCCGCCGCCGGTGCCGCCGCTGCGCATCTTCGCGCTCACCAACCGGCCCGGGCGGCCCAAGAAGGGCGCGCCCCGCATCTCGACCGGCGCTGGCGAGGAGCTCTAGGCCTGTTTCGCCGTAGAGATTTCCTCGGGATCGCGCTCGCGGGCGCCGCGTGGCCGGGCAGCGTCCTTCCGCAGGCCGCGAAGAAGGACAAGCCGCCGCCGGGCATCCTCGTCAACGACATCCACTCGCAGCTCAACTCGTCGCGCGTCTGGCGCATCGTCCAGCCCGACACGCTCGATGCGATTCGCAGCGCGCTGCGGGCGGCGCAGAAGGAGGAGCGCGCGGTCTGCATCTCGGGCGCGCGCCACGCCATGGGCGGGCAGCAGTTCCTCGCCGACGGCCTGATGATCGATACGCGGCGCATGAACCGCGTGCTCGGCTTCGACCCGGAGAAGGGCCACCTCGAGGTCGAGGCGGGCATCCAGTGGCCGCAGGTCCTGCAGAACCTGGTGAACGTGCAGAAGGGCCGCGAGCGGCAGTGGACCTTCGCGCAGAAGCAGACCGGCGCCGACAAGCTCACGATCGGCGGCTGCCTCTCGGCGAACGTGCACGGCCGCGGCCTCAAGATGCCGCCCTTCATCGGCGACGTCGAGTCCTTCAGGCTCCTCACCTCGAAGGGCGAGGTCGTGAACTGCAGCCGCACCGACAACCCGGAGCTGTTCCGCCTGGCGATCGGCGGCTACGGCCTGTTCGGCCTGATCACTTCGGCGACCCTGCGCCTGGTCGAGCGCCGCAAGATGGAGCGCGTGGTCGAAGTGCGCTCGATCGACGGCCTGCCCAAGGCGTTCAACGAGCGCATCCACGACGGCTTCCTCTACGGCGACTTCCAGTACGCGATCGACGAGACCTCGGACGATTTCCTGCGCCGGGGAGTGTTCTCGTGCTACCGGCCGGTCGACCCGGCGACGCCCATCCCGCCGGGGCAGAAAGAGCTGCACGAGCGCGACTGGATCGAGCTCCTGACTCTCGCGCACCACGCCAAGGGCGAGGCGTTCCGGCGCTACGCCGGCCACTACGTCGCGACCAACGGCCAGGTGTACTGGTCCGACGAGGCGCAGATGAGCGTCTACCCGGAGAACTACCACCGCGCGCTCGACCAGCGCGTCGGCGCGCAGGTGCGGGCGACCGAGGCGATCACCGAGATCTACTGCGAGCGCGACGCGCTCGAGCGCTTCATGATGGAGGTGCGCGAGTACGCGCGGCGCGACAAGGTCGACATCATCTACGGCACCGTGCGCCTGATCGAGCAGGACCGCGAGAGCTTCCTCGCCTGGGCGCGCAGGCCCTACGCCTGCGTCATCTTCAACGTGCACGTCGAGCACACCACGAGCGGCCTGATCAAGGCGGGCGACGTGTTCCGGCGCCTGATCGACATCGGGCTCAAGTACGGCGGCAGCTACTTTCCGACCTACAACCGCTACGCCCTGCGCCGCCAGGTCGACGCCTGCTACCCGCAGCTGCAGGAGTTCCTGAAGCTCAAGCTGAAGTACGACCCGCAGAAGCTCTTCCAGAGCGAGTGGTTCCGGCACTACGAAAGGATGTACGAGAAGAAATAGCTTTCTTCTGTGGGTGCTGTTTGCGCTCTTCGTCCTGCGAGTCCTCGGGCAGGCGCTGGTGGCTTTTCTCAACGTCGGGTTTCTGCCGCCGATGGACGCCTGGTATTCCGGGCTGATGCCCTACGAATACCTGCTGCCGTCGCAGCTCCTCATCCTCGCGCTCATGGCGAAGATCTGCGTCGATTTCACCCGCCAGCGCGGGTTGTTCTTCGAACCGAACAAATTCTTTGGCACCGCGTGGCTCTGGTTCGGCTACGGCTATCTGGCCGCCATGGTCGCGCGCGCGATTCTTCTCTGGGACCACCCGATCCCGATCTTCTTCCACTGGGTACTCGCCGCCTTCGTCATCGTGGTCGGGCATTCGCAGAGGCAGCGATTGAGAGCGTGACGATCTCGGAGCCGATGACGCTGTTGACGGACTACCTCCTCGGAGGCGTGGCGGCATGGCTCACGGTCTTGCTGCTCAGGAATTCCCAATCCCAGAAATCCAGGAAATTCTGGGCTGCAGCCTTTGCGGCCCTCGCTCTCGGCGCGTTCCTCGGCGGCACATGGCATGGCTTTCTACAGAATCCCCTGTTGTGGAAGGCGACGCTGCTCACCGTGGGCGTCGCCAGCTTTGCCATGGTCACCGGGTCGGCCTTTGCGGCGGTTTCGGGTGCCGTGCGCAATGTCCTGATCGGGGTCGCGGGGGGCAAGTTGCTCGCATACGCCGGCTGGATGCTGCGGCACGACGAGTTCATCTACCTCGTGATCGATACCGGCATCGCTTTCGCGGTGGTCGCCGCGCTGCACCTCTGGAGGTTCAACGGCTGGATCCTGGCCGGCACCGCAGTCTCGGTCGCCGCGGGCCTGGTGCAGGCGAGCGGCTTCGCGCTGCACGCGCACTTCAACCACAACGACCTCTACCACGTGATCCAGATCGCGGCGATGGCGCTCTTCTACCGCGGCGCGCGCCGCCTCGGGGATCGCTAGCGCACCTCTAGCGCACCTCGGGCTCCCTGCCGAGCCGCTGGAGGCGCTCCCTCGCCTTGTGCGCCGTGTACTCGTCGGGGTCCTTGGCGAGCCGCTCGAGGATCTCCGGCGGCGTGGCCTTGTTGTACAGGATGAGGTTGGTGCGCGCGCCGCGGTTTTCGCTGCGCGCGAGCCGCTCCATGACCGCGGGCGGGGTATTCGGGTTCATCGCCAGTCCCCACTCGGCGAGGTAGAACGTGTCGTCGTAGTGCTTGGCGAGCACCGCTTGCGGCGTGTTCGGGTGGGCGAGGATCTCGGTGATGAGCTTCTGCGCCTGCGGGTGCGCCGCGAGGCGCGCGAGGGTCGCGCCCGAGGTGTTGCGGTTGCGCGCGACCACGCGCATCACCGCGAGCCCCTTGCGGTTCTCGCCCATCACATCCCACAACGACCACATCGATTCGTAGAGGTCCGGGTCCTCGAGGCTCGCGATGCGCTCCAGCAGCGGCGCGCCGGCGGCGCGGTTTTCTGCCAGCGCGCCCAGGAAGTACTTGTCGCGCCGGAAGCGGGACTCGTCGAAGGCGCGCTCGAGCTGCCGCTCGTCCATGCGGCGCGTCTCCGCGACCGCGCTTTCCAGGAGCTGCCCTCGCACGACCTCCCAAGCGACCGCGACCGGCAGCGAGACGGCGGCGGCGAGCGCGACCCAGAACAGGATCCGCGGCTCGCTGGCACGGCCGCGCAGGTGCAGCACCACGTGACCCAGGGCCGCGCCCCAGATGCCGATCGGGACCGCGGCGGCCGCCGACACGAACGGAAGGTAGAGAAAGCCGAGGGCCGCGGTCGAGCTGCCGTGCGACGGGATCATCTTCGCGCCCAGCGCTGCGCTCGCCAGGGCGCCGGCGATGCCCGTCCACAGCGCCCAGCGGGCTTCGGCGCGCATCCCCCAACGTTGCATAATCCGCCTTTTACCAGACGGAGCACCCCATGCGCCTCGCATTCCTCTCGCTCATGACCCTCGTCCTGCTCGCCGCCTGCGCCCCGGCGCCGGTGACCAAGGCGGAAACCGAGGGGCTCGATTACGGCCCGAGGCCGGTGCGCTGGAAGGAGGAGATCACCAGCTACCTCGCCGTGCGGCTCACCGATCCCAAGTCCGCGATCATCGAGTTCCGCACCGAGCCGCAGCAGATGTACCAGAGGGCGGTCGCGATGCGCGCCATGCACTACGGGTGGGCGGTGTGCGTGTGGGTGAACGACAAGAACCGCTCCGGCGCTTACAGCGGCTTCTACCCGATGACGGTGTTCATCCGCCACGAGAAGATCGTCCAGGTGAACAGCGGCCCCGACGATTTCGGCGTCGGCGCGCAATACGCGCGCAGCCAGTGCGAGCAGCTCGGCGCGCCGTTCAAGCAGTAGTACCGCCACGTAGAACCGCTACGTAGAGCCGCCGCCATGAGCTACGACCCCGCCGTCGCGCTCGATTTCTTCAAGTCCGCCGGCAAGCCGGCGAGGTCAGCCTGCTCGCCGGCCAGAAGGCGATCGGCACGGTGAAGATCGGCGAGATCTTCGGCGAGCTCGCGGCGATCACCCAAACCGCCCGGCTGTAATTCGGGGTCAGGGCCGCAATTCGTTTGCACATACGTGCAAACCGAATTGCGGCCCTGACCCCGAATTACGTTCTACGGGTTACCGATGTAGTCGCGCTTGCCGAGCTCGACCCCGTTCGCGCGCAGGATGTTGTAGGCGGTCGTGAGGTGGAAGTAGAAGTTCGGCCAGGCGTGGCCGAAGAGGTATTGCAGGCCGCTGAACTTCACGTCCTCGCCGCGCATCTTCATCACGACTTCGCGCTCTTCGGAGCCGTCGATCTTCGCCGCCGGCACCGAGCCGACGAAGTCGAGCGTCTTGGCGATGCGCGCCTTGAGCTCGGCGACGGTCTGCTCGGTGTCCTCGTGCTTGGGAATCTCCGCGCCGGCGAGCCGCGCGACCGCGCCTTTGGCGGTGTCGCAGGCGATCTGCACCTGGCGCGCAAGCGGGAACATGTCGGCGATCAGCCGCAGGCTGCCGAGCACCGCCGGGTCGAGCTTCTTCGCCTCGGCGTGCGCCTGGGCCTTGTCGAGGATGGCCGAAAGGTTGCGCAGCGCGTTCGCAAAGCGCGGCGCGCTCACCTGGTACATCGAGATCTTCATCGCGTTCCCCGAAGGTGGAAGGAACGCGATTCTATCTGTCGCTCAGCTAAAGGTTGAGCTTCTCGAGCGGGCCACGATCGCGATCAGCGCCCCGACGACCACGCCGAGGCCGAAGCCGACGCCGATCGAGGTCCACGGATTTTCGTGCACCGTGCGGTCCGCGTAATGAGCGGCTTCGCGCGCCGCCTGGAAAGTTTCTCCGCGGCCCGGAACTTCCTGCACGTTGCTGGGTACTTTGCCGACCTGCGTCTGTTCCATGTGTGCCCCTTTCCTAGAGTGCCCCGGGAGGGGAGCAATCGGCATGCCCGTCACGCGACCTGCACGAAAAAGATATAGCGTTCGGCGCCGATGTGGGATATACAGGGACGTACCGCCGCGAAGCCCGGGCCGTAGCAGCGAACCAATCTGCCGATTTCCTCCGCTTCGCTTTCTCCGTTCGCGAACAGGATCAGCCATGCAGATCCGCAAGGCCGCATTCACCAGCCGCGCCTCCGACTGGACCAAGGAGCGCATCAGCCAGCTGCGCAAGCAGGAAATCGAGCAGCTCCAGGTCAACGCCGGCGCGCTCGGCGAGGACGGGGTGGTCGCGCTGTGCGCCGAGGTGCTGCGCGAGCGCCCCAGGCTGCGCGGCGTCGTCGGCGCGCGCGCCGCGCGGGGGCCGAAACGCCGCCTGGTGTCGCGCAGCAAGGCGTTCGAGACCCGCGGCGTGACGCTGCAGGACGCCCGCACGAGCTGGAGCGGCGTGCGAAAGTCCGACGGCGCGGTGGTGATCAGCCTGTGGGCCGACGCGATCGAGACCACCGGCGGCGGTTGCAGCTACCTGCTGTGGGCGCCGAATGTCCGCGGCTCGCGCCCCTGGTCCGACGGTGCAGCGGGCAGGGAGCGCCTCGAGCATTGCAAGCTGATGGTGAACGGCGGCCGCGCCGAGGGCGTGCTGGTGTACGGCGAGCGCCTGGAGGGCTTTCTGCCCGAGGACCGGACGCGCAGCGTGCACGGCGTCGACCCGGAAATCGTGCTGCAGCTCGCGATCGAGCGCCGCGGCGACGAATACTGGGCAGTGTGGGGGAGAAAGCAGAGTTGACCACCTTCAAGATCGGCAAGTACGAGATCCGCGCCCAGCCCGCGAGCGGCTCGGCCCACATGCTGCGCTACACCGTGCTGCTGGACGGCAGGCGCCTCGGCGCGCTGCTCAGCGTGCCGACCGAATCGGATTGCCGGTTCCTCGAGAGCCCGCCGAAAGTGCCGCCGCTGAAGATCTTCCAGGTGACCTACCGGCCGGGCCGCCCGAAGAAGGGCGCGGTACGGCCGCATGAAGAGGGAGAAGGCGGGCCGCGCATCCCCTGGACGATCAAGGGACAGCGCTACTAGATCGCGTTCGTGCCCGCCGGCAGCTCGCGCCCGCCGACGCGCTTCACCAGCTCTTCCCACATGCGGGCGGTGTCCTTGCTGAAGAGCAGCGCCGCGTCGGGTTCGGACACGTACCAGAACCCGGCCTCGAGCTCCTTGGCGAGCTCGTTCGACCGCCAGCCGACGAAGCCGGCGAAATAGCGCGCGTCGTTCGGGGTCTTCTCGATGATGCGATCGACCGCGTCGCCGTTACCGGTGACGAAGAGATCGCCGAAAAGGTGCAGAGCCGGACCGCCGGGGTCGCGCCGCACGACGGCGAAGATCGAGCCGATCATCTCGGGACCGCCGAAGTAGATCGGGTCGGCGACCTTGGCCGAGGGCGGGTGCTCCGGGAAGAGCGTCGCCAGCGTGACGTCGGTCGCCCGGTTGATGATGAAGCCGAAGTGCTGGCCGCCGGCCGCCGGCACGACGAGAAGCGCGGTACGGCTATAGAGCCCCTGGAGATCCGGTGCGGCCACTAGGAGGAGGGGCCGATCGAGATCTTGCGCTCTCGCCGCGCAGGCGGCGGCGAATAGCAACCCTGCGAGGAACAGCTTTTTCAATGAAAGGTCCGCGCCACCGTGCGGCCGCGCAGCATCTCGGCGGCTTCGGGCGCTTCTTCCATCAGCTCGTGCAGCGTCGCCGAGATCTCCTCGCAGAGCATCTCGGCCTCATCGCCGGCCAGCGCCGGATGGCAGGCGACATTCGAGAAGGACATGTCGTCCTTCACCGAGAAGCCGCACAGCGTCGGATAACGCTGGAACAGCATGTTCACCATGTCCTGGACTTCTTCCACCTGCAGCAGCGGGTTCATCTGGTCCCCCCGTTCGTTGTTATGCCAACCTGCGGCCCTAAGTTGCACCTGCGTGTCAAGAGGGACGAGGAACGAATACCGTTCCTGACTGGGTATTACGACCACCTCTGACGGGCGGAGCGGCAGATTCGACGAGCGGTGCAGCAATGTTGCGGGAATTCACACGGGGGAAGTGCCAAATTCCCCGGGCCGCTATACTGCCCCGAGGAGGAGGCCCCGATGAGAAAACCATTCGACACGGTGCTGGCCGCAGCCTGCGCCGCGCTGGCCGCATTTCTTTCCTCGCCCGCAGCAGCCGAGCAGATCGTGGTGTCGAACTACGCGGTGACCACGAACGGCATGCCCTTCGCCGTGGCGATGGAGAAAGGCTACTTCAAGGAATTCAAGGTCGACGTCGACGGCATCCTGACCTCCGACGGTGGCGGCACCACCATCCGCAACCTGCTCGGCGGCAAACTGAGCTACGGCGAGGCCGCGGTGTCTGCGGTGGTGTCCGCGGTGCAGGGCGGCGCCGACCTGAAGATCATCAGCGGCAACGTGCACACCGTGGCGGAGTTCGTCTGGGTGGCGATGCCGAAATCCCCGGTCAATTCGCTCAAGGACCTGAAGGGCCGCAAGCTCGGCTATACCAACCCGCGCTCGACCAGCCAGGCGCTCGCCATCCTCATCATGGAAAGCCAGAAGCTCAAGGAGAACGAAGTCGAGCTGGTGCGCACCGGGGGCTTCGGCGCCGGGCTGACGATGCTCGAGATCGGCGGCGTCGACGTGGTGCCGGTCGCCGAGCCGCTCTGGTCGAAGAACCAGGGCAAGTACAAGCTGATCGCCGCCGCCCCGGACATCCTTCCCGCGCTTTCCAACGTGGTCGGCGTCACTACCGCCGAGGCGGCGAAGAGCCGTGGCGACTTCATCCGCGGCGTGATCCGCGCGCGGCGCAAGGCCGTCGAGTACATGGTCTCCAACACTAAAGACGCCGCCGCGATCATCGCCAAGGCCTACGACCTCGAAGTGCCGGTGGCCGAGGCGACGGTGCGCAACCTGCTAGCCTCCGAGAAGAAAGGCGGCATCCCCTACTGGGGACCGGGCGACATCCGCATCGACACCATGGACAACATGATCCGCGCGCAGAAGATCGTCGGCGCGCTGAAGGGCGACGCGGACTGGAGCAAGCTCATCGACGAGTCGTTTCTTCCGGACGATTTAAAGACCAAGAAAAAGTGACCTCGCACGTGGCGCTTCGCGGCGTCTCCCGGATCTATCCCGGGAAGCCCGAGGTGCACGCGCTTGGCCCGATCGACCTGGAGCTCGCGCGCGGCGAGTTCTTCGCGGTCGTCGGCCCCTCGGGCTGCGGCAAGTCCACGCTGCTGGACGTCATCGCCGGGCTCGCGTCGCCATCCACGGGGGAAGTGACTTTCGAGAGCAAGCGCGTGAAAGGCGAGGTTCCTCCGGGCATCGGCGTCGTGTTTCAGGAAGACGCGAGCTTCCCCTGGCTCACCGTGCACGACAACATCGCCTTCGGACTGCGCGAGGCGGGCGCCGCCGAGGGCGAGGTCGCGGCGCAGGTCGGCTACGCCATCGAGTTCATGGGGCTGAAGGAATTCGCGCGCGCCTACCCGGCGCAGCTCTCGGGCGGCATGCGCCAGCGGGTCTGCATCGCGCGCACGCTGGTGCTGAAGCCGCGCCTCATCCTGCTCGATGAGCCCTTCGGCGCGCTCGACCAGCAGACGCGCCTCCTGATGGGCGACGAGCTGCTGCGGCTGTGGCGCGAGACCGGCGCCACGATCCTGCTCATCACGCACGCGCTCGACGAAGCCACGATGCTCGCCGACCGCGTCGGGGTGATGTCGGCGCGCCCAGGCCGTTTTTTGGACATCATTTCCACAGCCTGGCCTCGAGAGCGCGACTCCACGATCGTGTCGAGCGAGTCCTTCGGGCGCCTCACCAGCCGCATCTGGACGCTGCTGCGCGGCGAATCGATTCGGGCCTTGGGAAGAGCATGACTCGGGTTGGCTTTACCAGGCTTTTCATCATCCTTCTCGCTGTGGGTTTGCTGGAACTGCTCTGCCGACTCGGCGTCATCCCGAGCTTCACGCTGATCCCGCCCTCGGCGATGGCGCAGTCGCTGTGGACGATCCTCGCCAGCGGCAAGTTCACCCCCGACATCGTGACCACGCTGACGAACGTCGGCATCGCCATCGCCACGGCCATGATCGCCGGCATCGCGCTCGGCACTCTCCTGCAGAGCTGGCCCGCGGCGCGCCGCGTGCTCGATCCGCTGTTCGCCACCTACTACGCGGTGCCGATGTACGCGTTCTATCCGCTGCTCATCGTGATCTTCGGTCTCGGCGACCTGCCGCAGGTCGCGATCGGCTTCCTGCTCGCGGTGATGGCCGTGATCATCAACACGCTGAACGGCCTCGACCGCGTGCCGCCGGTGCTCCTGAAGGCCGCGCGCGTGCACCGCCTCGGACCGCTGGCTGCGGCGCTGCGGGTGCGCCTGCCCTACGCCGCGCCTTACGTGTTCACCGGCTTCAAGCTCGCGGTGGCCTACTCGTTCATCGGCGTGATCGGCGCCGAGTTCATCACCTCGAGCCGCGGCATCGGTTACGAGATCTCGTTCGCCTACAACAACTTCGACAACGGCGTGATGTACGCCATGATCCTCTTCATCCTGCTGCTGGTGATCACGGTGAACATGACGCTGCACGTTTGGGAGAAGCGGCTGCTCGCGCGCCGCCGCCGGGCATGAGGTGGCGCGACCCGCTTTTTCTTGTCGTCATTCTCTTCGTCATTTGGGAACTGCTGTACCTGGCCGTCGGCGACGTTGCTCTGCGCTCGCCTGTCGCCACCGGCAAGAGTCTGGGAGCAATGCTCGGGGATGCTCGGTTTCTGCCTCACGTGCGCGAGACGCTGCTCGCCTTCGTCCAGGGATTCGCCATCGCCGTCGTCGTCGGCCTGCTGATCGGCGTGCCGCTGGGTGCGGCACGCTTTGCCGGCGAGGTGGCCGAGCCCATCCTGGTCGCGCTCTACTCGATCCCCAAGGTGACGCTCTACCCGGTGATCCTGCTCGTCTTCGGCATCGGCATGCCGGCCAAGGTCGCCTTCGGCGCGATCCACGGCATCGTGCCGATCTCGATCTTCGCGATGAACGCGGTGCGCAACATCAACCCGACCCACCTGCGCACCGCGCGTGTCATGCGCCTTTCTACTTCCAGTTTTGCGTTGAAAATCCTCATTCCGGCGGCCTTGCCCGAGATTGTCACCGGCGTCCGCGTCGGTTTCTCGCTTGCCCTGATCGGCACCCTGCTCGGCGAGATGTTCGGCTCGCAGCGCGGCCTCGGCCACCTGCTCATGCAGGCGATGAGCCTGCACAACATTGAGCGTATCCTTGCCCTTACACTGCTGCTGGTGGCTTTCGCCGCCGGCGTGAACGCCCTGCTCCTTGCCCTCGACCGCCACCTCCATAGAGCGCTGCCATGACCACCCCTGAAGATCCCGAAGGCAAACGCCTTCCCATCAAGCTCGATACCACCTCGAACGGCGAATTCGTCCCCGTCCCGCTCTCTACGGCGAACCGCGCCGCGAACCGGCTTGCGCATTCTTCGGCCACCGAGAGCGCCAAGCGCCTCGGTTTGTCCCGGAGGAAGTTTCTGATTTCGTCCTGCGGCGCCGCGAGCACCCTCCTCGCCTTCAACCAGGCGCATGGGACGAGCGGCGGGTTCTACGACATCGAGAAGGAATCCGCCCTCGACCTTCAGCTCGCGCGCGTGCAGACCGGGCCGGCGAAGGACGAGCTCATCTTCGACGTGCAGGGCCATTTCATCGACACGCCTCCCGGGCCGAAACCCGCGACTTCAAGCAACCCGAAGAACGCCGAGGTATTCATCAAGGACGTCTTCATGGACAGCGACACCGACCTCATGG
>Ga0208185_1000589_pt1 | contig 14604 bp, 26 predicted proteins | sample EasRivMeERMLT700_FD_187532 | JGI IMG/M metagenome (GOLD analysis project Ga0208185, IMG submission 187532) | Soil microbial communities from meander-bound floodplain in the East River, Colorado, USA - East River MetaG ERMLT700 (SPAdes) (version 2) | ecosystem: Environmental > Terrestrial > Soil... | reverse complement strand
ACACGCATTGACGACCTTGGCTTGGAGCTTGTCATCATAGATCCAATTTACAAGCTAAAGAACCCACGTAAACGGCAGTTGAAGCATGAAGAGATTCAGGACGTGGTTGACAACATTCAGGATTTGAGCAAGGGCTACAACATTCCCATTGTAATTTCTAACCAGGCTAACCGTGCTCTGATGGGAACCCGAGGCGATCCGCCGTCAAAGGATTCAAGCTTTGGGAGTGATGCTCCTGCACAAGAGGCGGATACTGTAATTGGTGTTAAGCATTTCTCAGAAGAGCGAATGATGAAAGTCAACTGCACCAAGAACAGATACGGTGAGTCGTTCAAGTTTGAAATAGCCTTTTGGCCGAATGTCGGCAAGATGGATGACATAACTGAAATAAAAGGTGACTATGCCAATGGCTACGACCCTGAAATGGTAGAGGAAGTTGCCAAAGCCTTGAAAAAGGCCGAGCAGGAGGTAGAAGCATGACCGAGAAAATTATAAAGGTAATCGGTGCCCCCGAAGAGCAGCCGGGTACGAAGATTCATGGTGAGGAACAGAAGGGAGTTGAAATTCTTAGAAAGGGTGTCACTAAGGAAGTACCTGCGCCTCCGATTGAGATTACAAAGGGTGAAGGCGACCGCAATGAGTGACACTCTCATGGAAGAGTGGGAAGAGTTCAAGCAGTTTGAGCATTTTCAAAAGAACAAGCCAAAAGCTAAGCCCAAGCCCGAGCTTGTCGATCCATTCAAGGCGTACACGCAAGGGCCACAAGGGAATCTAGTCCACGATCACAAGGCTCATGGCCGAGGCTATACCCCCGAGCAGCTTGAAATACATTCAACCGCACTTGACAAACGTGACAACCGCGACCCTGAAAAGGTAGGCAAGTTTGTTTTGAAAGCTCGTGCTGCAAAACGCAAGGCAATGGAAGCTAAAGAAAACGGCAATCTGCCGTGAAATTTCGTGGGCGGGAGATTGATTCGATTGCGCTATGGTCGAGTTATGTTGAGTTTCCTCCGAACATGATCGTGGACGGAAAGTTCTTGCCGCTTGTGCAATGTCCCAATCCGCAACACGATACATTGAAGAGGCATTTTCAAATCAACGTCGTGGACGGGTTGGTGCATTGTTTTGCACAATGTGGAATATCGGGAACTTACACCCATGCAATTTCAATGATTGAGGGGTGCGATGCCCGAAAAGCCAAAAAGCTTATTTTGGGTTACAGGACTAGAAATAGTTCAGGCAATGTCAAACGAGAAAAAATTGCAGCTAGAACAGCTTCCCGGCCAACTCCAATTGTTTTCAACACTTACTCTCAATACCTGCCTCCCGTCGCACTTGACTATTTCGCCAGCCGTGGGATCGTTCCTGGGTCAATTGCAAATTGGGATTTAAGGTGGGACGAGGACGAAAAGCGCGTTGTGATTCCAGCTAAAGACTTACGGGGAATTACAAGATTCTTTATTAAACGTGCTGTTTTAGAGAGCCAGTACCCCAAATATCTCTATGCCCCTGAGGGCGTAAGCAAGAATTCCCTGCTATTTGGGGCTTGCGCGACTGACTCAGGGGTGATACGATCTGACGGCCTGATCCTAGTCGAAGGGAGTTTGGATGCCATACGGCTCGCGCAGCACGGGTACCGCAATGTCGTCGCCTGCCTCGGAACCGGAATTAGTGAAATTCAGTGTCGTATTGTTTCCAGACTACGGCCTCGTAGAATTGTCACTTTTTTCGACAGGGATTTCGCCGGGGTGCATGGGATTGAAATTGCAGCGAGGCGACTTGGAAAATACCCGATTTACGTTGTCAGGTATCCCCCTGGGCGAAATGACCCTGCCGAACTTGATAGAAGGGAGGTTGAAACCGCTATCGAAAGAGCTATACCAATTTCACGATTCATGGCAAAAGCAGGACAACTAGCCCGAGTATAACCAGGAGGAATTTTGGCTAAGAAGAAAGAAAGTACAGTTACAGTACGTCGTGTTAAGACCAAAGAGGATCGTAAGCGGCCCTCTGTATATATGCGTTTGAAGACGGATGAAGATTTCAAAGGCTACGCGCTCTTTGAGCCTGACCCGGAGCTAAAGGATAATCCCGGCTACTTTGAATATTACGACCATTATGACAAGCAGGCGAACGCATACGTTCCCTGTGCCGGGGATCGTTGCCCGTTCTGCAAGATAAATGACAATCCTGCAACCCGCGCTCTGACTGTTTGGTTTTTCCCTGACGCCAATGAGAAAGAGCAGTTGAAGGTATTCACTGCCAATTTCAATACCACTGAATCTCTTGCTGACGAGGCAGAGGATGAGGGTGGACTGCTTGGTAAGAAGCTCCGCATTAAGCGTCTGACTGACCGTGGCGAGTACAGGGTGAAGACGCTTGGTGAGAAGGGTCTGCCAAAGGCTGAAGTGAAAAAGCTGATGAAGTTGGTAGCGGAATTGGCATTGCCTGAGCTGGTAGATCGTCAGTTGCAGGTACAGATGGAAAGGCTGAAGGCTGTAGCCGCCTTGGAAGACGATGAAGACGATGATGAAGACGATGACGACGACGAAGAGGAAGAGCCTAAAAAGAAGGGCAAGGCAATTACAGAAGACGATGATGATGATGATGATGAAGACGACGACGAGGACGATGATGAAGAGGAAGACGACGAAGACGAGTCCGATGATGATGAAGATGAAGAGGAAGACGAAGACGATGAAGAGGCTGACGATGACGATGCCGAAGACACTGACGATGAGCCTGCGGAAGTTTCAGGTGCCTATGAAGTGGTTAAACTGAATGAGGCTGAGGAAACAATCGACGTAAAGAACGATGACGGTAAGGTGAAAATGTGGTTCGGTGAAGGTGTCGAGTGGGATGCTGACGAACTGAAAAAGGGTGCCGCCGTCAACGTCGAGGCTATTCAGGACGACGAAGGCGACTGGATCATTACGTCTATCAAGGTGAAAAAGACCCGTGGTAGGCCGAAGGGCAAGACTACCAAGGGTAAGACCAAGAAATAGTTTGTAAAAGGTTGGGGGTGACGTAATCCGGCGGTGCGGCCAAGCTCGTCGAGCGTCACCCCTGACACATACCAGGAGGATAAATTGCTTACTCAAAGTGAAATGGCTAAGTTCGTGGCAGAAGAGGTTGGTCTTCCTGCCGGTACTGTAAAGAATGTTTTCAACGCATGGGAAGAGATTGTGTTGGAGCAGATTGAAGAGGGCCAGAAGGTGAAGCTTGGTACGCTAGTGCAGGTAGAAGTGAAAATCAAGCCAGCGCGCAAGAAGAGGAAGGGACGTAACCCGGCAACGGGTGAGGAAATTATGATCGGTGCAAAGCCCGCGTCCGTAGCAGTCAAGGCTAGGGTTTTGAAAAAGCTCAAGGACTGCACGCCTTCGATCAAGGTAGCTCGTAAGGCGGGTGTGAAGGGATAACTATGAAGGACATTTGGGAAAGATACTTTGCTCTGGAACTTTACTGGTTTGAATGTAGTAAAGTGTTGCACCTAGAACTAGATAAGGGGTCAGAATCTAATTGGGGTGGCAAGTTGGAATTTTCAGAACCCTACAGCAATAACATTTGTGACCGAGGAATCATTTACCAAACAGGTGGGGAAGGTTCACCTGAAGCCACATTGGAAAATCTTCTGAGTTCTTTTCAAGAAGATTATCCGGTACACGACAAGGACTTGAAAACTGCGCTTGCACGTAACAATGAAAGAATTAAGTCTGCTGGTGTTTGGTCTTAAATGAAAAAGTCACCCTATCCGGATTTACACGTTCACAGCATGTACTCCCTTTACGACGGGGCTGGAACGCCGCAGCAGGTCGTGGATAGGGCGGTTGAATTGGGATGGGGCGCTGCTTGTCTGACGGAGCACGGTTGGATGGGCAGCGTCCCTCCTTTTTACAAAGCCTGTAAAAAAGCAGGGATCAAACCGATCCTCGGATGCGAGTTTTACGTTGTACCCGATGAATCATTTGGTATACGTGACAAGGAAGTTCGCAAGCCTGTATTTCACTTGACTGTATTGGCCCTTTCTAAAGAGGGTTATTTCAATCTTGTGACCTGGAACACGTTGTCTCACCAGCCCGAGAACCATTATTACAAGCCGCGTATCTCACTAGAGGCAATGGTGGATTCGGCTACGCACCCTCTTCATCATAATGTAATTCTATCAGGGTGCATGGGAAGTGAGCTTTGTGTAAACCTAAGCCAGGGGGTGAAACTTGAAGGTGCTCAGACTTACATTCAAGCTTTGCGTTCAGTATTTCCGAATGTGTATGTGGAAATACAAAACCACGCGATTGATAAATTCATTGGAGCGGGACTTGAAGCATATGACAGGCTCATCGAGTCAGAAAACCGAATTCGCAAAAGCCTTGTCAGACTTGCACGAACAACTGATACACCCCTCTGTCTGACAAACGACTCTCATTTTCAATCACCTAAGCAGCGCAAGGCACACATAGCAATGCTCGCCGCTGCTTGGAGACACAGGGATGATGAGCACTACAGCAAGTCAGAAGAGCATTTGATTTCAGGTTACTTGAAAGACTATTCTTACTATGCAAATTACATGAGGAATATGGAGGCAGCACTAGATGGAATTCCATCTGAAGCCATTGAAAGCATTGGTGAAATTGTCAGGGAGGCGAACATCGAACTCGATCCTCTTGACAAGTTCAGTTACTCGATACCATTTTCAGGAAAGAAAAATCCTGTCGAGAAAATACGAAAGCGGTGTAGCGCTCGTTTGGAGGTACTCGTTGAACGGCACGGAGAGCGTGCCAGGGAGCGATTTGAACATGAGCTTGGAAGCATGGGCGAATTCGCGCACTATCTTTTGCTCCTGTCTGATTTCATCATTCATGCAAAAGACGAGGGTATTCTTACAAACACCCGAGGGTCGGCTGCGAACAGTATCCTCTGTTACTGTCTGAAAATTCACGACATAGATTCCATTGAGTACGGTCTGACCTTCTCTCGATTTTTTAATCCGGCTCGTAAGAAATTGCCGGACATTGACGTAGATATTGAAAAAGAACGCTTTGAGGATTTCATGGTCTACGTGAATGAGCGAATGGACAAGCTAGAGGGAGAAGGTCAGGTTGTGCAAATTTGCAACTATGGCACACAGGCTAACCGTTCTGCATTCCGAGCGGCAGCTAGCGCATTAGGTGTACCTAAGGAAACCCAAGACGAAATTTCAAAGCTGTTACCTCAAATGATCGACTCAGGCATGGTTGACGAAGAGGCTGACGCTTATGAAATTCTCAGGGAGGACTATCCCGAGCTATATGAGCTAGCGTCCACCATGTTCGATCAGGTGAAGTCAGTAGGGCAGCACGCCTGCGGCTGGTTGTTTGGTACGAAGCATCGTAGGGCAGACGAATGGGTGCCTGGGTACTTCATAGCGTCGAGCGGAAAGCTGGTTACTCAGTTCGATTTGAAATCTCTGGAAGACTTCGGGTTAGTTAAAGGTGACTTCCTTCGCTTGCGTTCATTGTCTGTAATTAAGCGTGTGCTATCCATGATCGGAAAGGACTCCCTTGACCTAGAGCAAATACCTCTAGATGATCCGGCAACATTTGAAATGCTTCGAGCAGGGAAGACAGAGGGAGTGTTTACTCTGCAAGGAAAAGAAAACCGGCGTGGCTGCATTGAGGTGGAAGTTGAAAATGTCCATGACGTAATTAACACTGTGGCGATTTACCGTCCGGCACTTACCAGGGAGAAGCAACACAACGTCTACAACAAGCGTAGGAAGGGGCTAGAGTCCGTTGAGTACCCACATGAAATTGTCGAGAAAATTGTCGGCCCAACTCATGGAGTGCCAATTTTTCAAGAACAGGCAATGGAAATCGCCTACGCGGTGGGAATGTCAGACGAAGAGGTTGACGACATTTACCAAGCGATCAAGGTAGCGAAGGGAGTAGGTCGCGGGGCTAAAGAAGCTTTCGAAAAGATTCGTCCCAAGTTTTACAAGCGGGCTTTGAAATTGATGACAAAGGATGAGGCCGATGGAGTTTGGGAATACGTCAAAGCTTTCCAAGGTTACGGCTTCAACAAAGGACACGCTACCTCATACGGTACTCTTGCAGTTCGATCCGCCTTCTTACGTTGCCATTATTCAGCAGAGTTTTTCACTTCACTCTTGGACACTTACCCTGAGAAATCCAAGTATATTGCCTCCGCACGATCTGAAGGATTTAAGTTTTTACTGCCCTGTGTCAATCAATCAGGGGCAGGTTTTACACTTGACCGAAATTCTGGCAATATTCGTGTTGGGTTGTCCCGAGTCAAAGGGCTTGGGCCGGTTGCGATTAGAGAAATACTTGCGGGACAACCATATTCAACTCTCGAAGACTTCAAGGAAAGAACTACGCGTAGGGCGGTTAACAAATCTCGCATCGAAGCTCTTGCCAGTGTCGGTGCCTTGGAGTCCATTGGGATAAGAGGGGATGCTAGTGATGATACACAATTTCAAATCCTTGGTTTCTGTATCAACAAGCCTAAGACGATGGTGGGTTGTAAGCCTAAGTATGTCCGTCGTCGCACTTCTGATAGCGGCTGGCAGCATTTGGGCAAAGAAAAGGGCGTGGATATTACTGAAGGTCGATCTTCGGTCAGCAAGCTCTTTTGGATACCGGAGAATGCTAAGCTAGAATTGAAATCTTCTAAGTGGGCGCAAGTAAAGACTTGGTTGCTTAGCGTGGTAGACGAAAACGGTATTAAATTTCAACTCATGGCTAACGAGGACAAGCCAGTTGAGTGCAAGGCTCTAAAATTTTTACAGCGTCGGTGCCAGGGTGGGGTCATATGCGTAGACGGCTCGATTCGTCAACCGTTCCTAGACGATGGGCCACAGGGTTTCAGGTATTGGGGAATTACAGGAGCAGCATACCATCGTGAGCCTCAGATGTGGCATGTAGACGAGGAACATCTACCAGTATTTACAGAGCTAGCCCGAATGTCTAACCGGGAACGGAGGCAGAAATGAAATGTCATTGTTGTCATTGCCATTGTGACTGTGATGAAAAAGATAAAAAGCAGCCTAAGTATTTGAATGTTGTGTGGACTAACGCTGACCCTAGCGATGATGAGCATTTTACAATGACGTTGGGTGAGACTGTTACAGTTTACGCAGGCAGAGGTAAGTATGGTGCTAAAACTGAATGGGGCAAATTTGTTCGTAAAAAGGACGGCACCCTCTGGATTTACCCAACTGCCTTGGTTGTAGAAATCAATGAACGTACAATGAGCAACATGGATAAGCGAGTACGCCGAGCAAGAAAAGAGACATAGTGAAAGGGATGGGGTAAATGAATTACGGACTTGAATATTTAGTAGGCAGAAAGATAGAGGGAGTAGTTGTGCCCCTAAAGAAGGAAAAGAAGGGATATAATTGGTCGTTGCTGATAGAGGGCGGGGTAAAAGTTCACAACCTCAATGATACTCCGCGTCCGGATAACGCTGATGTTGAAAATACAACTATGGGAGTAATCAGTGTTGGCCCCGACGATTCAATTGTGCAATTGTTTTCAGGTAGCCCTGCCGCACACAAAGGTACCCTTGTGTTTACTGAGTACGACATTGAATATCCGGCGGGAAATGAGCCAAATATTCCTAGGCGTCAAGACCCCGAGGAAGATCGTCCAGCCGATCCGTCACATGAGCGTGTTGTAGAAGGGCCAGAGCAATGAACCCGAAGCGGCAGAAGTCAAGTGAGTGAGCGGGAGACTGATACCGGCCTGGTTGTTGTTGAAGAGGACTCACAGGAGGCCATAGGAGCCATTTCTAGGCGTTCGTGGAGGCGGGGGAAGGTCAGGACACCCATTCCCAATCAGGCGAGCTTAGAGAGGCTTAGAAAGGCAAAGCGGAGGAAGGCAGAGAAGGCCCGAAAGAAAGCCAGGAGGCACAACCGATGAAAAAGAAGGGCGGTACTCTAACAAAGGCCGCTTCACTAGTTCATGAAATTAATGCTGCGCTTGGTACAGATATTAGGTTGGGCAATGACGAAAGTTTTGAAATTGTCAGAATACCCACAGGATCACTTGTAATGGATCGGATTACGGGTGGAGGGTTTGCCCTTGGTAGACACGTCGAACTATACGGGGATGAAAATGTGGGAAAAAGTTACATCGCGCTTCGGACAATGGCTCTGGCGCAAAGTCGAGGCCGAACTTGTGCAATGGTCGATGCGGAGCACTCTTTTGATCCGGCATGGTTCAAGCACCTTGGAGGAAGACCAAAAGAACTAATTACATTCCAGCCCAATAATGCTGAGGATGCAGTAGCGGCAATGATGATGCTTGCCAAGCACGCTGAAGAGAAAGACATTGAAATTATTACTATTGATTCAGTAGCTAGCCTGGTAACAACTGAAGAGATTAACAAAGATCCTAGAGAAACGGATCGTATTGCTTCACAGGCCAGGATGATGAGCCGAGCACTACGCCGGTTGACAGCCGTGACTACCAATACGCTTTTCATTTGGGTTAACCAAGAGAGAATCAATGTCGGTGTATCGTTTGGAAATCCTAAGACTACCTCAGGTGGACGTGCTCTACGCTATTACGCAACTACCCGGATTGAAATGCGACGAGGTACACGCATTACTGAAGAGCGCAATGTTTCGCGGGGAGGAAAGCTAGTCAAAGGCAAGGTGCAGGTGGGCCGCTGGATTCAGTTGCGTTGTGAAAAAGACAAATCTACTAGGCCATTCCGAGAAGGCTCATTCGTCTTTGACAATGATCGGAGTGAGATTAGTTTGCCGAGTGAAATTATCGAGCTTGGTCTACTGGACGGGTTGATTGAGCGTAGGGCAAACTCATACGTGTATACTGACTTGGACGACAAAGAATGGAAGGGTACCTATAAACAGTTTTCAAACTTTCTCAGAAAGAACGAGGAATTGGCAGAGGAACTGGTTGCAAATATCACTGATGTAACTGTAAACGAATCTACTACGGAGGGTGGGAATGGCTAGAAGTTTCGTATGTGATGTGTGTAGGAAACCTACGGAGCGTATCGTAGGAAAACTTCATTACATTCCGCTGGATAAAAAAGATCGCACTACACACTCAGATTACACTCACCATGCCGATGTTGGTACTTGCTGTGCTGGTAGGGCGTTAGAGCTTTTGAATTTCAGACCACGGCAAACCCGAGCGGAATATATGGCAAGCAGGAAGGGGCAGACGGTCGCGTAATGGCAAAAATTCAGAATGAATTGCGAATACGTGTGGTTGCCGATACCAGACAGTTCAGAGCTAGCATCACTCGCGCTCAGTTGGTGCTTGCGTCGTCGTTTTTTAAGAAATTGAAATTACGTTTTAGACTCTGGCGGATTAGTAGAGAAGACGCACCGTGACTATGCGACGCTATGTAATTTCGTTCAAAACTTCATGGTGGAAATTGCGTTGGAATCATTATGAAAAATTTACTACTTGGCAAGAGGTTCACGATATGGCGGAAAAAATGGCAGAGCAAGGTTGTAAGTACATTCGTATCAGCGAGGTAACTGAATGACTCTAGAGCCTCCCTGGAAAGACAAGTCCAAGCCTCGGCATCAGAGGCAGGAAGAGCGCCTTGGAAGATCAGGAGGCATTACGCATCCTGCTAGTGGTCGCATATGGCGGTTCAAGAGGGACGGCAGACTCTTTGATTTCTTGGTCGAGGCTAGGACTACAGAGAAGGGTTCGTACTCAATTTCATATGACGAGTGGTTGACCATAAAGAAGGAAGCTCTGATGACACCGCCAGGGCTGATGCCTGGAATGCAAATTGACATTCAGGACGTGAGCCTGATGGTGATAGAGCTTCCGGTGTTTCAGGAATTTTTCAATCTTCTTGTAGCTCTACTGGAAGAGAGGGACAGTGGCGCTTAGACTAGGATTTATGCTTGTGTGTTTGCATTGCAACCATACAGTTAATTTCATTGTTGTAAAAGAGGTTGACGATGGTGAGTATGGGTACACAGTAGTTAGATGCCCGTCCTCTTTGTGTGGAAAAGAAGATACGACAGCTTTGAGGCCAAGGCGAGAAAATGCCAACCCAAGCTGAAAAGATTTTGAGTCACCAAAAAAGACGGAACGGCCTGCTCGTTCCGATCCTAGAGGATTATCTGATGAAGCCGTTGAATGTGGACGATAGTGATGATGCGGCTGTAGTTCGTAATCTGATGCTGAAACAAAAGTGGAAGGACGAAGCTCGCAAAGAAAAGAAGGTTTACAGTCCATCTTCTCTGTCATCTTGTCTAAGGCAGGTTTACTTCTCTAGGAATTACAAAGAATTGGGTATCAAGCGCAAGAAGTCAACCAGGATGGAGGTAAATTATTACTTTCTAACTGGAAATTTCACTCACATGAAATGGCAATATGCGCTTTACAAGATGAACAAAGACTCGGAAGTGTCTCATGAAATATTTCAGTTGTGGGGTTTGGAGATTCCTGTAGTATCGAAGCATGGCGATCATGGAGGGACACTAGACGCCCTCTGTTTCATCTATGGGAAGCCTTACGTTTTAGATTTCAAGGGTGTTAATGTTAGGACGTTCGGCCAGGCGTGTATGGGTGAAGTAGAAATGAAATACAAGATTCAGATTAGCGATTACGCGATGTTGGTTAACGCTAGCAAGGAAATTAAGATCCCAAAGATCGAGGATGCTCTTATTATATATGAAAACAAAGGTGGCCCGGATAGTAAGCACCCTATAGCCCTCCATGAAGTGTCCGTTAAGGTCAAGGACTACCTACCAGAAATCAAATTCAGATTGGGGAGGCTGCGAGAGCATGAAAAAGACGGAACGATCCCGTCGCCCGAGTGTGAGAGCGTCGGGGAAATCCAATTCCAAGGATGCCCCTTCCGAGGGGAGTGCCGAGCCGAAGTTAAAAAAGTCCAAGCATCTAACAGTCGCAACACCAAAAAACACTCAGTTAGCGTACCTAAGAAACGAAGGACTCGTAAGCCCAAATGAAATTGATTCGGATAGCGATGCCGTTCCGCTCGATTTCACAAGGCTTAACAGCAGGCAGATTGGCTCTGTTCATTCCCGGTTTGCTGTGCGCCATGCCCATGCAATTTTCGTAGCGGCTAAGAGAGCTTCCAGCTTGACGGTGTTGAAGCGTGATCTGCGGCTAGCCCAGGCTAAGTACAGGTTTAAGAATAGTAAGAAATACAAAACTAAATACGAGCTTGACGATGCTATGGTTATGGAGGATGAAATCTCTGGCTTGCTAGACGCTATTACAAAAGTGGAAGCCGAGTTAGCAGTCATTACCGCTGTAGCTCTAGGTTACGAAGATTACAGAAACGCTGCTAGTCGAGAAATGTTTCGCCGGTCGAATGAAGTTGCCCCTAAAGACTGATTGACAAACCAACCTGAGTGTGATAAACTGAGCGATCCCTACCAGGAGGACATATGGATTTTATGACAGGCACAGGACAGAAACTTGTAAATGTGCATGATCCAAACGAGTGTCACGGACGGCCTTGTGTAATTCATCATCCAAGCAGCCACCATATGCGAGATTGGCCGCTTCATTGGCGAGAGGTTGGTTTCCTAGACGTTAAGCCTTCGCACTTTGAGCGCATTTGTCCGCACGGCATAGGCCACCCCGATCCGGACGATATGAAGTATTGGATACAGCGTGATCCTGGTGGCGGGTCTTCAATGGCAGTTCATGGCTGCGATGGTTGTTGCAAGAAAGAAGAGATAGATGTAAATGGCAAAGTCTAAAGTCACAACTAAATTTCAAAAGATCAAGCGGACTGATAAAAAGGTACATTCATCGTATAAGCACTCGATGATGAAGCCGCGCGAGCTACCTGAAAAGATTCAGTACCTAACCGATAATGAGAAGTCAGGTAAGGGCACTGTCGAGCTAGTAAGAGAATTTCAAGAGCAATGCGGTCACTCTTTCAAGGAGATTGCATTTCTTAGGAAAGACGATCATCGTTACAGCTATCAGGTTTGCTCCATTTGTGGTGTTTTGGAGACTGGTAAAAAGGCGTCCTGAAAATGGCAAAGCCAATCCCTGGAAAGAAAGCGAAACAGTCCAAGGTAATTCAGGAACACCTAGCCTTGTTTGAAAAAGCAACGGAGGCTAGGTATAAGATCGCGCTAGCTGCATACGAAGCTCAGGACAACAAGACCAAGGAAGCGATAGACGCGATCCGTGACAGGCTGACAACGATTGCTAGTGCCACGATTAGGATATTCCCCGACGGCAAGAGAAACCCCGGCGTCACGGTGACGTACTCACATCACCTTGTCGATCAGAATATCCTTTATATGGCAACTGAAATTGTTAAAGACTTGGCCTTCATGGACATACGTGTGGAGAATTATGAGTTCGGTAAGGTCTACTGTGCCGAGTGTTCAGAGAAGATCATGCCGAAAAAGAAGAGGATGAAATGAAAAAGCCTGTTTCACTACCAGTTTGGGCTGTTGCGATTCTGGCGTTTCTATTACTATTTCATGGTGTGTATCATATCTTGGAGTGGGCGCTATGAAAAAGGCACGGTCTGTCAAAAAAGCGCCGAGGAAATCGAGCGCCGTGAAAAAACTAATGGTGGAAGCACAAAAGGAAGCTGCACCTGTAACCAGGAAAGGCCCGAGCAGCAGAGAAATCAACAACACCATCGCCGCAACTATTGAAAGGGTCTACAAAGAGTTCGGTAGCAACCTGGACGAAGCCAATTGTCAAGACAAGGCGTTGCTGGTTACAAAGCTCTTGAGCATTGGCATCGCTGAGCAGGGCGTTGTGAAGCCTCCTAAGCTCACGGAAAAGACAATGGAGGCCCACCTATGCCCGGCCTGTGAAGGGGCTTAGAAGGGCTTATGGCGAAGCCAATCCCACAAAAGTCCTCCAAATTTCGGAAGAGCGCCAGTGCCAGGAGGTTGTCACAAAAGTTTCCGAGGAAACCGACCTTGATTGCGGGCATAGATATTTCAATGTCGAGTATCGCTATCGCTGGTATAGTGTATGACGTAACTTTGAAAAAAATACGTGGCCCTGAATTTGTAATTTGGCGTTGGCCGGTAGGTACTCATTATTTCAATAGGCTAGAGGACGCTTGTAGGATTGAAAACTTGATTGAAAATCTACAAGGTGACCTGAATACTTGGATTGAAAAAGAGGAAATGTATTTCGCAGTTGAGGAACCGTGGCCCTTCGGTCTTGTTAAGCAAGCTAAGAGCGCTCACCTAAAGCAGCAAGCAGAAATGTCCGGAGCGCTATTAGGTGGCCTTGTCAGGTTCGGGGGGCAGAACGTATTTCAAATCAATTCAAAGTCATGGCAAAAGATTGTGGCTGATGACCTTGGAGTTACTACGCATCACAGCAAATGGAAAAGTCAAAAACTTGCAGACAAATACAATTGTAATTTTAAGGAGTCAGGCAAATTCCGAGCTAAGGAATGGGCAATGCAAAATTGGGTAGTCCCTAATTGGCCGGACATAATTTCAACTACAAAGACGGGGAAAGTGCCAAGGCCGGAAGGGTCAAAGGCTAAGGCTATACAGCCGGACGACCGCTACGATGCTCTGGCGATCATGGAATGGTGTAGACGCGAATACTGGAGGGAAAATGTGTAACTATGAAATAATCGAAGAGCGAGATGCAATTCCAGTTACTACAATGCTTCCTGAATACGAACCTGATCCTGAATGGAGGCATATAGATTCCGCAGGACACGAACACGTTTGGGTAGGTAATGAAATTCCTACTACTTATCAGGCGCTTGTTGGTTGGGCAGTCTGTTGTGAAGTTTGCAATGAGGCTACACCTATCCATGAAACCCAATGTCATCTTTGCGATGAAGCAATAGAGCCTGGAATGAAACTGGTTTATGCGGCCGGACACAGGCATTACAAAATGGGAAATTTTGAATGCACGCTAATTGTCCGAGACAGCGAAGGAACAAAGACGTACTCAATTACACGTTCCGAGGCAGACTGGCTACGCAAGCACGACGAAGCGGAAGTACGGCATTTCATATCTAACCGTGAACCTTTGTCTGTTGAAGGCTTGACAATCAACTAGGGTATGATAAACTGACCGCATGAGCACACAAGAACAGATAGATGAATGGACTGTGTTTGTTGGTTCGCTTTGCAATGATTGGGTCGAGAGAATGGACAACACTGAGTCAGCAGACTTGCCTATAGAATTGGCAAGTGAAATTGATTCATTGGCTCAGCACCTAATTTGGTTAGCCCATATGCTTCTTAAATATGCAAAAGGAACCGAGTGATAGTCGGTAGGAATATTTCAATTCAGGATGAAGAGCTTTCAGATAAAGAATGGCAGCGGCTACTAAACAAGCTGACGTTCCTGAACGGGGAACAAGAGGTAGTTGAGTGTTACCGGCGCGATTTCCTAAAAGAGAAAATCGTTATTCCCCGAGGCGCGTGGAACCTAGTCGAGCACCTTGACTACTACGACCGGCGAGTAATGCCGTCCGCCCCTAAATTGAAATTCACTATCAAGCTGGACGATATTGAAATTGACAAGCGGTTTAAGGGTCAGTCGGAAGCCGTGGAAGCCATGCTGAAATATGAACAGGGCCAGGTGATTAGACCGCCAGGTACCGGCAAGAGCCAGATCATTC
>Ga0208185_1000588_pt1 | contig 14622 bp, 8 predicted proteins | sample EasRivMeERMLT700_FD_187532 | JGI IMG/M metagenome (GOLD analysis project Ga0208185, IMG submission 187532) | Soil microbial communities from meander-bound floodplain in the East River, Colorado, USA - East River MetaG ERMLT700 (SPAdes) (version 2) | ecosystem: Environmental > Terrestrial > Soil >... | reverse complement strand
CGTGGTTCCGCCGATCCGGCAGGTCATCCCCACGCCCGCGGCCAAGGTCGACGAGGACGGCAACGAGATCGCCGGCGTGAAATCGCTGCTGCTGCAGGCTCCCCTGGGCACCTATACGAGCTGGAATCCCATCGCGAGCGGGCCGCTACGGGGCAACGAAGGCAGTCTTGCCGCCGGCTACATTCCCTTCGCGATGACCAAAGCCGAGCGTATCGCGAACCGCGATCCGCGCCGCTCGATCGAGGAGCGCTATGGAAGCCAGGAGGGATACGACTGCGTGGTGCGGCATGCCGCCCGGCAGGAGGTGCGCAAGCGCCTCCTGCTGCAGGAAGACGCGGATCGGCTGATCGCTCAGGCCGCGGCGAGCAACGTCCTGCCGAGCGATCCCGATAACCGCACCGCAAGACAGCTGTGCAGGAAGCCGGACGACGACCGTGACGAGGGCAAAGGCGACGATGACGACGACGACGATGGCGATCGGCGCCGCAATCGCGACCGTGACGACTGAGGAAACGACTTCCTGAAGAACCCCGCTTGAGCAATGCTGCCCGGCTCGAGCGGGTTCCCGCGCACCCGCTCGTGGCGGCCTTGCTGACGAACTCAGGAACGAGAGCTACTTGACGAAGCCGTACTTGACGAGCCGCAAGTCCTCGTCCCTGACCAGTCCGATTCCCGGCGCGTAATACTTGTAGTCCTTCGCAAACCACTCGAGCGCCGAGCTTTCCTCGATCTTGAGGCAGTCTGCAAACGTGCCGGCAGGCGTGGTGCACGTTTCCCGCAGACTGATGACCTGGGCCCGGTCCATTGCCACGCCCGGCGCGATTTCCTGGTAGTACTTCATCTTCGGTTTCGGCGTGCCGGGCATCATCAGGCCGGGCCGGTTGCCATTGACGCCGGCGAGCCAGGCGCCGTCGTGCTTGACCACCCTGCCATCCTTGTAGATGTCGACGTCCTCGCCGAAGTAGAACACGTCCTTGGTCTGCTCGCAGATCGCAAAGTAGTTGCGCGAGACTTCCTGCAGCTTGCCGTCCTTCCATTCTCTTTCCTCGACCACCCGGGTGGTGACGCCGGCCACCACCCTGGTTTCGTCGAGCACCGTGATCTGCACCCGCTCTCCGCCGCCTTCGAGGACCAGCTGGAAGCCGGGCTCCAGGATGAAGTAGTCATTGCGCCCGGTCGCCAGCAGCTTGCATTTGGCGATGTCGAACTCGTCCTGCCACTGCGAGACCCAGCCCATGGCGTGTCCGCCGCACGCGGAGAGGACCATGGCCGCGGCGGCAACAAGCCCCAACGTTCGCTGGATCATGGCTGGCGACGATCAGGACGATCAGCCCGTCCGGTATCGCAGCTCTTTATGCCATCGCCCCAGCCGACCGCGTAGTCCCTGCTGGTGCGGAATCGTTCGGCGTCGTGTGCGAAGCGGTCGCCCGCAAGGGGCGCGCCGGCAGACCGGACGTCGCGCACGTAGAGGCCCGTGTCGCAGCCATCGCGCCAGCCTTGCTCGTAGGCGGCAGGCTGCGCTGCCGCGCGTTCCGCCGGCGGTCCCGCTGCGCACCCCGCGAGGAGAGCGGCAGCGCAAGAGGCGATCCTATTTGTTCTTGACGAAGCCATAGCGGGTGAGCCGCAGGTCCTCGTCGCGCACGAGCCCGATGCCGGGCGCGTGATACTTGTACTCCTTGGCCTCCGGCTCGAGCGCGGAGCCTTCCAGGACCTTCAGGCAATTCTGAAAGGTGCCGGCAGGCGTCTTGCACGTCTCGGTGAGGCTGACGATCTCGGCGCGGTCCATCGCCACGCCCGGCGCGATCTCCTGGTAATACCGCATCTTGAGCTTCGGCGTGCCGGGCATGATCAGGCCGGCGCGGTTTCCGTTGACGCCCGCGAGCCACGAGCCGTCGTGCTTCACCACCTTGTCGTTCTTGTAGTAGTCCACGTCCTCGCCGAAGTAGAAGACGTCCTTCGTCTGCTCGCACATCGCGAAGTAATTGCGCGAGACTTCGTGCAGCTTGCCGCTTTTCCATTCCCGTTCCTCGACCACCCGGGTGGTGACGCCGGCGACCACCTTGGTTTCGTCGAGCACGGTGATCTGCAGCCTCACCCGGCCTCCTTCGAGGACCAGCTGGAAGCCGGGCTCGAGCACGAAGTACGGATTTCTGCCGCTCGTCACCATGTTGCAGCTCGAGGTGGCGAACTCTTCCTGCCAGGGGCTTTCCGCGCCCTGCGCGGCGCTCGCGCAGAGCGCGAGGCCTGCGGCAGCGACGATGAATCGAACGTCTCGCATAGTCATGGCATGACCTCGTGGGTAGTTTACAAAATGATCACGGCAAGAAAGCTTACCGCCTTGTCGGGGCGCTGGAATGCGTTCGGATTGCCGGTGACCTCGTTGCGGAAGGCCTTTCCGGGAAAGAACACGCCCGCGCGCGCCTCGAACCCGAGCCGCTTGACGCCGAACAGGTTGCGAAACCCGAGGATGATGTCGAGCTCCTCGCCCACGTCCCGGCTGAGCGCGGCGTCGTCCTGGTTCATCTGGGCCGTGAGCGCCCAGTTGCGGATCTGGTCCGCGATCGCTTTCAGCGCGTAGCGGTGGTAGACCAGGTCCACGAACATCGTCGGCGCCGGCCGGAAGCCGACGCCGGCGGTCAGGATCTTGACGTTGCTCAGCTCGGGGTCGATCGTCTCGCCGTAGGCCTTGAACTGGGTCACGCCGCCAAACCTCGCTTCATTCGACTGCAAGCCGGTTTGGCGGTATTCGCTATTTTTGGTGTCGCTGGGGTTGCCGTCGCCGGTCCCCACCGCATAGCCCAAAGTAACGCTGAGGCCGAGCGGAGCGCCGCGGAACCGATAAGTGAAGCCGACATCGAAGGCGGTACCTTCCAGTTTCTGGTGCAGCTCGTCCTTGCCCCGCGTAATACCGAGGTCGGCCCAGTAGTTGAGCTGGTCCGTCGGCCTGCCGTAGGCGCGCACACCCATTTGGACGGGCTTGCCTTCGACGCCCGTTTGGTCATACCGCTTGATCCAGTAGGCCGCCAACCGGTGATCTTCGATTCCGCGGTAGTCCGCGTAGACGATGTAGTTGTCGATCCGGCCTTTCGGTACATTGGTGAGCAGGTCGCAGTCGCACAGGTTCTCCCGCGACACGCTCGCTTCGATTTGAACATAGCCTCGACTGAGCTTCACTAAGGCTGCATCGAGCGCTGCGTCGTACAGCCAAAGCCGCGGGTCCTCGAAATTGCGGCGCCCCAGCGTCCCTTCCCAGGTCGCGCCGGGGGTCTTGACGGTGGCATAGGCCTGGTCGATGAGGAGCGAGGCGCGCCGCTTCGTCGGCGGCACAACCTCTCCGCTCGGAAGGTTGATCGTCTGCTGCGGCTTCACGTCGATCGGCACTTCCAGCGTCATCTCCAGCCGCGTGGCGAGCCAGGGCGTCGGTCGATAATCCACGAAGCCGAACAAGGTCGGCGCGAAGAGCTGGCTATTGTCCGGGACGCGACTGTCGAGATCGTCGTTCTTGCGGTAGGTGTACTCCGAATCGCTGCCGTAGCCATACGAGAACCTCAATTCGCTGGGCAATGCGGGGATCGCCGGCCGCTCGGGCGACGGGGTGCCCTCTCGCACCCCCCCGGGCGGCTGGAACTGCGCCAACGCGGCGAAAGGGACGGTCATCAAGAGCAACACCACTCCACAGCGGTATCCGCTGGCGAACATGAGCGACTATCCCCGTCCATCCAGATCGAGCTCGGGTTCCCGCTGTGCAGCCGACCCGACGACCAGGTAGAGCGGCGGCATGACGAACAGCGTGACCAGGGTGGAGGCGACCAGGCCGCCCACGATGACGATGGCCGTCGGCTGCAGGATCTCGAGGCCGGCAAGCGGGCCGAAGACGATGAGCGGCAGCAACGCGGCGACGATCGCCGCGGAACTCGTCAGGATCGCCGACAGGCGTTCGCGCGCGCCGCGCACGACGAGCTCGAGCCCGAACGGCACGCCTTCCTGTTCCTCCAGACGCTGATACTCATGGAACAGCAGGAGGCCGTGGCGCGCCGCGAGGCCCAGCACGGCGAGCAAGCCGACGATCGAGCCGAGCGAGATCACGCCGCCGCTGACGGACGCCGCCAGCACGCCGCCGATGATCGATGCCGGGAGCGCGAGGAAGGCGATCAGCGCGAGGCGCCAGCTGCGAAAGCAAGCCTGCAGCAGAAGGAAAATCCCGATCACGGCCGCAAGCGCCACGCCCAGGATGCGTTGCTGCGCGTTCTCCAGCTCGGCATACTCGCCCAGCAGCACCGGGTGGTACTCGAGCGGGAACTGGATTTTCTCCAGCCGGTCGTCGACTTCTTCCGCCACCGAGCCCAGGTCCCGGCCGGCGACATTGGCCACGACATCGACGTAAGGCGTGATTTTCTCGTGCCGGATGACCGTCGGCGTCGGCACGATGCTCACCTCGGCGACATCGCCCAACCGTACGGGCTGGCGATCCAGCTTCTCGATCCACATATCGCGAAGATTGTTGAGGCTGTGGCGGGTTTCGGGCGCGCCCCATACGACCACGTCATAGATCTTCTGGTCCTCGAACAGGAAACCGACGGTCAGCCCGGCGAACACGGTCGCCGCGGTGCGCCGCACGTCCCCCGGCTTGACGTTGGCTTTGCCCGCGGCATCGAGGTTCACCTTGACCCGCACCTGGGGCTCCTCCACCTGTCCTTCGGCGCGCAAGTCGACGATTCCGCGGATGCCGGAAAGCGCCTGCCTGACCTCCTCGGCCTTCTGTTGCAGGATCTCGCGCTTCTGGCCGTAGATGCGCACGACGATCGCGCTGCTTGCGCCGGTCAGCACTTCGCTGATCTTGTCGCGCAGGTAGGTTTGGACGTTGCGATCGATGCCCGGGTAGCCGTCGATCGTCTCTCGAATGGCGGCGACCGTCTTGTCGTAATCCGCCTTGCGATCGATGCTGACCCAGATCTGGCCCGAATTGATTCCGACGACCTGGTCCCCGGTGACCGCGCGTCCGAGATGGGCGCCCACGTTGCGCACGCCCGGCAGCGACCGCAGCTCGCGGCTGACCCGCGAGGTGATGCGGTAGGTCTCGGCATAGGACGTGCCCGGCAGGGTGGCCCAGTTCACCAGCAGCTCCGGCTCCTTGAGCGATGGCAGCAGCGATTGCCCGAGAAAGGGCCAGACGGCGACGCCGGCCAGCACCACCACGCCGGCGGCAATGAAGACCTTGCGCGGCGCCTGGATCGCCTTCTCGAGCGCCGTCTCGTAGCGGCTGCGCAGCCGGGCCGCGATGGGCGACTCGCGAGGCTCGCGGGCCGAATTGCCGAGGAGCATCAGGCTCAACGCCGGCGTCAGCGTCATGGCGACGATCATGGAGGCCACCACCGCCAGCACATAGGACAGCGCGAGCGGCTCGAAAAACGCGCCCGATACGCCGCCCATGAAGAAGATGGGCGTGACGGCGAGCACGACGATCAGGGTGGCGTAGAGGGTGGTGCTTCGCGTCTCCAGCACCGTCTCATGGATCAGGCTCGCAGCCGACGCTTCGCCGCCTTGCCTGCGGCTGCGCAGCCGTTTCATGAGCTTCTCGGCATCGACGACCGCGTCATCGATGACCACGCCGAGGGCGAGCACCAGGCCGGCAAGAATCATGGTGTTGAGCGTCGCGCCGGTCAGTTGCAGGGCCACCACCGCGGCGAGCAGCGACAGCGGGATCGACACGGCGGCGACCAGCGCGCTGCGCCAGTTGAAGAGGAACGCGCCAATGGCGAGGACGAGCAGGATCGCGCCGAAGAGGATCGCCTCGGTCAGGTTGGAGATCGAATCCTTGATGTACGACGCGAGGCGAAACACCGTCGCATCGATCTCCACGCCGGGAAGCCCGCGGCCCAGCTCGGCCAGCGCCTGATCGACGGCGCGCGTGACTTTCGAGCGTGTGGCGCCCGGGAGCTTCTCGATCACCAGCATGAGGCCGTTGCCGTTGTTCACGAAAGCGTCGCCGATCAGCGGCGGGTGCGAGAAGGTCACCTCGGCCACCTCGCCCAGCGACAGGTGCTTGCCGGTCATCAGCAGGTGCTGCGCGCCCACGGCCACCTTGGCCATGTCCTCAGGCGATGCGATCGGCATCTGGTGATGCACGCCGAGCCGCTGGTTGCGGTTGTCGATCCAGCCGCCGGTGCCCGGCGCCGAGCCCTTCAGGAAAGTGAGCGGCGAAACCCATAGCGCATCCCCGGCGGCGGCGATGATATCGTCCTGCATCAGGCGGGCGCTGCGCAGCCGGTCGGGATCGATCTGGACCTGCAGCTGGCGCAGCCGCTGCCCCCAGATCGCCACGTTGGCCACGCCCTGCACGCCCGTGAGCTTGGGCTTGATCGTCCAGCGGGCGAGCATCGACAGCTCGGTGGGCTCCACCGTCTTCGACGAGATCCCGACCATCATGAAGCGGCTGGTGGCCGACAGGGGCTGCAGAATGACCGGCGGATTCGCAACGTTGGGCAGCGTATACGCGAGCGTCAGGCGCTCCTGGATCATCTGCCGGGCCTTGATGAGGTCGGTTCCGCGCTTGAACGTGAGCAGGATCGATGACAGCCCGGTCACGGACTTGGAGCGGATCGATTCCAGCCAGGGCACGCCGCTCAGCAGCTCCTCGAGGTTGAGGGTGATCAGGCTTTCCACCTCGTTGGCGGACAGTCCCAGCGCTTCGGTCTGCACCTCGACCACGGGCGCCGCGAACTCGGGGAAGACGTCGACGGACATCTTCTGAAGCCGGACGGCGCCGAACACCACCAAGGCCGCGGCGATGCCCAGCACCACGAAGCGGAACTGCAGGCTCGATCCAACGATCCAGCGAAACATGATGTCAAACCTCCCTGCGTGCGTGGCGCTTCATTTGCCGAAAATCTCTGCGCCGTATAGCAACGCGGCGCCGACCGTGACCACCGGGGTGCCGACGGGCGGGCCCTCGGTGAGCACCGCCACATCGCCTTCGATGCGATCCACGCCGATGCGCTGGCGTTCGAACGTGAACGGTGCCGTGTTGACGTAGACCCAGGGGGCGCCCTTCGCGTCGTAGTACACCGCCCCGTACGGCACCACCTTCTGCTTGCCCTCGTCGCCGGCGAGCTGCAGCTCGATGCGCATGCGCTTGTTCAGCGCCAGGTCGGCATTCTTGCCGGGCACCACGTAGTACACGTTCAGCATCGAGCGCTTCGTGTCTTCAAGCGGGGGCATTCCGGAGGGCCGCGCCAGCACATCGGTACCAAACTTGTCGCGCGTGAAGAGCGGCAGAACCCGCGCCGGCTTGTCTTTCGCCAGCCGCTCCCATTCCGCGGGCGACAGCGTCACGAGCACCCAGACCTCGTCGGCGGCGGGCAGGCTCTTTACCGCAACGGGCGGCGGCGGCGTTGCCGCGGTCTGGGAGAAGCCGCCAAAGACGCCGGCGGCCTGCTTGGACTGCGACCCGCTGTCCACGGGCGGAGTGACGAGGCCGGCGACCATCTGCCTGCGCACGATCGTGTCTTCGCTCACCTTGCCCGTCTGGATGCCCAGCCGCTCGGCCGCCTTCGGGCTCAGGATGACGCGCTTGGCGCTGCTGCCGGGGATTTTCTCCAAGGTGACCGCCGCGCTCTTGCCGGCCGGCCCCGGGGATGCCGCCAGCGCGAGCGTCGTCATCGCTGCCAGGGCAACGAACCCACCGAGAAATGTTCCGAGTTTCATTGGAGTAACCTCCTGTAGCAACAAAGCCTTAGAGCCCGGGGACCGCGCCGTCCTTGCCGACGAAAATGAACACCGCCGAATAGCTTCCTTCTGCATTTTTCTGCGCGCCGACAAATACGGTCGCACCCGGCTTGAGCATGCTTCTGTCCCCGGGCGACATCTTCACGACGGGCGTGTCGCGGGATATCTCCACGTCCGTTTCCTCTTCTTCGGTGGGGCCGTACTTGATCGAGACGACCCGCCCCTCCATGTCATCGATCCAGCCGTGCGTCATCACGCTGTTCGGCGTGAGGTCCCACTTCGTGTGGCCTACCGCAATGCCACGCAATTTCTCGTCGATGACCCGGAACTCGAACCCTTTGTGCAGCCAGCTCAGGGAATCCCGGACGATCGGGCTGTAAATGTGGTCGCCCATCTTCTCGGAGACGGCACCGACGTAGGTGCCGAAATCCACGTCGGCGAACCTCGCCTGGGTGAGGCTGAAGATCGTGGCTGATTCCGGCAGCCGGATGCGCAGGTTCACGCCTTTCGCGGTTTTCAGCACGATGGAAGAACCGTCGACCCTGGTGATCTGGCCCCGGATCCGGTCGGGCTCGGCCTGCTGGGCGCGCGCCGATGGTCCGGGCGCCGCAACGATGGCGAGAGCAATGACGCCGAGAAAAGACAGCCGCTGCAGACGCATGATTTCTCCTCCCAATGCTTCCTAGCTGGATGCCCGTCGAGCGAGCAGCCCATCGCTGGCCTGGACGGACCCGGTTGCGAACCGCAGGTACAGAACCGGCACCACGAACAGGCTCAGCAACGTCGAGGTCACGAGCCCGCCCAGAATGACGACTGCCATCGGATGCTCGATCTCGTAACCGGGAATGCTGCCGGCAACGATCAGCGGCAGCAGGGCCAATCCGGTGCACAGGGTGGTCATCAGGATCGGGGACAGCCGTTCGCTCGCGCCGCGCAGGACGAGACCGAGACCGAACGGTTCTCCTTCCACCTGCTCGAGATGCCGGTAATGCTGGATCAGCAGGATGCTGTTGCGGGCGGCAATCCCGAGCACCGTGATGATCCCGACCAGGGAGCCGAGCGAGATCACGCGGTCGCCCGCGGACGCGGCCAGCACGCCGCCGACCAGCGCCGCCGGCAGGGCGAGAAAGATGAGGCTCGCCAGCCGCCACTGCCCGAAGGAGGCCTGCAGAATAAGGAAGATCGCGACCACCATGGCAATCGAGAACACGAGCAGCCTCTCCTGCGCGGTCTCGCGCTCCTTGTACTCGCCCAAGAGCTGCGGGTGGTACCCGATCGGGAACTGGATTTTTTCGAGCCGGTCCTCGACCTCGTCGGCCACGGCGCCCAGGTCGCGCCCCTGGACGTTGGCGTGCACGTCGATGCGGCGGGAGTTGTTCTCGCGCTTGATCTTGTTCGGCGTCGGCACCAGGCCGATGTCCGCCACCTCGCCCAGCCGCACGCGCCCGCCATAGGGCGTGTCGACCAGGAACTCGCGCAGGCTCTCCACGCTGTGGCGCATCGAAGGCGGTGACCAGACGAAGATGTCGTAGACCTTGCCGTCCTTGTGAATGTCGGTGACTTCCTGGCCCGACATCATGACGGCCGCCACCCGGCGGATGTCGCCCGGCTTGAGCCCATGGCGCCCCGCCGCCTCGAGGTTCACCTTGACCTGGATTTGCGGGATCTCGACCTGCTGCTCGACATGCAGATCGATGAGGCCTGGGATGCCTTTGAGAGCCGCTTCCACATCGTGCGCCTTCTGCCGCAGGACCGGGAGCTCGGGCCCGAAGATGCGCACCACGATGGACTCGCCCGCGCCGGTCAGGACCTCCTTGATCCGTTCCCGCAAATAGGTCTGCACGTCGCGGTACAGCCCGGGATAGCCCTCGACGACGGCCTCGATGTTCGCGCGAGTCTTGTCGTAGTCGACCTTCGGATCGACGCTGATCCAGTTCTCGGTGAAGCTCACGCCGTAGGGCTCGTCACCGCCGACGGCGCGGCCGATGTGGGCGCCGAAATTGCGGACCCCGGGAACGGCCCGCAGCTCGCGGCTGGCGAGTTGCGTGATCCGGAACGTTTCCGGGCGCGACGTCCCTTCGGCCGGGACCCAGTGCATCAGGAAGTCGCGTTCCTTGAACGCCGGAAGCAGCGAGTGCCCGAGGAAGGGCCAGACCGCGGCGCCGGCGATGACCAGGGCGAGGGCCGTGGCGAAGGTCGCGCGCGGCGCCCGGATGACTCGGGCCAGCATCGCACCGTACTTCCGCTTGAGCCAGGGGACCAGCGGCGATTCCCGGTGCTCGATGCCGGCCCGACGCAGCAGAATCAGGCACAGGGCTGGCGTGACCGTGAGCGCCACGACCATGGAAGCGAGCATCGCCAGGATGAAGGCGAGGGCGAGCGGCTCGAAGAACGCGCCCGCCAGCCCGCCCATGAAGAACACCGGCGCGACCGCCAACACGATGATCACGGTGGCCTGCAGGATCGCCGGGCGCACCTCCATCGACGCATCGAAGATGATTCGGGCCGTCGACTTGTCGCTGCCCGCCTTGCGGTGCTCGCGCAGGCGCCGCACGATGTTCTCCACATCGATGATGGCGTCGTCCACGACCGACCCGAGGGCGACCACGAATCCCGCCAGCACCATCGTGTTGATGGTGGCGCCCATGTAATAGAGCACCACCCCCGCCGCCACCAGCGACAGCGGGATCGCAGTCACGCTGATCAGCGCCACGCGCCACTCGTAGAGGAACGCGCCCAGCACCAGGATCACCAGGATCGCGCCGATGGCGAGCGCGATCATGAGGTTGTGGATCGACAGCTCGATGAAGGTCGCCGGCCGGAAGATGGTGGAGTCGATCTCGATGCCGGGCAGCCCGCGCTTCAGCTCGGCGAGCACCTTCTCCACGCCGCGCGTCACGTCGAGCGTGTTGGCCCACGGCAGCTTCTCGACGATCATCATCAGGCCGGGACCGTCGTTGATGACGGCATCGCCGACCATCGGCCAGGTGTCCCAGGTCACGTTGGCGACATCGCGCAGCCGTGGCGGCGACGCCCGGCGCTTGTTCTTCAGCGCGACCGGCACCTCCGCGAGGTGCTCGGGCGAAAAGACCGGCGATTCGTGACGGATGACGAGCCGCTGGTTGGGCGTGTCGAGCATGCCGTCGATGCGGGTCTTCGCGTGCCGGGTGTAGCGCAGCAGGCTGAAGTCGAGGGCATCCGAGGTGGTTTCCATGACCTCGTCGAGCGTCACGTCGTGCGCGCGCATCAGGCTCGGATCGACCTGCACCTGCAGGGACTTGATCCGCTCGCCCCAGATCGGGATGTTGGCCACGCCGGGGACCGACATGAGCCGGAACTTCATCGTCCAGTAGGCGATCATCGACAGGTCCATCATGTCGTGGACCTTCGACGTGATCCCGATCTTCATCACCCGGCTGGTCGACGACAGGGGCTGGAGCATGATCGGCATGCCCGAGGACTGCGGCAGCTCCGCGATCGCCAGGTTCAGGCGCTCCTGCACGCGCTGTCGCGCCTGCATGAGGTCGGCGCCCGGCTTGAAAAGGAGCACGACTTGCGACAGCCCCACCACCGAGGAGGAGCGCACGACGTCCACGTTCGGCGTGCCGCGCAGCGCCTCCTCCATCGGGATGGTGATCAGCTCTTCGACCTCGGTGGCGGTCATGCCAGGCCCTTCGGTCTGGATTTCCACCTTGGGCGGCGCGAACTCGGGGAAGACGTCGACCGGCATCTTGCGCAGCTGCTGACTGCCGAACGCCAGCAGGGCCGCGGCGATGCCGACGACCAGAAAGCGCAGCTTCAGGCTCGAACCGATTATCCAGCCGAACATGGACCCCCCTACAAGGCACGTTCGTGGTTGCGGTCGCTACCTTCGGTGTTTCTTTATTGCGTGTTTCTTGACGACTGAGTTTTCCTGTTTCTGCTCCTTGCGTGTTCTACGGCGCTAACACCTGCCCGAACCTTCTGTTCCTCAGCTTCGCAAACTCCGACAAGTATCGGTCTTCTGGCTAGTCAATGCGCGAAACGTTGCCGCTAGGACAAATGTACTAAGACTTGGGACGCTCAATCGTCGTCATCGTCGTTGTGGCGGTCGTGGCTCTTGTGCTTGAGCGGCACGGTGACGGTGTCGCTCACCTGCGAGCTGTTGCCCGCGCGGTCGGTGAGCGTGTAGGTCACGGTGTAGATGCGGCCTTTGCCGCGATCGCTGCGCTCGGCGCGCAGATACAGCTTGCCGTGCTTCACTACCCAGTCGGGCCCGACGTCCTTGCGGTCGAGGCCGGTCTGCGGCTCGTTGCTTCTCACGACCGGGCCGGCGACGCTGACCGGACCGCTGAGATCGGAGGCAACGAACAGGTGCGTCCGGATCCGCACCAGCTTGTGGTTGTCGGGCCAGAGCACGCTCGGCGAGAGACTGAGCCTGCCGACCGGCGCGGTCGTGTCGATGCGCACCACCAGCGTTTTCGCGGCCTCCAGGTTGCCCACGTTGTCGGTGGCGGAATAGCTCAGGCTGTGCACGCCGTCGCCGGACACCGCGAGCGAGGCGCTGGCGCCGTTCACGGTCACCGCGGCGCCGCCATCCAGGCGGTAGGTGATCGAGCGCACGCCGCTGCCGGCCGCGTCGTCCGCGGCGGAGAGCGACACCGTGACGCTGCCGCGGTGCCATCCGGCCGCGTTCGCCGCGGGCGAAACCGCGGCGACGCTCGACGGCGCGACGAGGTCGTTCCGCACCTCGAACGCCTGCGCCGCGGCGTTGTTCGCCTCGTTCAGCTCGGCGATCGCGTCGTCGGGATCGAGGCGCACTTCAACGGTGTGCATGCCCGGGGTCGCGGACCATTGCGCGCTGACGGTGGCGCTCGACCCGGCGGCGAGCTGGGCGATCGTCTGCTCGCCGATCGGCATGCCGTCCACCAGGAAGCGCACCTTGACGCCCGCGGCGCCGTCGGGCGCCGCGTTCGTCACCAGCGCGCTGAACGTCGCCGTCGAGCCCTGGAAGAGCACCGCCGGAGACACTGCTGGCGCGGCGGCAACCAGATCGGGCGGCAGCACCTTGAAGGCCTTCGCGTCGGCGCGCGCGTAGCGCTCGGCGTACTCGGCCGGCCACCAGCCCTCGGCGATCAGCTCCTGCAGCCGCTGCTCGAACTTCGCCAGGTACGCAGACTGGCCGAAAGCTCCGTACAGGCTGCGCAGCACGTCGTCGGACAGCCGTTCCTCGCGGCCCGTCTGGTTGCACAGCGTCCCGGGCACGTTCACGTTGGGCGCGACGTAGCGGGCGACCGGGACGTCGAGGTGCGGCGTGCGCACCCCGCCCTTCGCGTTGCCTTGCTCGTCGAACACGATGGCGCGCGGCGGGCCCGCATTTACTTCGATGTAGTTCGCATGCGGCGGCAGCGTGCCCGCGACGGCCCAGTCGATGACCTTTTGCAGCGCCGTGAAGGTCGACGCGCCGTACGGGTAGCGGCTGAGCGGCTCGACGCAGCCCGGGAACACCTCGGGCGGCTGGTCGCGCGAGTCGTTGTGCGACATCCCCGGCACCTCGTAGATGCGGAACAGGTTCACGGGCGGCGTGGACATGTCGCTGTCGGGCCGGCGATAGGCGTTGGTTCCGGCGACCTCGAACTGCGTCGGCACCTGGATCGTCGGCACGTCGGTCGTCTCGACCGGGGCGCCGCCGAGCGTGGCGGTGACGAGGAAGCCGTCGACGATCGGTCCGCCGTCGGACGCGCGGAAGACCGTGTTATGCACCGCGCCCATGTAGCTTCTGGTGAAGCCCGAGGAAGCGGAAGTCCCACCCATGACGAGCTTGTTCACGTGATACGCGGGCGGCACCGGGCTCGCCGGGTTGTTGCTCTTGATGAGCCACGCGATCTGCGCGAGCACCTCGTTGCTCTGGTTGTTGCCGACGTGCAGGAGCGGATTCCCGGGTGCGTTGGGCAGCGTGCCGTAGCGCTCCGGGTTGTAGATATAGAGGCCGATACCCCTCGGGTTTGCCGGGTTGATCGTGGTGCTCGTGAGGACCACGGCCTGCGCGCTCACCGTGACGCAGGCGTGGCCGCGGTGCGCGATGCCGTAGCGCGCGAACTGGCAGATCAGCGCGTTGCCGCCCTGGTGGGTGGGCTCGTAGACGACGACGCCGCTAAACTTCGCCGGGTCCGCCGGCCGCCGCACCAGCACGCGCACCTTGTAGGTCGCGCCCGTGGGCCCGGCGGTGCCCGAAACGAAGTACTCGTCCACCACGTAGCCGAAGTCCGCGAGGTTGGTGCCCTCCGGCCCCGGCCGCATGCCCGGGTGCATCGGCTCCGGTCCGGTGATCGGGCCCTGGACCGCAGGCGTCGCCGGCACGGTGGGCTGCGCGCCGGCCTGCGGCGCGACCGCGAGTAGCGCGGCGGCGAAAGCGAGTGCTCTGATCATCGGGGTCTCCGTGGAATTTCGGCCTCCAGCGCGTCGATGAGGACGTCGGGAAACGATTCGGGAAGCAGCCAGCCCTGGAAGACAAGCTCCAGCGCGCGGCGCGTCACGTCGCCGAGGTAGTCAAGGCGGTTCCGGTACAGCGTTTGTAATTTTTGCTCGTCGTAGGGCAGCCGCCAGCCCGCGATCGAGCACAGGAATCCGGCGGCCGGCGTGGCGCCGGCGTTGGGCACGCCGTACTGCGCGACCGGCACGTCGACGTAGACGTTGCGCACGCCGCCCTTCGCATTGCCATTCTCGTCGAGCGCGAGGCGCGAGCCGTCGTTGGCGAGGTCGTTGTCGACCTCTATGTAAGGAGCACGCGGCGGCAGCTTGCCGCGGTCGACCCATTGCACGAGGTGGTTGAGGCCCACGGCGACCGCGGCGCCCCAGGGGAAGTCGCTCACCGGCAGCGTGCACATGCCCGGCGTGTAGGCCACGGTGTCGCGTCCG
>Ga0208185_1000587_pt1 | contig 14662 bp, 10 predicted proteins | sample EasRivMeERMLT700_FD_187532 | JGI IMG/M metagenome (GOLD analysis project Ga0208185, IMG submission 187532) | Soil microbial communities from meander-bound floodplain in the East River, Colorado, USA - East River MetaG ERMLT700 (SPAdes) (version 2) | ecosystem: Environmental > Terrestrial > Soil... | reverse complement strand
CTCGAACATGTACAGCATCAGCACCTGGTTCGGTGTCTGCACGATCTGAAACGGCCGCAGCTCGTACAACACGATGCGCGGAAAGCCGGTCGGATCGCCCATCGTCGACAACGGATCGTTGTCGTCAGTGACCGACACGATTCGCGTTCCGTTTCCAGGCTTGTTGGCCCTGGCCATCTGCTCGCCACGCGCGGTGAAGGGAGCGGCGATATGCCCAGTGGGCTGGATGCCGCCGGTCCCGGCGTCCCAGGTGCCGGATAGATCGCGGCGCGGAGCCGGCGCCGACGGTCCTGCCGGTACCCCGGGGGCCAACCCTGCGTTGTTCCACGGCTTCATCTGGGCGCTCGTGAGAGCCGACGCGAAAACTGCCAGTGAAGCCACGACGAACAGGGCGAGGTGTTGTCGCATCGCAGAATCCTCCTGTCAACCCGCTACGACCGCCGATTCGCGGCGTCGCCGGCGGCGCAAACCCGCCCTCACGATCGAACGGTCGGCGAACGAGGAGCCCGTTGCAACACCGGCTGACAGCGGGCCTACAAGGTAAGACCCGCCGTACATCCGGTCTTGCAACGTGCTCCAACGGCGACGTTCTAAGCAACGCTCTCCTTAGTTAGTTCCCCTTCCGGCAATCTGCGCGAACTGCTCCCCCGTTCCCGGGTTCCCATGGATGGGTACATGCTGGGCGACGTCCAGCTTCAGGCGCTGCATGTTCTCCTGCAGACTTCTCATGTTGGCGTTTACAGCCGGAGCCGGCGCACCCTGCGCAGGCGGCGTATACAGGTCGGCATTCACCAGGATCTTTTCCTTCGGCAGGTAGACGAGCAGCATGCCCCCGTGGTGGTTGAGTCCCTGCGTCGGGAGAAGGTCGATCATCCGCACCCCGTCGCTGATCACGTACTTCTGATTGACCGTCTCAAAGGGAAGCGGTCGCCTGCCCCCGGAGAAATACGGATAGTACGTGGAGAATCGATCGGGCATCATCGTCCGCGGCGCCGGGCTGAACAGCACGTTCTCGAGAAAGTCGCGATTCGCCTGGTGGCTGACGACGGTGGCGCCCTGCGCGAGATACGTGCGGAGCCCTCCCGAGTGATCGAAGTGGTGATGGGTGTTCACGACGTAGCGGATCGGCTTGTTGGGAATGAGCTTGCCGACTTCCGCAATTACTGCGAGCGAACGTTCCTCGTTGAGCGGTGCCTCGATCACTGTGACAAAGTCACGGAACTCAACTGCGAGGCTGTTGTGCGTGCCGCCGGCGACGAGCCAGACGCCGTCCGCCAACTTCTGCGACGCCGCACGCACCGGCGGCGCCGTAGCGCTTTGGACGTCCGCCGGCACCGGCATCGCCGGCACAGTGACGTTCGGCTGGACGTTGTTCAGCGTGATCTCCATCGAGTTATGCGCCGTCATCAGCCGGGGGTCGCCCTGGTGGATGTGCAGTACGGTCGGATACTTCACACCGCCGTAATCCTTGTAGTTGAGGTAACGCAGTTCGTACAGCATGTCGCCGTAGACGGGGTTTGGCACCCACGTGTGGACCAGCGCGAGCAGATTCTGATCGTCGAACGTCCCGACGAACCTGTACTTGCCCATCGCCGTGAACGAGACCAGCGTCTGCTTTCCATTCGGTGTCACCGCACCCGTCGGGCTCCCCAACGTCAGCGAGATCGCCGTCGGATTTGTCGCGGCCATGGCCGCGCGAAGGAATCCGTGCGGTGTCAGCATGATGTCGAGGCGCCGGAACTCCGCCACCGTGACTCCCGCGAGATACTGGCCTGGCTGGGGCACCGGTTTCCCGTCCTGCATGTTCCAGGCGTAGTTGCCGCTGGTCATGAAGACCTGCTGCTGCTCACCCTGAAGCGGCGTGCCGCCCCCACCGCGTGGCGGATTGTTTCCCTGCCTGCGGGTGAACTCCTCGCGCGAGGTGCCGGCGTCGTAGTCGATGGTGCGCACGTAGCGCGTCACCTCGAATCGCGGCCAGTCCTCCTCCTGAGTAAAGCTCTGCCCCACGGAGGCGTTCCAGCCGGTTCCGGTGATCTGAACCGACTTCGGATTCCCCATGGCTTTAGACGCGGCCTGCAAAACCGCCTTGGCGTCCTGGGCAGACGCCGGTCCAGCCGTCATGACCGTCATCAAAATCACGGCCAACGCTGCGACGAGAACATTTAGCTTTCGCACCATACAGCCTCCTTAACGCTCGTTGCCGATATCGCTCTTCTCCGCTCGCTTGATTTATCACTGCGTGTCAAAACCGGTCATGCCGTGAGCTTCATCGGCTGGAGGACGAGCACCTCATTTCGACGGAAACCGCTGGCTCTCGGTGCGCGGCGTTTAGGAACGCGTGCGTTCGCGTCCGCGATGCCGCGGGCGCCAAGGGTAGCACGGGAGGCAAAACGCGTTGACTGTTTCACGACCAGAGTCTAGAGTGCGGCTGGCACGTCCCGACGTCTCCCGCAAACTATTGCCCCGGCTCGCCTTCTCACTCAAGGAGTTGACTATGAAGCGACGGCATCTGGCATTTGTGGCGTTGGCGATTCTCCTCGGCGCCGCCGTTGCGGCGCAGCGACAGGCGGGTCATGAAGGCGCAGACAGCAGCAACATGCAGCTCGTCGGCCACGACGACCTCCAGGGACGCAGCGCGTATCAACCCGAGATCAAAAGGCAGGGTAATCGCTGGATCGCCTATGTGGGGCATCATGGCGGAAGCGCGCTCAATCCGATTACCGGGAAGGAAGAGGCCCACGGCACTTCGATTGTCGACGTGACCGATCCGAAGAACCCGAAGTACCTGGCTCATATTCCGGGTCAGCCCGTCGGCGCCCCGATGCCGAACATGCCTGGCATGGGTGAATCGGGTGGAGCGCAGATGGCGCGCGTGTGTAGCGGCGCGGAGCTCCCGCGCGCGGACAAGAGCAAGTTCTATTTGCTGCGCGCGTTCGGCAACACCGCCGGGTCCGGCCATGAAATGTGGGACGTTACCGATCCGACCAGGCCGAGCCGCATCAGCATGATTGTCGGCGGCCTCACCGGCACTCACAAAAGCTTTTGGGAATGCGACACCGGCATCGCGTATCTCGTGTCGGGACAACCCGGCTGGCGGGTACCGCGGATGACGAAGATCTACGACCTGGGCGACCCGACGAAGCCGGTGTTCATCCGCGACTTCGGCCTGCCGGGGCACCAGCCTGGATCGACGGGGAAGCCGCCCGCTGACAACGGACTGCACGGTCCCGTTTCCACCGGGCCGAAGGGCAACCGCGTCTACTTTGCCTATGGTTACGTGCAGGACGGCGTCGTACAGATCGTCGATCGTGAAAAGCTCCTGAAGGGACCGGCGGAGCCGACCGAGGCCAACCTGCTGTACCCGCAAATCAGCCGGATGGATCTTCCGCCGAATGTCGGGGCGCACAACGTGTTTCCGCTGCTGGGCATGCCGATCGCGGAGTTCGCGAAGGAGAAAGACAACCGGCGGGACATGCTTGCCATCGTCGATGAAGCGATCGGTCGTGACTGTGCGACAAGCGCGAGGGCGATGATGTGGATCGCCGACATCACCACCGAGGCAAAGCCGTTCGGCGTCGCGAACTGGACTGTGAACGAGGCGAGCGGCAACTACTGCGGACGGGGCGCCGGACGCTTCGGGACGCATTCCACGAACGAGAACTTCACGCCGATCTACTACAACCGCGTGCTATTCGTCGCGCACTTCAACGCCGGTGTACGCGCCGTCGACGTCCGGGATCCATTCCACCCGAAGGAAATCGGGTATTACATCCCGGCTGTGACCGACAAGACGGCGTGCGCGGCCGGACCGGCAGGCCAGCCCTGCGTAAAAGGCATCCAGACCAACAACGTCGAGGTGGACGATCGGGGCTATATCTATGGCGCCGACCGCGCCGGCGCCGGCCTGCACATCCTCGAGCTGAGCGGGACGGCGCGCCAGGTCGCAAATTTCCGCTGAATGCTCAGAGCAGAATGCCCAATGCCCAACGTTGAGCATTGAGCCTTGGGCATCACTTCGACGTAGCCACGGAGTCACGGAGACACGGAGACACGGAGAAATCGTTTGAAAATAATCTCCGTGCCTCTGCGTCTCCGTGGCCCGTCGAACTGAAAATCGCATTAGGCGACAGGTATGTGAAGTTACCTTCGGTACCATTCATGGAGCTTGTCACCGGGTGGGACTTTGCGCGTGATGTCCACGATCATTGTCTCCCCCTCCCAGCGCTTCACCAACGGCTGCTTGCGAAGATTTCCATACAGGAACTCTTCGACAAACTCGATGCAGCGGTACTCGAGGAGCTGCGCATTCGGTTCCAGGCGGCGATAGAGCGGCATCGCGATTCGCCAGGGACGCGTAAAGACTTTCGGATCTTCGATCGTCACTTCGTAGCGGATGGCATCAGGAGTGATCGGCGTGAAGCGTTCAACTAGATGCAACGCTTCGCTGTGAAAATTCCCCGCCCTGTCGAACCAGTTCTTGCCGTTGAAACCGGTCACATCGACAACCAGCGTATCCCCCTCCCAGCGGCCGACCGAATGGCCCATATACGTATCGTCGGGTGGCGGCTCGACCGTATCGAGGTGGACTGTGCGAGCAGTGCTCGTAAACTCGTACGCCATCTGGATCTTGTTCGTGCTCTGAACAATCTGAAAGGGGTAGGGCATGTACATCGCGCGTGGAATTCCCGGCAAATAACATTTGAGTTCCGGGTCGCGGTCAATCCAGTTTGCAGCATTCTCCTTTTTGATTGCCGCGGCTTCCGGTGTGTAGGGAATCTGCCCGTCGCCCTGTACGACGCCAATCGATCCCGGAACTCCGCCGGCCGCGCCGAGCGCGAGCACTGGTGCCGCGGGCACCCGCGCGAAGTCATAGGCATAGACGCCCTGTTGCATCACCGCGCCCGGCCGCGCTTCGTGCGCCTGCAGATCCCAGTTGGCCTCGTTGAGCGCTTGCCAGATACCGCTGAAGTTGGGCTTGCCGTCCGATGTGCGTGGTGGCCGTGACGCCTGACTCGACGTGCGTGTCACTGATACGGAGATAACGGCGCTCACAGCGGCCGCAACGACTGCCAATCTAATGTTCGAGCCTCTGAGCCAGTGTCGCATGACGATCTCTCCTTCTCGCGCCGCCCAGTTCCTCAACTTTAAGTTCAAGCTATCTGGCCAACGGATTGCTGTCCTCCCCGCTGTCCGCAAATCCCAGAGCGAATCCTCCACATCCGGCCGTGCACAGTGTGGCCGGATCGGGGCCGCGCTTCTCCGCGAAGGCCTGTTCTTCGATACGCGCGCCCACAAGCAGCGCCGGCAGACCGTAGTTGCCCTCGTGACAGCGGGGCTCCTTGTAGATCCGATTCGCCTGATCGTTCTGCTTGTTGTATTCCTGCTTGACAGTCCACGATCTCGTCCAGGTCGTTGGATCCTCGATCGTGACGGCGTACTCAATCCTGTTCGCGTCGAGGCGTGTCCACCGTTCGACAAGATGCAGGTTTTCCTGGGACCCCTGGAAGTAGGACTTGGGGCTGAAATTGGTTACATCGACAACGAGTGTCTTACCCTCCCAGCGCCCGCGTGAGTCGCCCCACCACTGGCGGACATCTGAAGGCAGATGCGGATTGCCGGTTACGGGGACGATGCGCTGCCAGCCCTGTCCCTGGCCGGTGTCGTAGAAAATCGACACGCTTTCAGGCGACTGCACAATCTGGAGGAAAAAGCCCGTATTGCCGCCAAAATCTGGCAGAACGGCAGCCATACACCGTTCCCCGAGGCCGCGATCCTCCGGACCACTGGCTCGATTGATAACGCCACCTCCGGCCCCGAGCCCGCCGGCCGCGCCGACTGTCAGGTAGTAGGGAGGTGTCTCCGCTCGTCTCAGGGATGGCGGTCCATATTTCCCGCCTTCGCAGCCGGGGAGCTTGTTCTTGCACAAGTCTGTGGCTTGCACGAGGGCCAGCTGAAAATCTCGTATGGCCGCCCTCTTCTTCTGAGCCTCGGGAGTAAGAGCAGGAATTCTCCCGTCCGGCGGATCCACAATCAGCGACGTCCGGCGACCCAGGGGTTTGTGCGTCGTGAAGATCGCCGCGTTGTACGCGCCGCCGACGTCCTGTTCGCTCCCCCGCTGGCGGCGGCTCTCATCAGCTTCTCGACCAATAGCGGTCGCTCGCAGCCTATCCAGTTCGGCTCGTTCCTCGTCCGTAAAAAACTCTCTGTTGGCATACTTGGCTGGGCGCTGCAAGGGTGTCTCGGCGTCACTGGTCCAGATGCCCTGCAGGTCGGGTTCGCCCCAGGGGGTGCTGGGTGCCGGCCCCGCATTCGTCGCTCCCGCTTCGGTCGTCGCTTTCGAAGCCTGGCCCGGCGCCAGTCTCAGGAGCGCAACCACGGCCACGATGACCACCGCCACACCAATCATCAACGCGGGCAATCGTCTGCTCATCGGTACCTCCTGATGCCAAAATCACGCGGGTACAGACTCACCGTGGGCGTGTTCTATAGCGCCCTCGCGCGCCTGTCAAGCCGTCAGCGCGAAACGGTTGGACGCCGATCACGGCCGGAGTACATATGCCGGAGCCGTCGTGTTCTGTCCCTTCTCGCAGCACCCCGCCAGAAAGTTGGGCCGGTATGGATTGGTGAGACTGTTGTTGCCGGGAGGAATCCGCCCGATTTTCGCAGTCCCGTTGATACGCGCGAGCACGCGGTCGCGCGCCTGCTCAATCTGCCGCAGCAACGCGTCCACGTTCCACCCCACGAGCGCGCCCTTCCAGTAGACCACCTTCCCTGCGATCAGCACGTCGCGGACGTGCCTGGGATTCATCATCGTCACGATCGTGCCGGGCACATTGTTCATCGGCCACGTGTTGATGCTGCGCGCGTCGAGGACGATGATGTCGGCTTCCTTGCCAGGGGTGAGTGTGCCGACCTTATCGAGGAGGCGACTTGACGCCGCGCCCGCGATGGTTGCCATCTCGATGACCTGACGGGACGTGACGACGTGCGGGACTGGCAGATTACCGGGGTTGCTCTCCCGAAAGGCAAGGTCGTTCGCCAGGGCGCGTTGCAGGCAGAATGAGCCCCGCATCAGTGAGAACGGATCCGTCGTCATGTTCGTGTCGACGTCGGGGCTGAGGCTGGGCAGGATGCCGTAGTCGAGCGCCTGCTGAAACGGCGGCATCCCGTGCCGCATCTGCATTTCGATGAGTGTCGCAATGGAGACATGGGCGCCCCTGTCGCGCCAGATCTCCCACGCTCTGGATCGGTTCTCCTTCGGGTAGCCATGCGAGCCGTAACTGATCTGAGCGAGCGGCTCGTCCTGCCAGCGTGTGCAGTGGATGAAGGTGACGTCTGACCAGTCGTTTCCGTTACGTGCGTCGGCTGCCGCATTGATCACCACACTCGAACCGCCCACGTTGTGGTTGTGGATCGATGCCCCGAACGCCCGCGCCAGTTGCCATCCGGTGTACTCAGCGCCGGGGACCGCAGGGCCCGGACCGCCGCCGAATCCGAGAGTCACCAACTGATCCTTCGAGCTGAAATACGTTTTCGCAATGCGACCGATCCCCTTCGTCGTGTCGTTCATGGCGCCGGGGAATTCGTACGGGATGCCCTCGCCAGTTCGGTTGATCCCTCCCGTGTAGGCATAGACGGATCGCCGGCCCGAATCCATCAGGCCCTTGATCATCGCGTCGGTGTGCTCGGGCGTGTGAGAAGACTGCGAGGTGTCGGTTCCCGTGGTGATGCCCTCGCTGATCTCGCTGAGGCATGCGACGAGCTCCGAGATGTAACAGTCCTCGGGGTCGTACGGGGCACGGCCCAGGTCCCAGACGACGGTGTTCGGATTCGCCGGATCGGTGATGCGTCCCGCCGTCCAGATGTTCTGAACGACCGACCCGTAGCTCTCCTGCGGCCAGGCGCCCGCGAGCAGTCCATCCGGGATCATGCTGCGCTGTAACGTTTCGTACTGGTGATGGTGCGTCGTGATGAAGCCGGGCATGACGATCGTGCCAGAGCAGTCGACGATCTCGGCATCGCCGGCGGATAGGCTTGGTCCGATCTCGGCGATCGTCTTCCCGTCGATCAGGACGTCAGCTTTTTCGAAGTCGCCCACCTTCGGGTCGAGGCTGAGCACGACGCCGCCGCGCAGCAGGATGCGGCGCCTCCGGCCGTCGCCGACCAGACCCTGGAGGTCTGCCGGGGTCGCCGAGCGCAGGCCCCCGAGCTGTCCCGGACTCGCGTTGTCGGATGGAGGCCCGCAGGCGACGGTCGCGATCGTGGTCCCGGCCAGCCCCGCTGCGCCAGCCCGGATGAAATCGCGCCGACTCGTGCGGCCGCGCAGATTCTCAGACATGGTCGACCTCCGCTCGGGTTACCTGTGATGCTCTGGTATTCGGGACTGACGCGCACGGCCAGGAAATGACGGCGCCAGTATAGACATTCCGCGGATTCATGCTGTCCCAAGTCTCCGCAAGCCCGTTCCTCGCTTTGCCGAATGCGCATAGCCTGGCCGCCGGCCAAACGCCATTGTGAGCGCTGCGCGGATCGCAGACGTCCAGGGTGAACGTGAACCTCTCCCTCGTCGGCTTTCTGACCTGCGCTGCGGATCGGTGGATCCTGAAGGGCCAAATGAGCAGCATCGAATCGGTCGGTCGGATGACGCCCACACCATTCTTCGTGGTGACCGCTGCGTTGGAAATCGGGGCCGGCCTGGTCTTCCTCGTGGCGCCCGCACTGGTGATCAGAATGCTGTTCGCCGCTTCAGACATCCAGACAGGGGTGGCGATCGGGCGGGTGGCAGGCGCGGCCTTGCTGTCGCTGGGCGCGGCGTGCTGGTGGGCACGCCATGACGGCGGCAGCGCTGCCTCGAGTGGGCTGGTGAGCGGCCTGTTGATCTACAACGTCGCGGTTGTTGCTCTCATCCTCACCGGGAGCCTTGGCTCGCGCAGTCCGCTCCTGTGGGCCGCAATCGCAGTGCACGGAGCCATGGCGTTGTGGTGCGTGTTGGTCGTGACGGCTCGGCCGGCGAGCGTAGGCGCTTAGCCGGCTGTTCGCGCAGGGCATCAACGAGGCTCGGCGTGGCGACTGGAGCCACGTTGCTCTTTGCCGAATGCGCATAGCTCACTCCTGAAGCATCGGGGAATCCAACAGCTGCCGCTGTGCATGGCTCGGCGCGCCGAACAAACGCCGTGCCCGATCGGACGAGCCATGTCGATCCATCGCCGCGCTCCTCTCGTGGAGCGCGGCATGGCCCGGACCCAGTTGCTGGCAACCACACGCTACCAACTGCCGTATAATCCCGCCGTTTAAGGTTCTTCCTGAGTCGTTGCCGCCGATGCTGACCGGCTCGCACGTTTTGAGCGCGAAGCGGAAGTGCTCTCGCGTCACTCAATCATCCGAACATCAGCAGCGCCCCAGCAAACCAACTGGGCCGCGCTGGAAGGCGAAACTATGCGCCATTTCCATCATCTTTGGCATTTCCTGAAGGGCTGCACGGCAAGCGCGTCGTTCATCGCAACAGTCGCAGTGCTTCTCCTCATTTCGGGCTATCTGCGTGCACAGGCGCCCGCGCTACCTACCGAGGTGCCGCCGATGCTGCCGCTGAAGCAGGTCGCGTATATCAAGGCGTCGAACGCGGAAGCGCAAGACCACTTCGCGTGCGGGGGCGGAAACCAGGGCCATACCGGAACCTCGATCTCGCTGAGCGGCGACGCGAACACGATGGCCATCGGCGCGCCGTTCGAGAGTGGCGGGGCGGCGGGCGTCAACGGGAACCAGAGCGACAACTCTGTTTACGCGTCGGGAGCCGTCTATGTCTACGTCCGCCAGGGTGATGCGTGGACGCAGCAGGCGTACGTCAAGGCATCCAACCCCGGGCTGAACAGTCATTTCGGATCGTCGGTCGTGCTGAGCCGCGACGGCAATACGATGGCGGTCGCCGCACACTGGGAAGCGAGCGCCGCAACCGGCATCAATGGCAACCAGAAAGACGATTCCATCCCGCAGGCCGGCGCCGCCTACATCTTCACGCGCACCGGTACCACCTGGACGCAGCAGGCGTACATCAAGGCCTCGAATACGGGCAAGGCCGACAAGGGCGACGTGTTCGGCGACGGCGACCAGTTTGGCTTCTCAATCGCGTTGAGCGGCGACGGCAACACGCTGGCGGTCGGTGCCATCACCGAAGACGGCGGGGCGCAGCAGATCAACGGCAACCAGAACGACGACTCGGCGCAGTCTGCGGGAGCGGTCTACGTGTACACGCGGACGGGCAGCGCGTGGACGCAGCAGGCCTATGTCAAGAGCTCAACCCAGGTGGCTGGTGATCTCTTTGGGTTTTCCGTCGCGCTCAGCTTCGACGGCAACACGCTGGCCGCCGCCGCGTTCGATGAGGACGGGTCAGGCAAGGGAATCAATCCACCCTACGACAATCGATCCATTAGTTCCGGGGCGCTCTACATCTTTACGCGCCAGAACGGCGCCTGGAGCCAGCAGGCGTACATCAAAGGCTCCAAGGGCGAGACGAGCGACGGATTCGGCTTTGCCACGGCCATCAGCGATGACGGGAATACCGTCGCGGTCGGCTCCGGCGATGAGGCCTGCCTGACGCCGGGCATCAATCCTCCAGGGTGCGCCGACGACGCGCCGCCGGGGCGAGGCGCGAACATCTGGGTCGGCGCCGCGTACGTCTTCGTTCGGAACGGCACCACATGGAGCGAGCAGACGTTTATCAAGGCGCCCAACGCACGGCCGTACAACTCGTTCGGCGTCAGGCTGGCCCTGAGCCGCGACGGCAATGCGCTTGCCGTAACTTCTTATCTCGAGGACAACGCAGGCCGTGGCGTCCGTCCGCCGATGGTCCAGCAATTCCTCATCCAGGCCATTTTCAATGCGTGGCGGGAGCACCGGAACGAGGCCGAGGAATCGGGCGCGGCGTATCTCTTCACGCGCAGCGGCGCCACGTGGACGGCGGGAGCCTACATTAAAGGCTCCAACACCGACGCGGGCGACGAGTTCGGCAGCGCCGTCGCGCTGAGCGGCGACGGCCGGACGATGGTGGTCGGCGCCCACCAGGAGGACGGCGGCGCCCGCGGCATCAACGGCAATCAAGCCGATAACGCGGCAGCTGATTCCGGCGCGGCGTACGTATTCGCGTACTAGGTGATCGCAATCCGAGACCGCCGCGCCCGCTATTTCGTCGCGGCGGATGCGGGTATCTCGGGCCGAGGCCGACTACGGAGCATGCCGCTGCGGCGCGAAGCCGGAAAGCGCGTGAGCGAGGCTTCCGCGTCGACTTCCGTCAACGCGTTTTCGTTTCCCCGAATCAGCGCAAGCGCTTTGTGCCGCGTGACGGATGTCGCCGCGAGCCACCCGCTAGTCGACGCGCAAGCGCCAGAGCAGCGAATGCGAGAGCGCTTTCCCGGCATGCGTAGTTGGAGGCCGAGCGCCCGACATACCCGTATCCGCTCACCTTTCAGATGCAGAATCGCAGAAAACTACGCTTTCGAGGACGTCTCGAGCGTTGCACCATCCGCCCCGCGTGCGCGAGCGGCCGTCTCCCGCGTTGGAACATCCGAGTCCAGTGTGGGAGCGGCCTTCGTCCGCATGGGAGCAAGCTCCGATGTCTGAGCGCTCGTGTTCCGCGTTGGAGCGAGCAACTGCGTCATGTGAGCGGCCTCCTTCCGCAATGCCCAGGGCTCCTACCGCGTGACATGTGACGTGTTAGGTGCAAAACGGGACGAGTGACGTGTGAAACGGCACGTCTGACGCGTTGAACGGAGCTTGCGCCGTGCTAGACGTCACGGCTGACGTGCGAAACGGGACGACTCATGACGATGAATGAACAGACTGCGACCAACGTCGGGCCGTCAGGCATCGAGATCGCCTACGAGCGTCGCGGCAACCTGACCGATCCAGTGGTGCTCCTGATAATGGGTGGGGCGGCGCAACTCGTCCACTGGTCGGAAGGGTTTCTCGCCGCACTGCTGCGTCGCGGATTGCAGGTCATTCGTTTCGACAATCGTGACGCCGGGCGCTCCACCCATTTCCACGCCGCGCCGAAACCGGATGTACGCGCAGCCCTTGCCGGTGACCTCTCGTCGGCGGACTACACCTTGTCAGACATGGCTGCGGACACTGTCGGCCTGCTCGACGCGCTCGAACTTCACGCCGCGCATGTCGTCGGTCTCTCGTTGGGCGGCGCCATCGCCCAGACGATCGCGATCGAACATCCCGCCCGAATCCTGTCCCTCACCTCGATGATGTCCAGTACCGGCGATCCGACCGTCGGGCAGGCGCATCCGGAAACGCTCAAGGACCTGTTTGGCGGTCCGCCTGCAACCACGCGCCAGGGGATCATCGATCGCGCCGTGCGCGCGTTCAGCATCATCGGCTCTCCGACCTACCCAACCGATCCGACCGCTATCGCCGAACGGGCGGGTCTCGCCTGGGATCGCGGCCACGATGAGGTCGGCATTACACGGCAGGCTGTCGCATTCGTTGCATCAGGCGACCGGACGGCACGGCTGCAGAAGCTGAATGTGCCAGCGCTCGTGATTCACGGTCTGTCGGACACGTTGGTTGATGCCAGCGGTGGTCGCGCCACTGCCGCAGCCATCCCCGGCGCGGAGATCGTGCTCATCGAGGGGTTGGGGCACAATCTCCCGCCTGGCCTCTGGGACCGCTTCGCCGATCACATCGCCGAGGTTGTGCGCCGTGGCCGGGCGCTGCGAGGTGGCGTTATTCCCGCAGCGCCCTGACGTTCCGTGATCAGCGCGTGCCCGACTGCGCGCTGGTACCCTTCAGCGACGCGTAGACCGCCGCAATGTGGGTCGCGCGCACGGTGTCCCATCGCTCGAACCCTTTGTAGCTGTCGAGCGTCAGTGTTTTCTGGATTTCAGCAAGGCTCTTCCCGGCGCCGATCCCGGCCGCGACCCCGGTCGACAGCTCCTCCAAGTACCGCTGGCTGTCGAGCGCGTCCTGCTTCCGTCCGGCCAGCGCGTGGCCGGTGAGCGCGTGATCGTAGTCGATCGCATTAATCGTCCGGTAAGCGTCGATATACGAACCGACGGTCGGAGTGAGCGCCTGCGGGAGGCGCTTTATCTGAAGAATGTCGGCGCTGAACACCGCGCGTTCGGCGGGGAAGTGCAGCACGACGCTGTCGTCGGAGTGCGCCACACCAAGAGGAACCATCCTGACACGCTTCCCGCCGAGGGTGACCTCGTGCACACCGGCATACGTGGTCGTCGGGCGGTACACGTCGCTGACCGAACCGCGCGCGATCTCGGCGCCGTTGACCACACCATCTGCGTTGTAGTCGAACAGATCGAACCGCTGCGCGACCGCGGCGTTGCCGGTCGCCTCGGCCCGTTCGATCAATCCGTTGCGATTGGCGTCGAGCGCCGCCTCCCCTTGGGGCAGCGGCGGGTTACCTGCTGGCGCCGCGATCCCCGTGAGCATGTTGACGTGACCCACGAACTGCGCCGTGTCCGCGAAGACGACTCCGCCTGACGCGTGATCCCAGTCACGGTGCGTGTAGAGGACGTAGCGCACGGGCACCTTGAACCGGGTGGCGATCTCGCCCTTCAACCAGCGCGAGAAATCGCGGTTGATGGGGTCGCTCATGATCACGCCTTCGGGAGTGACCAGAAAGACCGTGTAGTGGTTGTCGTTCTGGGCGCGAAAGAGCTGGCCCGTGATGTTGACGATGCTGCGCATCGGTTGCGGCTGCTGCGCCGCGGCGGTGGCGGCCAGCAGGAGGACGAACGTCACGCCGGCGGTGATGGATCGCACAAGTGGAGTCATGTCGAAACCTCGGCGGGATCCTACAGGATTCGCCGAATTCCAGCGATACTGCCGCCCAGTTGTTCAAGATGGCCACGTGCTTTTCGCCGATGACGCAGGAGTCGCACAACGCCAGGCCGTTCGCCTTCGCCTGGCGGAATCTGCGGAGTTCGAGCCGATCTACATGGACAGACGATCGCTGAAGTTCGCCCTTCGTATCTGAATGCCGGCCGCTATTCTGCAAACTTCTGGAGCTGTTCGTATCGACTGATCGCGGCTGAGGTGCCGCGCACCCCCACCAACTCCATCAATGAAGTCGTTCCGGGCGACAGCGCAAAAGAGGGCGACGTCATTTTCGAGGTGCCGGTCGGCACAAAGGACGTGGTGCTGCAAATTAGTTCCGGCGACGAAAGAAGCCGCATTTCCTTCCGGCTGCTCTGACACACCTCGCGGATCGCGCGCCCGTTGCGCAGACAAGTGCGCCATTGAAACATGCGCCCAGCCGTGCTCCAATACCCGGCGCCTGCTGGGGAGGATCTCCTGTGGGCGTTCCCGGTGGCCGGCGCGGTCATCACCTAACCGCCGAATCGAGGACACGTGGCGAACTGGTTTTCCAGCATGAACGTGCGCGAGCGTCGCACGTTCTGGGCCTGCTTCACCGGCTGGGCGCTGGACGCGATGGACGTCCAGCTCTATGCGGTCATCATGCCGACGTTGATCGCGGTGTGGGGCATGTCGCAGGCGCAAGCGGGCACGCTGGGCACGGCCGCATTGCTGTTCTCCTCCCTCGGCGGCTGGCTGGCGGGCATTCTTGCCGATCGGTTCGGCCGCGCCGCCGTGCTGCGGTACACCATCGTCTGGTTCGCGCTGTTCACGTTTCTGTCAGGGTTCACCA
>Ga0208185_1000582_pt1 | contig 14878 bp, 10 predicted proteins | sample EasRivMeERMLT700_FD_187532 | JGI IMG/M metagenome (GOLD analysis project Ga0208185, IMG submission 187532) | Soil microbial communities from meander-bound floodplain in the East River, Colorado, USA - East River MetaG ERMLT700 (SPAdes) (version 2) | ecosystem: Environmental > Terrestrial > Soil... | reverse complement strand
CGGACAACGACAAGGTCGCCGCCGAAGATCGGGAGGCCCTCACGCAGCTTCCGCACCAGGCGCGCGGGCTCAGCGACCATTCCAAGGTCGATCGGCTGTTGCAGTTGCTCGACGAATATCCCGACAAGCTGGTCCTCTTCACACAGTTCCGCGCCACCCAGGAATTGCTGCAGCGACGCTTGACCGAAGCGCGACACAACGTCGCGGTCTTCCACGGCGGGCTGTCGCGTCTGGAGAAAGAAGCCGCCGTCGAACGTTTTCGCGGCCCGGCCCGGCTCTTGCTCGCCACCGAAGCGGGCAGCGAAGGACGCAACTTGCAGTTCGCCCATGCCGTCTGCAACTTCGATCTGCCCTGGAACCCGATGAAGATCGAGCAACGCATCGGCCGGCTCAGCCGCATCGGCCAAACCCACGACGTGCACGTCTTCAATCTCGTCGCCGCCGACACGGTCGAGGCCGCCGTCCTGCACTTGCTCGAGGCCAAGCTCAACATGTTTGAGCTGGTCATCGGCGAGATCGACATGATCCTCGGCAATCTGGAAGAAGAGCGCGAATTTCAAGAGGTGGTCGCCGACCTGTGGGCCGAATGCAACGATCAGGACGACTTCACGCGCCGCATGGAAGAGCTGGGCAATCGCCTGCTGGCCGCCAAGGACGCATACGTGGAACAACGTACCCACGACGACAAACTGTTCGGCGACCGCTTCGCGCCCGAGGCGTGATCGAACTCTCCCCTCTCCCGGTACTCCGGGAGAGGGGCCCGGGGGTGAGGGCCGTGCATTCAGTCGCGGACTGTGCTGCCCTCACCCCCAACCCCTCTCCCGGCGTACCGGGAGAGAGGATAATTAGCGCTCACATGGCGGCTCCGAGAAAGGACGATTCATCATGGCAACCGCAGCCGTGCACTCACCGCTCGAAGCATTCGTGCGCGATTATGTCGACGTGACGGGAGGCGTCTGGGACGAGATCGAGCCGCAAGTTTACGATTTGCTCTTGCCCGCGGAAGGCGCCGGCGCGGAGACAGCGCGCAGCTTGGACGGACGCGAGATCGTCCGCGTGGCGTTCGATCCGGAGGCCATTCCCGAGCATCCCGCGGCTCAGCTCGTCAGCTTCGGCACGCCACTCATGGATCGGCTCTTTGCCGATGCGATGCAGCGCGGCCGCTTCGCCCGGATGTACATCGTCGGCCTGAACCTGACGCCGCACGATCTCGCGGGCCGAGCGCAGCGCGCCTTCACGATGCCGGCGGACGCGCGTCTTCATGTCGAGCGCGTCCGACCGCTGCACTTTCCGCAGGCCGTCTTCTGGTTGCAGGGCACGTTCGTCAGCGATCAGAAAGAGCAGGAGATTGTACCCATCGCGCTCGATCTGCACTACGGCCGGCAGGTCCGCCATCTTGATGCGCTCCTGGATCACGCCCGCTTGTCCGAGACACCCGCTCTGCCGCTCCTGGAGGCACGGCACATGAGCCTCGCGTCGGCCTACCCGCTGGCTCGCGAGCAAGCATTGCGGACGGTCACGGCGATGGCGAACGCGCGACATCGCCAGCAGAGCGACCACACGGAGCGTCAGATCGCCCGCATGAACCGCTATTACGCTGACCTCCTTCACGAACTGAAAGAGCCGATGCAGCGAGCTTTAGATCGCGGCGACGACCCCGGCAAGTTCGCGGGCCGACGCGAGGCACTGCAGCGCGAGGAGAAAGTGCGCGTGGCCGAACTGCGTCAGAAAAGCACGCTGCATGTCCAGATTCGGCTCTTGAATGTGCTCGTGATCCAGCAAGCCAAGTTGCTGATTCATGCGACGGTGCAAACGGACAGAAGAGATGTCGAGCCAATGGAGTTGGTCTGGGACCCTCTCACGGAAGCGCTCGAAGCCGTCCCTTGCCCGCAATGCCAGCGTCCGACATTCGCCTTCACCCGCCCGCGTCGGGGCCGATTGGCCTGTCGGGACTGTGTCTCGTCCACGCCGATAACGGACAGAAAATCGCACCGATGAGAACGGCGGCCCAGCGCCACCCTCCGGCGCCCCCGAAAAGCGCATAACTCGTTGAACCGTTTCGTCTTTCCAAGGCTGAATACTCACGCACGAAGGAGGCAGTATGGCTGGTCCTCGTCGCAATGTTCAAAGTGCGCCGGTCATCAACGCGTCCCCCCAGATTTCCTGGACCGTCTCATAATCTTGCGCCATGTCAATGCAAAAGGTCTTCGCCGCATCGGGTTCCGTATTTTCCAATGCCCGCGCGACTTCGCTCCAGCGGTCAGCAACGATGGCAACCTTTCCGTTTGCAATGCCAACTTTCTTGCCAGCGTACGGCGATTGCGGGTTTTGTTGTGCGTCTTCATAAAGTTTGTTGGCCAATTCGCGGTTGGTTTCCAAGATCGTCGGCATCGCGCACCTCAGTTCGATTTGTTGCATATTCCCAAATGCTACCACAAAAGGGCTGACCAAGCGATTTGGCTCGCGACGTCACCTCAAGATCTCGTCCACCACATTGCCATGCACATCCGTCAGCCGATGATTGCGGCCCTGGTAGCGATACGTCAAACGCCGATGATCGATGCCCAGGCAGTGCAGCATGGTCGCATGTAAATCATGCACGTGCACCGGGTTTTCATCGATGTTGTAGCTGAAGTCGTCGGTCTGGCCGTAGCTCATGCCGGGCTTGATGCCGCCGCCGGCGAGCCAGAACGTGAAACAGCGTGGGTGATGGTCGCGGCCATAGTTGTCGTGCGTCAATGCGCCCTGGCAGTAGACCGTGCGGCCGAACTCGCCGCCCCAGATGACGAGCGTCTCGTCGAGCAAGCCGCGCGCTTTCAAGTCGCGGATCAACGCGGCCGACGGTTGGTCCGTGTCGCGCGCCTGGCCGCCGATCTGGCGCGGCAAGTTGACGTGCTGATCCCAGCCGCGATGGAAAAGCTGCACGAAGCGCACGCCGCGCTCGGAGAGACGGCGCGCGAGCAGGCAGTTGAACGCGTAGCTGCCGGGCGTGCGCACCTCGGGGCCGTACATGTCGAGCACGTGGCGAGGCTCGCGCGAGATGTCGGTCAATTCCGGCACCGCGGTTTGCATGCGATAGGCGAGTTCGTACTGGGCGATGCGGGTGCGGATTTCGGGATCGCCGGATTGCTCGAGCCGCATCTGATTGAGCCGAGCCAGATCGTCGAGCATGCGGCGGCGCGTGGCATCATCGACGCCGTCGGGATTCGAGAGAAAGAGTACGGGGTCGCCGGTGGAGCGGAACTTGACGCCTTGATATTGCGAGGGCAAGAAGCCGCTGCCCCAGAGACGATCGTAGAGCGGCTGATCGGCGGGGTTGCCTGAGCCTTGCGAGATCATGACGATGAACGCCGGCAGATCGCGATTTTCGCTGCCGAGCCCGTACGCCAGCCACGCGCCCATGCTCGGCCGGCCAGCCAATTGAGCGCCGCTTTGAAAGAACGTGATGGCCGGGTCGTGGTTGATGGCTTCGGTGTGCATCGACTTGATGAAGCAAAGATCGTCCGCGACGGTCGTCAGGTGCGGCATGAGTTCGCTGATCCACGCGCCCGATCGGCCGTGGCGTGCGAACCGGTACATCGACGGCGCAATGGGAAAGCGTTCCTGCGTCGCGGTCATACCCGTGAGGCGTTGGCCGCGCCGCACGGAATCGGGCAGGTCCTGGTTGAACAGGGAACGCAAGCTCGGCTTGTAGTCGAACAGGTCCATTTGCGACGGGGCACCGGACTGGAAGAGATAGATCACGCGTTTGGCGCGCGCCGCGAAATGGGGCAACTCCCCTAGACCGCGGACCTGGGCAGCAGCGCGGTCGTCGTTCATCAGGCACGCCAGCGCCGTCGCGCCGAGGCCGACGCCGGTGCGCTGAAGAAAATAACGGCGTGAAGCCAGCCGGATGGCGTCTTGGATGGAGTGCATCATGGATTGCCCCGTGAAATCTTCGTCGGACCCAAGTGCAGCCCATCTTACCAGATAGGCGGGACGGCGAGAACTCACAAAAACGGGAGGCGGTGGTGTCGACTTTGCCCCATTTCGGAATTCCATGTGGCCCGGCGTCCATTCTCTTGTTATCCTGGCGCGCAGCGAATGAACAGCGTTCGCAGTGTTAGTTATACTTAGTTATTGTTAGTTGTAGATAGCAACACCTTCGTGAGGGCGAACGACTCATGACCGATGCCGCCAAACAGGAGCTTTCCTTGCAAGCCGGCGCGATCTTCAGTCCCGCGGCGCCGATTCGCGAGAAGGATGTCTTTGCCGGACGCACCGAGCAATTGCACATGGTGATCGACGCGATTCATCAGAAGGGCCAGCATGCCTTGATCTACGGCGAACGCGGCGTCGGCAAGACTTCGCTCGCCAATGTGCTCGATGCTTTCCTGACGCCGCGCGAGAAAAAACAAGTGATCGCCCCGCACGTCAATTGCGACGGCAACGACGATTTCACCACCATCTGGCGCAAGATCCTCAATCAGGTGCCCATCAGTCAAGAGAAGCCCGGATTCGGCTTCCGCCCGGAAAACAAACGAACTATTTCCACTCTGGGCGAGGATCTTCCCGAGAAGATTACTCCCGACAATGTCTTGGCCATTTCTCACGCCCTCACGCGCAAGCATCTGTTTATTCCGATCATCGATGAGTTCGATCGGGTCTCGAAGCCGGAAACAACTCGACTGTTCACCGATACGATCAAGATGTTGTCGGACCAGTCCCCGTCCGCGACTCTGATTCTCGTGGGTGTTGCCGACAATGTGGAGGAACTGATCGCAGAGCATCAATCGGTCGAACGGGCCCTGGTGCAGGTGCGCATGCCGCGCATGTCGCGCGACGAGCTGGTGCAGATCGTTCGCAACGGCGTCGAGGCTCTGGGCATGCGCGTGGACGCCGATGCCAACGGGTTCATCGCTCTGTTATCGCAGGGGTTGCCTCACTACACGCATTTGCTGGGGCTTCATGCATTGCGGCAAGCGATCCAGCGCGATGACAAGCGGGTTCGCGTCAAGCATGTGGATTCGGCCATCCGCAAGGCGATCGACGGCGCGCAGCAAACCTTGCAGCGCGCGTATCATGCGGCGACGATCAGCCCGCGCAGCGATAACTTGTATCGGCATGTGTTGCTGGCGTGCGCGCTGGCGAATGCGGATCAGCTCGGCTATTTCGCGGCCGTCGATGTGCGCGAACCGTTGCGCCGGATCATGGGAAAGCCTTATGAAATCGCCGCGTTCTCCCGGCACCTCGCCGATTACTGCGACACCAATCGCGGCCCGGTGCTGGAACGAATCGGCGTGCCGCGGCGGCATCGCTTTCGATTCCGCAATCCGCTCTTGCAGCCGTTTGTGATCATGGAAGGACTGGCGCGAAGCCTGATCAAGCGAGGTGATTTGAGAAAGTCGGCGTCTTGACCGGCGGCAGCGACCAAACCCCGCATTCCTGCATGGACTGTCTGCTTTTTGATTACCCTTTCGTAATTCCCCGATTTTTTCTGTTTTTTTGCCACACGCGCCGTTTTTGTATTCTACATTTCTAGCAAGCCCGTCTGCGGCTCAAACACCGCGCCTTTGCGGTGGAGCCAGTCTTGGAGCAAGGTTGCACTTGGACGCAATCAGAGCGGCGCCATCCCGTCCGAAAAATCCCGTCCCGATGCATCCTTAATTGGATGCGGTGCGCTGTTCCCTAATTATTGCACGCGCCCGCACATCCCCCCTGCTGGATCATTGCTGTTGCTAACCTGCGCGCAGCCACGAGTTCATTCATCTTCGTTTGGACGGGGGTAACCATGTTCGCCGACTATCTGCAATCCTTGCTCGAAATCCTGGGCGTCGAGCCGCGCAAGCCGCTGCACCGCCAGGAAACCAAAAAACCTTTCAATCTCAGCCTCGACGCGCTGGAAGATCGCACGGTTCCTTCGACGATCACCGGGCACGCCTACACCGATCTCACCGGCAACGGCTTCAGCGCCGACGACACCGGCAAGCAAGGCGTCGAAATCCGACTGTTCAAGGATACGCACCAGAACGGCCGGCACGACGGCCGCGATCGGCTGATCGCCAAGGTCCTTACCGGCGCCGACGGTACCTATTCCTTCGGGAATCTGGGCGCGGGACGCTACTTCGTCGAGGAGAAGACGCCCAATGGATTCATTCAAACGGGCCCGACCGTCGGTGATTCGTACACGATCCGCGTCGGGAACAACCAGGTCGTCTCGGGCAAGGACTTCGATTATTTCAAACGTCCGGTTCGCGGCAACATCAACACGATCCGCTACACGGTCACGCACAACGGCACGACGCAGACCTTCCGCGAGCTGTGGAACCACGTGAGCTCGGGCGACACCGTCACCGTGTCGTTCAGGGTGGCCAGCAATTCGCCGCCGGTGCAGTTGTCGTTGGTGAGTTACAATTCGACCACTCCTCGATTCAACGAACGCACGCTGAGCCAGGACACGGTCCACGAATCTCAGACGGGGACGTTTGGCCCGGGCACGCACACAATGACGGTGCAGGTCCCGAACGGCTTCTTCAAGATTTACTTTGTGCGCGGTCCGGTCATCGATCATTTCGGCCCGGCGCGAAGCAACATTTCGTATCACGATCAACATCGCGTGATCGGCGTCGACTACGGCGGCCAGGTGGAACCGCCGCCGCCCCCGCCGCCGCCGGTGGTTCCCGGCACGCTCTCGGGCCACGTGTTCGACGACGCCAATCGCGACAACGTCATCAACGCGGGCGACGGTGGCCTCTCCGGCGTCGTCATCCAGCTCACGGGCACCGATCACCTCGGCCAAGGCGTATCGCTGTCCACCATCACGGACGCCGACGGCGACTACGTGTTCGCAAACCTGCTGCCGGGCACTTATGCGATTTCTCAAACCGTGCCCAACGGCTTGACCGCGGTGGCGGACGTCGTCGGCACGCTCGGCGGCAATCCTGCGTCGTTCACGTTGATCGATCAGATCGTCGTCGCGAGCGGCCAAACCGGCGTCAACTACGACTTCCTCAATCAGCAGCCGGCCCCGCCGCAACAGGGCAGCTCCATCAGCGGCAACGTGACGCTGCAAGATGGCGTGGGCGGACCGTTCGTCCCGGGCGCCGGCATCACGGTTCAGTTGATCGATTCCGACGACAATCAAATCTCCGTGACGACCGATTCGGAAGGCAATTACACCTTCAACAACGTGCTGAGCGGGCCGGGAATCTCGTACACGATCCGGTTCGTCAATCCCAATTCGTCGTTGTACCAGTCCGCTCCAATGCTGTCGGTGGACATGTTCACCGAAAACCTGGTCGTGACGGGAATGAACGGCGTCTTCAACGCTCGCGAAAACGTTTAAGCGGGCAGGTCGAACAAAAAAGCCCGCGGCCCATGCAAGGTTTCCTTGCGTGTGCCGCGGGCTTCGTGTTTTTGCGGCCAATGTAGTCATCACGCTCCGCGTGATGACTTTTGGCCCTCGGTCCCAGGCTCTGCCTGGGACCGCACTGCCGCGAGGCTCTGCCTCGCCGTACCGCGTGGGATTCTGGCCCACCGCAGGTTCGGCGAGGCAGAGCCTCGCGGCATTTGCGTCCCAGGCGGAGCCTGGGACGCAGAAGAAAAAACCACACGCGCGGAGCGTGATGACTACATTACTTCTTTTTCTTCTTCTTCATGTATTCGGCGACGATCTTGGCGGGATTTTCGTTGAACGCGTCGCGGCAACCAGAGCAGCAGACGTAATAAGTCGTGCCCATGAACGTGACCGGGATGGTGCCCAGGCCGCCGGTGACGACGCATTCGGGTTTCTTGCCGCCGGCTTCGGTGCCGAACGTCACGCCTTCGCGGGTGTAGCCGACTTGCAGTTTCTTCGAATACAACGTGCGGCCATCGGGCTTGATCCAGAGTTCATAGACGAGGCGATCGCCGTCGGGGCTCGTCAGCTTGAGTTGCTCGGTGTCGCCGGCGTCGTTGACGCGTTCGACGATGAGGACGCTCTTCTTCATTTCGCCAACAAAGTCGGCTTTCTGCCCCGCCTTGTCGATGAGCGTGACCTTGTATTTCGACTTGTCGGCCAAAAAGCGCACTTCGCCGCTCTTGTAGAGCTTGCTGTTTTCCAGATCGAAGGACATCCAGCGATCCTTGTCCTTGAAGCGCCAGCTCCAGTTGGCCTTTTCGGTCCAGAAGCCCTTGGCCTTGTCGTTGGCGGTGCCTTTCCAGCCGCCGATGAAGTCCTGGAGTGCTTCGAGGCCGGTTTTGTCCTCGTCGGCCGACTTTTTGCCGGCGTCGGCGAGCGGCACGAAGGCCAGGGCGAGGATCACGATTGAACAGAGTCCGATGCGCATGGAGATCCCTCGATGTTCCGCTTAATGGTTCAAGTGTTCATTGGACGTTTCGACCAAATGCTTCGTTCCAGCTATTTTTTGCCGTTCTTGTGGCGGGCTCGCAACTCGGCCAATTCGCGTTCGGCGTCGACCCCCGCGAATCGCTGCGCTCATCGCGGGGCTTGGTGATGGTTGTCAGGGCAAGTCGAGGACGTACACCGTCGTATTCGCGTTGGCGGTGACGATCTGGCGGCTGTCCGACGAGAACGCGAAGTTGATCAGAAACATGCCATGATGCTTGCCGAGGTCCCAACTGCGAAGCTCCTTGCCGGTCATGTCCCATGCCTTGACGACGTTGTCGCCGCCGACGGTCGCGAAGTACTGGCCGTTCGGGCTGGCAAGGCACGCCAGAATTCGGCCGGTGTGCCCCTTGAAGGTCTTGAGCACCTCGCGGCCTTGAATCTTGGCGATCTTGATGTCGCCGTCTTCGCTCGTCGCAATCAAGGTCGAGCCGTCCGGCGTCAGCGCCAGGTCGGCGACGCCCACTTTTTCGAAGAGGTTCCAGTCGCCGCCGTCGGCAATTTTAGCTTTGGGTTGCTTGTCCACCTGCATCTCCCACAAGCGGACGCTGCCGTTCTTCGCTCCCGTGGCCGCAAGCTTGCCGTTGGCGCAGAAGGCGAGCGAGTTGATCTTGCGGTTGCCGTTCTTCTGACTTTCGACGAACTCCGGCTTTCCGTCCTTGTCGTCCAGGAGCGGAGCACCGGTCTCCAGATCGATCCCTTCGACGATGGTGCTGGTGCTGGCATCGCCCACGGGGAGCCACACGAACAACGACTTGCCCGTCGGATCCAGCGCAATATACGGCGAATAGCGGCGCAGCTTCTTCATCGTGTTGAGCTGCTCCTGCGTGCGCGGAATCTCGCGCGGCGGCGAGATTTCCCACAGGCGAATCGCCGCGTCGCCGTCGCTGGAAATGAGCCGTTTGCTGTCCGGCGTGAACACCAGATACATGACCGCCTCCGTGCAGCCGGTCAGCGTCGCGATCTCGACGCCGGTGTCGCGGTCCCAGATCTTGATTGTCTTGTCCACGGAACCGGTCGCAATCATCTTGCCGTTCGGACTGACGGCGACGCACTCGACCGCGCTGGTATGCTCCGCCAACAGCGGCAGCTCGCGGCTCGTGATTTCCCAGATTCTCATGCGGCGGTCAACGCTCGCGGAGATGACGTGATAGCCGTCCTTGGAGAACGCGACCGACGTGACCCAGTCCTTGTGTCCCTTGAAGGTTTGCACTTCCTTGCCCGTGTTGCCCTCGATTTTCCACAATTTGATCGTTTGATCCGCGCCACAGGAGACGAGGTGAACATTGTCCTTGCGAAACGCGACCATGCTGACGGGGCCGCTGTGGCCGGTCAAGCGGATCACATTGGTTCCGGGCGTTGCCATCGGCCAAACCAGCACGGCCATGTCCGCGCCGCACGACGCGAGATACTGTCCGTTCGGACTGTACGCGACGCCGTTGACCGCGACGCCGTGGGCGTTCCAGCTTTGCTGCAGCTTGCCTTTGCTGGCTTCGTACAATCGAATCGTTTGATCGATATTGGCGACGGCGATTTGCTGGCCGCTGGGACTGAAGACGACGCCGGCGACGATCGACGGATTGTCGTTGATGGTGTAAAGCGGCTTGCCCGTGTCGGCGTCCCAGACGATGATGCGCCGATCGGACCCGCACGACACGATCTTCTTGGAGTCCAGCGAGAAATCGAGGAACGTGATCGTGCCGATGTGTCCCTCGCCGGTGCGCAGCGCCTTGCCGGAGTCGGCCTCAAAGATGCGCACGACTTTGTCGGCGCCGCCGGAAGCGATGAGCTTGCCATCCGGGCTGTACTGGGCGACGGTGGCGGGCCCAGTGTGGTCCTTGATCGTGAAGGCGACGTTGCCGATGTCGCGGTTCCAGACGCGCACCGTCTTATCGGCGCTCGCCGTGAGGATCTTCGTGCCGTCGGGGCTGAATACAGCGGTCCAGACGGGGCCGTCGTGGCCTTCGAAATCGCGCGACTGCATGACCACGTCGAAATCCCACAGGCGCACCGCGAAATCACTCGAACACGACGCGAGCCGCGTGCCGTCCGGCGTGAAAACAAGGTGGTTGACTGCACTTTTGTGTGCGTTTTTGAATTCGCCGATCTTCTGGTACGTCTCCGCGTCCCAGTTTGAGATGGTGCCGTCGTAGTTGCCGACGAAGAGCGATTTGCCGTCCTTCGAATAGACCGCACACTTGGGCGGGTTGCCCGCCGGCGTGTTGAGGATAAAGCGCGGCGCGGCGACCTGGCCCGGCGCGTCCGGCTGCGGCGTCGCATAAAACTTGATGCTGAACGGGCTGATGCGGACCAGCGTCTTGTCGTCCGGGCTGAACGTCAAATGATAGGTGCCGCCGTTCGGATCTTGCTGAATCCAGTACGCGGGCTGATTGGCGTTCGTGACAAAGAGGGGATATTGAAAGAGCCGGACATTGCCGTTGCCGTCGCCGACCGCGAGGATATTGCCTTCGTGGTTCATGCATATTGTTTCGATGAGATTCTGGAAGTCGCGCACCTCGCGCACCAGATTGCCGGTGTCGGTTTCATGGACGAACAGGCCGTTGGGCGGATTGCCGGGCACGTTGAGCTGGCCGGTGAAGACGTGCTTGCCGTCCTTCGAAAGCGCGATCGATTTGACTTCTTCGCCGGTCGCCTTGATCGTCGTCTTGTCCTTGCCGGTGTTGGCGTCCCATATCTTGATGGCTTTTTCATTGCCGGCCGAGGCGATGAACTTGCCGTCCAGGCTCCACGCCAGGCAGCGGACCTTCGATTTATGGCCCGCGTAGATGACCAGCTCATGTCCGTTGGCGAGGTCCCAGATGCGGACGGTCTCGTCATGCGACGCGGTCGCCAGGCGCAGGCCGTCGGGGCTGAACGCCAGCGCAACGATTGGGCCGTTGTGGCGCAGACGCAAATTGCCGATGATGCGCGACACGTGGTCGGGCACGCCGATCGGTTGATAGGGAAGTTGCCAGCGCGCCTGGCGAATCGCTTCGCTGGCTTGCAGCAAGCGACCGCCGGCGAGGGCCGCCTCGGATTTCTTGGCAAGTTCCTCCGCCTTGTCCATGAGCGCGGGGATGAAGCGCTTGGCGGTGCCTTCCTTGGTGATCTTGTCGCGCTCGGCGGCGTATTTCGCCTGGAGCGCCTTGACCTCGTCGGCGGTCGGCAGCTTCGTCGGTTGCGCCTTGAGCGCATCACCGGCGGCGAAGATCGCCAGGGTTGTCAGGATGATCCGCAAGGTCGAAAACAACGTCTTTCGCATGGTCGATTCTCCCGCCGCGCCCGGTTGGATCGCGATTCATTGATAATGAAGAGTATATTTGAGCCGGCGGCAGTTGCACAAGAGGCTACATGACAAAGACGAATCAGACAATGGAGTCATCACGCTCCGCGTGATGGAGTTTGTCATTGGCTCAAACGATCTTTAATACTTGTGCGAGTGATGCCGAGATTCCATCACGCGGAGCGTGATGACTACTTTGGCGCGCTTTGCAAGGGAACATGCTCCTTGCATGGAGCATGCCGCCGCCGTAGAATGTGCCATGTTGATCGCGGTTCGTCCGGTGGCATGCGTAATCTTACCGATGTTTGTTCCGCTCAACCAAACGGAGGTATTCATCATGTTGCCGAAATTCTCGGGCGCGAGTCAAGATATTTTCGACAATCAAACGCCGAGGGATAAGGTCGCGATTGCCATTCAGTTCGCGGAACATGCGGCCGGCGAGGCCGAGTGCCATCGCTTTGGCCAACTCATCGCCTATATGTGCAACTGCAAAATGATCAAAGGCCCAATGAAAACTTTGGTGCGGGCGGATGAGAAAGTCGGCAAAGACTACAAGGGCGATTGGTCCAAAGTGAAAGATCTCGTCCGCATGACGATCCTCGCGCCGACCCCAAACGATCTCGCGCTTGTAGCGGAAAAGATCCGCGTGATGGGGGTCATGCCCCCTTGGTGCATCCTCAAGGACGAAGAGCCCAAGGCGGATACCGACCCGTGCGGCTATTCGGGGCTAAACTTCGTCCTCCAAAAGAACCGGCAAGGTTCCGTTGGCGCGAAAAATCAGCCTCCCGTGGCCCCACCGCCCGATGTTCAGGGCATCTCGAACGCGCAGTGGGCGAAAACCGTGCGGATGGAGATCCAGGCGAACGTCCCCGAAATGATCTACGGCAAGGAATGCGAGGAGGACTTCATCAAAATGCTCGGCGCGATCGGCCAAGACCAGTTCGACAAAATGAAGGCAAAGCTCAAAATCGTCGGCGGGCTGGGCCACGTCTTCTATGAGATCAGCAAATCGAATGACGCAAATGTCGGAACTCAAGAAACTGCCAAGGCTCTCAGTAAGAGATATTATGAGTACCTCCGGGACCCTAAGCTCTATTCTGCTCCGAAGTTCATAAGGCTATGCCACGATCTGGCCCCCTTCGTCGAGGTGAACAATAGGTTTTTTCGAAAGCACCCCGTCCGCGCGATTTCGCTTGAACACGCGCCTGCTCCCGTCAAGGCGGCTGGCCCCAAAGTCGGGAAACTGCCGATGCCGATAGGCTTCAAATAAGAGACTGCGAGATAATAAACTGCGCGATTTGACGGTGAAACACGGCTCGGCAGGAGCCTCGCCCTCCCGATGCCGCGTGTTCCTTTCCTGATTTTCAACAAACCGCCGCGGGTGCGGACCGGCGCAAAAAACAGCCAGGCGCGCTTTCGACGCGCGCCTGGCGTTTCCACGTTGGCTGCGTGTCTAGTTACCAAAGATGCGGCGAAAGAACCCGCTGCTCTTCTGATCGGGCTTGTCGGTGGTCGGCTTGACGTCGGCGTCGGCTTGCTTGCTGTCAACTTTCCGCCGTAGCGTGTTGAGCCGTTCCTTCAGCTGCGGATCGCGGGCCGTTTGTTCGATCTCGCGATTCAGCTCCGCTTTCAGCCGTTGCGCTTCCTGCCGTTGCCGGGCCATCTCCGCTCGTTCCTTGGCCATGGCCATTTCCATCTGACGCATCTGCGTCATCATGTCTTCTTCGTCTTGTTCGAGCTGTCGGCGTTGCTCTTCCAGCTCGCGTTTGAGGCGCAGGATTTCCTCGGCCTGGCCCAATCGCGTGGCGCTGGCCATCGGCGCCGGGGCCGGCGCCTCGCCAAGATCGACGCTTTCCTGCATCTCCTGGATTTTCTGGTGCAGGCCGCGGATCACTTCCGATTTCTCTTCCATCAGCGCCTCGTAGGCGCGCTGCCGCTCCACCCAGAGTTCCTCGCCGCGCCCATCGACCAGGGCTTCCAGTTCGCGGATGCGCCCTTTCAACTCGGCATTTTCCTGACGCAAACGCTCCAGGTCCTCGGACGGTTCCGCCGGGGCCTTTTCGTCGGTAGGATGATGAAACTCCTCCAGCAGCTCCTGGTTGGCCGCCGAGAGGCGTTTCAGTTCTTCTTCAAATTCGTTGAATTCGAATTGCTCGCCGTCAGAGGGGGGGGCGGATGCGCGCGAAGCATCCACGGTTTTTGCGGGTGCCATCTCTCTGTCTCCGAGGATCCGTTAGGGAGCCGCACGATGGTTCCGAGGCATCGCGCAGTGTCGTTACATTCACTATAGCTTGCATTTTCGGCGTGCGCGGCAAATTCGACCGCGAAAATCCATGTTGTGGACCGTTAAAACCAAATGAAAACCGGGCTATCGGCTAACAAACACTCTCAGCGCCAGTTGTACATGCAGACGTGAAAAGCCGCATTTTCGGCGCAAGTATTGCAATTGCGCTCATTCCATGGGTGAGCGCCCGACTACCAAGGAGAATCCCATGAATTCCCCCAAGCGACCCATAAATGGAAAGAACAATGTGAACGCAACGGCTCCGGAGTCGCCGCCGAGTTGGCAGGCCAAGGAGCGCGGCCCGCCTGCTTGAGCCGGTCACGCACCTGACTCGCCTTCGACTTTTGGAAAAAGGTCCGGCTCAATCTGCAAGCCGAACACGAGCTTGTTGAACTGGTTGTAGAGCCCCACGACCGCCAGCACTTCGCGCATGCCTTCCGCATCGAGGCCAAGCTTTTGCGCCGCCGCCAGATGCGAGTTGATGCAATAATCGCAGCCATTGGTGATCGACACCGCCGCCGCGATGATTTCTTTTGTCATCAAATCGAGCTTGCCGGGCTTCATGATCGCTTTCACCTGACTCCAGCACAATTCCAAATGATCGGGGTTCGCCGCCAGCGCTCGCCAGATATTGGGGATGCGTTCGATCTTGCGCGTCGCCTTGATGTCGTCGAAGATCGCGCGGACCTTCGGATTGGCGGTGTTCTCGTCTACCAATTTGACCGTCGGCATGATGACCTCCTGTGATGATAATTCTCAAGCCCCGGGATGAGCGCAGCGATTCCCGGGGGTTGTCCTTCAAGGCGGCGTCAATTCTGCCTTTATGCCCTGTTTGTCGCCGCTGACCTGTGGCTCCTTCGCTTTCAGCAAATCCCGAATCTCCGTCAACAACTTCTCCTGCGTCGTCAACTCCACCGGCTTCGGCTCCTCCGGCTTCGAAGCATGA
>Ga0208185_1000581_pt1 | contig 14903 bp, 28 predicted proteins | sample EasRivMeERMLT700_FD_187532 | JGI IMG/M metagenome (GOLD analysis project Ga0208185, IMG submission 187532) | Soil microbial communities from meander-bound floodplain in the East River, Colorado, USA - East River MetaG ERMLT700 (SPAdes) (version 2) | ecosystem: Environmental > Terrestrial > Soil... | reverse complement strand
CCTGCCCAATCATACCAAACTCAGGTAGCTCAGGGATCTCAACTAGACCACCAGGGCCAGCACTTAGACACCAGTCATATACATTGCACTGGCCACTCGCCCATGTACATGGGAATTTACCCTGTGTAGGATCAAACTCAGGCATGACATTCTCAGGCTTCATCTTACCCTTAGCAATATCATCTAGCGATTCCCTTAGCGCCGCAATCCTCTGTGTCTGAATAGTGTACAGTATAGGATTAAACTCAAACACAAACACACGGATGTAATCATTACCCTTGTACTTGCGCCTGAAGTCATTACGTACACTAGCTGAATCCTGCGGCAAAAGGAGAAGGATACACTTCTTTCTACCCAACTGACCCATGTACAGATTAATCTGACTACCAGTGTTCTTATCTACACCGGCCATCAAATCCAGTTCACCATCTTCATTGGTCAACCAGATATGATTGTATACATACGTGCTCCTGATCTTGCACTCACCTAGGTATACACCGGCCTCAATCCCTAATATATTTCTCTCTGCTATCTCGATCTCGGCGTCACCTTCTCCAGGTGTATGCCCTTCAATAGCAAAGTCCTCTCTTAGAATCTTAATTCCAGGTAGACTACCGAGGGCTTTCATTGCGATAGCCTGCCCCGCTCTACCCATCTCAGCGGGCCATATGTTTAAGTGATTATGATTCGTCCTTACTCCACTAATCAACCCAACCTGCTGCCGCGTACAGTTAGCAATACCACTCGGCCTAAGGTGCGGCTCTTGATACCCAAACGCTCTATGTAGTGCCTCACCCCATATAAGACTCATGTATCCAATCTCCTTATTAGAGTTTCAATCCTATTAGTAAAGTACTTCATGCTCTCATTCATAGCGTCGGTTATATTGTAAAGAGAATTGATATAATCCTTTAATTCCTCGGTTTCTATATCTCTATCCTTCATCGCTTCGTCTATAGCTTCGGCTATTATCTTAGCTAAAGATGGAGGCTCTGTTGTATCAAAAGTTTCTTTTGGCATCTCAGACAACTTGGGTTTTCCTCTACTATATTCTCCAGCTTAACAATCCTACCGCATGATGCCATTGCAAGAGTGGCACCCATAGGGCTAATAGTTGTATGGGTCTGTGCCCTACTGACTCTACCCATCCTCATCTTCATCCAGCATCAATGTCGGTGCTTTCTTCCCGATCTCGGCTACCTGACTACCTGACATTTTCTTAAGTTCGTCAGTGGCGATATCAGCAAACTTATTATTAGGAACACTCACAGGGATTATAGCGCCATAGTCCGACAATAGTTTCCTCAATCCCTTCTCATTGGTTTTCCAGATCATATCCAATGCCATTACAACACCGGCAACCTGCGACTCTTTAGGTGGGGCAAACTCCTGGATAAGTTCATCATCCTTGGCCCATACAGCGCGAGCATACTTGGACAACCTAGCTCCAGCCTTTGTAATCGCTCGACTAATGGCGCTCTCTATGGCATCAGACTTATTAGCATTGTTATCCTTCTGGTACCACTTACCCCAACCGAACACATCAAAGGGTAGAATCCCTGGTGCTTCAAACGTACACCATACAGTTACATCCGTAACCATATAACCCTTATCATTAGGGTCTTGCCGTGTCTCGTCTCCTATCCTTACTACCTTACATCGCCACTGACCAGGGCCGAATACATCATCGAACATATCAGCCACACTAGTCCAAGGGATATACTGTATGTTACCCCCTCGGCCTTGCCTAGTCTTAACAACGGGTCTAATATCCTTTGGTCGTTGCTTTAGATCGTTGAGTTTAGCAGGGAAATTCCCTACTCCTTGCCACAATACAGGCAGGGGGGAATAATCCCCCCCACTTGCACCGTCAAAGTCCTCAACGATCTCACCGCTGACTACTTGAATCCTTTGTGTCGCGTCTATTGAGTCGCTCTCAGACATTGACTAACCTACCTAACTAGCGGTAAAGACAGCCGAAGCTGCGTCCCATGTACCCAACTCCTTGGCAACCAATGTCTCGATTACCTTAGAAGTGTACTCGGAGTCCTTCTCTACCTTAACCTGAGCCATACTCATGATCTCTTTGTTACCTTGGATTTGTTCATTACCTGAACCCACCAATGTCATGAGTACCTTACTGCCAGTCTTGGCGTCCTTACCGTCCAGAATCTTAGCGACTTCCTTCCATACATCGGCGTCACTAAGTACGGCCCTATTACCGCCGCCATTAGCTGACTGTGGCTGTAGGATAACCACATCATCCGGTACTACGAAATCATCGACCATAAACTTGGGCCATGCGTCGGTCTTAGTGTAGTCCCCTCTTCGGTTCTTAAACTTCCGTTCTTCATCCTCGTAGTAGAAGATGTGATCCTCGATCTTAGCAAAATCTTCCTCATCGTTGAATGTAAAGCCCAACTCAGTATACAAGTCGAGACGCATAGCCAGCGGTGTATCCTTGCCAGGAGCCTGTCCAGGTCGCGGCATATTAGTAGACCGCTTCGTACTGGCATTCGGGTTCTCTTCTGTAGCCGTGTACTGGAAGGGATACAGTGGCTTAATTTCAGTAGTCCATTGCTCAGTGTTGGGGTCGCCGCCCTTAGAGATGTACTCCTGACTCGGCTGCTCGATACTGGACTTGATAACCTTGGCATAAAACTTGGTCTGACCCTCAGACCGATTGTTAAGACTGTACTTAGGCATTGTCTAATGTCTCCTGTTCTTCTACTACTTTATTCTGACGGGAATTGGCTGGCGTCAACGCCGGATTCATCGGTAGGCTTTTCATCATCACTATCAGATGATGCTTCGCCATCATTGTCACCGTCTGATACTGGCGTCTGTCCCTCAGGCTGTTCTTCCGTCGTTTCTTCTGTGCTCTCCTGTGCCTCTTCTTCTCCGCTAGTGGGTTGCTCATTAGTTAATTCACTCACTTCTGTAGTCCCTTCTGCTGTTGCATCAATCAACTCTCTAAGATGTACTAGTTCTGTCTGGTCTGCTGCTACTTCATCTTCATCGGCAATTACCTCCACCATATCACCTAGCCGTTCCCTGAACAATTCAAGGATTCGCTCAGCGTATCTATACCCATGCATAGTCTGCTGATTAGCAGCTTGCAATACGCTCTCACTCTCATAGTTACGGGCCTGTTCTAGACCCATATCAATAGCCAACTTCCTGACGTCGGCAAACCTGACTAGCCTTGTATCTCTGTCTGCTTTGTTAGTCATAATTAAAACCTCATTAGATCAACTGGTGGCGGGTGACGGTGAGATTCTTCCGCCTTATGGCTTAACTGTTGTGTAGCTATTCTCATAGCCGTCTCTAATGTTTCTACTTTTTGGCTTAGCACCTTAACGGCCTCGATTAACTCCTGCCTGTCTATCCGTTCGTTAGCCCAGACAGGATCTCGTCTGCTTTGACCATTCCTATTACCGACTGAATCATACCCATAGTAATGATCATCACTCAGACTCTTGACCACGGAGGCATCATCGGCGGTATCCATTCCCTCTTTAACTGAAAACATATATCATACCAGCCCTCTCCATGACTCTCTGAATTTGCTACTTAATCTGTCCCCCAATTTCTCATATAAGCTAACCACCGTCCCATCTAATATAGTAGTAGTACACCAGTCGTCGGGATTCCTCATACCCCTACCACAAGCCTGCTGTATCTTCTGTAACGCCTCTAATCGATACACATCTGGTCTTTCCATCCTACGAGCAGCCACCCTCGCATCTCCAAGACTTGCGTAAGGGACTTTACAAATGATCTGCCATCTACACTCATCATCAGGGAAGTCCTGTCCTTCATACATGCCAGCACTAATAAGTACAGCACCCGATCCCGCTCCGGCGGACTTAAACTTCCTGATAGAATCTGCTCTAGTCTGTCCCTTAGGATAGATAAATCTCTCTGGGTACTTCGTACCCTCAAGTATCTCAATACACTGCCTATCACTACTGCAATGGACAATACCATTAAGCTGGCTAATAGATAGCTGATAGTCGATTGCTTTGATAATCCTATTAGTGTGAGGGCGCTTAGCAGTAATAAACCCAACAGGCTTGACGAACACAGGATTCCTATCCGGCTCAAAGTTGTTCTTTGCTTCATACTGCCCGTACTCCTGGATACCCATGCATTCTGCTACTAAACTAGGGATCATGCTAGCCGACATAATAAGGAACTTCTCACCGTGATTGAATACCCAATCATGGTACTCACTACCCCATACAGCGGACTGTTCCTCTTCCCACATGTCTGCGAAGGATAGTAAATGACTCTCTAATCCATGCCCTTCATCCGCCACTACTAGCTGTGTGCTCCACCCGCCATCCGTAGCCTGATTCATGGCCAACCACTGTGCGTAGTTCATGATCCGCATACGCTGCCCCTTCATATGGGACATATGGATTCGATACGCACACGGTATACTCGGGCTGCACTCTTCCAGTTGCATACACTTGAATGCATCTTTATTACCCAAGTAGCAGGGGTGCCATCGTCTACCCCTACCTACCTCACGCCCTGTTAGTGAACCGTATTGTTCTTCCAATGAGATAGTGGGGCACAAAACAGAACTAGTACTGAACTTGCTAGAGATCGCCGTTCCAATCCCTGTCTTACCAGTCCCTGTATCCGCATTAAGGAACACTACATCATGCTCTTTGAATAGAGCTTGTACTGCTTCGATACTCTCTAACTGCCCTGTCCAGAATTCGTCGTAAGGTAGTCCATAATCTGATGGCTGTAATGTTTTACTTACCTCCATACTTCCCCCTTGTCTAATGATTCATCATAGAATCTAATACTAGGATGAGGTTGCCATTCGTATCGTTTCCATATTCTACCGCACAGTAGGCACTGTTCAACAAATACATACTGCCAGTCTTGACCGGCGTACCCTGCTTTACCTCTGTCTATAATTTCCCACTTAGGGTGAAAGCATAACTTCTTTAGCCATGTGATTAACCTATTCATATAATATCTGATACACCATTTCTACAGTCTCCTTGTCCCCTCTATCTCCCTCATCTCTTACGTAATCGAACGCTTCCTTAACGTACTCGCTATTAACCATGCGATCCTTAACAAACTGACGCCACTCAACGGGCAGGCTATTCATACTCCGCATTAACTTAAGAAAGGTGGTAACTACTCGCGCCATCTCTCCCGCCTGTACCCATCTCTCAAACGTTTTCTCAATAACAGTCAGGTTCCCGATCATCTCATGGGCCATTGTTTCCTCAGCCCATCCCATCCTGAATTCCCGCATCTGTCTATAGTATGAGAATATCAGGTTGTTACCATCAGTATACTTATTGATAAACTCATCTATAGATTCTCTGATGATAGGCGCAATACGCCCACCGAATTCAAAATCCGGTGAAGCTGATAACTCCTGTAGTGCCTCATACATATGCTGCGGTATCTGCACTGATGGCAGTGTCTTATTCCACTTCTCAGTTGGCGCTCTCTCTTCCCAAAAGGTAGGTGCTCTCTTTGTATCATCGTCCCTATCTACATGAGGTCTACGTATGGCTGTCATATTATTTATTTAACGTATCATATAGTAGTACAAATACCGCAACCGCAATAACTATTACGCCTGTTACAATAACACTTTCACTACTCATACTACCCTATACCTTTCTTCACTTCCCTCACCGCCATATCAGCCTCAGCAAACTGCCCGCAATTCTTACACTTGAATGTAGGTTTAGTAGGCATACCCCAATCGTGACCACCAGGGCACACCCCATCCCTTATATTATCCAACTGATTACCATCTATCTTAAGGTAGACGCAGCGGTTAGTACCGCATATATCAGCGTGCTGTCTCTCGCGTACTACCCACTCAAATCGCTTCTCTGTGTTCACAGGGTCGGCCCTCTTACCCCTCTGCTCTACATAGTGCAGGTGTAGGTACCCACCCTTAAGAAATACTGGATTTACCTTATCTAAAGGTAACGCTCTAGGCGCCATTGGCTACAGTCCCGTTAGCCACAATCCCATTAGCCACGTATCCGCTACCATGACACGTATCGCACACACGGGAGTCATATGCGTACCCGTGACCCCTAACCGTGGCAATAACCGGCCCAATCTTTTCTCTAATCCGGTACACATGCACCCTAATCAGTGCAGGATTTACTCGATATCCATAAACAGACTTACCAATCATATCAATAGACAGGATTATCCCTGGCTTACTTGCCATGAAATCCAGAATCTTCTTCTCAATATAAGATAGAGTCTGTACCTGTACTTGTACCTGTGACTGTGACTGTACAACTTCCTCAACAACCATTAGTCTAAGTCCTTCATCATTAAGATAGATACTAATTCACATCGGCCCTTAACATGACACACTGCTGTCTTATGTGCTGTAAGTATCCAATCAATTTTTTTGTTTCTACTGTTCCAGTGTGCATGTAGATGATACTTACCGCTGCTTATATCAGGTGCGTGTTCACTGATCCACCTATCAAGGTTGTTAAAGTTAGGAAGAGTGCCATCACCTCGTCTGATATACCTACCAAATATTCTCGGTATACTCAATGTTTAGCCCCCAACCAGTTATTACCGAATCCAATCTCTACATCTAGTGGTACTCTCGGCTCTACCTCTAGCATGATCTCTCTTAGGTCTGCCTTAAACTCTTCTATACTCTCCCACGGAACCGTTCCAGTCAACTCATCATGTACTGTGAGTCTGACTTGGGCACCATACTTACGCTTCAAGTAGAAATGTCCCTGTTGCATAGCTAACTTAATACAGTCAGCACCTGTACCCTGGATAGGCTTGTTAACTACCGTCCGTTCTGTATGCCCGCGCATTTCTAGATCATCGGTGAATAGCAGAGGATAGAGGAACTTCCTACCTATCATAGAGAAGTTAACCCCGCCGTTATCCTGTGTCTCGTGTAAGATATCATTCCGCCATGCCATAGCCTGACACCACTTATCCTCAACCGCCTTCATTACATTATGCGCTGTCTCTTTATCGCAGTTGAGTACAGTCCTTATCCGTTCAACATCCCCGCCATAGAACAGTGAGAAGTCAAACGTTTTCACCTGATCATACTTCAACCATGTTAGTCCAGCATCATTCACCAACGAAGCGTGCAAATCCCTGTGTAAACTTCGGCCTTCTCTAATAGCACCAAGCATGGCCTCATCCTGTGCAAGAGTTGCGGCAATCCGAAGCTCGATCTGCGCGTAATCGGCGCGAAATACGGCTTGTTGTACATCCCCTGATACAAAGGCTTTACGTAATGTCCCCGTTTTATTCTGGAGATTGATTGGATTTGAACTGCTAAATCTACCCGTACTACCACCAGCCTGATTGAAGGTCGTATATGCAATACCACCCTCGTAGAATTGTGCAAGCAATGCATCTGCTTCCCCCTCTAAGCTATCCAATATACGCCACGACCTAAGTCTTTTGGCTACCGGATGCCACCATAGTTCTTGCATGGCTTCCTTGCCCGTTGACCTACCGAAGCTAGACTGTAGCCCGCACTGATCATATATCACACTGGCACACTGAGGATTACTGTTAACATTATCTATCTTTAATCCAGCATCCCTCATCCACTGTAGTATCTGTGACTTACCGAATGCTGCCGATACCGATAGCCGCTGTAATACCTCTGGATCAAGCGGGAATCCTGCCTCCTCCATGTCCATGACCACACTAACCAACGACTTCTCAAGGGTATATATATTCTCTACTACCTTATCCCGCAACACATCAGGTAGCTGTACTGTACCCTTACTATCCTGTTGTCCATAATAGCTCATCAAGTTTACGTCTGCCCCAAGAGTACCCATCTTCTTTAGTCTAGCAGCAGGGATAAAGTCTGTAAGCGTCGGCCTATCCGTATGTAGATATTTCTTCTGCAACACCTTAAGACCTAGACTCGCCTTATCATCAGTCCATTTCTCACCCGCACTAAACGCCATCAACAGCGTATCTTCAAACTTATCTGCATCAGTCGGTACATTCCATCCCAACCCTTTAGCGAAAGAGAAATCACTATTGGCCTGATGTACAACAGGTATCACGTTCGGATACCCACCTACGATCTGATCCCATAGTGCCTTCCCTCTATCCAAAGACTCGGACATTACCACAGCCCTATCATCAGGAGTCTGGTCGTATATACAGATAGACATACCATCGCCATCAGATACAGACAGGCACGTCGGCTTAGCCTTAATCAACCACCCACCATCAGTCTCAAAGTCTAACGCTACTAGCCGACGATATTTATCACTACGTATGACCACACCATCACGTTGGCTACTATCGTCAGCCATAACACTAGGCCAATCGCTGACCCGATTAACGCATCTTTCATATACATCTAACCCCTTCTTCTTTGGCGCTTTCCTCTCCCAACCTTTAGCCTTGACCTTATCTACACCGGCCCATATAAGCTCTTGTACTAGTGGGCTAACCCTCTCCCTCACTTCATAATCATCAGGCCACACCTTAAGCTGTACCCAAAACGGCAACCCTAACCAGTTGTTAACACCCCGTGGCCCTGTAATTACCTCAGCATTCTCCCTCTCCGTATCCTTTCTAAAGTTACGTACTATACTTATGACGGCCATCAGATCATTAGGGTGTGACGACGGTGCCTTTCTCGACAGCGCTTCAACCAACTCCACCCGCCTATAAGGATTATCCACCACAGGGAAAAGCCCCACGCAATCATACACCTTACTCACATCCAACCTGCCTTCTTCTCTTGTGCTTCATACACCTTCTTACTCACCCCCACTATAATCCTTCTTGCCTCACAACACATGGTGTATGACTCCGCTATTACCTCAAAGAATCCTGGCCCACCTATATATTGAAAGCTAATAGAATGCGGCCTCCGATTTCGTACATGAAACTCTTCTTCCCATTCTCGCTCGAACATATCCATAGCTATCTGCGCGTTATCAGGGTAGTATAACTTACGGAATTCATCGACCCAAAAGCACATAGAGTAGTGATATCCGTGCATTATACTGAGTGTACTTCCCGATACACGTCGAGTGCGGCCCATACATCTCGACCAATCACACCCTTAGCCTGATCCCCTACCCTCATGGCATAACTCGGGTGATATGTTGACGTCCATACCCTACCTTTATCATCGACTCGTATCTTATGCCGGTCAGAACTAAAATCCTTAAAGCCCATAGCCTGAGCTTCCTTGCCAAACAGCACGATAATTCCTGGCTTTACTACTTCTATTTCCTCATCGATAAACCCCCTGCAATTAAGTAACTCAGTAGCAGTAGGAGGGCGGTTATCTTCTGAGTAGCATTTAACCATATTGGTAATATAAAGACTGCATGGAACACTAGAAAGTATATTACGCATAACAGTACCCGCTCGACCGATGGCTGGTATACCTCTTTGATCCTCTGTCTTACCTGGGTTTCTGAGTACACAAGCCATCGTAGTAATAGCATCATCTCTTACCACCCAATCCCACCCTACTACCTGGCTTCTGCTAGTACACAGATCGGGGCATTTACTACATGACTTAAGTTGTGATAGGTCAACCGTTATTGACATGCTATAGACTTCCCAACTCTAACACTGTCTTACCTATGTTGTTACTACTATCATCTTTACTAGTATCCCATCCATTCCATACGTTATCAAACCATTTACCATCTTTACAGTGCATGCATATACCCCACGACTGGCTACCTGATCCGCCGTCTATTCGCCACCAGTGCAGGCATGTACCATCGGGTTGCTTACCTGATCCTGGTTCTGATAGTCTATAGCGGGGCGTAGCCTTAGATGCTGGCGTTGTTACCATAACGTGTTACCTCCTGTTTACGTGTGTCGTCTAGGTTGTTATACTCCCATATACAGGGTATTACAAGTTCATTATGTCGAGTGATTAAGGAAATTTAATTCATGAATGACGGTTCAGGTTTTTGGGATGATCTCGTAGGTGAGGAGCCGGTCAACCAACCCCCCTCTCAAGCGCTAGAGCGCAAGCCTAAACGCCCGCGTGCCCCCCGCCGTCCCTCTACTCACCCCGCCGACAAGCAGCCGAAGGTGGTACCTAATCCCAACTATAATCCAGCCACTATCCGAGATCTAATCACCAACAAACAACTGGCCGGCCCTCAAGCTGAGGCTGCTATGGCTGCCCGTGTAGGTGTAGCTCGACTATCTGTTGTAGAAAACTACGCCGGTCTATCCGCACTACAACGCCAGTTCTTGTATGTCCGTGCCTTGTGTGAATCAGACCGCGAAGCCTACCTTAATGTTGGTGTCACTGAGAAGGTACTTAATGAGTGGCAAAACTCACCCGTATTCTGCCGTGCATATGGTGGGTTGTTTGTCGATCCTCTATCCTTTTCCGTGGCTATGATGGACGTGCTACTACCCAAGGGTATATCAGTCCTGGATAAAGCCCTCGACTCAAACAACTTAAGGATAGCGCTCAAAGGTGTTGAGTTGCTTATGAAATCCAAAGGCCTACTCAAGCCCAACGAAGGTGACGATGATGAGAATGTATATGAGCGTAACCTAGCTCAACGTCTCAAGCGTCAAGGCAAGCCCATTCCCCCTGCCCTACAGAAGTATGTAATCGAGGGGGATTATACGGTACTAGATAGAGCACAATAAATAAGAGCGGGAGCAGAACTTAATCCACTCCCGCCCTAAATGGCAGCACCGGAGTTAGCACCGGAATCACTGCCATAAACTACCAGCTACTACTTCTTCTGAGCACCGCCCTCATTAGTAGCAGTAGGGGTAGCAACATTAGTCGGAGCCGCCGGTGCATCCGCCTTAACCACCTGAATAAACAGGGTACCACCGTCGCTAGACTCCCACATCTTAGGCTTAAGCTGCTTATCCGTAGCCGACTTGAAGCCGTGGATAAAGCCCATCTTAACTGACCGCATCTTACCCTCTTCGACCGTGATCTTACCCACAATCTCAGGGCCAGCAGCAATCAGATCATCGATCATCTTCCGCGTTTCTTTCTGATTCGCGGTCTGCTTAACTACCTTTGCCGGAACCTGCACATCATTAACACTAACCAGTTCAAGAGCCATTGTGTTCACCTTTTCCTTTACTACTGGATGCATCTCAGCCCATCCCCAACTGTCTATATGGATTCTACTGTATGGATTCTACTACTGTCAACCCTATCCTATAGGTATTTTTGAAATTACTTGTGCTGTCTTAGCCCATTCCCACTCCTTCTCTCGTACTAGGAAGTCAGTAACGAATTGGCATCTTAGCTTGTGTGTTCCTATAGTCCAACGATCTCCTAACTTCTCAGCTTCAAGCCTTGCGATTATGTAAAGTACTAGATACTTGGCGGGCACTGTCTCGACCCCTTGCTTGTACCCCTTACTGAACCTCGCCGTTGGAGCCTTGAGTACCAACGTACCTTGAGCACCCCTGATAGTACTATCCCCGCCTATCTCTACACTCACCACATGTAACAGAGTCCGATAGTCCACTCCCTGAATCTCTGCATTACCATCTTGATACAACACAACATCTACGTGAGGCATACTACTTACCCCATTCTATATCTCGCCCTTTCTCATGCTCCGGTTGACTCAAGCATGGATGCTCAGGGTAGTACACCTCATCAGTACACTCTAGCCAACCAGGATTCCTTACCTTATGCGTCCCCGCTTCGATACTGTACGCAGGTACCACACTCAACACCAATACTGCAATCAGAACTAGCTTCCTCAACATAATACTACTGTACCTCCACTAACTCATCAACACCCGTAGCTATCTCAACCAACGCTAACTCACCAATCGTTTCTTTAATCGCCTCTATACTGCACCGATGTTTCACTTCGGCCTTAGCCCATACTTCTAAACTCCTCCACTTCATGAGCATCTTACCATCCCACTCATCCACATCAGGCAGACCATGTACTACTAGCCAGCCGCCCGACCTACCCTCTTGATATACCTTCAACCCTCTACCCCACAACTCTTCCACCTTCCACTGTGCATCATCCCAAAATCCAGTGGCATGCACAGTGTATACCTCTTGGAGTATAGCCTCTGCCTGTACCTTATCTAAGGCTGGCTCATCCTCCATCAACTGTTCAGCATCATACCCCCACTGTCTGACCTTGACATTGATAGCCGGATGCCTCGGTCCGAACCTATCTCTATGGCATGTGATATCATCCTTGCTATAGCTACCCATCATTCACCACCTTAAAGACTATCCACACACTTCACACTCCCATTTATACCCTTTATCTGCCTCTATAACCACAACCATCTTGCCACCACACCGCTTACATGGTACCTCAATCATACTGGTAACTAACACCCTCTTATCCGGTACAGGTGGGTCAGTATGTATCTCGACTAGCCTTAGCCTACCCTTCCCCTTCTTACTCATCTCTATAGTGATCCATAATCTTATCGAAGTAGCTGCCTAACTTACTAAGACCTTTGACTGTAGTATGCCATGCATCCCAATGTTCTTGAGCGTAGCTATTAGGCGCACCACCAAACTTTTCAGGCTGATCGATAATCTTACAGAACTCCGAGAAATTCATTCGCGTATACGCACGCCTATATGATTCCCTATCCCACATTATACCTACTCCTTCCACTCCAATAGATACGTCAACGCATCATCCTTATTCACACACACTGCATTGTCAAGCTCACCGGCATAGAACATTAGCACCTCATCCTCGTGACACACCTTGAGGAATTCACCCTGACTCACTCTCCCCCTCTTCAGACCATCATAATACTCCTCATCACTCGGCGCTATCATACCACCTAGTACCACTGCCAACACAGCTACAGTAATCAGCGATAACCCTACCACCCACTCACTCAGTCTCATCATGGTAGGATAATCCCCCTCTGTAACATGCTATTACTATTGATACGGTTCCTACCCTCGTGTGCAGCCTGCCTCATCAACCTCTTAGCTGACTCAACATCACTCGCTACTACCACTGCTAATGTCTCATCTTCTATCACCTCAAGTGGCAGCTTACCACTCTCCTGATCTGTGTCTGACCCCACCTCATACAACACAACCCTAATCTCGTAGTGTTTCATGCTAGACATTCTCCTGCGTCTCAATCATAGACCTAACCTCCTGAAATAGAACGAAACTCTACCGATTGTTACTCGCCAGTATATATGGCCGTATATTCCCATTGTAAACCACTTGCCATTTGTAGACAGCATACTCTCACGCCACGATAGATTGAACAGGCATCCCTTGTTCTTTGGATGTTGTATTAACAGTCCGTAATACCCACCATTATTAGGGGTCCTTATATATACGCCCATTACCCATTCTCTCCATCCCTAGGGTCAGTGTTCCGACCCCGATTCATACTCTTAACCAACTGCCTTGCCACTTCCCTTTTCGGGTATGCCGCCGTAAAGGGTACCACTATCCTCGTATCCCCGAACAAGTCGAACACCTCACCCGCCGACTCATGCCCTGCATAATCCACATGCCACATACCATCCACATCCACAAGGTGTTCGAGTATCCAGTCCTCACTAAAGTAATACGTTGCACCATCTGAATTCATGACCATAATCTGTTACCTATGCTCCCTTGCTATTAACTCTCTAGTCTCACGTTCTCTCTTGTCTATCTCGCACTGTGCATGTGTGGTAAACCTGCGTGTATAATCATCCGGCTTACCTCCGAACTTCTTAGCTCTCTCTACTGCGCTAGGATTCAGCTCGATTGGGCCGCCACATATAGTACACTTAGCTTTCATAGGTTCTCATCACTTGGTAAATCTCCATTCGCTATGTAAATCACACAATCTACACACACATACATATGAATCATATGCCCATTCAAGAACCCATGCGCCACCTCTCTATTACCGCCTAACCCTGATCTACACCCCTCGCACGCATTCCAGCTAAAGAACGGTTCGCATACTGCTACCCCCTGCTCCCATGCATATATACCCTGAGTATCGTTATACTTAGGGCAGTTACCACACCCATCTATATAACTCCCCGTACTTAGGTGCTCTATACCCTTAGTACATTCCTCGAACCTCTCTTGCCATTCTCGCTGCTTAATAGTCGGTGTCTCTACCATTATACTTTCAACCATGCCTTGATAAACCCTAAGTGCCTGCTTGTGGTGATACTCGACCTGAACCCTGGCTTCTCATCCCACCATCCAAGACTACCATCCCCTAGCCTAGTTACTAACGGTTGCCCGTAGCTAAAGATAGTAACCCCATTAGTCCATAGGTTCAACCCACTAAACTTTTTCTCTTTACCCTGCTTGAATGCTTCGATTATTACCCGCTTGTTATCATGGTAACTCATGCCTCATTATCCTCCCATTCCATACGTGGTGGTGTATACCCTTTAGCATACCCCTTTATAGCTTCGACTAATCCATCTAGAAAGTGCTGACTAATTACCATAGTAGGCCATCACTACTTAATCCACCTACTCACAGGACGCCGCTCATTCACACACCCTCGCTCATGGCATACCTTGCCGTTAACCCGCAACATGACACACTGACCACATCGCCTTACTCTCTTGACGTTCGCCGCTTTAGATACCACTACCTTATTCCTCTCCTAATCTGTAGTGCCCTGAATCTTTGCACTCTCGCGCTAAACCTAGTACTTAACTGTATCCGTTCATATCTACCATGCACCATAATCATTCTGCTATTGGGCACTCACCCATCATACTAGCTGCCCTGTTCCCTTCCATATCCCTACTGCTGCCACTCTGCTACCCGTCCCTAACTCTAGTCCTAATCCTATCACCTTTCGCGGTACCTGTATACACCTGTCTTTGCTATGGTCTACCCGTTTCCTTATGCTTCGGTACTCTCCCTCTCTCAC
>Ga0208185_1000579_pt1 | contig 14978 bp, 12 predicted proteins | sample EasRivMeERMLT700_FD_187532 | JGI IMG/M metagenome (GOLD analysis project Ga0208185, IMG submission 187532) | Soil microbial communities from meander-bound floodplain in the East River, Colorado, USA - East River MetaG ERMLT700 (SPAdes) (version 2) | ecosystem: Environmental > Terrestrial > Soil... | reverse complement strand
CCTAGCTACCCGTCAACCAGGAGAGGTGAAGACGGGGCGCGAAGCCAGCGGGTCCTGCGGGAAGACGCATGGACTGCTCACTGACTGGGCCGTGGCCGGTGACAATTTTCACGGATGCCGCCTCTAGTAGTTCCTGAATGCGACCAAAGGTTACGCCGGCCTTGCGACCCCGAGGCCTACAATCATCTGCGAGCGCACGCGGGAGGGCGTCGATGCTGGACGTTCTGGATTGGGTCAAGAAGCGCATAGACGACACGGCCACGCTGCAGAAGGGCAGGCCGGCGAGAACCGATGTGCCTTCCGATCTGCGCGGCGCCGATGCGCTCACCACGCTCGCGGATCTGACCGGCCGGCTGAAGGCGGCCGGCGGCGCTGGTGGCGACGCCAAGGCGCGCAGCGCCGCTCTCGCGTCGATCCAGGACACGGCCGCCGTCCCGGTAGGCGCGCTGCTCACGCAGTACCTGGGCCTTGGCAGCGCCACGGCAACGCAGGCTGCGCGCGAAGCCACCTGGAAGTCGCTGGTCGGTTTCCAGTTGCGCCTCGCGCAGGCAATGTGCATGTCGGCGGGCGCCGAGCTCACAGCCGCAAGTGCGGTGCGCGCCCTGGCAGCTTGCCGCGTCCTCGCCAAGCTGCATCTCATGCATTACGCGAGCGTGCCGGGACGACTGTGGCACGTGGCCTACTCACTGCATACGGGCGCCGAGAAAGCCGGCTTCGCGACCACGCCGGTGCACGCGCAGTCCGATCCCCGGACGATGACCACCGCGGAGCAGGAGCTGCTGCGCCTGCTCATGCTGCACGTAAGCGCACCCGACATGCTGGCTCCGGCGGAGATCGAATGCGCCGACCGCGCCGTCGAACGCCTGGGCGCCGAGTTCACGCTGCGCCAGCCCGGCGTCGCCGACAACCCGTTCTGCTACGAGCCCGCAGGCGAGTTCGGCCCGCGGCGTGCGAAGGGGCGGCAGCCGGCTGCGACTACGCGTCACTTCGGCCCCGGCATGGGGTACGAGTCGCTCGAGCGCATCGCGAAGCAGCCGAGCGCGGCGAACCTCGAGGACTTCAGGCCCTTCGGCAAGGACATCGCGCCCAGAGTGCAGCTAAGCACGGTGCAGCACCTGCTCATCTTCTGGCGCGTCGATTGCCCCTACGCACCGCCCGCGCACGAGCCGGCGTCGGGGACCATGCACGTCGTACATGGCTACGACCGGATCTGGCAAGAGATCTCCAGGGCCCCGGGCGGCAAGCATGAACTGTCGCTCGCCGCCACGTCGCCCAGCGTGGCACAGCCCGCGGAAACCTGGCAGCTCCGGGGCGTCGGCGGCGGCGAGCTCGCTGCGGAGGTACCGCCGGAGAGCCGCTCATGGCTGAAGTGCGGCGAGGTGATCGGCCTGTCGGTGCACGACGGCGCCGAGCACTGGATGGGGATGGTCCGCCGCATCCATGCCCAGCCCGATGGGCGCCTGCAGGCGGACATCTCCCTGATGAGCCGCGCGCCCCAGGCGCACACGCTGCGCAAAGTGCTCGGGAAAGGCGAGGACCGCGTGTTCACCGAGGCCTCGGCCAAGCAGTTCGGCGTGAGCTTGGTGCGCGCCCTGATCCTCGCCGACGGCGCCGAGCCCGGGCGCCCGGCGAATTTCATGCTGCCGCCGGGGAGCTGGGCGGAGCAATGCGTATTCGAGCTGCAGAGCGACGCCGGGTCGCGCCACCTGCGCGGCCTGCAGCTCGTGCGCCGCTGGGACGACTACGCGCGCGCTACGTTTGAGTGGGTGGAGGCGCCCGGCTGACGCGCGCCGTTACTCGTAGCGGACGTCGATGATCTCGTAGCGCTTGACGCCGCCGGGGGTCTGGACGTCGACCCGCTCGCCGGATTCCTTGCCGATGAGGGCGCGGGCCATCGGCGAGCTGACCGAGATGCGCTTCTTCTTGATGTCGGCCTCGTCCTCGCCGACGATCTGCCAGGTCGATTTCTCGCCCGCCTCGTCCTCGACGTCGACGGTGGCACCGAACACGCAGCGGCCGTCGGCGTCGACCAGCTTCGGGTCGATCACCTGCGCGTTGGCGAGCTTCGCCTCGAGCTCCGAGATGCGGCCCTCGATGAAGCCGGCGCGCTCGCGCGCCGCGTGGTACTCGGCGTTCTCCGACAGGTCGCCGTGGGCGCGCGCCTCCCCGATCGCCGCCGAGTTGGCCGGCCGCTCGATGGTCTTTAGCCGGTGCAGCTCTTCGCGCAGCAGCTCGGCGCCGCGCCTTGTCATAGGGGTCTTCATGAAGGGACCGGCTCCGGAGAGGCTTGGCGCAACCTGGCGTGCAGATCCTGCAGCCGATAGGGTTCGAGCTGCGCCAGGTGCTTCATGCCGGCGACCGCCGCCTTAGCGCCGGCCACTGTCGTGTAGTAGGTGACGCGCCGCGCCAGCGCCGTGGTGCGGATCGAGCGCGAGTCCGCCTGCGCGGCGCGCGTCGCCTCCTCGGTGTTGACGATGAAGCTGATCTCGTCGTTCTTGATCATGTCGACGATGTGCGGGCGACCCTCCGAGGCCCTATTCACTTCGGTCAGCGCGATGCCATGGGATTTGAACACCGCCGCCGTGCCGCGCGTCGCGACCAGCTCGAAGCCGAGCGCGACGAGGTCGCGCGCGACCTGCACGGCGGCGAGCTTGTCCGCATCGCGCACGCTGACGAAGGCGCGCCCGTCCTTCGGCAGCCTCACCCCCGCGGCGAGCTGCGCTTTCACGAACGCCTCGCCGAACGTGTCGCCCACGCCCATCACCTCGCCGGTGGACTTCATTTCCGGTCCGAGGATGGTGTCGACCCCGGGGAAGCGCGCGAACGGGAACACCGCTTCCTTCACCGAGAAGTACGGCGGCGTCACTTCCTCAGCGCCTTGCTCCGCGAGGGTCTTGCCCGCCATGCAGCGCGCGCCGATCATGGCGAACGGCTGACCGGTCGCCTTGGAGACGAAGGGCACGGTGCGCGAAGCGCGCGGGTTGACCTCGAGCACGTAGACCGTGCCGCCCTGGATCGCGTACTGCACGTTCATCAGGCCCTTCACCTTGAGCGCCTTGGCCATCTGCGCGGTCTGGCGGCGCAGCTCGCGCTCGACGTGGCTCGCCAGCGAGTGCGGCGGCAGGCAGCAGGCCGAGTCGCCCGAGTGCACTCCCGCTTCCTCGATGTGCTCCATGATGCCGCCGATCAGCACCTGCTTGCCGTCGGAGACGCAGTCGACGTCGATCTCGGTCGCATCCGAGAGATAGCGGTCGATCAGCACCGGCGAATCGTTGGAGACGCGCACCGCCCTTTCCATGTATTGGAACAAATTGATTTTGTCGTGGACGATCTCCATCGCGCGGCCGCCGAGCACGTAGCTCGGGCGCACGATCACCGGATAGCCGATCTCCTCGGCGAGCTTCGCCGCCTCCTCCGCCGAGCGCGCCGTGCGGTTCGGCGGCTGGCGCAGCTTGAGCTTCTCGAGCAGCTGCTGGAAGCGCTCGCGGTCCTCGGCGACGTCGATCGAGTCGGCGCTGGTGCCGATGATCGGCACGCCGGCGGCGGCGAGGTCGCGCGCGAGCTTGAGCGGCGTCTGGCCGCCGTACTGCACGATCACGCCCCACGGCTTCTCGACGTGCACGATCTCGAGCACGTCCTCCAGCGTGACCGGCTCGAAGTACAGCCGGTCGGAAGTGTCGTAGTCGGTCGACACCGTCTCCGGGTTGCAGTTGACCATGATGGTCTCGAAGCCGTCGGCGCGCAGCGCGAGCGCGGCGTGCACGCAGCAGTAGTCGAATTCGATGCCTTGCCCGATGCGGTTCGGCCCGCCGCCGAGCACCATGATCTTCTTGCGGCTGGTCGGCTGGGCCTCGCACTCCTCCTCGTAGGTCGAGTAGAGATACGCGGTCTTCGCCGCGAACTCGGCGGCGCAGGTGTCGACGCGCTTGTAGACCGGTCGGATGCCGAGCTTGTGTCTTTTCTCCCTGACTTCCTTCTCATTGGTGTTGAAGAGATAGGCGAGGCGCCGGTCCGAGAAACCTTTGCGTTTGAGGTCTCTCAGGGTTTCAGAGCCGATGTCGGAGAGCTTCTGATCATCCAGCTTCATCTCCAGCTCGACGATCTGCTGGATCTGATCGAGGAACCACGGGTCGATTTTCGTCAGCCGGTGCACTTCCTCGAGCGTGAAGCCGTTCTCGAACGCGTCGCCGACGTACCAGATGCGCTCCGGCCCGGGCTCGCCCAGTTCCCTCTCGAGCGTTTCGCGGTCGCGCGTGCGCTGGTTCAAGCCGTCCACGCCCACCTCCAGTCCGCGCAGCGCCTTCTGGAACGATTCCTGGAAGCTGCGGCCGATCGCCATCACCTCGCCGACCGACTTCATCTGGGTGGTGAGGCGGTCGTTGGCCTGCGGGAACTTCTCGAACGCGAAGCGCGGCACCTTGGTGACGACGTAGTCGATGGTCGGCTCGAACGACGCCGGCGTCGCACCGCCGGTCACCTCGTTCGCGATCTCGTCGAGCGTGTAGCCGACCGCGAGCTTCGCCGCGACCTTGGCGATGGGAAAGCCGGTGGCTTTCGACGCCAGGGCGGAAGACCGGGACACGCGCGGGTTCATTTCGATGATCAGCATGCGGCCGTCGGCCGGATTGAGCGCGAACTGCACGTTCGAGCCGCCGGTGTCGACGCCGATCGCGCGCAGCACGGCGATCGAGGCGTCGCGCATGATCTGGTATTCCTTGTCGGTGAGCGTCTGCGCCGGCGCCACCGTGATCGAGTCGCCGGTGTGCACGCCCATCGGGTCGAGGTTCTCGATCGAGCACACGATGATGCAGTTGTCCTTGCGGTCGCGCACCACCTCCATCTCGAACTCTTTCCAGCCGAGCACCGACTCCTCGATCAGCACTTCCTGTGTCGGCGAGGCTTCGAAGCCGCGCTCGCAGATCGCCTCGAACTCCTCGCCGTTGTAGGCGATGCCGCCGCCCGTGCCCCCGAGCGTGAAGGAAGGCCGGATGACGACCGGAAAGCCGATGCCGGCCTGGATCTGCAGCGCCTCCTGCATCGAGTGGGCGAGCGAGGAGCGCGGCGATTCCAGGCCGATCTTCTTCATCGCCAGCTTGAACTTCTCGCGGTCCTCGGCCTTGTCGATCGCCTCGCGCGAGGCGCCGATCAGCTCGACGCCGAACTTCTCGAGCACGCCCTCGCGCGCGAGGTCGAGCGCGCAGTTGAGCGCGGTCTGCCCGCCCATCGTCGGCAGCAGCGCGTCCGGCTTTTCCTTTTCGATGATTCGCGCTACCACCTGCCAGGTGATCGGCTCGATGTAGGTGGCGTCGGCCATCTCCGGGTCGGTCATGATCGTCGCCGGGTTCGAGTTCACCAGCACCACCCGGTAGCCCTCGGCGCGCAGCGCCTTGCACGCCTGCGCCCCCGAGTAGTCGAACTCGCACGCCTGGCCGATCACGATCGGCCCCGCGCCGATAATGAGGATGCTTTTCAGGTCAGTTCGTTTAGGCAAGCTTGTTACTTTCCTGCATGCTCGTCCATCAGCTTCGCAAAACGGTCGAAGAGATACCCGATGTCGTGCGGACCCGGACTGGCCTCCGGGTGTCCTTGAAAACAGAACGCCGGCCGATCGGTGCGCGTCAGCCCCTGGAGGGAACCGTCGAAGAGGGAGACATGCGTGGGCCGCAGGTTCGAAGGCAAGGACGAAGGATCGACGGCAAAGCCGTGGTTCTGGCTGGTGATGACCACCTGCCCGGTATCGAGGTCCTTCACCGGATGGTTCGCGCCGTGGTGGCCAAATTTCATTTTGAGCGTTTTCGCGCCCGAAGCAAGGCCCATGAGCTGGTGGCCGAGGCAGATGCCGAACACCGGGATCTTGGTCGCATCGAGGATCTCGCCGATCGCCTCGATGGCGTAGTCGCAGGGCTCGGGATCGCCCGGCCCGTTGGCGAGGAATACGCCGTCGGGTTTCAGCCGCAGGACTTCCCGGGCCGACAGCTGCGCGGGAACCACGGTGACCAGCGCGCCGCAATCGACGATCATGCGAAGGATATTGCGCTTGATGCCGTAGTCGTACGCAACCACATGCGACCGCGGGTTCTCGGCATTGCGGTAACCCGAGCCCCCGTCTTTCCTCCATTTCCAGCTGCCCTCGGTCCAAGCGTAGGGCTCGTCGGTCGTCACCACCTTGGCGAGGTCCATGCCGGCAAGACCCGGGAATTTCTTCGCTTCTTCCAAGGCCTTGTTTTCATCAACGTCCCCAGCCACGAGGCAGCCGTTCTGCGCGCCCTTCTCCCGAAGGATGCGCGTCAGCTTGCGGGTATCGATCTCGGCGAGGCCGACCACGTTGTTTGTCTTCAGGTAAGAGCCCAGGTCGCCCTGCGAGCGCCAGTTCGAAAGCAGCCGCGGCAGGTCGCGCACCACGAGCCCCTCGGCATAGGTGCGGCGGGACTCCTGGTCTTCCTCGTTGACCCCGGTATTGCCGATGTGCGGATAGGTCAGCGTGACGATCTGGCGGCAGTAGGACGGATCGGTGAGGATCTCCTGGTAGCCGGTCATGGCGGTGTTGAACACCACCTCGCCCACCGCGGTGCCGCGGGCGCCGATCGAGCGGCCGCGAAAGGCCGTCCCGTCGGCAAGGATGAGCGCGGCGGGTTCGAAGTTAGCCATTTTTGAAGCGCATGCGAAAAGCGGGAAAGGCACGCGCCCTTCCCGCTTCATTTGAAGCAGGGATTATAGGCTCAAAACGTCCGTCATGCCGTACAAGCCGGGCGGGTGTCCCTGGAGCCACTTCGCCGCGCGCAGCGCGCCGTTCGCGTAGGTCAGGCGGCTTTGCGAGCGCACCGTCACTTCGACGCGCTCGCCCTCACCGGCGAAGATCACGGTGTGCTCGCCGACGATGTCGCCGCCGCGGATCGAGTGGAAGCCGATCTCCTTGGCCGTGCGCTCGCGCACGTCGCCCTTGCGGCCGTAGGAGGCGGTCTTGCTGAGATCCCGACCCAGCGTTTTCGCCACGATTCTTCCCAGTTCCAGGGCCGTACCGGAGGGCGCGTCGACCTTGTGGCGGTGGTGCGCCTCGACGATCTCGACGTCGTACGCGTCGCCCAGGATCCGGGCCGCGGTCTCGGCGAGCTTGTAGGTGGTGTTCACGCCGACGGCGAAATTCGCCGCCATCACGATCGGGATGCGCTTCGCCGCCTCCGCGATCCTGTCCTTGTCCTCTTCCGTGAACCCGGTGGTGCCGATCACCAGTGCCTTGGCGTGCTCGAGCAGCGCCAGCGTGCCCTCCGGCCGCGTGAAATCGAGCACCGCGTCGGCCTGGGCGAGCGTCGTCAGGTCTGAAGTGATTTTGATGGCGCCGGCCGGGGTTCCGAGGGCGGGGCTCTTCGGCATCTCCACCGCGGCGACCAGCGAGAGCTCGCCGTCGGCGAGCACGGCGTCGATCAGCGTTCGCCCCATGCGGCCGCCCGCGCCGGCGATGGCGATCTTCACGCGGAGGAGGTTTTCATGAGGCGTTTCTACTGTGTGGCGCCGGCGGCGACCACGTCGCCGTCGACGCGCGTGAGCTTGCCGTCCTCGAAGAACACGGTGAGCTTGCGCTGCTCGCGCTTGGCGCCGGGCTTCTCGCGCCAGTAGACGTAGTCCCAGCGGTCGGCGTGGAAGATGTCGGTGAGCAGCGGGGTGCCGAGCGCGAGGCGCACCTGCTCCTTGCTCATGCCGGGCTTGAGCTGCGCCACCATCTCCTGCGAGATGAAGTTCCCCTGCTGGATGTCGATGCGATAGGGCGTTACCCCCGGAATCCGCGGGACGTAGCTGCAACTGCTCAGAAGCAGAAGGGAAAACGCAAGCGAAAGCGGCAGAGGCCAGCGAGGCATGTGCATATAATGACAGCCGATGAGCACGGTGCAAAGCCTGAAGGACAGCGGCCTCAAGGCGACCCTGCCCCGGCGCAAGATCCTCGAGCTCTTCGAAACAAGCAAGGTGCGCCACCTGTCCGCCGAGGACGTCTACAAGGCGCTCCTCGCCGAGGGCATCGACGTCGGCCTCGCCACGGTTTACCGCGTGCTGACGCAGTTCGAGCAAGCCGGCCTGCTCGCACGCCAGCACTTCGAGACCGGCAAGGCGGTATTCGAGCTCAACCAGGGCGGCCACCACGACCACCTCGTATGCCTGCAATGCGGCCGCGTCGAAGAGTTCTACGACTCCGACATCGAGAAGCGCCAGAACGAGGTCGCGCGCCAGCGTGGCTTCGCGCTGCACGGGCACTCGCTCGCGCTGTACGCCGACTGCACCAAGAAGAGCTGTCCTTACCGGCCTTAGCCGGAATCCAGAAGCTCGGCGGCGTGCTTGCGCGCGGTGCTCTCGGCGCCGCCCAGCATGCGGGCGAGCTCGGCGATTCTTGCGCCGCGGTCGAGCTTCGCGACTTTCACCTTGACGCCCGATCGCGCCACGCTCCACTGATCGTTGCCGCTGGCGGCGACCTGCGGCAGATGGGTGACGCACAGCACCTGGCGCTGCTTTCCGAGCTGGCGTAGCGACTTCCCGATAGTCTCGGCGACCGCGCCGCCGATCCCGACGTCGATCTCGTCGAACACCAGCGAGTCGACCGGCGATGCCTTCGCCGCCACGAGCTGGATCGCCAGGCTGATGCGCGAGAGCTCGCCGCCGGAGGCGACCCTGGCGAGCGGCCGCAACGGCAGGCTCGGGTGGGAAGTGACCTCGAATTCGACCTCCTCCGCGCCCGCAGCACCTGGTTCAGTCAAATTCTTGAGAGAAACTGAAAACCGGCCCCCGGCCATGGCGAGCTGCTGCATGGCGGCGGTCACGGCTTTGCCCAGCGCGTCCGCGGCCGAGCGGCGCTTCGCGGAGAGCTTTTTCGCAAGGCCTTCAAAATGCTTCCGGGCGGCGTCAACCTCGCGCCGCAACGCTTCGGGATTGACCGCGAGCTCGAGCTCCGCGAGCCGCCGCTCGAGCTCCGCGAGCCGCTCGTGCAGCGCTTCGGGCCTGACCCGGTGCTTGCGCGCGGCGGCGTGCAAGGCCTCGATGCGCGCCTCGACGGCGCGCAGGGCCTCGGGGTCGAGCTCGACGCGCGAGGCGTAGTGGCGCAACGCACGTGCGGCCTCGCCAGCCTGGGCCTCGGCGGACTCCAGGAGCTCGACCACGGCGACGAGATTGGAATCGTGAGCTGAAAGGGCCCGCAACCGGCTTGCCACCGCGCCGAGCTGCGCGAGGCAGGCGCCTTCGGATTCTGTCAGCGCTTCGAGCGCGGACTGGGCGCCGCCGAGGAGGCTCGAGCCGTGCTGCAGCCGCGTGTGCTCGGCCGACACTTGCTGCCACTCGTTTTCCCGTGGCGCCAGCTTCTTTAAATCAGAAACCAAAGATTGAATTTCAGCGCGCTCGGCTTCGCGCTGCGCGAAGCTCTTCTCGGCTTCGTCCGTCAGCGTTTGCAGACGCTTCCAGGTCCGGTAGGAATCAGAGGCTTGTTGAACCAGCTCTTCAGCGTCCGCATGCGTGTCCAGCAGCGCGCGCTGCGCCGCGGGACGAAGCAGCGACTGGTGCTCGTGCTGACCGTGGATGTCGACGAGATGCTCGCCCGCGGCTTTGAGCTGCGCGAGCGTCGCGGCGTGGCCGTTGATGAAGCAGCGCGAGCGCGCGGAGCGGTCGATGATCCTGCGCAGCAGCACCGTGCCGGGGTCACCGGCGAGCCCGGCCTCATCGAGCCACGAAGAAAACCCCTTGTCGTCGAAATCAAACTCGGCCGACAGCTCGGCGCGCTCGGCGCCTTCGCGGACCAGCGCCGCGTCGCCGCGGCCGCCGACCAGGAGCTCGATCGCATCGACCAGGATCGACTTGCCGGCGCCGGTCTCGCCGGTGAGGACGGTAAAGCCCTTGTCGAGCTCGATGCCCGCCTTCTCGACGATGACGAAATCCTTTACTTCCAGCGCGCGCAGCACCGGCTATTCCATGCTGCGGCGCTTTTCGATCGCCTCGCTCCAGCCGAGCTTCTCGCGCAGCGTCGCGAAGTAGCGGTAGCCGGGCGGGTGGACGAAGCGCACCACGTCGGCGGAGCGCTTGAGGACCAGGCGGTCGCCCTTGGCCATGTCGGCGAGCGCGAGGCCGTCGAAATGCGCGCGCGCGTCGAGCGCGTGCACCATCACGATCTCGATCACGCTGCGGTCGCTCACGCTCACCGGCCGCGCCGAGAGCGTATGCGGGTTGAGCGGCACGAGCGTCAGCGCGGGCACCGCCGGGTGCAGGATCGGGCCCTGCGCCGAGAGCGCATAGGCGGTCGATCCGGTCGGCGTGGCGACGATGATGCCGTCGGCGCGCAGCCGGTAGACGAACTCGCCGTCGACCGAGAGCTCGAACTCGATCAGCCGCCCCTGCGATCCCTTGCCGATCACCGCCTCGTTCAGCGCGATCGTGCGCAGCACCGATTTTCCCGCCCGCAGGATCTCGGCCTCCAGCAGCGAGCGCTCCTCGATCGCGTAGCTTCCGTCGAGGATCGCGCCGACGCCGGCCTGCATGTCGTCGTGCCCGATGTCGGTCATGAAGCCCAGGCGCCCCTGGTTGATGCCGACGAGCGGCACATGGTGCCGCACGAGCTCGCGCGCCGCGGTGAGCATGGTGCCGTCGCCGCCGATCACGATCGCGAGGTCGGCCTTGGTCTCGCCCTCAGGAAGAATTTCACAGCCGCGCTTCGTGAGGAAGGTGCGCAGCTCGCGCCTCGAGGCGTCGGTCTCCGGGCTGCGCAGCTTGCCGATCAAGGCGACGCGCCGGAATTTGGGTACTGCGGCGGAGGGCATGCGCGAGTCGAGTGTACAATGAATTCCATGCTCGACAAGCGCGCCCAGATCCTGCTCAAGACGTTGATCGAGCGCTACATTGCCGAGGGCCAGCCGATCGGCTCGCGCACGCTGTCGAAGTACTCCGGGCTCGATCTTTCGCCTGCCACGATCCGCAACGTGATGGCCGATCTCGAGGAGCTCGGCTTCATCGCCAGCCCGCACACTTCCGCCGGCCGGGTGCCGACGCCGCTCGGCTACCGCTTCTTCGTCGACACGCTGCTCGTGATCAAGCCGCTCGAGTCGAACGCGCTGCACCGCATCGAGGGCGAGCTGCATCCCGACAATCCGCAGCGGGTGATCCACGCCGCCTCGCAGCTGCTCTCCCAGCTCACGGAGTTCGCCGGCGTGGTGATGACGCCGCGGCGCGCGGTGACGTTCAAGCACATCGAGTTCCTCAAGCTTTCCGAGAAGCGCATCCTGATGATCGTGGTCACGCCCGACGGCGACGTGCAGAACCGGATCCTCTTCACCGAGGTCGACTACCGGCCCGCGGAGCTGATCGAGGCGGCGAACTACATCAACCAGAACTACTCCGGGCAGAGCTTCGAGGGCGTGCGCGCGCGCCTGCAGGGCGAGCTGCGCGAAGTGCGCCAGGACATGACCCAGCTGATGACCGCCGCGCTCGACGCCGGAAGCGCGCTTGCCGAAGGCGGCGAGCAGTACGTGATCTCCGGGGAGAGGAATCTCTTCGCGGTGAAGGATCTGTCCCAGGACATGGGGCGGCTCAAGCAGCTGCTGGAGCTGTTCGAGCGCAAGACCTCGCTCATCAAGATCCTCGACCTGGCGCTGCGCGGCCAGGGGGTGCAGATCTTCATCGGCGGCGAGTCCGGCGTGGTCGCGCCCGACGACGTCAGCATCGTGAGCTCGCCCTACAAGGTGGACGGCGAGGTCGTCGGCACCGTCGGTGTGATCGGGCCGACGCGCATGGCCTATGAGCGCGTAGTGCCGATCGTCGACGTCACCGCCAAGCTCCTCACCAGCGCGCTGTCGCAGCACTGAAAAGCGTTCTGTTGGTGAACCTGGGCACGCCGGCAGCGCCGACGCCGGCGGCGGTGAAGAGCTATCTCGCCGAGTTCCTGGCCGATCCCCGCGTCGTCAAGCTGCCGCGCTGGCTGTGGCTGCCGATCCTTCACGGCATTGTTCTAAGAACGCGCCCCAAGCGCTCGGCGGAAAAGTACTCCCAAATTTGGATGCCCGAGGGCTCCCCGCTCGCGGTGCACACGGTGCGGCAGGCAGCTCTCCTGCAGGAGAAGCTCGGCATGCCCGTGCGCTACGCGATGCGGTATGGTCAACCCGACATCAGAACAAGTCTCGCCAATCTCGCCGAGCCGCTCGTCATTCCTCTCTATCCGCAATACGCCGAAAGCACGACGGCCAGCATCGCTGACCTGCTGCCGCGGGGCGTGCCGATGCTCGAGAGCTTCCACGACCATCCTGCGTACATCGCCGCCCTGGCCGCGAACGTGCGGCGGCACTGGCAGGAGCATGGGCGCGGCGCCCTGCTCGTCATGAGCTACCACGGCCTGCCGAAAAAGGGATCAGAACGCTACGAGAAGGAATGCCGCACGACGGCGCGGCTGCTCGCCGAAAATCTGAGAACGGAATACCTCGTCACCTTCCAGTCGCGCTTCGGCTATGCCGAGTGGCTGCAGCCCTATACGCAGCCGACGCTGACGGACCTTGCAAAAAAAGGAGGTGGCAGAGTCGACGTGCTGTGCCCGGGCTTCGTCTCCGACTGCCTGGAAACGCTGGAAGAGATCGGCATCGTTGCGCGGCGCGCGTTCCTGGACGCCGGCGGGCGCGAGTTCTACCTCGTGAACTGCCTCAACGAGTCTCCCGACTGGATCGAGGCGCTCGCGGCGCTGGGGCGCGGCATGGGGTACGAGCGCGACAGCGCCGCGGCGAGCGGCTCGGCGGGCAAGGCCCGGCTGAAGAGATAGCCCTGCATCTCGGTGCAGTGGCGCGCGCGCAGGAACTCGACCTGCCAGGGCTCCTCGACGCCTTCGGCGACCAGCCCGATGCCCAGGCTGCGCGCCAGCGCGGAGATCGCATTGACGATCGCCGCGTCCTTGGGACTGGTGGCGATGTCGCGCACGAAGCTCTTGTCGATCTTCAGGCTGTCGATCGGGAAGCGCTTGAGGTAGCCGAGCGAGGAATAACCGGTGCCGAAGTCGTCGATCGAGATCGCGGTGCCGATCGCCTTGAGCTTGCCCATCACGCCCATCGCGTGATCGACGTTCTCGATCAGCAGGCTCTCGGTGAGCTCGAGGTCGAGGAGCTGCGGCGCAAGGTTGCTGGAGCGCAGCGCCTCGCTCACCGCCTCGAACAGCGCCTCGCTGCGGAACTGGCGCGAGGACAGGTTCACCGAGACGCGCAGCGGCGGCAGGCCCGCGGCCTGCCACGCCATCGCCTGGCGGCAGGCCTCGGCGAGCACCCAGGCGCCGACCGGCACGATGAGCCCGGTCTCCTCGAGCAGCGGCACGAAGCGCGCGGGCTCGACCAGTCCCCATTCCGGATGCTTCCAGCGCAGCAGCGCCTCCGCTCCGGTGGCGCGGCCGGTCGCCGCCGATATGCGCGGCTGGTAGTGCAGCACGAACTCGTCGTTCTTCAGCGCGCGGCGCAGCGCGGTCTCGATCATGATCTGGCTCTCGACGCGCTCGTTCATCTCGCGCGCGAAGAACGCGTAGCGGTTGCGGCCGAGCTCCTTGGCGCGGTACATCGCGGTGTCGGCGCTCTTCACCAGCCGCTCGCCGACCACGTCGTCGCGCGGATAGAGCGCGATGCCGATGCTTGCCGTCACCGCGATCTCGTGGTGCTGGAGCTGCAGCGGCTCGGCGATTCCCTCGAGCACGCGGCCCGCGACCTGCGCCGCCTCCTCCGGCCCGCGCACGTCCTCGAGCAGGACGGTGAATTCGTCGCCGCCCATGCGGAACAGCATGTCGGCCTCGCGCACCGCGCGCCGGATGCGCTCGGCGGCGACGCGCAGCAGGCGGTCGCCGGCGTCGTGCCCGAGGCTGTCGTTGACGCGCTTGAAGAGATCCAGGTCGAGGAACAGGATCGCGAGCGGCCAGCCGGCGCGCTTGGCGCGCCGCATCGCCTCCTCCAGGTGCTCGGTGAAGCTCGCGCGGTTGGGCAGCCCGGTGAGGGCATCGTGGTAAGCCTGGTGGCGGATGCGCTCCTCCTGTGCGGCGCGCTCGCGCTCCTTCTCGCCCAGCAGGCGCTGGTAGCGCGCCAGGATGAGCTGCAGCAAGAGATACACCAGCGCCATCGCGCCGAGCACCACGGCAATGATCTGCCACTGGCCGCGCTCCATGCGCGCGACGAGCTCGGTGACGTCGCTGTAAACCTCGAGCACCGCCTCGACCGGCGCGGCATCGTAGACGTGCACAGGAACGTAGGTCGCCAGGATGTGGCGCTCCGCGAGCTCACCTTCCCAGCTGTCCATGCGCTCGCGGAAGGTGAGGTTGCTCGCCGGGTAGCCGTCGCGCGCACGCTTGAACCCGGGATTGGTAGATTTGTCCTGCCCGATCTGGCTCGCGTCGGTGGAATAGACGGTCAGGCCGTGGAGGTCGTAGATCTTCACCTTGACCACCGGCAGGGCGTCGGACAGGCGCCGCAGGTCGCGGTCGAGCGCCTCGATCTCCGGGCGAGCCGCGAGCGTGGCGCGATCGAGCGAGCCGGCGCGCCCCACGAACGCGGCGTGCGACGGCCACACGGCGTTGGCGAAGGTCTTGGTGAGAGCGACGCTCGCGTGCGTCTCGCTTTCGATCATCGAGTCGAAGAGCAGCCCGCGGTAAAGCATCGACAGGGCGACCACGACGCCGCAAAGGACCGCGAGCGCGATCAGCTGCGAATACCGCAGGAGGTTGAGCATCGAACCCGAAAGCATACGAGGCGCGTATGCGCCTCGCACTCGGGGACTTCCTGAGGCTAACCGGGGGTAACCCCTAGCGCCCTAACAATCCCTTTAACCTCTCTTTCAATTTTTCATCTTTCAGCCGCTCTTCGACCCGCTCCTTGATTTTCTCGCCGACCTGTGACTTGGCCGCCTCGCCCGCCATGCCCCGGTAGTCCACTTCATATTTCAGCTCGTCGAACGTCCCCGTGAGCCGCACCGGCACGGTAAGACCGGCAAGCCGGTCGCGCTCGCGG